>OCRP01000445.1_pt1 | contig 40123 bp, 27 predicted proteins | sample 1538871 | NCBI WGS metagenome assembly OCRP01 (sample SAMN04571731, study PRJEB22368) | human gut metagenome | biome: human gut; material: stool | host: Homo sapiens | place: Luxembourg | collected 2012-09-20 | reverse complement strand
TTACAATTGGAAATGTTGCAGTTTTTATCCGAATAATTTTGATGCGTCTGCCCTGTCTCGGTCGTGAAATGTGCGTACCTCGGTCGGGATTCGTGTGTACCTCGGTCGGGGTACATGCGTACCTCGGTCGGGGTACGATGACCATCAAGCCTCTTTGACACGCCAAAGGGGCTGTGCCGACTCGATGGTGGGCGTGGCTGTATACGACCCCGCACATCGTTCGGGCGTGGGCGACCCTATCGTGATAAAATAGGGAAGATGAGTTTTGAAAATTTACAAACTTTTACATATAGACCTCTTGAATGGTCTGAATTGTTAAAATCGTAATTGGAAATGCAGCGCTTGTTTTGAAATTTCGAAATGGGTGCTGCATTTGTACCTTATAAACTATTTCTTATCCCGAACTGGGGTATTTATGCAAGACGCATGTGGCCCTGTTTACCCGTTACCTATTTTTTTGATATAAAGGGTTTAAAAATTGTAAAATGGGTTGTTAATATATATATATGTAGCACGCCTTGCCGAGCGGTGCACAATCATACTTTTTAACAACAAAACTTATTTATATTATAATAACAAAACTTAAAAAACATCAATGACAAAGGTAAGTAAACTTAGTGTACGACCATCGCTGCTATTGCGCATGGCTCAGGCCACTGTCATGTCGATTATGGTGGGCACCTTCTTAGTGGGGTGTGCCGATAACGACATTGCCGAAGAGAGTCGTGTGGTAAGCCCGCCCGATCTGAGCAAGGCTTCAAAGTTTTTATCCTTCGCACCCGACAGTGGTGGCGTGGGCACCCAGCTCGTTATTAAAGGCGAAAACCTGGGCACCGACACCGCCTATCTGCGTGTAACCGTTAACGGCAAGCGTGCCAACATAGTGGGTGTGAACAACGACCACATTTACGCCATTGTACCCGCTCGTGCCGACAATGGTTTGGTAAAAGTGTTTGTGGGCAAGGGCGACCAGGCTCAAGAGCTGACGGGCGACACACCCTTCCGCTATTTTTTCAAGCGCAACGTGTCGACCGTGGCCGGACAAAACGGTAAGGCCGAACGTGCCGATGGCGAGTATACTCAGGCCACCTTCCGTAGACCTTGGGCATTGCTGAGCGACAAAGACGGTGCCATTTTTGAGATGGACGAAGGCCGTGGTACCAATAAAGATGGTGCCCTGCGCCGCCTGTATGAGGGCAATGTTGAAACACTGATACAGAATAACGCTGGCCCCTTCCAGTCGCCCACGGCTGCCGCCTTCAACGCCGCACAAGACACCATGTATATGGTGCACCTGTATAACCCGGTCAACTGTACCTCGAAGGTGGGCCTCGTAGCCATTACACGTGCTGGTGGCTTTATGGACACCCGCGCCCTGGTGCGTATGGACAACCCCCAGTGCACCGGCATTGCCGTGCATCCCACCACGGGCGACATTATCTTCAACAACCAGTCAGACGGTTACCTGTATCGCTATGTGCCCAACACCGACCTTGACAAGGCTTGGCAACGACTGAAACGCGTAGGCAATAAGTCGGGCACCGAACTGAAGTTGGTGTTCAGCCCCGATGGCAAGTATCTGTACGAAATTATTAAGAACCGCCACTGCATATACCGTACCGCCTACGATGCCGCCACCCGCACACTGGATAAAACCGATGAGCTGTGGGCCGGACAGTGGGACAAGGCTGGCTATCAGAACGGTGTGGGCACCGCAGCACAGTTTGACACGCCCAGCGCTGGCGCGTTTGACGAAGACGGAAACCTATACATTGCCGACAAAAAAAATCACTGTATACGCAAAATTACGCCCGACGGCACCGTGTCGCTCTATGCTGGCATCCCGAAAGAAAGCGGTTATAAAGATGGATTGCCCGACGTGGCCAAATTTAACCAGCCCGAAGGCCTCACCATCTTGAGCGACCAAAGCATCATTGTGGCCGACCGCGAGAACCAAGTTATTCGCAAGGTGGTGGTTGAGTGACATTTAAAACCTAACAAAATACACACAAACGAGTTATGAAGAAACTGCTTATACTCATGCTGCTGTGCCTCGTGCACATAGCCGTTATGGCGCAAGATGCAGCTATACATATAAAAGGTGTGGTGCAAGACTCCTATGGCGACCCTGTGACGGGTGCCGTGGTAGTGGTAAAGAACAACCCTGGACTGGGTTCGACCACCGACATTGACGGACAGTTTAAAATTAAGGCCAACAAATATGATGTGCTGCAAATAACATACATAGGCTTTAAAACCATCGACCTGCCCGTGGTGAACATTAAAGACCCCAACAACGTGAGTGTAAAGATGGAGGAAGAAAGCCAGAAGGTAGACGAGGTGGTGGTAACAGCCAGCGGCTCGCAGAAGAAGAAAACCCTTACTGGTGCCTTTACCACCGTTGAGACCAAACATCTGAACGCCCCCACAGGCAACCTGAGCAACGCGCTGGGTGGCGTGGTGCCGGGCATCATTACCCAGCAGATGTCGGGCGAACCGGGCGAGAACAAGAGCGAATTCTGGATACGTGGTATCAGCACCTTTGGTGCCAATGCCAGCGCCCTGGTGCTGGTTGATGGCGTAGAGCGTAGCCTAAACGAGATACCGGTTGAAGATATCGAGTCGTTCTCAGTGTTGAAAGACGCATCGGCCACCGCCATCTACGGCCAGCGTGGTGCTAACGGTGTGGTTATCATTACCACTAAGAAGGGTTCGAAAGGAAAGGTGCGTATAAACGGTAAGATACACTATGGCTATAACGCCACGGGTAAACTGCCCGACTATGCTAACGCCTACGACTATGCTCGCCTGGCTAACGAGGCTCGCTTGGCCCGTTATCAGTCGCCACTGTATACCGACGAGCAGCTCGCCATTATTCAGAACGGACTTGACCCCGACCTCTATCCTAACGTCGACTGGCAAGACCTGATGCTGAAAGATGGCGCCTCGCAGTATCGCGCACAGCTTAGCTTTACTGGTGGTAGCGATGCCGCCACCTACTATGTAAGTGGTGCTTATTATAAAGAAGATGGTATATACAAGTCGCAGAGCAAGGAAAACAAGTATAACACCAACTCTACCTACGAGCGTTATAACTATCGTGCCAACTCGGTAATGACGATAACCCCCACCACAAACCTTTCTGTAGGCATTGGTGGCTACCTTATTAACCGCACACAGCCCGGCTCAACAACGGCCGACATCTGGAATGCCTTCTCGCAATATACACCGCTGTCTACTCCCCGCAAGTGGAGCACTGGCCAGTGGCCCATCGTAAACGGAAAGAAAACCCCCGAGTTTTTGCTCACACAAACAGGTTACAAAACCATCTGGCAGAACAAGATGGAGACTAACGTAACCCTTGACCAGAAACTCGACTTCATCACTAAGGGCTTGAGCTTCAGCGGCTCGTTTGCCTTCGATACTTGGAACTCGAACACCATCACCCGTAGCAAGTCGCCCGAACTGTGGAGCGCACAAAACTATCGCGACGCCTACGGCAACCTTATCTTGAAGCGCGAGCAAACCATTCAGGCTATGACGCAAGCCTCTGAAACATCGGGCACACGTCGCTACTATCTGCAAGCTAAGCTCGAGTATGAACGCCTATTCGCACAAAAACATCAGATAAACGGCCTGCTCATGGTGTACCAAGAGGAAAACTCTGACACAAACCTGGGCAGCAACATCCTTGAGTCGATACCTAAGCGCAATTTGGCTTACTCGGGCCAGGTGCGTTATGGCTATAAGAACCGCTATCTTACCGAGTTTAACTTTGGTTATACTGGCTCTGAAAACTTTGAAAAAGGCAAGCAGTTTGGCTTCTTCCCCGCCTTCTCGGCAGGATGGGTGGCCAGCGAAGAACCCTTTGTGCAGAAACTGGCACCATGGCTCAGCTTCTTCAAGATACGTGGCTCGTGGGGACGTGTGGGTAACGATAAGCTCGCAGGACAGCGCTTCCCATACATCTCGCTCATTTCTGAGACGCCGGACGCCGGCAGTTCCTACAACTGGGGACAGTTTGGCTCAAACCACGTTAACGGCTACCGTATGACCACCGTGGGCACACCTAACCTTACATGGGAGGTGGCTACTAAGTGGGACTTGGGTATCGACTGGGACCTCTTCCACGGCCTCTTTACCGGTACCATCGACTACTTCCACGACAAGCGTACCGACATCTTTATGAAGCGTAACAACATGCCGCTTTCAACAGGTTTGGCCGACCAAACTCCTATGGCTAACGTGGGCGCCATGGAGTCGTATGGTGTTGACGGAAACATTGCTTTCAACAAACGCTTTGGCGAGGTAAACCTCACACTGCGTGCTAACCTTACCTATCAAAACACTGAGGTGCTGGATATGGATGAGGCTGCTAACGAACTGTGGTATCGCATGAGCCGTGGCTTCCGCCAGGGGCAAACACGTGGTCTCATTGCTTTGGGCTTGTTTAAAGATCAGGCCGACATTGACCAAAGCCCCTCGCAAGACAACTTGGCCAACTTCCCCATCATGCCTGGCGACATCAAGTATAAAGATGTAAACGGCGATGGCATAATTACTGAAGACGATATTGTGCCAATAGGCTATAAGAACACACCGGGCATTATGTATGGCTTTGGCCTGAGCGCATCATGGCGCGGATGGGGCCTGAACATGCTGTTCCAGGGTGCTGGCAAACGCGACTTCTTTGTAGGTGGTAACGGCCCACACGCCTTCCACGATGGCGCTACAGGCAACATCTTGCAGCGCATGGTGGTAGAAGACCGCTGGATACCGTCCGAAATATCGGGCACCACGGCTACTGAAAACCCCAACGCCCTGTGGCCCCGACTGACCTACACCAACAATAGTAACAATAACCGACAAAGCACCTTCTGGCTGAAGAACGGACGCTACCTGCGCTTCAAGAACCTGGAGATAACCTACGACCTGCCCCGCAAGATGCTGCAACATATACGTATGCAGAGCCTGCGACTGGGCTTTGTGGGCGAAAACCTCTTCACCTGGAGCCCCTTCAAATGGTGGGATCCCGAGGGCAACAACGAGTCGGGCAATGCTTACCCCATTAGCCGCACCTTCTCGTTCTATGTCAACTTCAGTATATAATGTTTAATTAAAGTTTTGTATGTATGGAAGTTATTGGAAGTTAAAAGGAAGTTAACTCGCTTTGCGAGTGAAGTTAATGGACATATGCCTTATTACTTGAGCACAAAAGCTATTGTCTGTTAACTTCTTGAACGACCAAAGGGAGTGGTAACTTCTTTAATTCCGTTAACTTCTGAACTTGCAAAAGTTCAATAAAAAAACACTGACGATATGAAAAAAATATCAATGTTAATAATGCCCGCCCTCATGGCAGGAATGGCCTTCACCTCTTGCTCTGATTATCTCGACGTAGATAAATACTTCTACGACCAGATGACACTCGACTCGGCCTTTTCAAAACGCCAGTATGTGGAGGGATGGTTGTCGAATGCCTTTGAGCCTATCGACCAGTTGGCCGAATCAGACGGCATCACACGCTTCCTTAGCGACGATATCGTAAAATATGATGGCCACGACCTGCAAAACGGCAACTACTCGGCCTCGACCAACAACGACCGTAGCAAAGAACTGCTGTATAAAGGCTATGAGTGTATACGTAAGGCCAGCACACTGATTAACAACGTAGATCGCTGCCCAGAACTGACCAGCAGCGAGAAAGAAGATATGAAGGGACAGATGCGCTTTGTAAGAGCGTATGCTTACTGGGCTCTGTTGCGCCACTTTGGACCTGTGCCCTTGGTACCCGAAGAGGGTCTGGACGTGAGCCTCTCGTACGAAGAACTGTCACTGCCCCGCGTGCCCATCGACGAGACTGTAAACTTTCTTGACAACGACCTGAAGATTGCGGCTCGCTCGCTGCCCCTGCGTCGCACCGTGAACAACATGGGACATCCCACACGTGGCGCCGCCCTGGCCTTGCGTGCACGACTGTTACTGTGGGCTGCCAGCCCGCTGATGAATGGCAACAAAGACCTCTTCAACGTGAAAGACAAGCAGGGAAGACAGCTGGTTCCGCAAGAGTATGATGAGGCTAAATGGGCCAAGGCCGCTGCCGCCGCTAAGGAGGTAATGAACCTTGGTATGTATAGCCTATACACCATTGAGCCCGACCCCACGACGCCCGACTATGAGCGCCCACCCTACAATGCCGAATACTCTGACAAGAAATTCCCCGACGGATGGGCTGATGTTGACCCCTATCTCTCGTATAAGTCGATTTTTGATGGCACTATTCAGGGCTCGAAGAACCCGGAACTTATCTTCACACGTACCAAGAATGGTGGTAACCAAACTAACTACTGGGTGAAGGAGAGCATGCCGCGCACACTGAGCGGTAACAACTCGATAGGTGTCTCGCAGAAACAGGTTGATGCCTACCTGATGGATAACGGACAAACGGTGAACGAGGCTAAGCAGAGTGGCTACTATCGCGAAGACGGATTTACAACGTCGGCCAGCGCCCTGAACGAGGGCGGTGCACCCTTCTTGCCTGCGGGCGTGTCGTGGCAATATGCGCATCGTGAGCCGCGCTTCTATGCCTCAATAGCTTATTGTGGATCGGTATGGAAGTGTTCAAGTGCCAGCGAAAAAGGGTATCGCAACCAGCAGATTTTCTACTATCGCGACCTGAACGATGGCAAACAGGGCTTTAAAGAAGACTGCCCCTTGACGGGCATTGGCTTTAAAAAGTTTGTGAACGATGAAGATGCCTACACCACGGGCGGATACATTATTGAAAAAACCGAGCCTACCTTCCGCTATGCCGAGATACTGTGCATCTATGCCGAGGCGCTGAACGAGCTTACATCGGGCAAAGAATATAGCATTGAGGGATATAACAACGAGCCGGTGGTGGTGAAACGTGATGCTGCCGAGATGCGTGCCGCAATGAAACCGATACGTATGCGTGCGGGTGTGCCCGACTTTAGCGACATGACCTACAACGACCAGGAACTGATGCGTGCAGCCATCAAGCACGAACGTCAGGTTGAGTTCGTGGGCGAAAACAGCTTCCGCTATTACGATTTGCGCCGCTGGAAGGATGCACTGATTGAAGAAAACCAGCCGTTTATGGGCTGCAACATCAACATCAGCAACGACGAGAGCCGCGTGCAGCAGTTCTATCGTCCCACGGTGGTGGCTTCAATGCCTAAGGTGTTTGTACAGAAAATGTATCTGTGGCCCTTCTCCACAGATGAGCTGAAGCGAAACTCTAACCTGACACAGAACCCTGGCTGGTAAGCCTATCGGTGGTATGTTTATTTAGAATAAATGATTTTTATTGAACGATAAAAGATATGAAACGTAATATTTTCAAGCATATCTGCCAGGGCACACTGCTGGCTGCGGTGGCCCTCTGCACAGTGTCGTGTGAGGATGAACTCGACTCAGAGCTGTTCACCAAATACTCGTATCTGATGAACAATGGCTGGCAAGAAAACATTGAGATGCCTATCAACGACGATAATACGGTTGACCTGCCTGTTTACTTTGGCGTGAATGGCACCTCTGGCAATGATAAAGATATTATTGTAAAGCTGGATGTTGATGCCGACACACTGTCGCTCTTCAACTTTGATAAGTTTAAAAACGAAACAGCCTCTTACTATGATCTCTTGCCCGCCGGCTGCTATACCTTTGATAAGCCGCAGTACACCATTCCTAAGGGCGACCTTAACGCAAAGGCGGTGTGTCATATTGACCTGGCTACGCTGCGCCAGCACGACATCTATAACGAGTATGTGCTGCCCATAAAGATTGCCTCGTCAGAGGGCGAAGTGGTAGGCCCATCGCGTTACACCAAGGCACTGTATTATCTGAACTTTACAAACAAGTATTCGGGCGTGTATGCTGGCAACGGCACCATCAAGCAGCTGGGCACGTCTTACTCGGCCGAGGTGTCGGGCAAACAGCTCTATGCCATCTCTAAAGACGAGTGCTATATGTATGCTGGTAATATGGATCGCACGAAAACTGGACATAAAAAGTATGTTGTCACCGCAAAGTTTAACGACGATGGCACACTTGACGTTACGGCCAATAACGAGGCTATAGCCCTTGTGCCGTTGAAGGGTCACTGGCAACAGAAGTTTTATACCAACGTGTCTGACTCGCGCAAACTGATACGTATGGTTACGGTAACGATAGGTTATGAGTATTCTGACCTTGATAAAGCTGACGACGACGTGCGCTATAGCTACGAAGGAACGCTCACAAAGAGTGAAGATGTGTTTAAGAAAGACTTCCCCAACGCTAAGGTTGAGGTGGAGGATTAAACCCAAAACGGACATTAGGCCGTTAAAACAAAAACGCGCCCTGCAAAGATGAAGGCTATCTGAATGATGCCTTCGCCTTTGCAGGGCGTTTTTTATTGTTTACAAGTTGTCTTCCCCCTGGTTTATCGGGTGAGCCACTTTTCCACTGAGCTTAGATTTATCGGGTGAGCCTTTATACACAACAATTGTGGATTAAAAGCGACGGGAAACAAAAAAGTCCTAAGGAAAACCTTAGGACTCTTGTGCGCTTCAAGATGGGCTTGAACCAACGACCCCCTGATTAACAGTCAGGTGCTCTAACCAACTGAGCTATTGAAGCATTGTGCGCTATCGTTCTTGATTGCGGTTGCAAAGGTATGAAGTTTTTGCGAAACCACCAAATGTTTTTCAAAAAAAATTAAGCTGAAGGTGCATTTTTTTTGTTTTCCTCTCTTTTTTCTTTTTTTACCCTCCTTTTTCGCCCTTTAAGAACAAAAAAAGAATAAAAAGCAACGCTTTTGGACGCTTTGTCACCTTATTATATTACTTTTGCAGAGGATAAATTTAAAGGTAAAAAGGTAAAAAAGTAAAAAGGTAAAAAAGGGCTGACGCCGATTTAAGGGAAAAGTGAAAAACGAAAAGTGAAAAATCGTTTTAAAGGTAAAAAGGTAAAAAGTAAAAAAATAAAAAAGAAAACAAAGATAAAAGATATGAGAAAACTTTTTTTGTTCGCAACGATGCTCCTCTCGCTGCCCTTGTGGGCGCAGAACGGCAAAGACCACAACTTTGATGTGGCAAAAAGCATGGACGTGTTCAACGCCATATACAAGAATCTCGATTTCATGTATGTGGACACGCTCAACGCCACCGATGTGGTGGGCACAGCTATCAATGCCATGCTCGACAGTCTGGACCCTTACACCACCTACTATCCTGAAGACAAGCAGGCAGAGTATAAGGAGATGATGACGGGCAAGTATGCCGGCGTGGGAGCGGTCATAAGCTACAACTTCAAGCTGAAGCGCGTGGTGATAAACGAACCCTATGAGGGCATGCCGGCTGCCGAGGCTGGACTGCGCAAGGGCGACATCATCCTCAGCATCGACGGCGAGGACATGACAAAGCAGACGAACCAGTATGTCAGCGACCACCTGCGCGGCGATGCCGGCACAACGCTCGAACTGAAGGTGCTGCGTCCCACAACAGGCAAGAAGCTCACGATGAAGATCACGCGTAAGGCCATCCAGATGCCGTATCTGCCCTATTATGGCTTGCAGCCGGGCAACATTGGCTACATCAACTACACCCAGTTTATCGACGGCTCGTCGAAAGATTTCCGCCGTGCCTTCCTTGACCTCAAGCAGAAAGGTGCAAAGAAACTCATCATCGACCTCAGAAGCAACGGTGGCGGCAACGTGCAAGACGCCATCTCTATCTTGAACATGTTCCTGCCCAAGGGCAAGACGCTGCTCACGATGAAGGGTAAGATAAAGAGTGCCAACCAGACGTTCGCAACAACGGTGGAGCCGATAGACACGGTCATGCCCATCGTGGTGATGGTGAACGGACAGACGGCCAGCGCAAGCGAGATCACGAGTGGAGCGCTGCAAGACTTTGACCGCGCTGTGGTGCTCGGAACACGAACCTACGGAAAGGGTCTGGTGCAGGTGCCTAACGTGCCGCTGCCTTATAACGGAAAGCTGAAGCTCACAACAGCAAAATATTACATTCCGAGCGGACGATGCATACAGGCCATCAACTATAAGCACTCGAAGGGTGGATACACAGAGCATGTGCCCGACTCGCTCACACACATCTTCCACACAGCGGCTGGACGTGAGGTGCGCGACGGCGGTGGCATTAAGCCCGACGTGGTGGTGGAGGCCGACTCGCTGCCTAACATAGCGCTCTACCTGGAGCGTGTGGACACGACAAGCGTGCTGCTCAACTATGAGGTGGAATATCTGAAGAACCACCCAACGGTGGCGAAGCCGTCAGAGTTTGAGTTTACCGACGCCGACTATGCCTTGCTTAAGAAGCACATCATCGAGAGCGGCTTCACCTATGACCGCGTGAGCGACAAATATCTGAAAGACCTGGAACGCATGGCGCGTTTCGAAGGCTATTATGATGACGCGAAAGCCGAGTTTGAGGCGCTGGAAAAGAAGCTTACCCACAACCTCGACAAGGAGCTCGACTGGCCATACAACAAAGAGCACATCAAGCAGATGGTTGCTCTCGACCTCATGGCGGTCTATTATTATCAGAAAGGTGCCATTGAGCACAGCTTGCGCTACGACCCGCAATATAAGGAGGCGGTAAGGCTGCTCAACGCGCAAGACGAGTATGAGGCTATATTGAAGGGAACGAAGCTCGCGGAAAAAGACAACAACAAGAAGGAAAAGAAATAACCACAGCTTGCATTTCTAAACTCTGGTTATATAAAAGCGGGAGAAGAAAAAATGGGGAAAAGCATTCATCGTTAAATGCTTTTCCCCATTATTGTTCCTGCCTGAACAGCGAGCAGGCCGATGAACAGACTGGCTGAGGCGTAGAGGGCGGCGAGCACGAAATGGTCGCCACGCATGAGAGCAAGACCCTCGTTGCAGAAGGTTGAGAAGGTGGTGAAGCCTCCGCAGAAGCCAACGGTGAGGAAGAGCTTCATGCCATCGCCCAAACCTTCATGGCGGGCTGCAAAACCGTAGACAAGACCTATAAGCAAGCACCCGACAATGTTTACCGCCATTGTTGGCAGAGGAAAGGGCGTGCTGACGTGTTCCTGAACCAGACGCGACACGACAAAACGTGCGGCGGAGCCTAAGGCCCCGCCGAGCGCTACATAAAGAACCGATTGGATCATTATTTTTCTTTCTTTCTTATTTCTTTATTCTTTAAATCTTATTGGAACACGCTTCCACACGCGTTGTTCACGGTCGTGTCGTTAGGCACAGCACCATAAGAGAGGATGCTCACCACCACCGATAATAAAAAATTCATCTTTTACAGTCTTTCTGTGGGCTAAAGATATTCGCCAAAGTCGCACAGGCGCATGTCGCCCTTGTTGAGGAAGGTGTCGTGGAAGGCGAGGGCTGCACGCATCGACTGTGGCTCATGGCCTTGTGGAGCTATGCGCAGATACTCGCGCAGCAGAGGCTTGTAGTCGGGGTGGGCACAGTGTTCAATGACCTCTTGTGCGCGACGCATAGGTCCTTTGCCGCGCAGGTCGGCCACGCCTTGCTCGGTGACGATGATGTCGACATCGTGCTCCGTTGAGTCGACATGGCAGCACATAGGCACGATGGCGCTGATCTTGCCGCCTTTGGCTGTGGACGGGGTGTAGAAGATGCTTATGGAGCCGTTGCGCTCATAGTCGCATGAGCCGCCGATGCCGTTCATCAGACTTGATCCGCAGATGTGGCTTGAGTTCTCGTTGCCATAGAGGTCACACTCCAAGGCGGTGTTCATGGCGATGACACCGAAGCGGCGAATGAGCTCGGGCGCGTTTGACAGTTCGCTGGGGCGCAGGGTGAGATGACGGCTGAAGAAGTCGATGTTGTCGTAGACGTGCTGTATGCACTCGTTGGTGCAGGTCATGGCGGCCGCCGATGCCTGTGAAATCTTGCCGTTCTCGATCAGCTCGATCACCGCATCTTGCACAACCTCGCTAAACACCTCCATGGGCGGCAAGCCCTCGCAGCGGCCTATGGCTTTGAGCACGGCGTTGCCCGTGGTGCCCACGCCGCTCTGTATGGGGAACATTGTTGAGGGTATGTGCCCCGCTTTCATGTCGCGCAGGAAGAAGTCGACAACGTTCTGTCCTATGCGTGTCGTCTCCTCGTTGGGGTCAACGAAGGCGCGTGCCTCTTCAGGGATGTTGCAGTCTACGACGCCCACAATCTTCTTGGGGTCAATCTCAACGTAGTTGGTGCCTATGCGCTGTCCCACCGAGAGCAGAGGGATGGGCTGGCGGTTTGGATATTCGTCACACTCGTAGACGTCGTGCAGGAACTTTGAGTCGGGACTGTGGAAATGGTTCACCTCTATCAGTATGTGCTTGGCCAGGCGCACGATGGTGGGCACGATGCCGCCCGCCGTGGTGAGGTATGCCTTGCACATGGCGTCGCCCTCCTCAAGGCTGCTCACCTCTATGATGGCCCATTGCAGCTCGCCGTAGAAGCCACGGCGCAGACGCTCAGCCACATGTCCAAGGTGCATGTCCTCATAGTCGATCTCGCCGAGGTTGGTGTGTATGCGGAAGTCCTTGTTTGTAGAGAACGGTCCGCGAAACTTTATCGCATGGATGTTGGCCATGTCGCCTTCCAGACTCTGGCAGCCCGACGCACCCGTCACTATTCCCACCTGAAAGGGTTGTCCGTCGGCATGTAGTGCCTCCGCCTTCTTGGCCACCTCTCTGATGATGGCCTTGGGAATGCCGTTGGGTGTGAATCCACTGAATCCGATGTTGTCGTCATTCTTGATTAGCGCTGCCGCTTCGGCAGCCGTCAAACGTGTGTATGCCATACTCGTTAGATTGTTTTTGTTATTTTTTAGTAGTGATGGTAAATTGTCTGCTGCAAAGGTAATGGAAAAAGGAGATAACGCAAAGGGAAAAGGGAGAAAAAAGAAGCACCGACACAAAGCTCTCGCTCTTGCCACATTAAGGGGACATTTAAAGAAGCCATAAACACCTCATCGTTCTCAAAGGTGTCAGCTTTTTTTTACCTTTTTACCTTTTTACTTTTTTACCTTTAAAAAAGGCTATTGAATTCTTCACTCTTCACTCTTCACTTTCAAGGCGTCAGCCTTTTTTTACCTTTAAAATTACTTTTCACTAAAAATAACCTGCACCATGACCTGTCCCACACCCATAAGCGTGTTGCGGTCGATGTGTTGCATGTCGTCGACGACGGTGTGCCATGTTGGACCGAAGCTGCTCTGCTGACAGTCGGGATAGTAAGGAATGATGTCGATGGTGGGTATGTTGGCCTTCTGGTTCAAAGGCACATGGTCGTCGGTGATCATGCCTCCCTCGCTCTTTGGGAACATGCTCTCGTAGCCAGCCTGACGGGCAGCACGCCACACCTTCTTCACAATCTCGGGGGCATATTGCTTGCTCACACCCTCCTGGTAGAAACGCGCACCCTGACCGCCAACCATGTCGAGGAGTATGCCGTAGCGCACGTCATAGTTTTTCGGCAGGTTCTCAGCAAAATATTGAGCGCCGAGCGCCCATGTGTCGCCGTTGTCTGCCACGTCGGCCCACTGAGGCGTGCCCCAGTCTTCGGCATCGAAGCACACAAAGTCGACACCCACGTTCACCGTGCTGTCGTTCTTCATCAGTCGGGCAAGCTCCAGCATCACAGCCACGCCGCTCGCGCCGTCGTTGGCAGCCATCACGGGCTTGCGCCAGTTGGTAGAGTCGGGGTCGTTGTCTGCCCATGGGCGACTGTCATAGTGGGCGCACACCAACAGGCGTGTTGTCACCTCGGGTTTGGTGCGGGCTATGATGTTCTGGCTCTTCAGCATGGTGCCGTCCCAACCTTTCAGGTCGGCGTTCTGTGTGGTCACCTCGCAGCCAAACTGCTTAAACTTGTTTACGATCCATTGCGCACACTTGTCGTGTGCCTCGCTGTTCATCGTTCGCGGACCAAACAGACACTGCTGCTCACAGTAGGCGTAGGCAGAGTCGGCGTTGAACGTCGGTCCCACGAGGGCTACCGTCTCGTCGCCCGCTGTGCTGTCTTTCTTGGTGCTCTTGCAAGAGCTTATGGTTGCTGCCATGACGATGGCTGCACAAAAATACAGAAAACTTTTTTTCATTGTTGTTGATGTTGTTGTGGAAACCCTCGTAAGGGTCTTTATCCTCTTGTCGGGTTTATCTTACGTCTTGCACCTCACGCATGACGCGCAGCCAGTTGCCGCCCCATATCTTCTTTATGTCCTCTTCAGAGAACTCGTTTATGAGGAGCTCGCGTGTGAAGTTGAGCATGTCGCTGCTGTCGGCAAGGCCAGGTATGCCGCCGTCGCCATCGAAGTCGGTGCCCAGACCCACATGGTCTATGCCCATCACCTCTACGGCATGGCGCAGGTGCTCCATGAAATTTTGAATCGTCGCCTCGCTTGTTTCTGAGAGGAAGCCATGATAGGCAGTTACCTGCATGACGCCACCTTTCTGTGCGAGACATCTCATCTGGTCGTCGGTGAGGTTGCGCGGATGGTCGCAGAGGGCGCGGCAGCTGGAGTGGGAGCACACTATAGGCTTGGTGCTCAGTTCCAGCGCATCGTAGAACGAGCTCTCGGCGGCATGACTAAGGTCTACCATGATGCCGAGCTTGTTCATGCGTGCAATCACCTCACGGCCGAAGGGGCTCACGCCGCCCCATGTCTGTGTGCCGCGTGCCGAGTCGCAGATGTCGTTGTCGCCGTTGTGGCACAGGGTGGTGTAGACGATGCCTCGCTTGGCAAAATGGTCAATGTTGTCGAGCGAGTGGTCAAAGGCCTGTCCGTTCTCTATGCCCAGCATTATGGTGTGCTTGCCCGCCTTCTTGTTGGCGAGCAACTCGTCGGGTGTGCGTGCCAGTGCCAGATCGGCGGAGTGGGCATCGACAATGTCTTGAATCTTGTCGAAAATGAGGTCGGCATACTCTTTCGGACCCTCCACGGGGAAGGGCGCGATCTCCTTGAACGTCTTGCCGTCCTTGGGCTGTTCAAGATACGAGACCATCGTAACAGCTGTCTGCCGTCCCTCGTGCATCTTGTGCAGGTCAACGAGAATGCGCTCGTCGCGCGTTCCGAAGTCGACACCTTGCGGGAAGAACATCGGCGTGTCGCAATGAGAGTCGAGGGTTATGATGTCGCGGTGCATCTCCTTCGCCTTGGCGTGCAGCTGGGCTTCAGCCACGAGCCAGCGGAAGAGGGGCAGACCGTCGTCGCCCATCCATTCGGGATGCCACTGCACGGCAAAGACCGGCTTCTGCTCCTTCATGCTCTCCACGGCCTCAATGATGCCGTCGGGTGCCACCGCCGACACCTGCAGGTGCGGTCCGGGGTTGTCGATGGCTTGGTGGTGGAACGAGTTGACGTAGAGCGAACAGTCTTCCATGTAGGTCTCAATCATGCTGCCCATCTCCAGCTCCACCTTGTGTGTGGGCTCCGAGCGGTCAGCGTCTTGCGAGTGTTTCAGCACCCCTTCGAGCGAGTTGATGTCCTGGCACACATGTCCGCCAAGGGCTGTGACCAGCGTCTGCATGCCGCGGCAGATGCCGAAGATAGGCACGCAGCGGTTATAGGCGAGACGTGTGATGAGCAGCTCTGCCTCGTCGCGATAGCTGTTGATGTGGTGCAGCTGTGGCGAGGGCTGCTCGTTCTGCCACAAGGGGTTGATGTCGGCCCCGCCGCTAAGGATGAGTCCGTCGATGGCGTTGAGCGTGTTTATAATGACGTTAACGTCGTTGACGGGCGGAATGAGCATAGGCACGCCGCCAGCCTTCACCACCTGTTCATAATATTTCTCTCGCAGCGTGGCGTCCATGCCCTCGTGGTTGGTTGTTATGCCAATGACGGGAGCTTTCTCTGCTTCGGGAAACTTGCTGTATATCTCTTTAAGTCGATTCTTAAGATTGAATTTACACATCGCAAAACCAGTTGTTTGTTACACGTTATAAAACAAAAATCCCCGTCCCGTGCCGCGTTGCACACATATATATGGCTTTCTTCTGAAGACAAGCTTCAAACAGCGTTTCCTTTCTTTAAAGCTGTTTAACAACGCTTCCCTCGTGAAGAAAAGCTTCTTACAACGCTTTCAGACGAAAAGCTGTTACATATATAAAAGTGCAACGTTCCTACAGGTAAGGGGATTATGTCATGCGGCTCTTGTCTTGAGCCTCAAACCGTTGTCTTTGTTTTAGAACCTTAAAACCTTGAGCCATGGCTCATTGATTTTATTATCTTATTCTTCTGTGTGAACAGGAATCTCTCTCTTTATGCTCTGCTCAAGCGAGATGAGTGTCTCGGTAGAAACCACGCCGGGTATGCCCTGCATCTTGTTGTTGAGCAGGTCCATGAGCTGTTCGTTGTCCTGGGCATAGAGCTTCACGAGCATGGTGTAAGGGCCAGTGGTGAAATGACATTCCACAATCTCGGGAATGGTGAGCAGACGCTTAACGACATCCTTGTACATGCTGCCGCGCTCAAGGTTAAGACCCACATAGGTGCAGGTCGAATAGCCTAAGCTCTTGGGGTTTACGTCAAATCCGCTGCCTGTGATGATGCCGTCTTCCATAAGACGCTGCACACGCTGGTGTATGGCAGCACGCGACACTCCACACTCGGCGGCTACATCTTTAAAAGGTATACGCGCGTTTTTGGAGAGGATGCTGAGAATCTTCTTGTCCAAATTATCAATTTTGTCCATTAATCAACAGTTTAAGTTTTTTTCTATTTACGGTTACAAATTGTTAGCAAAATTAGCGATTATAAATGACACAGCCAACATTTTGTCAAAAAATTTTGCTAATAATTTTCTTTTTGACTAATTTTAGCATTGAAACGATGAAAAACATGAGGCTAACGGCATCGTTATGGTGACGTTTGGGGCGCTTTGAATGGTAAAAAATCGGTTAATGATAAAAGAACATTTGCTTGGAAGAAGGTTTATTCGGAAAAAAATGAGTAAGTTTGCATAAACAAAATAAAACAAACGTGATGACAGACGATTTCGATATAAGACAAGAGGGCACGACCTCAAAGGAGAAAGACTTTGAGAACGCTCTGCGACCATTGCGCTTTGGCGACTTCAGCGGACAGCCGAAGGTGGTGGAAAACCTGGAGGTGTTTGTGGAGGCGGCAAAATATCGTGGAGAGCCGCTCGACCACACGCTCTTGCATGGACCTCCGGGTCTGGGCAAGACAACGCTCAGCAACATCATTGCAAACGAGCTGGGCGTGGGCTTCAAGATAACGAGCGGACCGGTGCTCGACAAGCCCGGCGACCTGGCGGGCATTCTGACCTCGCTGGAACCGCGCGACGTGCTCTTCATTGACGAGATTCACCGCCTGTCGCCTGTGGTGGAGGAGTATCTCTACTCGGCGATGGAAGACTACCGCATAGACATCATGATCGACAAGGGTCCGTCGGCACGGTCAATACAGATCGACCTTAACCCGTTCACGCTTGTGGGAGCAACCACGCGCAGCGGACTGCTCACGGCTCCCTTGCGTGCTCGTTTCGGCATAAACCTGCACCTCGAATATTATGACCCTGCCACGCTCACGCGCATCATCAAACGCTCGGCAGCGATCCTGAACGTGCCCATTGACGACGATGCGGCACTGGAGATCTCGCGCCGTTCACGCGGCACGCCTCGTATCGCCAACGCTCTGCTGCGTCGCGTGCGCGACTTTGCCCAGGTCAAGGGCAGCGGACGCATAAACACCGAGATAGCCAACATAGCGCTCAGTTCGCTCAACATCGACCAGTATGGTCTCGACGAGATCGACAACAAGATCTTGCTTACCATCATCGACAAGTTTCGCGGCGGTCCTGTGGGCGTGTCTACCATCGCCACCGCCATCGGCGAGGATGCAGGCACCGTGGAGGAGGTGTATGAGCCTTACCTCATCATGGAGGGTTTCATAAAGCGCACGCCACGCGGACGTGTCGTCACCCCGCTTGCCTACAAGCATCTGGGCCGCAACATGTATGACAGCGATGTGGCGACCCCAGGGTTGTTCGATTGAGAATTCAAAACATATAAAAAAAGCCCCCTACAGCAATCTGCCGTAGGGGGCTTTCCTTATTATAAAGGTTTTCCTTATTATAAAGGTTTCTTCCTTTTGCGAAGTTTCTCTCTTTTATATAAGTTTTCTCCTTTTTTTACATTACTTGTTCACGCTGATCTTCATGCTCTGGCTCTTGCCGTTCTTGGTGGCCTTCACAACATAAACGCCGCTCTTGAGGTTTGCGGTGCTGATGTTGCCTTCGGCAGAGAAGAAGCCTGAGCCTACCTTGACGCCATCAACGGTGAAGAGCTCGTAGGCAGCGCCCGACATGTCGGCGATGGGCTGGTTGATGCCTGTGGTTTCGGGTGTGAGATAGAGCATAACAGAGGGAGCACGACCTACCTCTTTGTTGTCAACATAGCCTTTCTTTGACCAGTCGAAGGCGGTGATGTCAAGACCCTGCGCGTACCATATATAAGCACCCTTTTTGGCGCCTCTGTTGTATGACGCATACCAGAAGAAATTGTAGTAGTTCTCAAGCGACTCAGAAACGGTGAGCACCGCGAGGTTCTTGCCGGCCTGATAGCGGAACGGCTTCTGAAGGGCTATGGTGAGCTCGTCGCTCTTCTTTGCAGGCACGTTCAGCGGACCTTCATAAACCAGGGTATAGTCGGTCTCGGGAATCCATTTCGTGTTCTCCTCAAGGTCGGTGTTGGCCATGTAGACCTTCACGTTCACGCCTTTCACGTCGACAGAAGGACCCTCGTTCTCGTACATCCATGCTATGCGGTCAATGCGTGCGTCGGTGTTGCCGACCTCCTTGGCGCTGTAGACGGTCTGTGCGGCGCCATACTCGGTGTTGAGGCAGAAGGGAGCGTACCATCCGCTTGTTGTAGGACTTGTGGGGATGGGCACGAGCGAGCCGTCATAGTCGGCGCGTGGCTGTATGGTCAACGCATCGCTGATGTTGTTGTCGAGGTTGTCGTCGCCCTGGAACGTGACAATCTTTCCGTAGATAGCCATCTCTGAAGTGGGCTTCCATTCCAAATCCACGATGGCGCGTTCGCCGAATGGCAACTTCTTGGCGTAGCTCTTCTTGACAAGCTCATTGCCGTCAGCGTCTACGAGCATGGCGTTGAAGCCCCATTCTGTCTGCTGACCTTGGTTCTCCACTACCAGCTGATAGATGGTGGGCTTGCCGACGAAGGGACGTGCCGGACCGTTGAGAGAAACGACAGCGAGGTCGTGGTTGTTGGCCTCCTTGATGCTCAGACCATAGAGGTCAAGCAGGTGAGAGTTTTGCTCAGATGTGGCGTGGAGAGCAATGCTGAACACGCCTGTCTCCTTGGCTGTGAACACGAAGGTGTGGCTCTTGACCTGCTGTGAGGCAGCCAGGTCCATCTTGTTGAGTTCCTGAACAGGAGCGTTGTAGTTGAGATCCTTGAGCAGGTAGAAGTCGATGTGGTTAGGACCGAAGCTCTGAGAGTTGACGGTCACAGCATATTTCTTTCCAGCCTCGAAGGGCAGGTAATAAGAGATGAGCCAGTCGTCAGACTGCTTAAGGTTGCTGCCTTGATGGCTTATTGTGCGCACCTTGTCCTCCTCGTTCTCGTTATATTCTTTTGTTGACCAGAGCCATCCGAATTTGTCGCCGTCGGCGTCGACCATGGTCCACGACTGAGCGCAGGTGTTGAAGTCATAGTTGGCAGGAATGTTGTCTGTAGGACCGAGCACCACGTCCTCTGTCTTTGTTGCTTCGCTCTCAGCATCGTCGTTTACAGCCTTTACCGAGTAGCTGTAGATGAGCGCCTTTGTTATGTCGTCATCGGTGACCTGTGTAGCCTTTGTCTTCTCGGCGATGACCTTGTTGTCGGGCATACGTGTCACGGTGTATGTGAGTGAAGAGTGGTCCACAAAGCCCTCGTGTGTGCCGAGCTCGTCGATGTCCCAGCTCAGGGTCACCTTCTGGTTTGTTTCCTTGGTGAGCTTAAGGTTCTTTGGAGCCTTGGGTGTGTCGTGGCCCACAAAGGTGGTAGCCTTAGCCTCTGCACCCCTGCCGTCGCGGTTGTTGGTGGTGTAGGCATATACGGCGTATGTGTATCTGCGGCTTTCTGTCATGGTTCCGTCCACCCATGTCATGGCCTGTCCGGGCTTCACGTCGGTGAATGTCATCACCGGCTTCTTGCTGTGGTTACGGTAGATCTCCACCTTAGAGATGTTGGCGAGGTCCTCGCCGCCATAAGTCTTTGACGGGTTTGTCCAAGCCACGGTAGCCTTCAATGCGCCCTTGGCATCAGCCAGCACGTTAAGGTTCTGCACGGCAGCGGGTGCTGCGGGCTTTGCGGCAGAGAAGGGTATGTAGAGACCAGCCACCTGAGGCGCTGAGCCGAGTTTGCCGACGAGGTCGAGACGCTTGTTCTCGAGATCCACTTTTGTTATGAAGTCGGTCTGGTAAGTGGTTCCGCTGATCTCGGTCATGCCGTTGCCGATCCAGTAGAGAGTGCCATTGTCGTGGTCAAACTCCATGGTCTGGAAATACTGTGGAACCATGCCTGTTCCGAACAGCTGCTCTGCTGTGGCATCCTCTTTGTTTATCTTGCACACGTTGCCGTAGCGGTCCACGCCGTAGAGCTGTCCGTCGTAGGTGCAGGCGAGGGTGTAATAGGCCTCATCCAGAGTCCCCACCTTGTTAGCGCGGCCCGTCTTGTGCTGTGTGTCGAAGACAAGCAGCTCCGACTTGTTGATGCTTTTGTCGTAAGAGATGGCATAGAGCGTGCCTGTGCTGTAGTCGTAGGTCATGTCGTAGATGATAGAGGCAGAGTTGATGATGTCACCCCACACCTCATACTCATCGTTGTCGACGTCATAGCGCAGCAGGTCGGTGGGTACCGTCTGTTTGCTGCCGTCTGTCTGCGACGTGATGTTGGCGGCACGAGCCACGAAATAATAACCGTCGGCGTAGGCACCTGCTGTAACGAGGTTTGTGGCATCGCCGAAGAAGCGCTTAAACTCGAATGTTCCCTTGTCTTGCAAGGGGAAGCTCACGAACGAGTTGGGTATGCGCACCTGTTCCTCGTCATAGCATAACATGCCATAGGCTGTCTTTGCCTGTGCCTGTGCATGTAGCGCTGTGGCCACGAAGGCAACAAGCAGCGTTAGTGTACGAAGACACTTTGTAAAGTAGTTGTTTGTCATTATTTTTTTTCTTTAGTGTAATTCCAAATAGAAAGAATTATTGTCTATATTTTACGGTTTGTGACCATTTTTTTTAGCTTCCAAACGTTTTTTCTTCCAATGTCAGATCTTCTAAATATCTTATAATCACAGAATTGATTTGCTCAAAAACTTTAAAGCTCGAAAGGCCCAAAGGTCCGAATTGTCCAAAGGCCCGAATTGCTCAAAATCTTGAATTGCTCAAAGCCCCCCGAAAAAATGTTCAAAAAGCCCTGTGCCTTGTAAAAATTCAAAAATCAAAAATTCAAAATTGCGGCAAAGCCGCAACAATTCAAAATTCAAAATTCAACAATCAAAATTCACCTCATAACCTTCTCCACCTCGTCAATGTTTCTGTCGAACGGTCCGCTATGTTCGAGCTTCAGCGTACACATGGCGGCAGCAAACTTGCCAGCCTCTGTTATGCTCTCGCCCTGTGAACGGCAGTAGAGGTATCCGGCCGAGTAGGTGTCGCCGCAGCCTGTGGCATCTACAATCTCGTGTGGTGCGTAGGCCGGAATCTCGTAGAAATGGCCGTCGGCAAGAATGAGCGAGCCATAGCTTCCCAGCGTCACCACAGCCTCTTTCACGCCCCAGATGGCGAGCTGGCGGGCAGCGTCGTGAGGCTCCGGACAGCCTGTGATGACCTCCATCTCGTGCTCGTTGACCTTCAGGATGTCGGTGTAAGCCAGGATGTCGCGTTTGTCTGCCCAGTCGATGGGGAAGACATCCTCTCCGCGCACCTCGCGCAGGTAGCCCTGTGCGTCGATAGATATGCGTCCCTTCTGTGCGAGACATTTCACCACCTCGGGTGAGAAGTCGTCGGCAAGGAGCGAGCCAAGATGATAGATCTTTGCGTCGAGCTGTTGCACCTCTTCCACGGTGAACGGGTCGGCCTTTGCTCTGACCTTCTGCGTGCGGTCGTTCTGGTCCTCGCCATAGATGTTCTCGAAGAACACCGACTTGCGGCTGAGCCATGTGCGCACGTCAATGCCTGCATTGCGCATCTTTTCAACCACATGCATCTCATCGGCTCCGAGCTTGGTGGCCAACTCAAAAGACACCTTGTTGGGGAGGTGACTGAAGGCGTAAGCAAAATAGAATGAGGTGCCGCCCGCCATGTAGACGGTCTGACGTGGTGTGACAATCTTGTCTTTGGTGATGTGTCCAATGCAGCAAATATCTTTCATCGTGTTGAATTGTGTCGCTTATATTTTAGTGTGAATGGGTGAGTTTTTATGTCGCGCGCATCATGCGTGTTAGACGTGCAAAGGTAATTATTTTTATTGACAAAGCACAAATTTGAACCCCCAATTGTCATTTTTTCACAATAAAAAGAAAAAAAACGACATTTTTTGAGTAAGTTTGCAAATAAAAAGCAAAAAGATTGTAATGACAGAAAACAAGAAAAACGTTCTGCTCGTGTGCGACATGCCGGGTTATGGCAAGGTGGCCACAGCGGTCATGATTCCCATCCTCTCTTATATGGGACATCCTACCTATAACATTCCCACCATGCTCATTTCCAATACGTTCGAGTATGGTCGTTTTGAGCAGTTGGAGACCACCGACTACATCGTTGGCACCCTGAAGACCTGGAAGAAGCTCGGCTTCAAGTTTGATGCCGTGGCAACAGGCTACATGCCGTCGGAGCGTCAGGCCGAGGTGGTGTCACAGTTCTGCCGCGAGCAAGCCAAGAAGGGTGCTCTGGTGTTTGTGGACCCTGTGATGGGCGACGAGGGTAAGCTTTACAACGGCGTGGGCAAGGCAGCTGTAAAGGCCATGCGCGAGATGGTGAGCGTGGCCGATGTGACCTATCCCAACCACACCGAGGCGTGTCTGCTCACCGACCAGCCTTATCATGCCGAGGGCGTGTCGCGCGACGAGGCAAAGGCGCTGATCGATGGTGTGAGAGAGATAGGAGCCAAGTCGGTGGTGATAACAAGCATCCTTGTTGAGGGCCGTCCCTCGGTGGTGGGCTATAGCCACATGAACAGCACCTATTTTGAGCTGCCGTTCAGCGAGATACCCGTCCATTTCCCCGGCACAGGCGACATCTTCTCTGCCGTGCTCATTGGCCACATGCTTGATGGCCTGACGCTTGCGCAGTCGACCCAGAAAGCCATGGACTCGGTGTATAACCTCATCGACAAGAACCGCGACAACGAAGACAAAAACTGCGGGATACCTATTGAGCGGGATCTGGGGGAAATCATTTAAACAGTTCCCTGAAACCTTCCGTCGCTGTTGATGACGCCTTCCACGCCTTCTTTCACAGCTTCGAAATAAGGATATTCGTCGCGCAGCGAAATGTCGTCATACTCGAAGGGAGCGACCACGGTGTCGTTGCTGTCGGGCATGACCAGACCCATCTTGCCGTTCTTCTGTGCAATGACGGGGAGCGACTTGAGGTCGTCGACATACACATAGCAGGTGCGCAGGAAATCGTAGACGGGGTGGAGCAAGACGTTGCCCTTATAGTCTTTCATGCCGAAATGGCCGTCTTGCTCAAAGACCTCGTGAAACTGTAGATACTTGTCTTTTATCCTGTTCAGATAGAACACCATCTTGCGCTTGTCGTTGACCAGATGCACAAGATAGGCGAACGTGTCGCAATAGTTGGCCATGGAGCGTGCAAGCACGATCTTGAAGTCGAGACCGCTGATGGCCTTGCGGTTAAGGTCAATATATTTGGCTATCACCTCCTCTTTCTGTTCAACCGTCATCCCGGCCATGCTCTCCTCAAACTTGAGCATGATCTGTTTGCTGCCTTTCATCGCCTTGATGTAACGGTGAATCTGGCGTGCCATCTCGTCGCACACAAACTTGTCTATGCGTGCCACCTCTATTTCGTCCTGATATGTGGATTCGAAATTTTCCTGTGTAATTTTGTTTTCCTTTTCCATAGCGTCAATGTCTATATATTATGTTTATATAGGCGCGGGAGATTGCCAGCACCCCACATTTGTTTTGCCCAAAGTTACGGTTTTTTAGTGACACAACAAACAAAAGCGCCAACTTTTTAATCTTCGCCACGCCATTTGCCTGCTGTGTGGGCAAACATCGGAAAAAACGGACGGCGGCGGCTTGTAAACCAAAAAATCGGGCCACGCTAAACAGATGTTACGATTTTTATTGTTACCTTTGCATAACCTAAGCTGCATCTCGGCTAAAGGTTCAAGCAAGCTTGACCTTTAGCTCTCGATTTGCATTAGCTTTGCATAACCTAAGCTGCATCTCGGCTAAAGGTTCAAGCAAGCTTGACCTTTAGCTCTCGATTTGCATTAGCTTTGCAAAAGGAACAATCTCAACAGACAATATGAAAAAGCATTTTATTACACTAATTCTCTGCTGCATGGCCATGATAGCCAACGCACAGATCCAGAGACCGAAACTCGTGGTGGGCATAATCTTTGACCAGATGCGTTGGGACTATCTCACCTATTATTACGACCAGTTCGGCGAGGGCGGCTTCAAGCGTCTCATGAACGAGGGCTTCAGTTGCGACAACCAGATGATCAACTATCTGCCCACCGTCACAGCCATTGGCCACACAAGCAATTATACAGGCTCGGTGCCCGCCTTCCACGGCATTGCCGGCAACAACTTTTATGTCAACGGCAAGCAGGTGTCAAGCTGCGAGGACCACAGCGTGAAGACGGTTGGAGCAAAGGGTAAAACCGGTGAGGCTTCCCCCGTTCATCTCCTCTCGACAACCATCGGCGACCAGCTGAAGATGGCTACCGACCAGAAAGCTAAGGTGGTGGGCGTGGCGCTGAAAGACCGTGCCTCCATTCTGCCCGCAGGACATGCTGCCGACGCTGCCTACTGGTACGACAAACCTTCGGGATGCTTCGTCACCAGCACCTATTATATGGAAAAGTTGCCCGACTGGATGCAGAAATACAATAAGGAGAACGCCGTGCCGGGTAAGGAACTTAAGGTCAGCAGCGACGGCGTGACCGCCACGTTCAACCTCGCCAAGGCCATTCTGAAGAACGAGCAGATGGGCAAGCACGATGTCACCGACATGTTGTGCGTGAGCATCTCAAGCACCGACGCCGTAGGCCACCAGTATGGCACACGTGGCAAGGAGAACCAGGACGTCTACATGCGCTCAGACAAGGAGCTTGCTGCATTCCTCACAGCTCTCGACGAGCAGGTGGGCAAGGGCAACTATCTGGTGGTGATGACCGCCGACCATGGTGGTGCCCATAACCCCAACCTTCTGAAGAAACACAAAATCCCCGCTGGCGGATGGGACGGCAAGGGTGCCATGAAGAAAGCCAACGAGGAGCTGGCAAAGCAGTTTGGCGTGCAGGGCAACCTCATCAAGGACATGCTTAACAACTTCTTTTATCTTGACCGTGAGCTCATTGAGGCCAACAAGCTCTCTTGGGACGACGTGAAGGCTGCTGCCGTCAAGGAGCTGAAGAAAGATCCCGAGGCACAGTATGTTGTCGACATGGAGAACATCGCAACAAGCAACATGCCCGAGTTCTTGCGCGAGCGTGCCTTGAACTCCTACTACCCTGGCCGCACAGGCGAGATCATGGTTGTCACGCATCCTCAGGTGTTTACATGGCGCTTCGGCGACGATTATATCGGCACGACCCACGGCGCATGGAACCCCTACGACGCACATATCCCCTTGCTGTTCATGGGATGGAAGATCGGCCACGGCAACACCTACCAGCCCACCAAGATTGTGGACATGGCAGCCACGGTGTGCGCCCTGCTCAACATCCAGATGCCTAACGCTTGCATAGGCACAGCCATCCTACCTGTGCTGGAGTCGACAAAGAAGTAAATCTTAAAACATACACTTACGGGCGTCCTCGCTGGGGCGCCTGTTTTTGTTTTTGATGGTTTCAGGTGTTTAATAACAAAACAAAAGGTCAATAAGAACGATGAGTAACGGTAAAAACAGAGAGGCAGCCGAACAAGGCTGTTTCAGCAACATGCTGCACGACATGACAGGAGCAGAGGGTGGAGGGCAGACCGGCCAGTCGCCCCGCGCTCTCGCCTTCGTTGCCGCCCGCCGCGTGGCTGCTTATGTAGAGCAGCACCCGGAGCTGACAGCGGGCGAGGTGTGCGGCAAGATGTATGGCGTGCTCGTTGTTGAGGTCCCTGGCGGATGCCTTGCGTTCCTTGCTGCCCACTCGGGTCTGCTCGGTGGGCGTAACGACTGGCCGTTCTTCGTGCCGCCCGTCTTCGATGCGCAGCAGCCCGATGGCCATTTCAAGACCAAGGAGCGCGAGATCAGCGGCATGAACCGCCGCATAGCAGAGCTCATGCAACGCCCGCAGCTCTTCGAGGCACGGCAGCGTCTTGAGCAAGTGCGCCAACAGACCGACAGGGTGATAGCCCGGGAGCGCGAGGAGGTGAAGGCACGCAAGGCGCGGCGCGACACCATGCGTCGTGAGCAGCCGCAGATGGACGATGCCACGAAGGCCATGCTCATACGCGAGAGTCAGCACGACAAGGCGCAGCTCCGCCGTCTCATGAAAAGCTGTGAGGCCTCCGTGGCTGAACATCAAGAGGCTCTCGATGTCTTGGAGCGTGAGATCGAGGCTCTTAAGCGTGAGCGCCGCGAGGGTAGCGATGCCTTGCAGCGGTGGCTCTTCGACCAGTATGTCATGCTCAACGCCAAGGGCATGCGCCGCACGCTCATCGACATCTTCGCCCGTTTCAACGGCACGCTGCCACCGGCAGGGGCTGGCGACTGTTGCGCTCCGAAGCTCCTACAGTTTGCTTACGCCCACAACCTGCGCCCCGTCTCCCTTGCCGAGTTTTGGCTTGGTGCCCCTCCTCCCACCGAGGTGCGCCGCCATCTACAGTTTTACCCTCCCTGTCGCAGCAAGTGTTATCCCATCCTTCAGTTTATGCTCCAGGGGCTCGATGCCCCGTTGCCTGGTGCCGAGGAGGTCTACCCGCTGAGAGAAGAAGAGGGTGGGGGAACAACGAATGATGAAAAAGGCTCTCTTGAAGATAAAGCCTCTATTGATACAAATGAAGCTCACGCAGATAAAGCCTCTCTTGACGATAATGGTTTCTTAGACGCGCAGGGTCATATATATAAGAAATGTGGCGCGTCCCTACATATTATATATGAGGATGAGCAGATGGCGGTGGTGTCGAAGCCGTCGGGCATGCTCAGCGTGCCTGGCAAGAGCTGCCGTCTGTCGGTGGAAAGCATTGTGCGCGAGCATTACGGCATAGCAGCCGATGTGCCTGTCATCGTTCATCGACTGGACATGGACACCAGCGGACTGCTTCTCATCGCCCGCACCCGCGAGGCGCATAAGGCCTTGCAGCAGCAGTTTCTTGACCACACCATCAGCAAGAGCTACCTCGCCTTGCTCGAAGGGGTTCCTCATGAAGGTTTGACAGGCGAGCATGTGGTGTGGCATTCGTCTCACACAGGCATGATAACGCTGCCGTTGCGCCCAGACCTCGATGACCGTCCGCGACAGCTCGTCGACTTTGTGCATGGCAAGCCCGCCGTCACCCGCTTCCGCCTGCTTAAGGTCATCGACGGGCATCAGCTCATAGCCCTCACGCCCGTCACGGGACGCACGCACCAGTTGCGCATGCACTGTGCCCACCACCTCGGCCTCAACTGCCCCATCTTGGGCGACCCTCTCTATGGCAACGCCATCGAACCGTCTGCCAACATCGCCCAACGCCTATACCTACATGCCGAACAGATAACGTTTCGACATCCATCTTCGGGAAAAATTGTCCCTATTGTCTCTATTGTCTTTAAAAACACGCAAGGATAACGTTAAAGAGGCTTTATGGTCATCGCGCTCCGACCGAGGTACACACGTACCCCGACCGAGGTACACACGCATCCCGACCGAGGTACACATGTACCCCGACCGAGGTACACACATATCCCGACCGAGATCAGCATACACGCCGACCGAAACGCGCCGACTTCGGCTTGATTGACATTTATTTTTATGCCCCTTTTACAAACATTTTAATGCCCCTTTTGCAAACCGTGAGATGCTACCATTGGAAACAAGCTCTTGTGGGGTGCCGCTTATTATTTTTGACATCTCGTCTCCATTTGTCTCCTTCTCTTTCTCTTTTCCTTTCTCTTTTCCTTCCTCTTCCTCCTTCTTTTCTCCTCTCTCTTTCTCAAAAAGCCAGATGCGGTCGGCGGTGTGGAGGGCGAGGTCAAGGTCGTGGGTGGAAAGGAGCACGGTCTTGTACTCTTCGTGGGCGATGTTAAGGAGGAGCTGCATGACCTCCACCCTGCTTGGATAGTCGAGGAAAGCCGTCGGTTCGTCGAGGAGGACGACAGGCGTCTGTTGTGCCAACGCCTTGGCAATCATGACCTTCTGACGCTCACCGTCGCTGAGGCTCGCCACCGTTCGGTCTGCCATCCACTCTATGCCGACAAGACGCAACGAGCGGGTCACGATGTTGCGGTCCTTACCGGAGAGACGTCCCCAGAAGCCCGTGAAGGGAGCACGCCCTGTGCCCACCATCTCCCACACCGTGGTACACATCACGTCGGGCCGGTCGGTGAGCACCACCGCCATGCGCTCTGCACGCTGACGGGGCGAAAGCGTCCGCACATCGTCGCCGCCAAGCAACACCGTGCCTTCGAGGGGCAACTGGAAGCCCGCAATGGTGCGCAGCAAGGTCGACTTGCCTGCGCCGTTAGCGCCAATGAGGCAGGTGAGCATGCCGTCATGCGCCTCTTCGTTGGCAGCGTGGTTGAGCTGTCTTGTGTGTCGGCCGTCGTGGTAGCCCACAACGAGGTTCTTGAGTGTTATCATCTTCTTCTTGTTCTTTTTCGTTTTGTTGTTGCTTCTTGAAATGCCTTATAGCTGCTTCTTGAAATGCCTCCTGTGGCTCCTTCTTGCAACCCTCTTTCGCTTATTAAGCAAAATTATGATGCGAAGATACAAAAAAATCAGTACTTTTGCAGTCATGAATACGCCTATTCAAGCATTAATGCAGCAAAAAGCCCTCTTGCAGGTCGAATATGCCTGTGAGAAGGAGAGTTTCCGACGGCAGACGGAGGCCACAGGCATGGCACGCAAGGTGAAGCGTGGCGACGCGTGGTACCCGGTGACGGCGGGACGAAGCTATTATAACTCGCTCAACCAGCCCTGTGTGGAGATTGTGCGGCAACAGGATGACGACATTGAACACAACTTTGAGTTTGGACGCCCCGTGATGTTCTTCACCACCACCTCGGCACCCGTGAAGAACGAGCAGACCACCATCAGCTATCTGTCGTTCACCGCCACGGTGAGCTATGCCGACGGGGGGCGCATGGTGGTGACGCTGCCCGACATGTCGAGGGCGGTGGAGCTGCAACAGCCTGGCGCACCGCTGGGTGTGCAACTGTCGTTTGACGAGACCTCCTACCGCCTGATGTTCGAGGCCCTCGACCGCGCCATGCGTGCCAAGGGCAACCGCCTGGCTTATCTGCGCGACCTCTTCTACACGCCGACGGTGAAACCCCAACATTTCGCTTTCGCCCCCATGCGCTTCCCGTGGCTCAACGCCACACAGGAGAAGGCGGTGAACGAGGTGCTGTGGACGAAAGACGTGATGGTGGTGCATGGCCCTCCAGGCACGGGCAAGACGACGACGCTCGTGGAGGCCATTCACGAGACGCTGCAAAGGGAGAGTCAGGTGCTGGTGTGTGCCCAGAGCAACATGGCGGTCGACTGGATTGCTGAGAAGCTCGTTGACCGTGGCATCTCGGTCTTGCGCATTGGCAACCCCACAAGGGTCAACGACAAGATGCTGTCGTTCACCTATGAGCGGCGCTTCGAGGCACATCCCGACTATCCGCAGCTGTGGAGCCTGCGCAAGGCCATGCGCGAGCTGCGGTCGCAACGCAAACGCTCTGACAGCTGGCACCAGAAGATGGAACGTCTGAAGAGCCGTGCCACCGAGCTGGAGCTGCGCATCAACGCCGAGCTGTTTGGCGAGGCGCGTGTCATAGCCTCCACGCTCACGGGAGCGGCCAACCGGCTGCTGGACGGCATGAAGTTTGGGACGCTGTTCATCGACGAGGCGGCACAGGCTCTGGAGGCTGCCTGCTGGATTGCCATGCGCCGCACCACGCGTGTGGTGTTTGCAGGCGACCATTGTCAGTTGCCACCGACGGTGAAGAGCATCGCTGCCCTGCGCGGCGGACTGGGCAAGACGCTCATGGAGCGCATCGTGGAGAACCACCCCGACGTGGTGACGCTGCTCGGCGTGCAGTATCGCATGAACGAGCACATCATGAAGTTTTCGAGCGACTGGTTCTACGGCGGCAAGGTGCAGACGGCGCCTGAGGTCAAGAACCGCGGCATACTCGACTATGACGAGCCGATGCAATGGATCGACACGTCGCTCACGGGGGCAAAGGAAGAGTTTGTGGGCGAGAGCTTCGGGCGCATAAACAAGCAAGAGGCACAGCTCACCATCGACACCCTGCGCTCCTATTATGCAAAGATCGGGCGCACACGGGCGCTCGACGAGCGGATCGACGTGGGCGTGATCTCGCCTTACAGGGCTCAAGTGCAGTATCTGCGCCAGCTGATACGCCGTGACGACGAGCTGCGCCCCCTGCGCCGTCTCATCACCGTCAACACGGTGGACGGTTTTCAAGGTCAGGAGCGCGACGTGATAATAATATCTCTCGTGCGTGCCAACGACGACGGGCAGATTGGCTTCCTCTCCGACCTGCGGCGCATGAACGTGGCAATAACACGCGCCCGCATGAAACTGATTATCCTTGGCAACGCCGCGACAATGACGAAGCACGGCTTCTACAAGAAGCTGTTCCAGTTTTGCGGACATGACGACGAGGCTTTGACGGAAGTGTAAACAAAAAGACCAATGTTACAACGCGATTATATCATGCGGTTGATCCGCGAATTTATGGCTGCCCTTCAGCTCTTGCTCGAAGGCAAAGACCTTGAGCACCGGCGCGAGGAGCTGAAGAAGCTCTATGAGCAATATATCGGCCCCTATGAGCTTTATCACAACGCCACGATAGATGTGGCGATGCGTGCCCTCGCCTCCTATGACGAGGGGCAACGGCTGGAGCGCATGGAGATGCTCGCCGAGCTCTATTATGCCGAGGCCGACACCGTGACGGGTCCCGACCGCAACTTCTTGCTCGACAAGGCGTTCAACCTCTTCTCTTTTATAGAGCGAAACGGCAAGACGTTCTCCATGGACCGGCGTTATAAGATGGCTCTCATTGAACAGAGACTGAAAAAATGCAGTGGCAAAACTCGCTGTGAATAAAAAAATTAGTAATTTTGCACATTGTTACACGCAAAGCTCCGTCGCCGAGCTTAAAAAGCATGGCTTTGATGCCTTGGCGAGCGGCAAGCGACGCATAACATCATTGGCAAGATAAAAACAAAAAAACAAGAACATAAATGGAAGAAAAGAAGTTTAAACGCACCACCGTGACAGCGGCTCTGCCTTATGCCAACGGAGGTGTGCATATCGGCCACTTGGCTGGCGTGTATGTGCCTGCCGACATCTATGTGCGCTACCTGCGCCTGAAGAACCAGGACGTTATGTTTATCGGCGGAAGCGATGAACACGGCGTGCCTGTGACCATACGTGCACGCAAGGAGGGCATCACCGTTCAGGAGGTGGTTGACCGCTACCACAACCTTATCAAGAAATCGTTTGAAGAGTTCGGCATCTCGTTCGACATCTATAGCCGCACCACATCGAAGGTGCACAACAAGTTTGCAAGCGACTTCTTCCGCACGCTCTACGACAAGCACGAGCTGGTGGAAAAGACAGAGGAGCAGTTCTGTGACGAGGTGACGGGCGAGTTTCTTACCGACCGCAACATCGTGGGCACCTGTCCGCGCTGCGGCGCTGAGGGCGCTTACGGCGACCAGTGTGAGAAGTGTGGCGCCACACTCTCACCCGAGGAGCTTATCAACCCCACCAACAAGAACAACCTGGGCCACGGACTGGTGAAGAAGGCAACCAAAAACTGGTATCTGCCGCTCAACAACTATCAGGACTGGCTGAAGCAGTGGATCCTCGAAGACCACAAAGAGTGGCGTCCCAACGTCTACGGCCAGTGCAAGTCGTGGCTCGACATGGACCTCCAGCCCCGCGCCATGACACGCGACCTCAACTGGGGCATCCCCGTTCCCGTGGAAGGAGCCGAGGGCAAGGTGCTCTATGTGTGGTTCGATGCACCCATCGGCTACATCTCAAACACCAAGGAGCTGTGCGACGCCCATCCCGAGAAGTGGGGCTCATGGCAGAAATGGTGGCAGGATCCCGAGTCACGCCTCATCCATTTCATCGGAAAAGACAACATCGTGTTCCACTGCATCGTGTTCCCAACCATGCTGAAGGCCCACGGCGGCTATATCCTTCCCGACAACGTGCCGGCCAACGAGTTCCTTAACCTTGAGAACGACAAGATCTCTACATCGCGCAACTGGGCTGTGTGGCTCCACGAATATCTCAACGACTTCCCCGGCAAGCAGGACGTGCTGCGCTATGTGCTCACAGCCAATGCTCCTGAGACCAAGGATAACAACTTTACATGGAAAGACTTCCAGGAGCGCAACAACAACGAGCTTGTGGCTGTCTACGGCAACTTCGTGAACCGCGCCTTGCAGCTCACAAAGAAATATTTCGGTGGCGTGGTGCCCGAGTGTGGCGAGCTCCAGGAGGTAGACCGCAAGGCTATCGAGGAGTTTAAGGACGTGAAGCAGAAGGTTGAGGCTCTGCTCGACGTGTTCAAGTTCCGCGACGCACAGAAGGAGGCTATGAACCTGGCACGCATCGGCAACAAGTATATCACCGACTGCGAGCCTTGGCATGTTGCCAAGACCGACATGGAGCGCGTCAAGACCATCCTCTACATCTCTCTGCAGCTCGTGGCAAACCTCGAGATCGCGTTTGAGCCGTTCCTGCCGTTCAGCTCAAAGAAGCTGCGCGAGATGCTCAACGTGGCAGAGACAAAATGGGACCAGCTCGGCTCTACCGACCTGCTGAAGCCCGGTCATCAGCTTGGCACACCCGCCCTGCTGTTTGAGAAGATCGAGGACGAGGCCATCAACGCCCAGCTCCAGAAGCTCGAAGACACAAAGAAGGCCAATGAGGCTGCTGCCTATGTGGCTGCTCCCGTCAAGGAGAATGTCGACTTTGAGACCTTCGAGAAGATGGACATACGCGTGGGCCACATCAAAGACTGTCAGAAGGTAAAGAAGAGCAAGAAGCTCCTTCAGTTTACCATCGACGACGGCTCAGGCGTGGACCGCACCATCCTCAGCGGCATCGCTGCCTACTATGAGCCGGAGCAGCTCATCGGCAAGGATGTGCTCTTCGTGGCCAACTTTGCGCCTCGCAAGATGATGGGCATCGAGAGCCAGGGCATGATCCTCTCGGCTGTCAACTTTGATGGCTCGCTCACCGTCACAGGTGTGCAGGGCGACGTTAAGCCTGGCTCACAGGTAGGATAAGCAACGGCAACCATAAACATGAACAAATCGACAATTATAACGAAAGATCACGTTTTGACGACATGCAGCAAGGCAGCGCTCACCGCGCTGCTGCTGTTTGTGGTCATGCTCTGTCACGCGCAGATGGTAGACCCCGTGAAGTTTACGGCGCAGCTCATGACCACCTCGTCGGCTGAGGCAGAGATAGTGTTTACGGGCAAGATAGAGCCGGGATGGCATGTCTACTCAACCAACCTTGGCAGTGGAGGCCCCATAGAGGCATCGTTCTCGGCAAGCCAGCACGACGGCATAGAGCTTGTGGGCAAGCTCATGCCCAAGGGCAAGGAGCTGTCGAAGATGGACAAGATGTTTGGCATGAACGTGCGCTATTTTGAACACAGCGTCACCTTCGTGCAGAAGATCAGGTTTGTGAAACCCCATTATGCGCTCAACTGCTCGCTCGAGTATGGGGCGTGCAGCGACCAGACATGTATGCCGCCCTCAGAGGTGAGCCTCAGGAAGCAGGGCAAGGCTCCCGCCTTTGTGGCAGACAAGGACACCAAGGGTGCAGCAGCAAAGGATGCAAACACCGCTGCCGAGGCCCGCAACGCAGCCATTGACGAGAGCGGTGCCGACGGTGGCGTGGCCACACGTCCCGGCCTGGAGACGGCTGTGGACAGCCAGTTTGGCGTGGACCCTACAGCCGCTGCTGACTCTACCGCTGCCGCCGCCGCTGTTGACGCGTCAGCCAGTCTCACCGCTGCCGACCGCGCCAAGCTGTGGACACCCGTCATTAAGGAGCTGCAAGGCTTTGAACAGAAGACCGACAACTCGCTCGTCTACATCTTCTTTGCCGGACTGCTCGGCGGCTTCCTCGCCCTGTTCACACCCTGCGTGTGGCCCATCATACCGATGACCGTGAGCTTCTTCCTCAAGCGCAACAAAGACCGTCGCAAGGCGGTGCGCGAGGCGATGACCTACGGTGCGAGCATTGTCGTCATATATGTGGCGCTGGGTCTGGCTGTGACGCTGCTCTTTGGTGCCAGCACGCTCAACGCCCTGAGCACCAACGCCGTGTTCAACCTCCTGTTCTTTGCCATGCTCGTGCTCTTTGCCGCCTCCTTCTTCGGCGCCTTCGAGATACAGCTTCCCTCTTCATGGAGCAACAAGATGAACTCGGCAAGCTCTACCACCAGCGGCATGCTCAGCATCTTCTTCATGGCGTTCACCCTCACCCTCGTGTCGTTCTCATGCACAGGTCCCATCATCGGCTTCCTGCTCGTGGCTGTGAGCACACAGGGAGCCATCGTGGCACCCGCCGTCGGCATGTTCGGCTTCGCCTTGGCCCTTGCCATACCCTTCACCCTGTTCGCCCTCTTCCCCTCGCTGCTCAAGTCGGCACCCAAGTCGGGCGGCTGGATGAACGTCATAAAGGTGACGTTGGGCTTCGTTGAGCTGGCGTTCGCCCTCAAGTTTCTGTCGGTTGCCGACCTGGCCTACGGCTGGCATATCCTTGACCGCGAGACCTTCCTCGCCCTCTGGATCGTGCTCTTCACGCTGCTGGGCTTCTATCTGCTCGGCATGTACCACTTCCCCCATGACGACGAGGGCCGCCGCACCAACGTGCCGCAGTTTTTCCTTGCCCTCGCATCGCTGGCGTTCGCCGTCTACATGGTGCCTGGCTTGTGGGGTGCTCCGCTCAAGGCCATCAGCGCCTTTTCGCCGCCTGTCACCACACAAGACTTTAACCTCTACCGCAACGCCGTTCACCCGCGCTTCACCTCTTATGAGGCAGGCATGGCGGCAGCACGTCTGGAGGGCAAGCCCGCCCTTATCGACTTCACAGGCTTCGGTTGCGTCAACTGTCGCAAGATGGAGGCCGCCGTGTGGACCGATGCCACCGTGGCAGACCTGCTCAACAACAAGTATGTGCTCATCTCGCTCTATGTCGACGACAAGACACCGCTCAGCGAGCCTATGACCGTCAAGGAGAACGGGCAGGAGCGTACGCTGCGCACCGTCGGCGACAAGTGGAGCTACCTCCAGCGCCATAAGTTCGGTGCCAACACGCAGCCGTTCTATGTGGCTGTCGACGGCAACGGCATGCCACTCGGACCCTCACGTTCCTACGATGAGGATGTGAGCGGGTATGTGGGCTTCCTCAACAGCGCATTGGAGAAAATGGGCAAGTAATCTCCTTGTTTACTTGTATCTCGCTTACTGACAGCATGTCAAAGACATGCGAAACTTGAGTTAATCATAAAAAAGGCTCGATAAAAAGCAAAAAAGGTCTTATTGTAAATAAAAAAGCGTAACTTTGCAGACTGAGCGTCTGTCTCATTTTGACTTTTATGTCTTGTGAGGCAGCCGTTCAGTCTTTTTTGTAGATATGAAAGGAGTAACGTTATGGAAAAGACAACAGTAAAGAACGAATCGGCAGACAAAGACATGTCGGAGGCAAAAAGCTCTGGTGTCAACATGTCTGATGAAGAGCGTAAGCGCATAATATATGGCGTGACGCTTCGCGGCAGCATCATCAACATGCTGCTGCTCGTGTTAAAGTTTGTGGCAGGCTTCGTGGGAGGATCAGCGGCAATGATTGCCGATGCCGTCCACTCGCTGTCCGACTTCATCACCGACATCATTGTCGTGGTGTTCGTGCGGTTGGGCAACAAGCCCGAGGACCGCGACCACGACTACGGTCATGGCAAATATGAAACCTTGGCGACAGCCATCATTGGCATCTCCCTGCTTTTCGTGGGAGCGATGATCTGCTATGGTGGGGCTGAGAAGGTGCTGAAGGCATGGCAAGGTGAGGCGCCAGCCATGCCGGGCGTCATCGCCTTCGTGGCGGCTGTGGTGAGCATAGTGCTCAAGGAATGGGCTTACAGGTTCACGGCAGCAGCGGGAAGACGTGTGCAGTCGCAAGCCGTCGTGGCCAACGCATGGCACCACCGCAGCGACGCCCTCTCGTCAATAGGCACGGGCATAGGCATCGGCGGCGCTCTGCTGCTTGGCGACAAGTGGACGGTGCTTGATCCCATTGCCGCCATCATCGTGAGCTTCTTCATCATGCGCACAGCATGGTCCCTGCTTCGCGAAGCCCTTGGCGAGCTTCTTGAGGAGAGCTTGCCCGAGGCCACGGAGAAAGAGATTGTGGACCTCGTGCTGAAGGAGCATGAGGTGAGCGAGATACACCATCTGCGCACCCGCCGCATAGGCAGCCACATCGCCATCGACATGCATGTGCGCATGCCCGGCGACACCTCCCTCTACGATGCTCACCGTCATGCCACAGCCATAGAACAAAACCTCCGTTCCCACTTCGGACCCAACACCTACATCAACCTCCACGTCGAACCGCTGAAGGTGAATGGTGAGTATGTGGAACCTGTTAAAGGTAAAAAAAAGGCTGACGCCTTGAGAAGTGAAGAGTGAAGAACGAAGAGTGAAGAATTCAATAGCCTTGGCTATTCACTCCCCTCCCTAAGGGGAGGGGTAAGCCGCGAAGCGGCGCGGGGGTGGGGCTGTAGGGGCATTCTCTCTCTGCGCGGCGCGGGGGTGGGGCTTTAATTCATAATATATGAACAAAATATTAGTTACCGGAGCCACTGGCTTCATAGGCAGTTTTATCGTTGAAGAGGCGTTGCGTCGCGGCATGGAAGTGTGGGCGGCGGTGCGCCCAACCAGTTCGCGCCGATACCTACAGGACGAGCGCATACATTTCATTGAGCTTGACCTCTCGTCAGAGGAACGGCTCATAGAGCAGATGCGTGGCCATGAGTTTCAGTATGTGGTGCATGCCGCTGGCGCTACCAAGTGTATCAACCGCGACGACTTCTTCCGCACCAACACCCTCGGCACACAGAACCTCGTCGAGGCGTTGCTCAAGCTGAACATGCCTCTCAAGAGGTTCGTCTTCATCAGTTCGCTCAGCGTCTTCGGCGCCATACATGAGGAGCAGCCTTACGTCGACATAACAGAACACGACACGCCGCAGCCCAACACCGCCTACGGCGAGAGCAAGCTCATGGCAGAACAGTTTCTCGACTCTGTGGGCAACGATTTCCCGTATATCATCCTGCGCCCGTCGGGTGTGTATGGCCCTCGTGAGCGCGACTATTTCCTTATGGCAAAGAGCATCAGTCAGCATATCGACTTTGCTGTGGGCTTCAAGCGTCAGGACATCACCTTCGTCTACGTTGAAGACGTGGTGCAGGCGGTGTTCCTCGCCCTCGACCACGGCATGAGCGGCCGCCGCTATTTCCTTACCGATGGCGGCGTGTACCAGTCGACCGAGTTTAGCGACCTCATACGCCGCGCCCTCGGCAACCCGTGGATGCTGCGCATAAAAGCCCCTGTGTGGGTGCTCCGCATCGTCACAGCCATAGGTGAGCGATGGGCTCACATCACGGGCAAGATCTCTGCCCTCAACAACGACAAGTATAACATTCTCAAACAGCGCAACTGGCGTTGCGACATCGAGCCTGCCATGGACGAGCTGGGCTATCACCCCCACTTCGACCTTCAACGTGGCGTTGACCTCACGATAAAATGGTATAAGGACAACAAATGGCTTTGAAAACGTGATGACAACAATGAACCAGATAAAACAGATTTTCAAGATTGACAAGAACCCAAAGCGTGGACTCTTACCTATAGAATGGCTCGTGATGGGCTACATGTTGCTCACGCTCCTTATTGTGCTCTTCGCCTATACCCGTGTGGAGAACCCGCAGGCCATGATATGGGGCCGCGTGCGCATTGCTGCCACCACGGTGGCTCTGTGGGGCGCTTACCGACTGGTGCCGTGCCGCTTCACGCGTGCTGTGCGCGTCGTTGTGCAGATGGCGCTCCTCGCATGGTGGTATCCCGACACCTATGAGATAAACCGCATGTTCCCTAACCTGGACCATGTGTTCGCAACGTGGGAGCAGCAGCTCTTCGGCTGTCAGCCGGCGCTCTTCTTTGCAAGCACCTTCCCGTCGCCTGTGGTGAGCGAACTGATGAGCATGGGCTACGCATCTTATTATCCCATGATAGCGCTGATAACGTTCTTCTACCTCTTCTGCCGCTATCGCGAGTATGAACGCGCGGCATTTGTGGTGCTCGCAACGTTCTTCATCTATTATGTGATCTACATCTTCGTGCCGGTGGCCGGACCGACGTTCTATTATAAGGCGGTCGGACTGCAACAGATCGTGCAGGCCAATTTCCCTGCCGTCAACGATTATTTCAACACTCACACCGATTGTCTCGCGACACCGGGCTACACCGACGGCTTTTTCTACCACATGGTGGAGGATGCCAAGGCGGCTGGTGAACGCCCCACGGCGGCTTTCCCAAGCTCTCATGTGGGCGTGGCAACGGTCATAATGCTGCTCGCAGGCCACACGCGCAACCGCCGTCTGTGCTTCTTGCTGCTGCCTTTCTTCGTGTTCTTGTGCATGAGCACCGTCTACATACAGGCCCATTATGTCATCGATGCCATTGCGGGACTGCTCACAGGCGTCCTGTTCTATTTTGGCCTCATGGCTGCCACAAGAAACATGGCTCCTACAAGATAGAAATAACATCCAACCCCCTAACCCTCTCCCCGGCGGGGAGAGCAGGAGAGGGACTTAACAAAAACCTATATGTGGACAAACGATTTATGGCCTCTTGTCATCAAGGCTTACCTCTCAGCTCCCACAGGACCGAAAAGCAACTGTTCGCGCCCCGTGGTTGACCTTGCTATGCAGTTGCACATGAAGCCTGCCGACATCGTCGACCGGCTGAAAACAGTTGATGCGCACAAGAACCCGATGGTGGAGCGTCTGCTTGTCCACTATCAGGCGCACCCGAAGAAGCTGAAGCGCGATGCTGAGCGGCTTGCTGCCATGAGCGGCTTCGGCAACAGTGGGGCGTTCTACGATGGCGTAGACACGGCAGAGGCTGGCTTTGAGCGGTTCTACCGTCCCATCGACGGCACGGCGTTCACCCCCGCCATGCTCACCATTCTCCTGAACCTCTATTTCCGCTTGGTGCCAGCCACGATGGTGGCAACTACGCCCGAGGTCATCGACATGGCCCGCCGCACCATGCTCACCGTCGACCAGGTGCTTGAGGTGCTCCACACCTTTTTATATGTGGACCCGTGCGCAAAGAGCCGAACCGATGATGCGTTGGCTGAGTTTGCTCCCATCACGCGCCTCTGCCGCGAGACATGGAGCACCCACGACGACGGCAACCCCATGCTCGTGGCTGAAGAAGCCGAAAAATTCTTGCAGTATTATATCTAACGGGCATTCTCTCAGACAGTTACAAGCTTAAATAGCAGATAACAATGAGAATAAAATAACATTTGGTTCTTCGTCAATTTAGGTGGTAACATCTCTTCCATCTCAGTCTGCATAAAGTAGTTTTGCCCTTAAGACAGCAGGTCCG
>OCRP01000442.1_pt1 | contig 40266 bp, 29 predicted proteins | sample 1538871 | NCBI WGS metagenome assembly OCRP01 (sample SAMN04571731, study PRJEB22368) | human gut metagenome | biome: human gut; material: stool | host: Homo sapiens | place: Luxembourg | collected 2012-09-20 | reverse complement strand
CCCCTGGCTCGCCCGCTTTCAATCATGTAAATCGCCGTATCTACTCTGCAGACGAAGATCCACCATCAACGATTGCCTGCTCGGACTCAGGAATCCCATCGGCACCCGTACTCTGTTCTTGCTCCACCTCTTCGCTGATTGCGGAGGCGGGGGTCGAGCCCTTTGCACCCACGATGTAGGCAGCCCCAAATCCTAACGCAATGGCAATCAAGGTCAAAATCACGTAGACAGGCCAATGGCGCTTAATATACGAAAACACGTTGACTCCTTAGAGCTCCGTCTACGAACGGCGGATAACCTCGGTCACGACCTCGGATACCGTGGCAATGTTCGTCGGGTTGACATTGTGGGGCAGGTCGTCCTCGGTACGAGCGCAAGCCAGACGCGTGCCGTCCACGCCGGCGATGGTGAGGGCTCGGCGGCTCGCCTCGAGCGCGGCATAGGCATCGGTCTTGGCATAGGGCATCTCGAGCGCGCCACAATCGACATGGAACGACTTGCACACCTTGCTGACCAGGTTCATGATGCGGCGATCGCCCTTGAGCAGCTGCTGTTCGCCCTCGACCGTCACCACCGAAAGCCTACCGGCGCCGACGGATTCAAGATTGATAAAGAATACGCCGCGGAGCTTATCGCGATGCGAAGCCAAGAAGGCCTTCATGCCGGCGCCATCACAATCCGAGGCGCCCGTTGCCACAAACCAGATATCGTGACCGAGCAGCTCATCATCGCCCATAGAGGCGACAGCCGAGAGCATATCTTCGGAAGAAGCGCCATCGGAAGACGTAGCGCCGCCCTTCCAGCCATCGTTATCGTCCTCGAAGTTATCCCACGAACCGATACCGCGACCGGACTTCTTGGCATCGTAATCGTCTTCGACGCCCAGCCAGTCACTCATGCTGTCCTGCTCGTTTTTCTTTTTACGGCCGAACAGACCACCCAGGCCGCGCTTACGAGACTTGGGTGCCGCCGGGGCGGGAGCCGAAATGGTCTCGATCGGCTGTGCGCCCGACGCAACGGGCATAGGAGGCGCAACGGGTGCCGATGTGGGTTCGGGGCCCTGGGCAGTAGCAAAGGGATCGTTGACCTGTGCGGAGGGGTCGGGAAGGTCGAACAGCGACGTGCGAGACGCAACGTTTGCCTGCTTCATAGACGGCAGCGACGGATCGGGGACCGAAGCCAGCGGAGACGAGGAAGGTGCAGGCGACGGTGCCGACGCCGGATCGGGAACATTCATCTGCGGGCGCGGCGATGCCTGGGAGGAAATCTGGGCCATAAGGGAATCGACCGTTTCGTCCTGGGTGGGAGCGACATTGGCAACCGTGGCACCGGAACCACTCGGGGTCGGCATGGTGAAAATCTGCGTGGAATAAGGCCTCGACTCATCCGTCTCGGGAGTCTCGGAAACCGCAGGCACTTCCTCCTGCTCGACCTCGGTCGAATCATCTTGCTCGGCTGCCGCGTATTGCTCTTCGTCAGAGTTGGCCTCGACGGGCTCGTCCTCGGCGGCATCTTGGATTTCGGCAGCATCAACAGGCTCGTCATCGTCTGCCACGTCGCCCTGCTCATCGGAAACAGGAAGGGGCTCGGCAATCGCGGTGCCCTGTTTTTCAAACGTTATCGTGGAATCGAACTGCGCGGCATCAAACGACATGGTGCTATCGACGTGCTGCTGAGCCTCGAAAGACGTCGTCGCTTCAACAACATCCGCGGACGCCGGTTGCTGGGACTCAAAGGACGTTGTAGCTTCGGCGGCTTCGACGGGCGCGGACTGCATAGCCTCGTTCTGCTCGAACTCTTGCGCCGCGAGCTCACGTGCCGCCTCGGCTGCCTGCTGCTGAGCGATAGCCTCCTGCTCGGCAGCCTCGCGTGCGGCAGCGCGCTTCTCCTCGAAATCGTCGACAAATTTCTTGCCCTTTGCAAACGCACCCTTAAAGAAGTTGGAAGCGCTGGCGCCAATCGACGAGAACGCGGATGCAATGTCGGCATGCGGCGTTGCCGCGGGAATCTCGGCCGAGAAATCAGTATCGCTCTCGTAAGACACGCGCCTCGGCTGTTCAACGTAATCGTCGTCAGACTCGTCCGCAACGTCTTGCGCCGGCGCGGCGGGAGCCAAAATGTCCAGTCCTGCCGCGGGATCGAACGCGGACACCGCCTCGGGATCGGCAACGGCAGCGGTAACCGCGGCAGACTCATCATCCGCAGCGACAACGGGCGCAGGCGCAGCCACGACGGGGGCAGGCTCGGGCTCAAACGTCGGCTCCTCGCCCTCCTCGTAATCGAGCGTGCAGGACTCGGGAAGCATTCCGAGCGCACGGATGGCATCCGAACCAAAGCGGATGTTGCCGGCGGCGTTGCGATAGAGCTTGGGCTCGGGCTCGGCAGACTCCTCCGCCGGCTCGGCAGCGGGAACCTCGTCATTGAACTCTTCGGCTTGGGCAGCCTGATTCTGATCCTCGGGCACGATAGCGCCGATCAGCGTCTCGTCGGCAGACGCACCCTCAAAGCCCTCGATTTGCTCGTCGAAAGCCTCACCCTGTTCGGGCTCGGTCTGAGCGTCGGGAGCAATCGGCTGACCGAATTCGTCCTCGGCGTAGGTAGGCTCTTCATACTCGATGGTGTTACCGTAGTCGTTTTGCTGCTGGGCCGCGGCATATTCCGCCGCTGCGCGCGCCATTTCCTCGGCACGACGCTTCTGCTCCCCAAAATAGGTATCGAACGGAACATCGTCGGGAAACTCGTTTTCGCCCTGGAAGGGAGCAACGTTGTCCATAACGCCGAGCATAGCGGCGACAGAAGACTTGTTGCACACCGCGCCAGACGTATAGGGAAGAATGTGGCGGTTAGAGATGATGTTTACCGCGTTGGCGAGTGCAACGAGGGAAGCGAGGATCGCGACAATCCACAGCAGAACCTTGAGCGCGCCGGGGAGCGGCAGAATACGCAGGATGGCAACGGCAGCGGGGGCAACCGTGGCAACGGGCAACAGCTTGGCGATGAGCGCACGATACGAAGCATAAGGCTCGCGGGCGAGCAGCTCAGCACGGGGAGAGTCGTAGTGTGCGACAACGACCACCGGGCGGTTACGCGGGGACGCGAGCGGGCCCGAGGCCTTGTGGTAGGCGATGACATTTTGGCTCACGCCCGTCTTGCCCAGGCGCGAAACCACGGGGCGGCCCGTGCGCTCGAGCACGTAAAGAACGGCGCCGACAATGGCCAGCAAGGTGCCGACCAAGCCGATACCGCCGCCGATGCCCATCAGCAGGGCGCCGGCAAACGCAAGAATACCGGTAACGGCAAATGCCAACCTACTGGGCGCTGGGGCATTGAACTCCTGAACCTCGGGGTCAAAGCCGTGGTTGCGGAAGATCTGAGCGATATCTTCGGCAGCCAAGCGCTCTTCTTCGCTGCATGCCGGCGTAATGCCGGTGTTCTGCAGCAGGTGGTTAATATAGTTCTGGGTGTTCGCCATGTGCGCTCCACATCCATAATCCGACAAATAGGCCCAATGCATGCACATTAGAACCGTATATAGTCGAAAGTATACCCCGAGCGAGCGCAAACGACCGAATTCGGGCCATCTTAACGCCCCGAGCGGACAAGGATATAGCCTAATCTCCATATCGGACTAAAATCATGGCAGCAAACCACCTTCTCATGCGAGGACTCTATGACGGCAAGCGACACGACCGAGACAATTAAAAAGGGAAATTCGGAGCCCAGTTTCGATAAAACGGCTCAGCGCATCCTCAATCTTTTCTTTGTGCTCAATAGCTCCCCCGAACCGCTGACGACCGAGCAGATCGTCTTGGATTCTGACCTGGGATATGGCTCGGGCAATATCGACTCGGATAAGCGCAAGTTTCGACGCGATCGTGACAAGCTGCTCGAACGCGGCATCTTAATCAAGGAGGTTCGCCCCGCCGGTGCGCAGGAGACCGAGGAAAGCTCGTGGACAATCGACCGCGAGCACACCTTTGCAGCAGGCGGCCTCATCACCGCAGACGACGCCGATATCCTGCTCAACGCCATCGACCAGACACTAGCGGCCGGCTCGTCCACTTTTGCCGCACCGCTTGCCGATATTCGCTCCAAGATTGCCTATCTCACCGGTAGGACGACGGTGGACGAAGCACCAATCCGCCGCTCTCCCACCGTCGATGCGGTATGGAGCGCCTTTGCCGAGCGATGCGCGCTGCGATTTTTATATCAGAACGGACGCGGCGAGCAGAAAGAACGTACCGTCTGCGTCTACGGCATGTTCGAACGCGAGGGCGTGGCGTACTTCTGCGGCCTCGACAATGTCACCGACGGCATCAGGACATTCCGCTGCGACCGTATCGTTCGCGCTTGGCGTCCTTCGAAGGCCTACGCCATCCCTGCGGACTTCAATCTCAACGACTATCTGTTCTTTGAATTCGATTTTGCCGACCGACCGCCCGTTGCAGCCACGTTCTCGTTCGCCCCTCAGACGCAGATCGATATGATCAACGGCCTCACGCGCGGGCGAGGTGAGCTCGCACACACCGATGCGGGATGGACCTGGACCGTTGACGTGCGTGACCTTGAAGCCGCCGCCTCATTTTGCATGGCCCACGCCGTGGACGGCATGAGGCCCGTGGCCCCCAAATCGCTCAAGCAGGCGTGGAACCGCCTCATTGAAAGGACGGTGCACGAGCATGCCCGTGCGTAAACTCACCAGCGAGCAGAGACTCTCGCGCGCCATCGACATCATGGAGGCCCTCTACGCCGCCGGCGAGAGCGGCATGACACGAGCCGAGATTTGCAGCCGCTTTGACATCACAGGGGTGTCGCTCGACGAGATTCTCGAGATCGTCTCGACGCTCGCGGACCGAGAATCGGGCGCGCGCATCATCTGCGAATGCCGCGGCGAGCGTGTGGTCCTCACCGGCGACGCCGGGCGTGTTCTACCGTTGCGCCTGAGTGCCGCCGAGGGCGCCGTGCTCAACCATGAACTTGAATCGTTGGGGATCGAGCCGCAGACGGCAGCTCGGATTCGACATGCCCTTCTGCCCGAAGAGCTCGGCTATAACCAGCGCGTCTTTGACACCGTCAACCACGGGTCGCACTGGCAGCAGCTGAGCTGCGCCATTCAGGACGGTGTTCGTTGCCGCATCTCGTATCGCTCGATGGACGATGCGCGGCCACGCGAGCGTCTGGTCGACCCCTTGCGCATTACGGCAAACGGCGACCAAACATACCTGATTGCCTGGGACATCGCGGTCGATGAGCAGCGCACCTATCGCATGGATAAAATCGAGGGACTCACCTTGACGGAAGACTCCGTCGTGCCTCACACACCGGGCGTCGCATCCCTCCACGATTCCCTTGCCCGGACGCAGCGTAGCGCAAAGCTCTTGATGCCATTCGATATGGCGGAGCATCTGGACTGGGCCGGCATCACCCTAATCGAGCACAGCGGGGCAGACATGGCAACGGTAACCGTGCATTACGGCTCCGAGCGTTGGCTACTGAGCCAGGTAATCGCAGCGGGCGGAGCCATCCGCATCTTGGATGACCCCGCCCTGTCAAAGCGTCTGTGCGATATGGCAAAAACCCTCGTCTGTCCGCTTTAGCGCCGCCGCTCGTGGCGTGCGCGCCACAGTTGCAGATAGTGCCCGATCTGCGCCGATTCGATGCGCTGGTAGGAGCTCGTGGGCAGCGACGTTAAGAACTTCTTTCCGTAGCCCTTCGTCACCAGGCGCGGGTCGGCCAGAATCAGCACGCCGCAATCGGTCGACGAGCGGATAAGGCGGCCGGCCGCCTGCTTGACCTCGAGCACCGCCTCGGGCAGCGAATAGCGCGCCCAAGCGCGGTCTTCGCGCAGGTTGCGCTCGCACGAGAGCGGGTCCGTGGGACTCGAGAACGGCAGCTTGGGAATGATGACGCAGCGCAGCGTCTCGCCGCTGGCGTCGAATCCCTCCCAGAAGGCCTTAAGCGCAAAAAGCGACGAGGTCGGCTCGTTGATAAACCGGTCGCGCAGGCGACGAGGAGATGAGTTGCGCTGCTGGCAGTTGAGCTCCAGACCCGCACGGGCCATCTTGGGCTCAACGCGGGCGTACAGGTCTTCCATGTCGCGCCGATTGGTGAACAGTGTGAGCACCGATCCGCCCATGGCAAGATGGGCGTCGACCAGCACGCGCTCGAGCGCCGTAAGATAGCTCTCACGATCGCGCGGATCGGGGATATCGCCCGCAACGACTACAGCCATGTTCGAATCGAAGTCGTAGCTCGAGTCCAAGTGCAGCGATGAGGATGTTGAAGCACCGATGCGATCGAGGCCGACCGCGTGGTTAAAGTGTTCAAAGCTTTTGGACACCGTCATGGTCGCCGAGGCAAAGATAGCCGTGTGAACCTCGGGCAGCCACTCGGTTGCCAAGGCCTCGCCAATGTCGATGCGCTCTGCGGTCATTGACTCTCCGCCGGCACGCAACCTGCGATTGACCTGCAGCGAATACACGTAGTGTTCATCGGTGCCATCAATGATGAGTTTGAGGTTCTCGGCCAGCTCGTGCAGGCGGCGCGAGATATCACCCAGGTCGACAACAACCTCGGGCTTGTCGGCGGCGACGGCTTGCACCAGCGCGTCGACGCTCTTGTCAGCTTGTTCCAATGCGTCGATGGCAGCGTAGGCCGACTGTAAGAAATCATTCCAGTCGTCAGATTCGCGCAACTCGGGGCCAATCCATAGATTGGCATTGTCATAACCCCCACGGGCACGGCGGCCGAGCTCGCGAACGCCATCGAACACGTCGGCGATTGCCATGCTCGCGCGCGCAACCGTCGACGTCGCCTTGGCAGTAAGGCCCAGATAGAGCGTAGAGCCCTCGGAGGTTGCCAAATCACGGGAAACCTGGCTTAGCGCGCCGGTGCTCGAGCCACCCAGGCGCTCAAACAGAACGCGTGATTCGTCCGCCGACACCACGCGCGCCCACTGACGGCGCGCCTCGCGCTCGATGGAATGGGCCTCGTCGATTACCCAATGACGAATCGGAGGCAAAATCCTGCCCTCGGCCGCGACATTGCGGAACAGCAGGGAATGGTTGGTGACCACCACATCGGCATGCGCCGCACGACGACGAGCGCCGTGGACCAAACATTTATCAGGGAAAAACGGGCAGAGGCGACGAGCACACTCGCGCGAGGCCGTCGTAAAGTCGGGGCGGTTGACGCTGCGCCACCGAATGCCAAGCGAGTCGAGGTCGCCATCGGCTGATTGGCAGACGTACGCCATAATGACCGCGACCGCCGTGAGCGTGTCCGCCGGATCGCGCTTGGTGGTAATCTCGACCTGGCCGCGGCTCATGCGCTCAAGCTTGCGCAGGCACGGATAGTGGTCATACCCCTTGAGAGCGCAAAATGACAGACCACCGTCTAGTTGCTCGGCAAGTTTTGGCAGCTCATGGTACATGAGCTGGTCGGCAAGATTGTTCGATTTGGTCGCAATACCAACCGTGATGTTGTTACGGCGTGCTGCCTCGGCAAAAGGCACCAGATAGGCCATCGATTTGCCGACGCCCGTGCCCGCCTCAATTACGCGATGTGTGCCCGTGACCAGCGCATCGCGGACCTCGAGCGCCATCGCGATCTGCTCATCACGCGGCTCGTAAGTGGGATACATGCGATTGACCAGGCCACCCGGCGCATAGTCTGCCTCAATCTCCTCACGACTCGGCATCTTGAGGACCGGCAGTTCGTCGGCGTCCACCCGATCGTCGGCGCGATCGGCCTTGAGAACGTCAGCACGAGCGGCGCTGAGAGAGAAGATAGAACCAGGGTTCTGCCCCGCCAAGAATGAGAAGATAGGACGATAGGACCAAGGCACATCCGGATGCATGTCGGCTAGGCGCGCCATGAGGCCCTGGGGCAAGTCGGTGAGCGCCACGAGCAACACACGCCATACTCCACACAGGGCGTCGACGTCGGCATTGGCACGGTGTGATACCGAGTCACAGCCAAACAGATCGGCCATAAAAGACAGCTTGTGCGAGGCCAGGCGCGGAAGCGCGATGCGCGACAGCGCCAGCGAATCGATCCAGATATCGCTCACGTTGACGCCGCCTTTGACCGACTCGATAAACGAGCGATCGAACGTGGCGTTATGTGCGATCACCGGGCAACCACCGACAAAATCGGCGAGAGCGGCGACGGCCTCAGCGGCCGACGGGGCATCTGCCACATCGGCATTTGTAATGCTCGTGAGCTCGGTAATCTCGGCGGGAATTAGCTGCTTGGGATGCACGAAGGTATCGAAGCGGTCGACGATCTCGCGGCCCGAAAGACGGGCCGCCGAGATCTCGATCAGCTCGTTGTCCTGCACCGAAAGACCTGTGGTCTCGGTATCGAGGACAATCACATCTTCCTCGATAAGGCCGAAGGACTGCGTTTTGGCGCGTTCGGCAAGCGTGGCATAGGAGTCGATGACAAACTGCGGCGTTCCTGACGAAACCGCGTCCTCGATTAGCATGCAATGCCCGCTCGACGAAGGCCCATACGGATCAGGCTGTCACAGACCTGCGGGAACGTCATGTCGTCTGTGTGGCGAATCTCATCCGGATACAGCGACGTATCGGTCATGCCGGGAATGGTGTTGGTCTCGAGGATGACGGGGCCGTCCTCGCTCACGATAAAATCGCTGCGCGAGATGCCCAGGCAACCGAGGGCCTTGTGAGCAGCACAGGCAAGCTCCTGAGCGCGAGCGTAATTCTCGGGTGAAATCTGCGCCGGAATACGATGGATGTCCGTAGGGTCGACATACTTCACGTCCAGATCGTAGAACTCACAGTCCTCGGGCTTGCGAATCTCGACAATCGGCAGGGCGCGCACGTCGTCCTCGCCGTACACGCCGACGGTGATCTCGGTACCCTCGATGCACTTCTCGACCAGCACTTTGTCGCCGTACTCAAACGCCTTGGCAATTGCCGCGGGCAGCTCGGAGGGCTCATGGACCAGGGAAATGCCATAGCTGGAACCGTTGACGGCCGGCTTCACAAAGCAGCGCTCGCCACAGACCTCGACGATATGATCGATATCGACTTCATCGCCCACCTCGAGCGCAAGGCCGGGGGCAACGGGGATGCCCGCCTTGGCGTATAAGAGCTTAGAGACCTCCTTGTCGGCACCGCAGGCGCTGGCAAGCACGCCCGAGGCCGTGTAGGGGATACCCAGGGTCTCCATGGCACCCTGCATGGCGCCATCCTCGCCGCCGGCACCGTGCATGGCGATAAACGCCACGTCAAAGCCGCCGGTCGCCATGGTTACCATAAAATCATCAGCGGCCGTGTCGAGCAGCTCCACCGAGGTGTAGCCGGCTTCCTTCAGTGCCACCACAACGTTCTTTCCCGAATTGAGCGAGATCTCGCGCTCGGCGGAATGACCGCCCGCCAAGACCGCTACGTGCATGTTCTCTAGGCTTTTACCCGGCATGGGCAGACTCCTCCTCTATAATTTCTGCAGCTGATACCATATTGTAGCGATACCCTCTACGTTTCCCCAAAATCGAAAGGCTTCCATGAATCCCAGGACTAAATCTCAGGACATTCGCGACTTGAGCCAAAACGATATTCGCGAGCTCGTGGCCGAACTTGGCCAGCCAGCCTTCCGCGCGAAGCAGCTCATCGAATGGGTCTTTGAGAAGAACGTTTGTTCGTTTGACGATATGACCAACCTTCCCAAGGCTTTCCGCGAGCAGCTTAAAGAGGCTTTTGCCTTTGACACGCCGACTGAACTAACCAAGCAGGTTTCCAAAGATGGCTCTCGCAAGTATCTGCTCGAGTACCACGACGGCGTTTCCGTCGAGACTGTCGGTATGCCCCGTCGTAACAAGCTTTCCGTCTGCGTTTCCACCCAGGCTGGCTGTGGCATGGGCTGCGCCTTTTGCGCTACCGGTCTCAACGGCCTCAAGCGCTCTCTGACCGCTCAAGAGATCGTCGACCAGGTACTTCATGTATCCAACGACTTTGGCGAGCGCGTCACGAGCGTTGTCTTCATGGGCCAGGGCGAGCCGTTTGCCAACTACGACGAGGTTCTCAAGGCGTTGCGAATCCTCAACGACCCCGATGGCATCGGTATCGGTGCTCGTCACCTCACCGTCTCTACCAGCGGCGTTATTCCCGGTATTCGCAAATTTGCCGACATCCCCGAGCAGTTCACGCTTGCCGTTTCCCTGCATTCCGCCATCCAGTCGACGCGCAATAAGCTCATGCCCGGTGTTAAGAAGTACACGCTGCTTCGCCTTCACGAAGCGCTTCAGCTCTACACCGAGAAGACCGGCCGCCGCCCGACCTATGAGTATGCCATGATCGAAGGCGTCAACGATACGAATCCCGAAATGCAGGCGCTCTGCGACTTCTGCGAGGGAACGCTGTGCCACGTTAACCTCATTCAGCTTAACGACATCGAGGGTAGCCCGCTCAAGCCGTCGCCGATTCATAAGGTTGAGGATCTTCAGCGTCGTCTTGAGTCCCGTGGCATCGAGACCACGATTCGTAACTCCCGTGGTAACGATATTGACGCCGCTTGCGGACAGCTGAAGCAGCGCTTCAAAGTTCAGAAAAACGCATAGGGGAGTCGCATCCCAAAACGTTTCATGTGAAACATCGAACGACCCCGGTTACAGAATATGCAACCGGGGTCGTTTCATTTATTGACCTTAATTTTGAATCAGCTGCTACCTGTCCCATTTTTTACGGCCAAAATAAGGGGTCCTTGTCTCATGAATCAGACAAGGACCCCCTCAAAATATGCTGAGTAATTGTTAGGTACCTAATAGCCTACATTTTCCCATTGGTTGCTGACCCAACCCTGATTAATCTTGGGATTCTTCGTTACCTGAGCTGTACGCATGGCAACATCTTCCGTCATAACATCCATTTTCTTTTTGGAAGTATCGACGATATCTTGCGCGCCACGAAGCAAACGACCTCGAAGTTCATCGTCTGTCGCGATCTTATAGCCAGCAAAGGCACCAGCCGCGACAGTCGTCACCAATGCAATCGCTGTTAAAATCTTATTCCTCATCTTGGCCTCCTTGATCAAACTGAATCATTTCGCCAAGAATACGAGAGAGCTCTTCCTCATCTTTGAACTCAATTTCAATCTTGTTCTTTCCACGCGAACTCTTCACGCGCACGTTAGTATTAAATACCTGACGAAGAACGCGCGCGGCTTTCTTGAACGACTGTGGTGTTGCAGGCCTAGAGGTCTTTGGTGTCTCTCCGGCAGAAAATAACGGAGCAAGATTTTCTGTCGCACGGACCGAAAGACCTTCTGCAACAACCTTCTCCGCAAGCCTAATTCTGGCATCCTCATATGGAACGGCAAGGATTGCCCTAGCGTGACCTGCCGTGAGCTTTCCTTCAAATATCATCTGCTGGACGACTTCAGGAAGATCCAGAAGGCGAAGCGAATTTGTAATTGCAGAACGTGACTTGCTGACAGCCTTTGATAGAGCCTCCTGGGTCATCCCACTTGCATCAATGAGCTGACGATAGCCTTTTGCCTCTTCTACAGGATTTAGGTCAGAACGCTGAAGGTTTTCAATAAGTGCAAGAGCAAGCATTTCTTCATCATTAACTTCTTTAATGATGACTGGCAGCTCTTCAAGGCCTGCCAGTTTGGATGCCTGATAGCGACGCTCGCCAGCAATGATTTCATATCCGTTGCCATGTTTACGAACCAAGAGCGGCTGCAAGACGCCATGTTCTTGGATTGACTCGCTCAACTCACGAAGTTCAGTTTTGTTAAAGTGAATTCGCGGCTGATTAGGGTTGGGAACGATATCCTCAATAGGTAGTTTTGTTTCAGATGCGACATTTGAACCCGATACAGCCGAACCACCGGTCTCATACTCGGCCTCTGAGACCAAAGCATTGAGTCCACGTCCCAATCCGCCACGTTTCTTTACACTAGGCACGCTTGATCACCTCTTTTGCAAGGTTCATATATGCTTTTGCACCCTTATTTTGAGGTGCATAGGTAATTACCGGTTCTCCAAAAGACGGAGCTTCGGAGATTTTAACCGTACGGGGTATCAACGTCTTAAACGCCTTATCACCAAAGTACGATTGAACCTCCTCAACAACCTGATTCGATAGAGAAGTACGCGAGTCATACATGGTCATAAGCACACCGTAGGTGTCTAAGCCCTTGTTCAGACGAGATTTGACCATCTTCATTGACTCAAGCAGCTTCGTAACGCCCTCGAGTGCGTAATACTCGCACTGGATCGGAATCAAAACGCTGTCTGCTGCGGTCAAAGCGTTGATAGTAAGCAGTCCGAGCGAAGGAGGGCAGTCAATGAAAATAAAATCGAACTCGTCCTGAATCGGCTCAAGCAAATCTTTGAGGCGGGTTTCACGAGCAATTGCGCTTACGAGCTCAATTTCGGCGCCTGCAAGCTGAATTGTAGCCGGAATTACGAATACCTTTTTGCAATTTGTATCAAGAACCAGCGATTCTGCCGGCACATCATTCAACAACGCATCATAGATGCAGTGATCAAGGTCTTCTTTTTCAATTCCGAATCCACTGGTGCTATTTCCTTGCGGATCAAAATCGACAATCAGTGTCTTACGACCCTGCTCACCCAGTGCTGCTGCAAGGTTTACAGCCGTCGTTGACTTACCGACGCCGCCTTTTTGATTGATGATTGCAATGATACGCGTGTCTTTTGCGCTCTTAGAACGCTTAACGTCGCGAAATCCCACGGTCCCTCCTGGTGTGTATTAAAGCTGTCAAACGGAGGATGTTTCACGTGAAACATTCCGATTCGATATCAACCGCCCTGTTTCACGTGAAACACTGCAAGTTGTTAGTATCCATTATGTTTCACGTGAAACATCTAGGCAAGCGGATTCTTCTTTGCCACGCCATTTGCACGAGGCAATGAGACGGATGCTGGATGACTCTTCTTAAGAACAATGAACTCCCTGTGACCCAAGCCTTCAGGCAAATCAATTGCGTCATTCAGAAGCAAAGTGAAGCCGCAAATCTTAGCTGCTGACATGCCGGAAGCAAGCTCCTCAACCGAAGGATTGCCCTTGGTTATAACAAATAGCCCTCCATCCTTCAGATACGGAGCCGCATACTCAACAAGAATCGGTAGAGGGGCCAGTGCGCGGGCGGTTACAACAGAGAACTGCTTCTTATGGCTTCGAGCATATTCTTCAAGACGACCATGAACCGCATGAGCATGTTTCAATCCAAGAGCATGGACAAAGGAATTGACTGCATCAACCTTCTTACCAACAGAGTCAATATAAGTAGCTTTACGATGCGTGGTTATGGTTAATGGAATACCAGGGAAGCCCGCACCTGTTCCCATATCGAGCAAAGCTCCCTCAGGAGCCTTGTTGATATAGGGGAGCAAAACAAGTGAGTCGAGGATATGCAGTACTGCAGCATCTTCTACGTTAAGAATACGGGTGAGATTGGTTGTCTTATTTGTTTCTAGAACCAAATCCAAATGCTGAATACATTTCCTCAGCTCAACATCAGTTACGCTCAAGGAATACTCTTTGCAATAGGAAGTTAGACGACTCAACATCTCGTCAGCCTGCTGATCAGTAAGTACTAACAACGAAAGCTCCTTTCTGACAAAAATCAGTGTATCGAGAACTTTTGACAAAAAAAGGGGACGTGGAAACCACGTCCCCTTAGCATAAGCTCGAGAAGATTATCGAGCAACAATCACCACATGGCGATCAGGGTCAGAACCCTCAGAATGAGTATCGACGGCATCATTGCTACGAAGTGCAATGTGAACCAGTCGACGCTCGTAGGCATTCATGGGCGGAAGCGAAACACTCTTATGAGTGCGGATGGCACGCTCGGCAGCAGACTGAGCCATGGAAGCAACCTTGTCCTGACGGCGACTCTTGTATCCCTCTACGTCCACTACAACCGGATACCTAAAGCCAAGTTTGCGGCTCACCAGCAAAGAGAACATAACCTGAAGGGCATCAAGGGTGCGACCATGACGGCCAATGAGAACAGCAAGGTCGGGAGCCGTTACATCCAAAATCAGCTCACCCTCGTCGCCCTCATACTCATCGATAGGAGAGTTGGCGGCATCGAAGTGCGAAAGGATGGAACGCAGGATGGAAATCGCAACATCGGCAATGGTGTCGAGCTCCTCATCGGTCAGCTCTTCACCAGCCTTGTAGCGCTGTGCAATCTCGGGATAATCGCCCGCGACCTGCGGGGCAACCTCCTCAAGCATATCCTCGATGATCTCTTCAGACATAACGTACTCCAAAAGTTAGGTACCTAAATAAGATTGATATCCCACTACTTCTTCTTGTGCGGGCGCGGCTTCTTCTCTCGACGAGTGACCTCAACCTGCAGCGGAGCGTTCTTAAGACGCTCCTCCTCATCGGCCTTCGCCTTATCGATGACCTTCTGCGTCACAAAAATCTGCTGGATAACCTGCCAAGCAGACGAGACGTCGTAGTACAGCAGAACACCAACGGGAAGGCTCCAGCCCATCCAAAGCATCATGACCGTCATGACAACGGCCATCATACGCATGCTCTGAGCCTGCTGGCCGGTCTGGTTGCGCGACATATAGAGCTGCGGAATCAGGGTCAGGACGGCGAACAGGATCAGGCAAACCAGCGCAGGCAGTGCAACCATAAAGCCATCGGCAAAGGAAGCGCTCGGCGTGGTGGTCAGGTCGGGCAGGATGTTGAAGAACGAGAACGTGCCGTCGTTAAAGTACTGCGGCAGGTTGCGCAGCAATGTAAACAGGGCGAACAGGATAGGCATCTGAATCAGCAGCGGCAGACAGCCAGCCATGGGGTTGAACTTGTTCTCGCTGTAGAACTTCTGCATCTCCTCGGCCTGACGCTGGGGATCGTCGGCATAGCGCTCCTGGATCTCGAGCATCTTGGGCTGCAGCACCTGCATGCGAGCCGTCGACTTGGTCGACTTGAGCATGAGCGGCGTCAGCAGCAGACGGATGATGACCACCAGGATGATGATGGACAGGCCCCAGTCGACCGCAAAGGTCTGGATGAGCTTGAGCAGCTCGAAAAGGATGTTAACGATCCAATCCCACATGTAAGTTTTCCTCCGATAGCGAGTGCCCGCTAGGGCACAGGGTCATAACCGCCGACGTGCAGGGGATTGCAGCGAACGATGCGCCTCACGGCAAGCCAGCAGCCTCTCAAAACACCGTGCTTCTCAATCGCCTGGACGGCGTATTGCGAGCACGTTGGGTAATAAATGCAGGCGTCAGGCAATAAGGGCGAAATAACCTGTTGATATATGCGAATAGGAGCGATGGCAACACGTCGCAAAACGTGATTGCTCATCGCTCCTCCCCGGCAACGCCGGCGCGCTTCATAAGCGAACGCAACGCCTTGTCCATCTCCTGCGGCGAGGAAACCCTCGTCTTGGGAGTTGCAAACAAGATGATGTCATAACCCGCAACGGGAAATCCGCAGCTGCGGGCGGTCTCGCGCATCACACGCTTAGATCGGTTGCGCACGACGGCACAACCGAGTCGCTTAGCACCAACGAAGGCGACCCTTCCGGAGTCGCCTTCGCCAACCGATTCACATATGGTCATTCGAATCAGAGGGTGATTGAAACGACGCCCCTGACTGAACACATGCTCGAAATCTTGCCGAGACTTAATAGTCTTCATGCGAGATGTGTGTATCGCTGCTAGACAGTGAGACGCTTGCGGCCCTTGGCACGACGACGGGCGAGCACGGCACGACCACCCTTAGTGGCCATACGGGCACGGAAGCCATGGGTCTTGGCACGCTTACGCTTATTAGGCTGATACGTACGCTTCATCTTAAGTTCCTCCTGCTGCATTTCGAGTGTCCGCGGGGACGCGGACGCAGATATAGACACGTGAGCTTGAAGATTGTAGGGAAATCAATGTTCAAATGTCAAGAAATCAAAGGTAAAAGGTTGCGCAGTTCACACGGTTCCCCCATAAGCCAAGCTCGATTTAGCGGTGCATGACAACTTTTCACGATATTTCATCGAGTTTTCAACAGGTCATGTTGGCAATGTTGAGAACTTTTCGCCCGTTTTCCAAAGTTTTCAACAGGTTTTGAAAAGTTGTCGAAAGATGAGAAACATTGCGCGGTGAGCTACTATTTGTTCGAAACCTTTTGGAAGATTGCGAGCGGCATGTCTGATGACTTTTACACCATGGTCGATTCTGGAGACCCGGCACCCGACAACGAGCACATCACCGGCGTGCGCGAAGAGCGTGCGGAAGGCGAGCAGACGACCACGCAGGCGCCAAAAGCCATGTACGCCGCGCGTATCGCCGTCTATGACGACATGCTGTCGACACCGCGTGTGATCGTCATTGATCCGCAAGATGTCCGCACGTATTTGGAAGAGACTACCAACACCGTCTACCAGTGCATGAAAGAACAAGGTGGCCATATCTCGCTCATGGTCATCCGCGAGATTGTCGAAAACTTTATCCACGCACACTTTGCCGAGCCCATCATCTCGATTCTGGACGGCGGAGACACCATCCGCTTTGCTGATCAAGGACCCGGCATCGACGACAAGGAACGCGCTTTCGACTTTGGCGTTACCAGCGCAAACAGCAAGATGAAGCGCTATATCCGTGGAACCGGAGCAGGGTTTCCCATGGTGCAGGAGTATTTGGAAAACGCCGGCGGTGCCGTATCCATCGAGGACAACATGGGCAACGGCACCGTGGTTACGGTAAGCCTGAACCCTAAACGAGTGCAGGAAATCGAGCGTGCCGGCGGACGCGGTGCTGCCGTGCGGCCCGAGACGGAGCAGCCCACATATCCCCTGCCGGGAGCTTTTGCGCAGCAGCCCATGGCAACGCAGCAGATGCAGCCCCCCGTGAGGCAGATGCAGCAGCCCGGAATGCTTCCCACACAAGAGCCCCAGGCGACATCGATGTCGATGCCGCCAAACATGCCAGAGGCCGTGCCGCTGGCGGATCAGGATGCAGCAGCAATGCAGCAGGCGACGGGCGCACCGGGTGGCCAGCAAATGGGCTATCAGCCGTACCAACAGGGATATCCATATCAACAGATGCCGCCGCTGGGGTACGGCCAGCAGTTCCCGCAGCAGTACCAGCAGGGATATCAGCAGCCGTACCAGCAGATGCCGCAGCAGCAGTACAACCCCTGGGCCCAGCAGATGCCTCCGCAGCCTTACCAACAGTGGCCTCAAAGTTTTCAACAGCAAATGCCGCCGATGCAGAGTTCTCAACAACCAGCAGCTCAAATGATGTATCCTAATGCAGCAAATCAGTATGCGCAGCCACAACCGGACGTGTTCGTAAGCGATCGCGGCAACGCCGCACTAGGCTATTTGGCGCAAAATCAAGCGTGCGGTGCAACCGATCTGGCGAGGGCGTTTGGAAACTCGGCCCCCACTTGGTCACGCACGCTCAATGACTTGGCGCAGGCTGGCTTGGTCATCAAGCATGGCCAGAAATACCATCTGACCGAACTCGGCGCCGCTCGCGTGCGAGCTCAGAGCTAAAGAACGGGAGAGACAGTGGACGAGGAAGCAAGCATCATCCTGGGGGACGCCATCGCCTTTTGCCAGCGCGACGGCCAAGATGCACGCCTCATCAACATGCTGGGGCAATCGCGCGCCATAAGCCTGACCGAAGATACGCTCACGATCGAGGCCCCCTCGCGCTTTGCCATCGCGCAGCTCAAAAAGCATCAGCCGACTATTGAGGCCTATCTGGAAGAAATCGCCTTTGCACCGATCGCGCTCGACATCGTGGCACCGCAAGGCGCCGCAACGGAATCCGCTGCCGCGACGGCGCCCGCCACGGCTCCCGCCGCTTCCCCGGCGGCACCGGCCTCCGCAGGCGACGTGCCGACAATCGAGCACCAGCACAGCGATGTTTCCCGTGAAACCATGGCACCGTTGCCAACCGCGGCGGCGACGTCAACGAACGCACCCGTCACGCACATGCCCATCGCTCACGACGCAGCGGCGGGCGCGGATTCGGGCATTGCAATCAAAAACACGCTCTCGGCCGATGATTTTCGTCGCATGATGAACCAGATGAAGGGCGGAGCGCCAACTAAATCCACGCAAGCTGCGACCCCCGCTTCACCCATGCCAGCACCGACCGTGCCGGCCGAGCAGAATACGGATGGAGCCCCGCTCGCCGCGAACTCAAAATTTACCTTTGAGAACTTTGTCTACGGCCCCGAGAACAGCCATGCCTATCGCTCGGCACTCAAGTTTGCCGCCCTCGCGGACGAGCGCGGCACGTGCACATCGCTGTTCATCTACGGCAAATCGGGCCTGGGCAAGACGCACCTGCTGCTTGCCATCAAAAACGAGCTCGCCGAGAAGTCGCCCGAGATCAAGGTCAAGTATGCCAACTCCCAGGCATATCTGGACGACCTGATGACCGAGTTCGACCGCCAAAAGAAGAGCAACGCCCCCATCATGCAGGCGTACCACGGCGTGGACGTGCTCATCATCGATGACATCCAAAACATCATCGGCAAGCGCGCGAGCGTGGACTACTTTTTCCAGCTCATGGACGAGTTCATCCGCAATAACAAGAAGGTCGTTATCGCGGCAGACCGCGCTCCCAAGGACCTGAGCATGGACGAGCGTCTGACCAGCCGCTTCAACGCCGGCATGCTCTGCCTGGTCGCAGAGCCCAGCTACGAGATGAAATACAAGATCTTGCAGCGCTATTACGAGAACACCATCGTCGCCGCTCCCGAGGCAGGCGACGACTCGCTGCTGGCGGCCTATGGGGGCGACGGCGGGCACCTGACCGACGAGCACTTTAAACACATGGCCGAGGTCTCAGGCACCAACATCCGCGAACTCGAGAGCTTTTGCGAGCGCTGCGCCGGCGAGGCGGGCGACCGCGAGCGCGAGGGAGGGGAACTCACCTTTGACGATATCGACGCCATCGCCAGCCAGTACTTCGACACATCGGCCAAAAAGATCAACGTCCAGACGGTTCAGTCCGTCATCGAAGAGCAGTACGGCGTGACGCACGAGGAGCTCATCGGCCCGCGTCGCAACGCCAATATCGCCAAAGCACGCCATATCGCTATCTACCTTGCCATCGAAATGTGCGAGATGACGACCACGGCGGTAGGCGCCGAATTTGGCAACCGCAACCACTCGACCGTCAGCACGAGTTACAAAAAGGTCCAGAAGATGATCCAGGAAGACCGCACCGTCACCGAAGACCTCAAGTCGCTGCGCGATAAAATTACACTGCGCTCGTAGGGAAATAGAGACACCTGTTGAAAACTTGTCGAAACCACGGGCATAAGGTGTCTAAAACCCAATCCGCGGTGATGAAAAGTTTTGCGCAGGTTTTGAACGTGGAAAACCACCCCTGTTGCACACAGGTTGCTGTCGATTCTCTTTCTGGGTCTGACCTGCGTCTTTGGGAGTAATCAACAGTTTCGTCAGTGCTATTACTATTATTAAGATATTTATATCTATAGAAAGGTATTAAAAGATGAAGTTCACCGTCAGCCAGAGCTCGCTTACACAAGCCATCGGCGTCGTTATGAAGGGTGTCGCTTCGGCATCCACCCTTCCCATCCTGTCGGGCGTGCTCGTCAAGGCGCAAGACGGCATCTTGGAATTCCAGACCTCTAACTACACCATCTCGATCCGTCATCGCATCGCGGCGCATGTCGAAGAAGAGGGCGAGATGGTTATCCCCTGTAAGATGCTCTCCAATATCACCAAGACTCTCCCCGATGCCCCGGTCACCTTTGAGCTGTCCGAGCGCCAGGTGCTGATTGGTTGCGAGAAGAGCTCTTTCCGCCTGAACACGCTCGATGCCAATGACTTCCCCGAGTTTCCGGCCTATGCCATCGAGAGTGCCGTGGAGCTGCCGACCGATATCTTGTCCGAGATGGTCGGCCGCGTGTGGCGCGTCACCTCGACCGACAAGGCCCGCCCCATCCTGGGCGGCGTGCACATGAAGGTCGAGAACAACACCGTGCGCCTGGTGGCGACCGATTCCTTCCGCTTGGCCGTGTGCGATACACAGGTCGAGACCTCAACCCTCGAGGGCTCCTTTGAACTCAACGTTCCGGCCGACGCCTTTAACGACGCGCTGAACATCATGGCCAGCCGGGCGACCATCATGATCGGGGCTACCGACACCCAGGTCGTCTTTGAGGCCGGCAACACCACCTACGTGTCGCGCCGCATCGAGGGCGTGTACCCCAACTACAAGCAGCTCATCCCCGATTCGTGCGTGACGAGCGTCAAGATCGACGTCGCCGCCTTTAACGCCGCCCTCAAGCGCGTGGCCGTTATCGCGAGCGCCAACCCCGCCGTCAAGTTCGAGATCGATGTCGAGAACGGGCAGATGGGCCTGTCCTCCATTTCCAATGACCAGGACCTTGCGCAGGAGACGATCGATGTCGAGGCCGAGGGCGAGTCGGGCACCATCGCCTTCAACTACCACTACATCTTCGGCTGCCTCAATGCTCTGTCCAAGGAGAAGGAGATCACGCTGGAGCTCAAGAGCTACTCGCAGGCGGGCATCTTCAAGTCCTACGACAAGATCAACTACCTGTACCTGGTCATGCCGGTCCGCATCTAGCGCTGCGCCATGACCATGTTCGCCCGCGATCTTTCCGTCGCGCACTACCGCAGCTTCGATAGCTATCGTCTTGCCCTGGACGAGGGCGTGACGATACTTGCGGGACCCAACGCGGCGGGAAAGACCAATCTCATAGAGGCGCTGCAGCTGCTGACGAGCGGCGCCTCGTTTAGGCATCCGACCGCAGCCGAGCTCGTCCGTGACGGCGTGGGATCGTGCAAGGTCGAGCTGAGGCTCGAGGGCGACGGCCGCGTGCTTGATATGGGATTGAACGCGGAGGACGGTAAACGCTCGTTTAGCCGCAACGGCAAGAGATGTTCTGCCGCCGGTGTGCGCGGGGTTCTGCCGAGCGTGCTGTTTTGCCCCGACCATCTGGACATGGTTAAACGAGGCGCCAGTGTGCGCCGCGCTGCCCTCGATGACTTTGGCATGCAACTGAGCGCACGCTATGCCGATCTTGCGAGCACCTATGGGCGCTGCGTGACCCAGCGTAACGCCTTGCTCAAGGAGACCTGGTGCTGCCGCGAGATGCTCGGCGCGTGGAACGATTCGATTGCCCGCGCGGGCTCGGCTCTGCTTGTGCACCGGTTGGCCCTGCTCGACCGGCTGGCGGGCCATGTGCACACTGCCTACGGGCAAGTGGCATCCGGTGAGGCTGCCAACGTGACCTATACGTCCACGCTGGGGGATTTGCCCCAGGTCGAGGATCGCGAAGAACTGAAGGGCTGGGCGTACGAGCGCATGCTGGCTGCCCTTGATGAGCACGCCGACGAGGAAATTCGCCGCGGCGTGACGTTGGTGGGACCGCATCGCGATGAGATTGAGTTTACCGTGGCGGGTCGCTCCGCCCGTTCATTTGCCAGCCAAGGTCAGCAGCGAACGTTGGTTCTGGCCTGGAAGGTGGCGGAGGTGGCCGTGGCTCGCGATGTCCTGGGCACCGCCCCACTGCTGCTTTTGGACGACGTGATGAGCGAACTCGACGGCGAGCGCCGCGGTGCTTTTCTGCGGCTGATCGGCGATGATATCCAGACGGTCATAACCACGACCAACCTGGGGTATTTTACCGATGACCTGCTTGATCGAGCCAAGGTGGTGAGCATGGGTGAGACGTGCTAATTACGAGCGCGAGAGCGAAACGGTCGCCTTCAGTGGCTTTTTGAACGCAGAGCGCCAACGCATCCTGGCGGCTGCGACCCCTGAGCGCCGTGCGCAGATGGAGGCTGCCGAGGAGTCGCGCGCGGTCTATCGCGCGTGGAACGCGGTGTGCTCGGGCACGCGCGAGGGGCGGCATGTGACGGGGCTGCGTTACCTGCCCGAGTCCAATGAACTGCTGGTGTATCTCGACTCGCCCTCGTGGACGCAGGAAATGACGCTGTTGCGCGAGATCATCCGCGCGCGCATGGAGCGCGCCGGTGCGCATGTGGACGGCCTGGTGTTCAAAACCACCGCACCCGGTCACACGCCGCCCGCCGCCAAGGAGCGCCTGCGCCCGCCGACGACAGAGCGCCCGCCGGCCCCGCATGCCGACCTCAGCGATGCCGAGCGCACCGAGATTGAGCGCCAAGTGGCGCCCATCGAAGACCAAAAACTGCGCGAGGCCCTCGAGAATGCCATGAGAGCCAGTGCCGAGTGGGCCAAGGGCGTGCAAAGTAAAAAAGAGCCTTAAATCGCATCTGGTGGCCTTGTAGAGCCAAATACCCTCGTTCCCGAGGGTATTTTTTTACGATAAACTAGTAAGGCTGTACACATTTTCTTGACTGAAGGAGGACGTGTGACAAACGAAAACGATTACGATGGCGGCGAGATTAAGATTCTCGAAGGTCTCGAGGCCGTTCGTAAGCGCCCGGGCATGTATATCGGCTCGACGAGCGCCAGCGGTCTGCATCACCTGGTGTGGGAGATCGTTGACAACTCCGTCGACGAGGCCATGGCCGGTTTCTGCACCGAGATCCAGGTGACGGTCCACGCCGACAACTCCATCACGGTCGTCGACAACGGGCGTGGCATCCCCGTCGACGAGCACCCTGTTAAAAAGATCCCGACGCTCGAGGTCGTCATGACGATCTTGCACGCCGGCGGTAAGTTCGATAACTCGGCCTATAAGGTCTCGGGTGGCTTGCACGGTGTGGGCATCTCCGTCGTCAACGCACTGTCCAAGCGCGTGGTCGTTCAGGTTCGTCGCGATGGCAACACCTACGAGATGGAGTTCTCGCGCGGCAAGACCGTCAAGAAGATGGAGGTCGTGGGCACCTCGGATTCGACGGGCACCACCGTCACCTTCTGGCCCGACGATGAGATCTTCGAGACCTGCATCTACGATTTCGATACGCTGCATAACCGTCTGCAGGAGACGGCGTTCCTCAATAAGAACCTCAAAATCGTGCTGACCGACGAGCGCGAAGCGACTCCCCACGTGGAGGAGTTTTGCTACGAGGGCGGCATCATCGACTTCGTCAAGTTCCTCAACGAGGGCAAGGACGTCCCCGAGGCCTTTAAGGAGCCCATCTACATCGAGGGCAAATCGGACCCGGACGCGCCTGTGGCCAAGATGGGCGAGGTCGAGGTTTCCCTGCAGTGGAATAGCGGCTACGGCGAGAACGTCATGTCGTTTGCCAACGACATCTACACCCCCGAAGGCGGCATGCACCTTGAGGGCTTCCGTACCGCGCTCACCCGCGTGATCAACGATTACGCGCGCAAGCAGAACCTGCTCAAGGAAAAAGACGCCAACCTGACCGGCGACGATGTGCGCGAGGGCCTTTCGGCCGTTATCTCGGTCAAGCTGCCCGATCCGCAGTTTGAGGGCCAGACCAAGGCAAAGCTCGGCAGCTCCTATATGCGAGCGCTCACGCTCAAGATTGTGACCGACGGCCTCGCCGATTACTTGGAGGAGCATCCCAAGCCCGCTCGCGAGATCGTCAAGAAGGCGCAGCAGGCCTGCAAGGCGCGCAATGCCGCCCGCAAGGCGCGCGAGGCGACCCGCCGCAAGAGCCTGCTCGAGACGGCGTCCCTGCCCGGTAAGCTCGCTGACTGCTCGGTGCGCGATGCCGAGCTGACCGAGCTCTTCATCGTAGAGGGCGACTCGGCAGGCGGTTCGGCCAAGGACGGCCGTCGCCGAGACATCCAGGCGATTCTGCCCCTGCGCGGCAAGATTTTGAACGTCGAACGCGTTGGTGACCATCGAGCGTTCTCGAGTGACACCATCCAGTCGCTGATTACCGCGATCGGCTGCGGCGTCACGACGAGTGCCGGCGACGGCGGCGACTTCGATATCACCAAGGCGCGCTACCACAAGATCATCATCATGACCGATGCAGACGTCGACGGTGCGCATATCCGCATCCTGCTGCTGACGTTCTTCTACAAGTACATGCGTCCGCTGATCGATGCCGGCTACGTCTATGTTGCCTGCCCGCCCATCTTTGGCATTAAGGTGCGCAACAAGATCCACTACGTGTATCCCAACGGCCGCCAGCCCGAAGACGAGATCCTGCGCGACACCATCCAGAGTCTGGGCCTGAACCCCGACGATAACGACGAGGACGGCAAGGCCAAGGACGGCAAGATCACCAAAAAGCGCAAGGGCTATACCGTCCAGCGCTACAAGGGCCTGGGCGAGATGGACCCCAAGCAGCTTGCCTCGACGACGATGGACCCCAAGACCCGCATCCTGCAGCGTGTGTCGATCGAGGACGCCGTGGTGGCGGACCGCGCCGTGCGCGAGCTGATGGGTTCCGAGGTCGGCTATCGCCGCGAGTACATCGAGAAGCATGCACATGATGCACGATTCTTAGATGCCTAACCTGTTCGGCTTTCCCAGCCACCGCACCTTCGCCCTCAATCGTCGGTCGCGTACCCAAGTACGTTTCCCTCCTCTTTCGGGCGAATCTGCGGCACCTGGAAAAGCCGTCTCCGTGGTAGGGAACTAATTAGACCACGCAAACCATGAGGAGGTAACGTGGCAGACGATATCAACAATAACGAGGGTATGGACGAGGCCGGCGATGCCGGTATGCCCGACGATCTGAAGCGCCTGCTTGCCCGTGCTGAGCAGGGCGAGGACGGCGACCCGGACGCCTATAACCCCGATGCCGATGATGATGAGGAAGAAGACGACGCCGAGCTCGAGGAGAGCTTTGGCGAAGTCGACCGTGGCGCCTCGGCCGGCGAGGATATCAACGGCGGCCAGCTCCAGATTTCGGAGTTTGGCCGCGAGATGAAGCAGTCGTTCATCGAGTATTCGATGTCGGTCATCACGGCGCGCGCCCTGCCGGACGTGCGCGACGGCTTAAAGCCGGTGCACCGCCGCATCCTGTACGCGATGAACGAGAGCGGCATCTACCCCAACCGCCCGCACAAGAAGTCAGCTTGGACGGTCGGCGAAGTTATCGGTAAGTACCACCCGCATGGCGATTCCGCGGTCTACGAGGCCATGGTCCGCCTGGCGCAGTGGTTCTCCATGCGCACGCCGCTCATCGACGGTCACGGTAACTTCGGTAACATCGACGGCGACGGCGCGGCGGCCATGCGTTACACCGAGAGCCGCTTGGCAAAGCCCGCCATGGAACTGCTGCGTGACTTGCAGAAGGATACCGTCGACTGGCAGCCCAACTACGACGAATCGCTCGCCGAGCCCGTGGCGCTGCCTGCGCGCTTCCCCAACCTGCTGGTCAACGGCAGCCAGGGCATCGCCGTCGGCATGGCCACCAACATCGCTCCGCATAACCTCACCGAGGCGATCGAGGCCACCTGCTACCTGATCGACAACCCCGACGCCACCGTCGACGAGCTCATGCAGATCATGCCCGGTCCGGACTTCCCCACCGGCGCCATCATCATGGGCAGCGCCGGCATTAAGCAGAGCTACGAGACCGGCCGCGGCTCCATTACCGTGCGTGCCAAGGCACACGTGGAGTCCACCAAGACCGGCCGCAGCCGCCTGGTCTTTACCGAGATTCCCTACATGGTCAACAAGGGCACCCTGCAGGAGAAGATCGCCCAGCTCGTCAACGACAAGCGCATCGAGGGCATCTCGGATATGCGCGATGAGTCCAACCAGAAGGGCATCCGTCTGGTCATCGAGCTCAAGAAGGGCGTCATTCCGCAGGTCGTGCTCAACAATCTGTATAAGTACACCTCGCTGCAGACGACCTTTGGCGCCAACAACCTGGCACTCGTCAACGGCGTTCCCAAATGCCTGAGCCTGCGCGAGATGCTGCAGCACTACATCGACCACCAGGTCGACGTCGTCACCCGCCGCACCCGCTTCGACCTTAAGAAGGCCCAGGCCCGCGCGCATATCCTCGAGGGCTACCTGATGGCCCTTGACCATATCGACGAGGTCATCAGCATCATCCGCTCCTCGCAGACCGACTCCGAGGCCAGCAGCCGACTGATCGAACGCTTTGGCTTTACGCCCGAGCAGACCACGGCCATCCTCGAGATGAAGCTGCGCCGCCTGACCGGCCTGGAGCGCGACAAGATCCAAGAAGAGTTGGACGGCCTGCGCCGCGCCATCGCCTACTACGAGGACCTGCTGGCGCACGAGGAGAAGATTCTGGGCGTCATCAAGGAAGAGATGCGCGAGATCTCCAAGAAGTTTGGCGACAAGCGCCGCACCGAGATCAGCCAGGTTGAGAAGGACTTGGACGTCGAGGACCTCATTGCCGACGAGGATATGGTCGTGACCATCACCCACACCGGCTACGTTAAGCGTATCCCGGTGGCTGCCTACCGTGCCCAGAAGCGCGGTGGCAAGGGCGTGTCGGGCGTCAACCTCAAAGAGGACGATGTTATCGACGAGATGTTCATCGCGTCCACGCACGAGTATGTGCTGTTCTTCTCGAGCAAGGGCAAGGTCTATCGCCTGAAGGTGCACGAGCTGCCGGTGGGTACGCGCCAGGCGCGCGGTACCGCGATCGTCAACCTGCTGCCCTTCGAGGAGGGCGAGAAGATCGCGAGCGTCATCAGCTGCCGCGAGTTCCCGGCCGACGAGTACCTGATGTTTGCCACCAAGAGCGGCATGGTCAAGAAGACCGTGATGAGCGCTTACGATCGTAGCCGCCGTGATGGCCTGATCGCTATCAACCTGCGCGACGACGACGCACTGCTGAACGTGCGCCGCGTGCGCGAGGGTGACAAGATTATCCTAGCCACCACCGCGGGCAAGGCGATCATGTTCTCCGAGGAGCAGGTGCGCGCCACCGGCCGCGATACCAGCGGCGTTCGCGGTATCGGTATGAAGGACGGCGTGAGCGTTCTGGGCATGGAAGTCACTAACGGCAACGGCGATCTGTTCGTCATCACCGAGCGCGGCTACGGCAAGCGCACGCCGGTCGCGGACTACCCAGAGCAGAATCGCGGCGGCCAGGGCGTCTACACCATCCAAATGACCGAGCGCAAGGGCAACCTCGCGGCCATGAAGACGGTGGGCCCGCAGCACGAGCTGTTCATCGTGACGGAGGGTGCGACGGTCATTCGCGTCAAGACCGACGAGATCAGCCAGACCGGCCGCGCCACCCAGGGCGTCAAGATGATGACCGTCGACGACAACGACCGCGTATGCGCCGTAGCCCGCATGACGGCAGCCAAAGAGAAGCCCGAAGGCGAAGCAACAGAAGACGGTTCTGCCCCCGAAGAAGCCCCAGTCGATCTAGGCGATGGCAACGACATGCCAGAAGATCTCCTAGACGAGTAAGAGGCTCTAGCTGGTAAAAATCATCAGACCCCATATATCGGCGGTCGGCGCACTGCGCGCCGACCGCTTTTTTGAAAACCTTTGAACCCCACGTCGCCCCCGGCTGCCCGGCGGCATGCGAAGTCGATCGCGAGTTCCGCACGAGCAGGAGAGCACTTAATGTGCTCTCCGTGCGAGCAGGACTGTCCGAGCAGGCGACTTCGCATGCCGCCGGGCAGCCGGGGGCGACACCCCTCAAAGATTTTCAAAAAAGTTGTTGACGCGCGCGTAACGACTCGTCTAATATATCCCTTGCGCGATGGACCTGTAGCTCAGTTGGTTAGAGCGTCCGGCTGATAACCGGGAGGTCACAAGTTCGAATCTTGTCAGGTCCACCACTTTCTTTCGCAATAAACACCCCAGCGAGAGCCGAGTCGCCGCTGGGGTGTTTATTACTGTCTCCGTGGGGGTTTAGCTCAGCTGGGAGAGCGCGGGCTTTGCAAGCCTGAGGTCAGGGGTTCGATCCCCCTAACCTCCACCATGATGGACCTGTAGCTCAGTTGGTTAGAGCGTCCGGCTGATAACCGGGAGGTCACAAGTTCGAATCTTGTCAGGTCCACCATCAAAACTGTGAAGAGCCCTGGGGCATTGCCTTGGGGCTTTTTTCTTGTCTGCGATAAATCTCATTTTGGTTTTGTGTGCTGTGCGAAAGATTGGGTAGTATAGCTATTCAATGCGGTGGAGCTGCCGCGTGTTAACCGCTACGTACCGGAGGTGTTCCATGGTTCGTGTCGACATAGAGACCATCGTCATGGCCGCCGGTCCCGTGCCATCGCTTATCGTGCTTCGCGAGCGCTGCAGCAAATCGGACTCGCCCGCGCCGCTGCGTTCCCTTTCCATTCAGACTGGTTCGTTTGAAGCCGCTGCCATCAGCCGCGGCATCGATAGCGGCCGCGCCGAGCGCCCGATTACCCATGACCTGTTGCTCGATACTGTTGGCGCCCTGGGCGCCAAGCTCGAGCGCATCGAGATCGTTCGCGCCGAGCCGCCGGTGTTCTACGCGACGATCGTCGTACTGGCCGATGGTGACGAGCGCAAGATCGACGCCCGCCCCAGTGATGCCATTGCCCTTGCCGTGCGCAGCAATGCCCCCATGTTTGTGGAGGACGACATCATGAATCGCCTGGGCACCGTTTCTGCCCATGGCGAGGAAGTTGACGACGAGCGGGAGTTCGAGAAGTTCGACGAGTTCGTCCATACGCTCTCCCCCGATGACTTCTAAATGTGGGGCGGCCAGGCTGCGGAGCGTTCGCTGATGGCCGGCGGTATGTCGGCTGAGGCGGCGGCCATTGCGCGCGAGGCCCAGATGCGCTCGGAGGCTTCTGAGGCGGCTCGCATTGCCTATGTGACGCAGGCCCGCACGCTTCGCGAACGCCGCGGCTCGTTTATCAAGATGGTTGTCGTCTCCGCCCTTGTCGCGGCAATCTGCTCGCGCCTTCGTGGTACAGTTGGTGCGCTTGGGTTTTCGATCTCTACGGGCCTCGTGATCTGGGGTGTGGTCGATGCGGTCATGCTGACCAGTCAGATCAAGGTGCTCGACAAGCGCGCGATGGATATGATGCGCACCCGCGACGCTGCCGCTAAGATTGCCGCCGAGGCACAAGAACTGTAATGACGCCAGACTCGATGGGAAGGTCTAAAGATGGCACAGGATATGCAGGACGCCGGTAACGTCTCCGCCGAGCTCGACGCCATGGTGTGTGACCTGATTGGTGCGTTCTTGGACGACCTTGCCGCCGGCGAGAATCCGGGCGTAGTTGTGGCGATCGAGGACGCTGCTTCCAACCGATATCTGGCGGCGCTCGACGAGGACGGCGAAGAGGCGTGCCTGGAGGCGGCCACCAACTTTATCTCCGAGCACAAGATGGGTCTTAAGGACGAGGGCCTGGGCCGTATCGCCCGCTATGCCATCGGCTACACCGGCTGCGTCGAGATTGACGGCGGCTATCACGATGCTCTGCTCGTGAGCTTCTTCGAAACCACGCTCGAGAGTGGTTTTTCGGCATATGTGCTGTATGAGGGCATGGGCGCCGGCGATGGTTTTATGTGGAGCGACCCTGAACCTGCAGGTGAGGAAACCCCTCTCATCTAAAATCGCTAAAATAAACGAGTTTTCGGTAAAAGGCTCAATATTCCCGCTGAGCGTTGCATCGCTGGGCGGGTCGCATACGCGTGCCGTTTGTATATGGATAGAAGATAGGGGAACTACATGCGCGTAGACAATCTGAGGAACATCGCCATCATCGCCCACGTCGACCACGGCAAGACGACGATGGTCGATAAGCTCCTGCGTGCCACGGACGCCTTCCGTGCCAACCAGCAGGTCGAGGACCGCGTCCTGGATTCCAACGACCAGGAGCGCGAGCGCGGCATTACGATTCTCGCCAAGAACATCTCTATCGAGTACAAGGACGTTAAGATCAACGTCATCGACACCCCGGGCCACGCCGACTTTGGCGGCGAGGTCGAGCGCGTGCTGCGTATGGCCGACGGCGCCCTGCTGCTGGTCGACGCCTTTGAGGGCCCCATGCCCCAGACCCGCTTCGTGCTGCGTCACGCTATCGACACCGGCCTTAAGATCATGATCGTCATCAACAAGATCGATCGTCCGGGTGCTAACCCCGAGAAGGCCTACAACGACTGCCTCGACCTTATGGCCGACCTGGGCGCCACCGACGACCAGCTTGAGTTCGCCATGGAGCACGTGGTCTACGCCAGCGCCATGAATGGCTTTGCCCGCCTTGATCCTAACGACGGCAACATGGACATGTATCCGCTGCTCGATATGATTATCGACGACATGCCCGCGCCCGAGGTTGACGAGAACGCCCCGCTGGCCATGCAGTGCGTGACCATCGACCACTCCAACTTCGTTGGCCGTATCGGCATCGGTCGCGTGTACTCCGGCGCCATCCACCAGGGCGACCAGATCCTGGTTGTGAAGAACGACGGCTCCAGCGCCACCGCTACCGTCAAGCAGCTCTTTACCTTCGACTACCTGGGCCGTACCGAGTGCCAGGAAGTCGGCGCTGGCGACATCGCTGCCGTCGTGGGCATCGACCGCACCGATATCGGCGATGTCTACACCGATCCCGAGAACCCCGTCGAGCTCGAGCCCATCGAGATCGACCCGCCGACCCTGTCCATCGTCTTTGAGGCTTCGACCTCCCCGCTCGTCGGCCGCGACGGCGACATCGTGGGTGCCCGTCAGCTCAAGGAGCGCCTGTTCAACGAGGCCGAGAACAACGTGACCATGAAGATCGAGGAGCTCGAGGACAAGAGCGGCGTCGAGGTCTCGGGACGCGGCATCCTGCACCTGTCCGTCCTGATGGAGTCCATGCGCCGCGAGGGCTTTGAGTTCCAGGTCGGCCGTCCCCGCGTTCTGTTTAAGAAGGACGAGAACGGCAACAAGATGGAGCCTGTCGAGCAGGCCGTAGTCGAGTGCCCGGACGAGTACTCAGGCAAGGTCGTTGAGGTCTTCGGTACCTCCGGCGGCATCATGACGAGCATGGATACCTCGGGCATCGTGACGCACCTCGAGTTTAAGATTCCGACCCGCGGCATCATGGGTCTTAAGAACCGCATCATGAACGTCACCCACGGCGAGGGCGTGTTCTACCACACCTTCCTGGAGTATGGTCCTTACGCTGGTGAGATCGGTAACCGTCAGAACGGCGCCATGATCTCCATGACCACCGAGAAGGCCGTTGCCTACGCTCTAGGTACGCTGCAGGAGCGCGGCCAGCTGTTTGTTGAGCCGGGCACCGAGTGCTATGAGGGCATGATCGTGGGCGAGCGCAGCAAGGCTGGCGACATGGTCGTCAACATCGCCCGTACCAAGAACCTGGGCAACCAGCGTTCCTCGACCTCCGATATCTCCGTCCAGCTGGTGCCGCCCCGCACCTTCTCGCTGGAGGAGGCGCTGGAGTACATCGCCGACGATGAGTTGGTCGAGATCACTCCCAAGAACATCCGCCTGCGCAAGCGTCTGCTCAACGCCACCGACCGCAAGAAGGCTGCCGTCCGCGCTGGCCAGGTCAACAAATAAGCGCTGGGCTTTATAGCGTCTAACAAGAAAGGGCGTCGACCGCAATGGTCGGCGCCCTTTCTTGTGCAAGGGGGACAGGTTCGTCTGCACCACAGCGGGGGCGGTTACCCCCCGTCGGCTTGCCGATCAAAGTTAAGTTGTTTAAACATATACATAATTCCACAGGATATAACCGCTTTGATACAAAACCGTTAACAGTTAAATATCAGCTGGTATTAAATTAAAATACCTCTTTACCTGCGGTTTACATGACTGGTATCTATATTGTATTTTATGCATGTGGCATAGACGAACCGTCTTAGAAGTTGCCCCCAATGGGTTCTTGCAATGCGCTAGGTAGGTTCTCGTAGATGTTGGGGCTTGTGTTCGATCCGACGATTCGCCGTATTCCACACCGTGTTGTAGGAATTAAGGGACAACTATGAACGCACACCGCTCGCGGTCGCTGGGTATGGCGGCCCTGGTCTTCATTTTGATTAGCCTTACCGCTGCAGTTTTTCACGGCGCAGCCCCCGTGCGCGCCGAGGATGCGACGACGCCGACGCCGATTGTGATTGATGAGAAGACGGCGGACGTTACGGTTGGGCTGTATGCCGATGAGAATCGCACTCAGAAGCTAGAAGGTGCCGTGACCTCTGTATCAACCCTTTACGGGGCTTTCTCGGCAAAATTCAAGACTGGTGAGGCGCCTGCATCTGGGAACAATGTTGCCGTTTACAAATTCCCTGACACCATTGACGTCGGCAACAATGATGGCGGCGATTTTAGGGATGGGCCTGGTGCTGACGCTGTAAAAGCCGGTACATGGAAGATCGAAGACAACAAGGCCTTCTTTACGTTCGACAAGGCATGGCTCGAAAAAAACCCTGCGAACATTTATGTTACGGCAAACTTCTCGTTCCAGCTTAAAAACAAGGGTATCGGTTCTGGTGGCAACGCATCTGTCGTGTTCCCTGGTGCGGGAGCGGTCGAGATTCCTACCAAGGACGGCAAAGTAACGGGAGGGAAGTCGGGGACCTTCTCCCAGGGAGCAGACGGCGTGGCCAAGGTTACCTGGACCGTTAAACTCACCGTCGAGTCATATGCCACGAACGTCAAGTTAACCGATACGCTGGGCGAGAACTTTGAATTTGTGAACGACAGCTTTATGCTCGACGGAGAGAAGCTCAATCCACAGCCGAAGATCGACGGCCAGACCGCGCTCCTCGACAGCTTGGGCAACCTTTCCCAGGGAGACCATAAGATTACGTATGAAACGGTGCTGAAAAGCGGCGTTTCTGCGAGCAACGGTGAATTTATCGACAAGCAGGAAGCATCCAAGAACACGGCGTCGTGGGGGTGGGGCGGTACCAACGATCGCCAGAACGGCACGGTTACGTTTGCCCCCAGCCCCTTTCGTTACGACATGATTGGCAAGTCTAGCGACCGCAATAGTACGCCGTCCGACATCACGTGGACGGTCACACTCAACCAAGGCGAGCTCAAGGCCGACATGAGCGGTTATGTGTTCACCGACACGCTGGACGATAAGCAGACGTATGCGGGGAACTATACGGTTTATAAAGGCAGCTCTGGGTCGACTGTTCTTGCCACCGGTGAGCTCGATCAGTCTAAGAAATCCTTTACCTACAAGTTCTCGGACAACCTTGAGGATAAGTACATCACCTATCGCATTGTTTATCACACCAAGATGAATGAAACGGGTTCGTACGACACCGTGCGCAACAGCGCAACGATCGAGCACGATGGTTCCGTTTCCGGCACTGGTAAAGGTGAGTTTACGCCGCAGTTGGTGGACACACCGATCACCAAGGAACTCGTGGGTCGAGAGAACGCTGCAACAACTGGCGAGGCGAAGTGGAAGACGCGCGTGGCGCTGAAAGCTATTGTCAATGCGGCCAACCTTGATAAGGTGACGGTGAAGGATACGTTTCAATCGGCGTGGAAACAAGATATCGGTGTTGATGTCAACTCAATAAAGATCAAGATTGGCAAAACTGAGCTAGTTCGTAGGTGACGGCTGGAAGCTGACGACAAATGAGTTGAAAGATGGAAATAACGTCGTACAGAAGGATGGGCACAAAAGAAACTTCAACCTCGACATAAACATTAACGACAAGGTGAAGGCGGCTCTCGCGAACGAGGATTACGCCGACATCACGTACACCACCACTTCTGATGCGCTGCCGGGCTGGTACTCGAACTTCGCATCTGTTACGGTGCCGGGGCAGAATGGTGGTTGGCCGTACTACACCGATAGCCCAATGTATGTCGTCAACAAGGAAACGACGCCCGCGGTCGAGAAGCCGAAAGCTGAGGCGAAGGTAACTTGGAACGAGGACTTCGACTGGAGTGCCGTTGACGGCTCGAACGAGAAGGGAGCCTGGGTCGTCGACTGGACGGTGTACGCGAATCGCCAGAAGACCGCGGCAGGAGATTGTTATGGAGCTGGAAAGCTCGGCCGCGTGCCGCTGAACATCATCGATACCATTCCGGACGGGATGAGCTATGTCGCGGGTTCCGCAAAGTACACGATCGTGCAGAACCCCTACGATCTACATGCGGGGCTTGGGCGCGGAGGCGAGGCCAAGGAGGTCGTTACGGATCAGAAGCTCGCCGCCGACAACGTTAGCAGCAACGGCAACACGGTCACCTTCTCCATCCCTACGACAGATCTCGGCGACTATGCCGGCTACGCAAAGCTCACGTACAAGACGGCGGTCAAGCGCGGTGAGCTCGATACCTCCACAAACGAGGTGAAGTTCACCAACAAGGCCAGCGCGGGGTCAGGAGTTAAAAAGTTCGATTCCGGTAAAGGTGACGTCACCATTAAGAACAACGTCATCAAAAAGTCTGGCGAGCAGGTTGCCAATAGCAACTGCATCAAATACACCATTTTTGTTAACGAGTCTGCCGTTGCCCTTAAAAATGGCACCGACTTCCTTGAGCTCGTCGATACCATGGATGCCAAATGCACGCTGGTGCCGTCGACGCTTAAGGTCTATGAGCGCGTGAACGGTGGCTGGGTTGCGCTGTCTCAGAAGGACTATTCGTCGAAGATGGAGCAGGTCTCAGACAAAACTGGCGTACGCACGAAGTTGACGCTTAATGTGCCCGACAAGAAATACCTCAAGGTTGAGTACGAGGTTATCCCGACCGGAAACCCCGGCGAAGAGGTGTCCCTTTCCAACACCGCCGAGCTTACGGGGGTGACGGAGGGCTCGGCGATCGACGAGCAAAAATGGAAGATTCAAAATGCGTCCGCCAGCGCAGGTGGCAACGGCTACGGCATCACGATGACCAAGTACGACGCCCAGCAGGTCGGTGCGACGCTCGAGCATGCGAGGTTTACGCTCTACAGCGTGAATATGGACCAGGTTGCAACGGTGGGTATCGAGAATGCAAGGACTGAGTTTGAAACCGCCCCCACCGACGCCAACGGCAAAATCTCGTTTGGCGCAGAAGACAAGGCGATGGTAAATTGCGTGCTCTACCAGCTCGTGGAGACGAAAGCGCCTGACGGCTATGACGCGGCGGCGCCCACGTGGATCATGCTTAAGGGCAATGCTGACGATGAGAAGTATCAAACTGAGCTCAATAAAGCGAAGAGCATCGTCAAAGACTCCGAAATCATCGGCGATGACAAAAAGGACGAGATCTGGATCTACGACAATCGCCTAATGGGCTCTGTGGATATCAAGGCGCAGAAGGTGCTCGAAGGTGGAACATTCAGGGCGGGGCAGTTCTCGTTTGAACTTAAGGATGACAAGGGTAGGGTGCTCAAGACTGTAACGAACGGTGCCGACGGTAGCATTTCCTTTAGCGTTGAGTGCAACAAAGCCGGTACCTACACTTACACCATCTCCGAGGTCGTTCCCAAGGACGCTGTGAATGGCGTCAAGGACCACATCACCTACGATGGGGCTGTGTACAACGTCAAAGTTGAGGTGACTAACGGTAAGAAGCAGCTCGATACCAAGGTCACTTACGCCCCCGCTGACCCCACGACCCCGCCGACCTTTACCACGACCCCACCGACCTTTACCAACAAGTACTCGACCACGCTTCCTGAGGCGGGCGGGGCTGGCTTGACTATGACATATCTTGCTGGCGCTTCGTTGCTGTGCTTCGCCGCGACGTGGATGCATGCTCGTCGCCATCGCGATCTGGATCGAGGTGATCGCCATGAGTAGGCTTAGCCGCAGCTTGTTGGCTGTCGCGACGATAATCATGGTCGCTATTCTGTCTTTCGCGATTGCTCCTGGGGCGGCCCGTGCTGCCGATACCGGAGCCATTACGGTGGACGGTACAGTCGCGACGCGTTACGACGCGTACCAACTCTTTTCGGCGACCGTTGTCGACGATGACGATGCTGGCCAGAAAATTGCAACTGACGTAACGTGGGCGAATGGCGTGGTTCGTCAAGCCGTTCTTCCGGTGCTTCATGATGCGGGGCTCGATAGCTCGGCATCGACGGCGCAAGAGGCTGCTGAATGGATGAATGCCGACGGGCATATGACGACCGCACTGACGGCAAAGCTCGCCCGTGCGATTTGCAATGCCGACGCAACTTCTGTGGCCCTTAACGCGGGCACGGCGGCCGAGCTGCCCTGTGGCTACTGGCTCATCGTTGCCGACGACGACGCCATCGCCCAGGGCGAGGCCGGCACCGCGCCGATCATGGCCCTAGTGGGCGGCAGCGCCGTCATCGTCAAGCCCAAGGCGGCGACGCCCAAGGTGTCCAAGCACGTGCTGGAGGACAGCACCGCCGCCTGGCAGAAGGCCGCCGACGCCACGGTCGCCGACGACCTGTACTGGCGCCTCTCTGCCACGGTCCCGGCCGGGCTCACCGCCTACGATACCTATACGGTGCGGTTCGTCGACGCCATGGGCGCGGGACTCGACCCCTCCAAGGTCGCCGCGAGCATGCGCGTGTACGTGGCGACGGGCGCGGACGGCGGCTTCGACGCCGTCTCGGCCGACAAGGACGGCCGCGCCGGCACCGAACCCGCGAAGGGTTGGACCGACATCACGGCCCAGTGCGCCACCAAGGTAGCGGCCGACGGCAAGACCTTCACCGTGCGCACCGGCGACCTGGTCGCCGCACTCGGCGGGGCCGACGCCTTCACCGCGGGCGCCCGCGTGGTCGCCGTGTACAATGCGCCGCTCAACAGCGCATGCAGCCACGGCATCGCGAAGGGCAACCCCAACGAGGTCTACCTGCGCTACCCGCGCTCTCCCTTTGCCGACCAGTCCAGCGACGCCGGCTTCACCCGCACGCCGAGCGACGACGCGTGCGCCTACACCTGGGACCTTACGCTCACCAAGCGCGGTAGCGACGGCGACAAGCCGCTGTCCGGGGCGGTCCTGGGCATCGCCGACGACCGCGGCCGCACGCTGGCGGCCGACGGCACGTGGGATGCAGAGGGCAAGGCCACCGTCACCACGGGCGAGGACGGCCGCGTGACCGTCTCGGGCGTGGACTCGGGCAAGCTGGAGGTCCGCGAGCTCAAGGCACCCAAGGGCTATACCGCCTTTGAGGGCACGCGCTCCGTGACGGTCAAGGCCGAGGGCCTGGACGTCGACCAGGTGGCTGCCGCCAAGCCCAAGCTCACCATCACGGCCGAGTCGCCCCTGCGCGCCGACAGCGCGGACGGATCGACGGGCAGCCTGGAGGCGTCGCTCATCAACACACCCACCGGCACACCCCCTAGCATTACCACCGGAGGCTTTATGCCCTCGACTGGCGATATGGCAATGTACGCCGCGGCCGCCGCAGCGGTCGCCGGAGCCGCGCTCATCGTGGTCGCGCTCCTGGTCAAGCGGGGAGGTGGCAGCCATAAAGAGTAGCTGGCAGCCCCACAGAGAGCGGGGCGAGACGTAGCGAAGTAGATGCTAAGACACAGACAGACAGATTTAGATCAAATGGAATTCGAGCAGAAAGCAGAGGAAAAGAAGATGAGCATGAGCAAGAACATCGCACGCCTGGCAGTAACCGCCGGCCTCACAGCAGCGTTGAGCTTCGGCGGCGTGATGGCCCCGGTGACCATGGCGTTTGCTGATGGTGCGACTGCTACGACCAATAGCATCACAATCAAGCAAGATATAAATAACACGGACGCCGCGAATCCGGAAAAAAAGACTCAGTTTGTTGCCTATCAGATTTTTAAAGCCAAGGTGGTTGATGGAGCTGACTCAGGCAACAAGGTCGTTTCTGATGTCGAATGGGGCGCCGATGTGACACCTGCCACCCGGAGCGCCATTATTGCTGCTATTCAGGGCAACACTGGCTATGATTCCACTGAGCCGAAAATTCCCACTGAAAATCCCACCGCGCAGGATGTTGCTGACTGGATGGCTGCGAATCTCAAGAACGCTTCTTTGGTTGTGAACAATGGCGATTTGCTCGATGAGATTGCCGACTTGCTCAAGAACACTGCACCTACCATGCCAAAGGGGGCTACTAGCGCTGCTTTCGCGGCAGATACCTCAGTTTCTTTTGAGAACCCTGGCTACTATCTCTTCCTGACTGACGATGGCTCTATCGGCACTGCGGATGAACATTCCGGCAAAAAGCAGACTGGTACGTCGCCGATCTTCGCTGTCGTGGGCGGCAGTGCTGTTGAGGTTATCGAGAAGACCGGCATTCCTACGGTTACAAAGAAGATTAAGGACGACAAGCCCCGCAGCGATTGGGCCGACAAGGCTGACTCACAGGTTGGTCAGAATGTTCAATATCAGCTAACCGGCACCGTTGCCGAAAACGTGGCCTCGTTCGATAGCTACTACTACGAGTTTCATGATGATCTTTCTGCTGGCCTGACGGCTAATGTAGACTCCATTAAGGTATATGCTGGCAATAATCGCGTCAGCGCTGAGGATATTACTTCTGCATGCACTCCCGAAGTCACGAACGGTGAAAACGGCGCGGGTCAAATCTTGACCGTTAAGTTCGGTGACCTCAAGACCGCCGTGTCCAACCTCACCAAGGACACGAAGATTTTCGTCGAGTATGCCGCCATGCTCGATCCCGCGAAGGCTGAGAAGGTTACTGTTGGCGGCGAGGGTAACGAGAATTCCGTCAAGCTCATCTACTCCAACAACCCCATGAGCAATGGCAGGGGTGAGTCCGTGCCCGATACTGTTCGCGACTACACCTATGCGCTCAAGCTTGTCAAGAAAGATCACGAAAGCAAGAACAAGCTCGAGAATGTCGGATTTACCATTCAGGCTACCGATCCTGATGACAATGCGGACGGCAGCGCTTCCAAGGGCAAATACGTTCAGGAACTTGGCAACCTTGGTGAAACGCCGTATGAGTTCTTCACTGATGGAAATGGCGAAATTTACATCAAGGGACTTGACGCTGGAACGTACACCGTGCACGAGAAAACTGCCCTCGGCGAATACAATTCGCTGAAGGACTTCACTTTCACAATCTCGACTCCGGAGTCTGGTGAAGGCAGCCTTCGTCAAACCGAGGAAGAGGCAAAGACTGTGAAGGTCACCAGGAATGCGGAGACTTCCAACCTCGTTATCCTTGACGCCACCCAGACTGATGGCACCGTTAACCTTACCGTCGAGAACAAGAAGGGCTCTGGCCTCCCGCTCACCGGCCTTAACGGCGTGACTTTCACTTGGATCGCTGGTGGCGCGGTGCTGTGCATCGGCGTGGCGCACCTCATCCGCAGCCGTAAGCAGGCTGAGGAGTCCGAGCAGGAGTAGCGCTCGCTCATCCATCCCTTTGGCAGGTGGGATGTGATGGCCATGAGACTTGCGGACACTTTTCTCGTCCATCCACGTTCTTGCTTTGCCATTCTCTTTTCGGGGCAGACTCCGCACTGGAGTCTGCCCCGTTTTTTCGGGATAACGCAGCCAGGCTCCATTACCCGATAGATCAAGCGTATGAATATCGAACAGATGTTTGCAATTATTGCGTTTGCCAGCTGTGGGTGCATACGCTCGCAGTAAAATGGCTTTGCGACGCATTCCGTGCGCGGGCGGCCGACGACTCGATCGGAGGTCCCCAAATGCTGAAATTCCTTAACGCGCTCGCCGCCCTAGCGGCGGTGGGCTCGTTCGTCATCGCGTTTCTTGACTCGTATGAGGTTCGGTTTAAGGTCCGTAGGCGCACGCGCGGTGCGGACGGTGGACGGCATTTGCGCCGCGCGTGCAAATTAAAATGCCCGGGGTTAGAGGCCCGGGCATTTAACAAAACCAGAAAACTAGGCCGCCCGCGCTCTCTTTCATTTACGCGGGATGCGTCGTTTCCTATTGACATTGTATCCCGAACTGCTCTGCTGATTCGCGATATTTTGAAAACTCAAATACGGGCCTATGCCCGGCGGGGGAGCCTTCCAATCGGCTATTATTTGTTCAGACAACCTGAGCTGTAGAGGAGTGACCGGCGATGGTGCAGGGCGCCAAACATATGAAGAGCAATAACGCCGCGGCCAACGGTGGCTCAAGCCCTCAGCCCAAACCTCAACCAAAGCCCAAACGCCGTCGCAAGCGGCTGCCGCGCTGGGCCGACCGGCTCATCACCATCGTCATCATCCTTATTGGCGTGGGCCTTATGACCTGGCCGTGGATCTTGGACCGGCTCGAGGCCTCGGGCGTGTTCAACCAGATCAGCACCGTGTCCAGCACCGTGGACGCGCTGTCTGCCGAGGAGCGCGAGCGCATCCTGCTCCAGGCTCGTTCCTTTAACGAGCAACTTGCCGGCGAGGCCACCGAGCTTCCCGCCGACCAGATCGAGCCCTACGCTCAGCAGCTCATCTTTGACCGCGACCCCATGATGAGCTGGGTCGAAATCCCTTCCATCGACGTGAGTATGCCCATCTACCACGGCACGAGCGAAGAAGTTCTTATGGCGGG
>OCRP01000441.1_pt1 | contig 40290 bp, 62 predicted proteins | sample 1538871 | NCBI WGS metagenome assembly OCRP01 (sample SAMN04571731, study PRJEB22368) | human gut metagenome | biome: human gut; material: stool | host: Homo sapiens | place: Luxembourg | collected 2012-09-20 | reverse complement strand
TACAGTCAATAAGGGTTATAGGTTACCTTTATCAACCTAAATACATTATATAAGGAAGTCGATTTTATGAACTATGCAATTTTACTGAAAACTGTGGTTGATGCCAATGGCAAAACCAACTCTGTGGAGAAAGTGCCAATGATGGAGGTATTCCCAACTATTTCCCTTGAATCTATGTACAAGCTTTGCGAATGCGAGTTGGTCGATATTAAGGATATGCCGCTTCAGTTAGTAGAATTTGACGGCGAGCTTGGAATCATCCCGGCAGTCACCCTGGTGTTCGATGAAGAATTTCTTCTGAAGAACGAAAAGCCTGTAGCCAATGAGCTTGCAAGTGTTATTTATGGTTACGGCAGATTACATGATCAGTGCCTGTGCGGTAACGTGCTGCTGTGCTACACAAACGAGGAAGGCGACTGTATGCCGTTCAGTGAGAGTGAAGCAAACGCCGTTGTGAAGTGTTTGACAAGAATCAACAATCATATTGAAGATATGGAATTTAAGGTTCAAAAACCAATGATGAAATTTATGACATTTTAGGAGGGATACATAATGTTGAAATACAAAGATTACTCAACCTTAATCAACGAACAGCAAAAGGAATACGAAAGCTTTACCAAAGATAAAATGTTCTTTGCTTTTACTGAAGAACAGTTTAACGAAGGCATGAAAAGATTTGGTTTGGCTCCCGATGATACCGACAAGGTTTATCAAATCGGCTTCGGAGGATATATCCTTCGTGCCCAGGCTAAGGCCCATAATGATTTGGTAAAACGCCTGAACATCGAAAAGAAGGAGCACATGAAAGATTTCGACTTCTTGAAATCAGCTTTTCATTACGAACTTGCTAACCATGAGTTTTGTATAACTTATGAGCTTGACGATACGCTGGATGCTCTGCTTTTGACTTATGAGCAAGTTAACTCTGACCCGGTTATGAAAAAAGCTTTACTTGAAGCAAAGAAAGAATATCTTAAGAATTGCGAAGATTGGATGTGATTAATGTGAGAACAAGACAACTTATAAAGTATGTACTGATGCTGGAAACGCTTCCTCTTGCCGGAGATGAGTTCCATGAACTCATGGAAAATACTAAACGCCGCGAAAAGAGAATCAATGCATTGCGTGAAAAGCTTCTGATGCCAGCAAGCTGCTATCCCTACAAATCATTATAAATAGAAGAACCAGCGTACATCGAAAGGTGTGCGCTGGAAAAAAGATTGGAGTAAAAGTTATGTGTAAAGTAGCAGAGAAAAGTTATAAAGAGTTATGCGAAGCGTTGCTCGGGCAGGAAGCTTATAAGGTTTCCGAATTAACGGCACAGAAATTGTATCGCCTGGAAGATACAGACGAGCTGAAAGCATATGGATTAGACAAACAGAAAGCAGAAGCGTTCCTGTGTGGTGTAGAGTTAGGCAAAAGAGCTTTCACCGAAACCAAAGCTGAGGAAAAAAGATACTGCTGTGCTCCGCAAGACTTAGCTGAATATATGATGCCGAAGTTGCGGTATTTAAATCATGAAGAATTCTGGGTTATTGCAGCAGACAGCAAGAACAGAATAATTGAGGCAAGAGCTATACTGAAAGGAACGCTAACTAACTGTTATGTTCATCCTAGAGAGATTTTCAAGTATGCCATCATGAAAAATGCTGCCGCAATTTTTGTAGCACATAATCATCCTTCAGGTCTTGCAACACCTAGTGCTGACGATAAAAAGTTAACCAGGGATATTGTAAAAGCCGGGGCAATAATGGGAATACCTTGCTATGATCATATCATTATAGGTGACGGCAGTTACTACAGTTTCCAAGAAGATGAACAAATGTAAGGAGGAAAGAAAAATGAATGCTTATGAAATTATGTACATTATTCGTCCGGAACAAGAAATAGTTAATGATGCTATCTTGAAGTTCAACAACTTAATAGCTTCTAATGGTGGCGTGGTTGATAAGACAGAATGCTGGGGAGAAAGAAGGATGCCTTACGTGATTCAGGACTACGAGAACGGTATTTATGTCCTAGTTACGTTTCATGCAAGCAAGAAATGTGTGCTTAAGCTTCACAAAGCAATGGAGATTACTGAAGAAATACTCCGACACATGATTATCAGAAAGGGGGTATGCTAATATGACACCTTTTGATAAATTTAAGGAAACTGCGTTTGACATAGGAGAATTTGAAATAGTTCCTACCGATGAGCAATAGAAAGGTAGTGGTTAACGTGAAAACATTGTATTTTGAAGGTGCTGGCTGGGAAAAGGCAGAGCGCAGCATCAACACCATAGGCAACTGCCGTGTTAGAACAGCATTTCACCTCGATAACGGCAAGGGCGTTTATCTTGAAATTGTTTGCTGTGAAATGCTTGGCGAAAGAAAGAAGCTTTATGGCGGCTTGCAGTATGTAGGATTCGTAGACTTCTTATTCTACATTACAGACGAAGAACCGAACGATGACTGCAATAAGTATAAATTGCCCGGTATGCGTAACACTCATTTTGCCTATGACTTCGATTCGATTCTTGCTTTTGTGAATAGCCTGGGAGCATCGTTTGATAAAATATGTGTGCTGCCCAACCTTGCCGGATATAGAGTACATTCAGATGACCGGGCAAAGCGATACAACTATGCTGACGAGTTTACGCCAGACTGGGAGGTTATAAAGAGAGCGAAAGAAATTCACGAATACTTTTACCAGCTGGAGCAATCAGAAGGCAAGAAGTTCCCTAACTTCTCTCTGTACAATGACGAAGGCAACAAGACAAAGCTTTACTTGATCAGGCATTATAACGGCTATAATAAGAAATGGCTCATTGATGCGTCAAGCGATTCGTGGTTGAAAACGATGATTGAAGTATCTTAGCAAAAAGCCTGCGGGAAATCTCGCAGGCAATATTTTTATAAAAGATTATGTTGATTATGTAAAGAGAACGCTGTATAATGGTAAGAGATATAATAATTAAGGTGGTGCTACTATGTCAATAGAAAACAAAATCAAAGTATTAATTGCTTCTACAGGAAAAACTCAGGCTGCGTTAGCCAGAGAAATGGGCATTACGCCAATGTCATTAAACTACAAGGTAAGAAAATGCAAATCACTTAAGCTTCTGCTGGAGCTTGCAACCGCCTGTGACTTCGAGGTTGTTTTGCGTAAGCGTGACGGCAGTATTGAGTATGAGGTGACTAGAGAAGATTTAGAAGAAAACTAATATTTTATAAAGAAAACTCTTTACAAAAGCAAAGAAATACTGTTCCGCATTTCAGAGCAGAAAGTAAGGAAGGTTCTCATTGATGCCGGAGCATACGAAAGCGATATGTCCATACAGGTCAATGATTTATATGAGCAAGGTTACAGCGTGGAGAACATAGCCGAAAAATTGCGTGTAAGCAAGAGCACTGTTTCAGCATATCTGCCATACACCAAAGGCGTGTATCTTGGCGAAAATCCTTCCAGCAATGCTCTTAAAATAAGAAAGTGCAGAGATAAAAATGGATAAGCCTTTAAACGAGCTGCTAAATGAGTATATAGAAGCTTATAGCAAAGGCGAGGATAGCTTGAGAGCGTTTTTGGAGTATGTTATAAGCATAGGAGCTTATGAGCAGATGCGCCAGCTTGCTGTATACCAGGATGTTATTTTTAGCTACAAGAAAGACCAGGGAAAGCCTTCCTGCAATGGTTACTGCGAAAAAGTCTACACAGCCGAAGATGCAGAGTTCGCCAGGGTACAAATAGAGCACCTTTTAAAATCATGTCAGTAAGGTGTCATTTACAAGGCAATTAAAGGAATGATATAATTAAGATGCAACAGTTGGATGATAAATCCTTCTCCTAAAAATATGTTGTGTACTCAAAAAGCCGCCTACAAATGTAGACGGCTTTTTAAGTGTGTAAAATATAACTAATGTTTTATAAAGAAAACTCTTTACAAAAATAGCGAAATGTAGTATAATATAAGTGTGGTAAGGAAGTGCCACAAATAAGCGGCAAGTGCAGAAAGGAGATAACGATGTCGAATATGAATAACACGGAAGCGTTAATCGCTATGACAGAAGACAATCTGATCCGTAAAATCCTCGAAATCATTAAGGAAAGCAAAGACCTTGATGATGCAGAGAAAAAAGTAAGAGTCTTGCTCAATAAATAAGCAAGACTCACAGCAAAAGTGAATGGAGCGGTACTTGCCACCGTTCCTTTCATTTAAAATTATAACAAAAAAGGCAAGAGAAAGCAAGTTGCAGATGAAAGAAAAACAATGGGGCGGCAAACGTGAGGGAGCAGGCAGACCAAAAGGAAAAACTGTTGCTGGCGAACGCAAGGGACGCAATATTAGAGCGTTCGACGATGAATGGGAGCTTATTAAGCAATTCGCAAAAATCGTCAAGACAGACCGTCAGCGTGCAGAAGAGCTGTTAAAATTATTATAGTTATAAGGAGTTGGAGTCGGTGGAAAAAAGAATTATATTACTTGACCTTAATTATACTTTAGTGTCTAATCAGCAATCTACTCGTTTGCTTAGACCTTTTTCGTTAAGAATGGCTAAAGAAGAATATCGAAAAGACCTTCTTGATGCCATTCAAGAGAACTACGTGGTTATTGTTACCGCTAGACCAGAATACCAGAAACAGAATACCTTGGCTAATATTTGGAGAAAAATGAATTGGTATCCTGCTGAATCCTATTTCAATGATATAAATGCAGAACCGCCAGCATTTAAAGAATCAGCATTGAGAAGGTTTATTTTTCCGAAACATGGTAGTGCTGGAAGTCAGTATTTGGCGATTGAAAGTAATCCCAAAACTCGTGCTATGTATGCGAGATACGGCATAGAAGCTGTACCTTACGAAACGTTCATTAAGAACTACAAAAAAACAAAAATCGAAGAAACAAGTTTATTTTAATTGTTAAAGCAGGTGCAAGTCACCTGCTTTTTATTTTGGAAGGAGAAAAATATGGAACACATAACTATGAATATTGCTGACATTATTCCGGCATCGTACAATCCTAGAATTAAATTGACGAAAAAAGACTATGAATATCAATGTTTAAATAAAAGCATTGATGAATTTGGTTTAGTCGTACCGTTGATTGTCAACAAGAGAAACAATACGCTTATTAGTGGACATCAAAGGTTAGAAGTGCTAAAGCAGAAAGGTATAACAGAAGCAGAAGTAGTTCTTGTCGATTTTGATGAAGCACAAGAAAAAGCACTTTGCATAGCTATGAACAAAATAGAAGGTTCATGGGACTATGGGAAATTAGCGGACATTTTAGAGGAATTACGAGATTCGGAAACTGATATTGCTTGTACTGGATTTTCCGAAAAAGAAATCATGGAGTTATTAGGTGAACTTAATGATTATGATACTGATGTTGATATTGAATCTGTTGCTAAGAAAGACGATAAAGAAAGCGGCATTCCATGCGTTATTGGCGAGTATAGGTTTCGCATTGATGAAGAAGCATTTACAAGTGCGATGGCTGACATAAAGGAAAAAGTTGGCTTTTCAAAAGAAATGCAGCAAAGTGAATTGAAGAGGAGACTTATGCGATGAATATTAAGGTGCTTGATATAAATTCTATTAAACCTAGTGAATTTAATCCAAGAATTCAACTTGATGTTGGATCAGAAGAATTTCAGAAAATAAAGGAAAGCATTATTGAGTTTGGACTTGTAGAGCCACTGTTAGTGAACGAAGTTAATATGTCAATCATTGGTGGGCATCAGCGATATTCTGTTTTAAAGTTTTTAGGTTATAAAGAAGTTCCATGCGTTTTAATTAATGAGCCAGATGAAGAACGAGAAAAAGCTTTATGCGTTGGCTTAAACAAAATTAAAGGTGAGTGGGATAATGACAAATTAACAGCGTTGCTTAACGAAACCGGAGTAAACGAGAGTATTACAGGTTTTGATAAAACCGAGGATGATCTTAATCAATACCTTGTTGATGAAGAAGATGTTGACGAAGAAGATGTTGACGAAGAAGATGTTGACGAAGAAGATGTTGATGGCGGCAACACGATGATTAAAGTAGGTCATATTTCTTTTAAAATTTCACTATATGAATATGACTGTATTATAACTTCGATTAGAAAAAATGGAATATTTACTCCAGAAGCAATTAGAAAAGAGCTGGAAAGGAGAATATTAAATGATTAAAATCGTTCCTATTGATGCTGTAAAGGCATCTGAATACAATCCGCGAAAGAATGACGAAAAGCGACTTGCTTTAGTAGAATTATCGTTGCGTAAATTAGGTTTTTTGCTCCCTATTGTAGCAGATAAAGGCGGCGAAATTCTTTCTGGGCATCAACGGCATTACGTTGCAAAAAAGATGGGGTTTACCAAAATTCCGGTGCAATATGTTGACTGTCCGGAACTTGAAAAACGTAAGAATATCAACATTATGTTTAATCGTGCTACTAATGATTTGCGGAAAAGCGATACTTGCAAAAAAATAAAAGCTAAACTATGTTATCTTGATTTGTCGGCACTAACAAAAAACATCCATGATATTGAAATTGATAGCAAGGAATCTTTTCCTTGCGTATACAGCGTAAAGCGTTTTGATACTGTTTTATTAGCAAAACAAAATGCCGATAAATTTGACTCCTATATGGCCGCATTAGCTAAATCTCTTGAACAAGCTATTAAGGATAGTATGCAAGCAGTTGTTGATGTAGATGGAAATATTGTGAATGGAGTAGGTCGTATTCAGATTGCAGCAGAAAAGAAAAAGCCGTTTATTCAATGCGTTGTAATTCCTAAAGAGAAAAAAGAATTTGCGACCAATATGCTCAACCTTCTCTCTATGGATTTTTCTGTTGAAGGTAGTTATGCTGATGTTTTGAGATACAATTCGTTTATGCGTTCTAGGAACACTCGTGAAACTGATGAGCAAGGAAGATGTGCTTTAGGTGATGGATTTTTTAAAGGTGTTTTTCCAAAAAACAATGGTCGTGATTTTTTCGCTTTACATGGTAGACCTTTAGAAATCTGGAAAAAACATTACGGAGATAAGATAGTTGATTTTGGTGCAGGCAAGCTTAATAATACAAGAACATTAAGGCAAGCAGGTATTTTTGTGTCTGCTTTTGAACCTTATTTCGTCGGTGCTGGCGATAAAGTTTATAAAGCTAAAAGCATTGAAATAGCAAAAAAATTTCTTGATGAAGTCGAAAGCTGTGTTGAATATACATCCGTATTTATTTCTAGCGTTTTTAATTCCGTTCCTTTTATGGAAGATAGAATTAAAATAGCTATTATTGCAGCTGCTTTATGTAAACCACGTGGGAAAGTGGTTTGCTGGTGTCAATCTGATGAATCTCATCAATTTGCTCTTACAAAGAAACGAAATGCAAGGGACGAGAAAGGATTAACGTTTGATCTGGATTATGAGCCTAATATTGTTTTAGGAGACTTGCGACAGCATCCAAAAGTTCAAAAAGGGCACACAGAGGGAGAACTTAAAAAGATTTTTGGAAAAAGTTTTAAAAGAATTGACCGTTTGGAAAAAATCTCCAAGTTTTGGTATTTGGAAGCCAGTCACCCGATTGTTTCGTTGGAAAGCCTGGCCGAAGCATTGGATTTTGAATTCGAGCTTCCTTATCCTGATGGTACAACGCTTGGCTTATCTCAAAAAGCTAGGGATGCCTTTGAAAAGCGTTTAGGCGTACACTTGCCGGAAAGGAAAAGTCATGAATAACATTGATAAAGTATCTCCAAAAGAAAAGTGGGTGTTTGACGAAGATGTTGCCAAATGCTTTCCTGACATGCTAAAAAGAAGCATTCCTGCATACGAAAGCATGAGAAGTCTTGTTTTTTCTATTGGTAGAAACTATGTTAAGAAAAATACGCACATTTGTGATATTGGCTGTAGTGATGGGCAAGCTATTGAACCTTTTATCAAACATTATGGAACGAATAACTATTATGAGTTGCTTGATGTAAGTGAACCTATGCTAAAGAAGTGCCGAGAGCGTTTTCAAGATTGGAAGAAAACACAAATTGTTGATGTTAGAAATTATGATATTAAGAATGGCATTCCTCGATTTTCAAACTCACTCGTTCTCAGCATATTAACGCTTCAATTCACGCCGATTGAATACAGGCATAAAATCGTACAATCCGTATATGATTCCCTTATGCCTGGATGTGCCTTTATTTTGGTTGAAAAGGTACTTGGAAACACATCTGCTATCGACGAGATTTTGGTGAAAGAGTATTACAATATGAAGAAGGAAAACTCATATAGTCAAAAACAGATTGCAGATAAACGAAAAAGCCTTGAAGGCGTGCTTGTACCTATTACTGCAAAATGGAACGAAAACCTGCTTAAGGAGTGTGGATTTAAGCAAATTGACTGTTTTTGGCGTTGCCTTAATTTTGCTGGGTGGGTTGCTATTAAATAAGGTGACACAGAAAAGGAGCAACAGGCATGGGAAGCATAAAAAACGGAAATAACAAAAATGCCTGCTGCAATCCTCTAAAACCTTGGGAACGCCAGAAAGGAGAGTCAGGACAGGCATTTGAAGCATTCAAGTTGTATCGTGATTGTGGGTTAAAACGTTCCGTTGGCAAGGTCGCTGAAAAGTTGTCTAAAAGTAGGCAACTGATGTCACGCTGGAAAGCTACGTGGGATTGGGACGAACGCGTTAGAGCTTATGATAACGAACTGGAAAAAGAAGCCAGGAAAGAAGCAGCTCGTGACTTAAAAGGAATGACTAAGCGGCATATTCAGATTTCTGTTCAGCTACAAGCGAAAGCTTTAGAAGCATTGAAAAATATGCCAGTTGAAGATATGTCTGCTAAAGACATAAAAGAATTCATTAAGCTTGCGACTGATCTTGAACGCCTTAACCGTTCTTCTCTTGCCGGAAAAGAAGAGGATGAAACCATTTCACAGGATAACAATATTGAAATTTATTTGCCTGAAAAAGAACCACTATGAAAAGAGTAATACGCCCACAGCATGGGCCTCAAGAACAATTTCTTGCCACGAGTGCAGATATTGCTATTTATGGCGGTGCGGCAGGCGGAGGAAAGACATTCGCTTTACTAATGGAACCGCTGCGATATATAAATGTTAGTGGGTTTAGAGCAGTTATATTTCGTCAAAGCTATAATCAAATAAATTCGTCTGGTGGTTTGTGGGATGAATCTCTTGCTATGTACCGTGGATTAAAAAATGCTGTTCCTTTGGTTACTCCCAAGTATCATTGGAATTTCGGAAAGAACAATACTTTGATCTTTGACTACCTGGGTAGAGATGGTAATGTTTACAAATGGCAAGGTTCACAAATTGCGTTTATAGGATTCGACGAATTAACGCATTTTAGCAAAAGAATGTTTTTTTATATGCTTTCTCGTAATCGTTCTACGTGTGGAGTTAAGCCGTATGTAAGAGCTACATGCAATCCAGATTCTGATAGCTGGGTTGCTGATTTTATTTCTTGGTGGATTAACAAAGATACAGGCTATCCTATACCAGAAAGAAGCGGCAAGATTCGATATATGTGTGTTATACAAAGCGTAATTTATTGGGCGGATACTCCAGAAGAGCTAGAGCAGAAGCACGGCGTTTCTGCTTCTGACTGTAAATCTGTAACCTTTATTGCTTCGCGTATAACTGATAATCAGAAATTGCTCGATAAAGACCCTAGCTATTTAGCTAACCTTAAAGCATTGCCGGAAGTAGACAAAGAACGTCTTTTATATGGTAACTGGAAAATCCGTCCTGCTGCTGGTATGTACTTCAAAACAGAAAACTTCACCTTTGTTGATGCTGTACCGAAAAATATCGTTGCTTATGCACGTTCCTGGGACTTGGCAGCAACAGAGCCTACGCCGCTTAACCCGGACCCGGACGCAACAGCAGGCGTGTTAATGGGACTGCTTGACGATGGCAGAGTAATCGTTCTTGATGTAAAGCGCAAGCAGATAAAGGCAAATGACGCTAGGAATCTTCTGCGTAACATGGCAGCAATAGACCATGGCAAATATAAATTTGTACAAATCACGATACCGCAAGACCCAGGACAGGCAGGTAAAGCGCAAGCTCAAAGTCTTGTATCAATGCTTGCAGGTTACTCGGTGGAGATTGTATCGCCGACAGGCAGCAAAGAGGTTCGTGCTACTCCATTTGCTTCACAGGTGCAGGCAGGAAACGTCCTTATCCTTAAAGGTGAATGGAATGATATGTATCTGTCAGAACTTGAATCGTTCCCGGAAAGCAAGCATGATGATATGGTGGATGCGTCAAGTGATGCGTTTAACAAGCTCATGAATTCACGCAGCTGGGGCGGCTTAACGAGCTAGGAGGAATAATGGTAAAAAGAAAAGATAATTCAATTCGTGCAGACAGCGGATTTAAAGATGCTTTTATTGCACGTAAAGCTCGCAATTATGAAGGTCTGTTAAATGAGCGAAAACTCACAGACCAGGCTTTGGCTACAATGTACAGAAATGCTCTTGTGCGTAGAATTGTTACAATGGCTGCCGATGATGCTATGAAGAATTTTATAGAAATCGAAGGCGATTCTGACGATTGTATCTTGCAGGAGCTTGAAACGCTGTTTGTGCAGGAAAAGCTTACAGAGGCATTATATTGGGACAGGCTGTTCGGTATGTCTTGTGCTCTCATCCTTGCTGACGATGGCCAGGAGTTAAGCGAGCCTATTAATATCAACCGTTTACGCAGGATTAACGGATTAGAAGTTTTTGACAAGCGAGATATTTACCCGGACACAACCTCAATTTATCTTGATACAGATATTCGAGATGCGAACTTTGGCAAGCCGGAGTTTTACATGATTTCGCCACCGAACGGAAATCAGTTCAAAGCACACAGAAGCAGACTGCTGGTTTTTGACGGCGAAATGCTGCCAAAGATAGAGCGCATTGCTAATAATGGTGCTGGCTTATCCTGTCTGGATGGTGTTCCAGCTGCGCTGAACCGTGTAAAAACTGCAATGAATAAAACAATCGACATAATGGATAAGGTTAGCACGTCACTGTTAAAGCTTGAAGGCTTAAGCAATTTACTGATAAAAGAAGACGGCACGCAAGCTGTTATTCGGCGTTTAGAACTGATAGACTACTCACGCAGAATTAATGGCAGTGTAGCCGTTGACAAGGAAGATGAATACGGCATTTTCAACATTCCGCTCACAGGCTTGACTGATATTATTCAAGAGTTTGAGCAGGCTTTATGTGCTGTTACCGGGTATCCTTTTACTGTTTTGTTTGGGCGTTCTCCGGCTGGCATGAACAGCACAGGCAAGAGCGACTTGCAGATTTACTACGATACCGTCAGACGTATTCAACGCAGGAAAATTCGTCCTGCGTTAGAGTATCTTGTAAGACTTATCCAGCTTTCAAAAGAAGGACCTACCAACGGCAAGGAGCTTGAAAAGTGGAGCATTAAGTTTAAGGCCATCGAACCGCTAAATGATCTGGAGCAAGCTAACGTTGACAAGACGCAGGCGGAAGTAAGAGCTGCCGTTGTTAAGCTTGTTTTTGACCTGGTTGATAATCAACTGTTAGATGCAACGCAAGCACGCCAATACCTCAAAGAGCGTGGAGATATTCCAGTTACAGAAAGTGAGCTGGATTTAGATGATGAAGAAACAGAAGAAATCAATACGCTACCTTAAAGTAAAGAAGCGTCCGAAATATCCAAAGAATTTTGAGCGTGATTATTATCGCGTCCTCAGAGCCGTTGTAAGACGTTTAAAAAGTGCCACGAATAACAATATACCTATGTTGGCATATTCGTTGCGCCAGGACGATGACAGCACCGTTACAGATGCTTTCGTTCAGGCGATACTTGCCGAGCTTTTAAAGAGCATGACTATCGAGGATGCTATAAGCGAATTAGAGCTTATTCTTGCTGGCGTGTCCAGCGTTGTCGATGCTAATGTTATCAGTGCTTTCGCAGAAGCAGTCAGCGTTGATGTGTTTCTAAATGATTCAGCTTTACTTGATACAGTAAAAGCGGAATGGAAAGCGCAGCAGAGCAGGCTTGTAGACAGCATAGTAAATACCTACATCGAAAAACTGCAAATTATTGTTAGCAATGCTGTTCAGCGTGGCACTGCTATGAGTGAAGTTAAAGAAGAAATTAAGGTACTACTTAACACTACCGACAAGCGGGCAAAATTTATCGCAAGGAACGAGGTAGGCAATCTGAACGGCATTATAACAATGCGCAGGCAGGTTGATTGCGGTATAAGCGTGTACCAATGGTCATCGTCACATGATGAACGTGTAAGACCTTCTCATGCTGAGATGGATGGGAAATACTTCTATTGGAACAGTGACAAGGTTGGTGAAATTAACGGCATAAAGGTTTATCCTTCTCCAAAATATCATCCGTGCATGGATTATAACTGCCGTTGCGTAGCATTACCTGTTATTGACCTAGAGCAATGGAATATGACAACGGCAGTTCCAATGGGTAGGGTGGATGTAAAGAAAAGTAAAGAATTAAGCTAGAAGGCATATGCAATTTCTCGCATATGCTTTTTATATACCCCAAAATAAGGAGGTGAATTTTTTGGGAAGTGTACAACGATATGAACGCATTGATTCATGGATGTTTGTTAGCGGTGCAGTTACTGACGCTGACGGCTTCTTGCGTGACTCTCCGATCGTAGCACGCACTGGCATCTATATCTACCAACAGCCAGACGGGACTATTAGACGAGAGTACAGACCGCCGGAGGAAGTATTTGACACTGACAGTGAAGCAAGTTTTGTCGGCAAGCCTATTGTGGTAGGACATCCTGCCAGCGGTATTGTAAACAGTGATACCGCACAAGATTTAGCCATTGGCACGATTTTGTCCAGCGGTTATCCGAAGGACGAAACAAATATTGCCTGTGACATTGTTATCCATAATCCCTCTGCTATCGGCGAAAAGCGTGGCTTGTCTTTAGGTTACAGAGTGGATGTTGAAGAAACGCCAGGCACTACACCGGACGGACAGCAATATGATGCTATTCAACGCAACATTCGTATCAATCATTTAGCCGTTGTTGATAGGGCACGTGCAGGAGCAAAAGCACGGCTTAATCTTGACGGTGACGAAATTATCGAAGGAGTAGAAACGAAAATGAAAATTAAAATTGATTCTGTTGATTTTGAAGTTGACGAGAAAATTGCCAATTACGTCAACTCTTTGCAAAGCAAAGAAGAAAACGCTCGTGTAAAGCTTGATACTGCTAACACTGAGCTTAAAACTGTAAAAGAACAAAATACCACTCTTAAAGCTGATGCTGACGCTTTAAAAGCTAAAGCTGATGCAATGACCGCAGAGCGTGATGCTTTGAAAGCTAAAGTTGATGCTGCTGACGCTGAAAAAGAGAAAGCTGTAAAAGAGGCTGTTGAAGCTGTAAAGGCTGATATGCAGGAACGTGCTGAGCTGGAAGAAACCGCTAAAATTGCTAAGGTTGAAAAAACCGATGGCTTGACCAACGCTGAGTTAAAAGAAGGCATTGTCAAAGCTGCATTTGGTGAAAGCTTTAAGCTTGACGGTGTATCCGAAGCTTATATTAACGGTGCATATTCTGCTGCTAAAGAGATGCTTCGCAATGATAACGCAAAAAATCAAGCCGCAAAAGCTAAAGGCGGTGCTGAAAAGCAAGAAACTAAGAATGATTCTGCTAACGATGCACGTAGCCGCATGATTGCACGCATGCGCGGCGAAGAATAAGAAAGAGGTGAATACAATGGCAATTACTAATTATGCATTAACCATGGACAAAGCTTTTGCTGGTGCACTGTATGATTTGTCCTCTCATACTGTAGATTCCTTTGCTGTTGAAGAAACTGACGGTATTGGTGTCGCTGCTGCCGTTATCCGTGGCACTGACGCAGAACATCAGGTGAAATCTCCGTCCGCATCCGGTGACGGTGCAAAAGTTATCGGCGTAACTCTGCATACTCATATTGAGCCGCCTGAAACTGGCAAAAAATATTATCCGCAGAATTACACTGTTCCTGTTGTAACTAAAGGTCGTGTATGGGTAACTACCGGAGGTGCGGTTAACGCCGGTGATGAAGCTCATCTGAAGCTTGCTGACGGCACTTTTGTTAAAGATACTGTTGCTGCTGGCACTATTGAAGCTCTTGGCTGCGGTGCTAAATTTATTACTTCCTGCGATAAAGCAGGCTTGGCAGTTATCGAAATTGGTTGATTAGAAAAGAAGAGGTGAAATAGTAATGACTCAAATGCACTATGATGAATTAGACCTGAATGTTATTGAGCGTTGCGACGGCTTGCGTAAAGACGCAGGCGATACTATTTTTGTCGCAAAAGAACTCGAAGCTGTAAAGGCAAAAACCTATGACCAGAAATTCGCTAATCTGAATGCGCTGAAACTGTTTGATATGTCCTCTGACGTTGACCCCGGCGCTGACACTATCAGCTATCAGTCCTTGGGTTCTGTCGGCATGGCAAAGACTATCGCCAACTATGCAACCGACTTTACTCGTGTAGATGTACTGGCTGAAGAACACATTGCTAAAGTTATTGCTGGCGGTGCAGCATATGGCTACACCATGCAGGACTTGCGCCGTGCTGCTATGGCAAGAAAACCGCTGACTGCTCGCAAGGCTATTGCTGTTCGCCGTGCTCTCGACGAATATATTAACCGCATTGCCTTTCACGGCGATGCTAAATATGGCGTTGTTGGTATCCTGGACAATCCTAACATTGGTAACTATACCGTTCCTGATGACGGCTCCGGCTCTTCTACTAAATTCAAGGATAAAACCGCTGTTCAGATTCTGCGCGATATGAACGGCATTATTAATTCTGTTAGCAAACAGACCAATGACGTAGAAAATCCTAATACCTTGGTACTGCCGCCTGATCAATACAACTACATTGCTTCCACACCTTATTCTGATGTAGTCGCAGATTCCATCCTGTCTGTGTTTAAACGCAATAACCCGGACGTAACTGTATTGAAAGCCAATGAGCTGGCTGGCGCAGGTGTAGGCGGCTTGGATATGATGATTGCATACGTTAAGGACGCAGACCATCAAACCTTGGAAGTTCCGTTGCCGTTCACTCAGCACACTATTCAGCAAAAAGGCTTGGAATTTGAAGTTCCTTGCGAGGTTCGTACCGCTGGCGTGTTGATTTACTATCCGCTGTCCATGAACAAGGCTTCTGGCATCTAATCTGACTATATACTGCCCTTTCGCATGAGAGGGCATTTTCTTTTTAGGAGGAACACAAATGAAAGTTAAAAACATCTCTAAAGCTGTAATTAATATCGACGGTAAATATATCATGCCTGATCAGTGCGGCATCGTTGGTGATGAATGGGGCGAAAACATTATTGTAAAAGCCTACATCAAAGAACAAATGATTACTGTTGAGAAAGGCAATGCTAAAGAAGCAAATGTTGATGATATGGCAGCAGACCTTGCAGGACTGTCCGCTGAATCCAGCAAGCGTTCTTTGACTGCTTTCGCTAAGAAATACAATATTAATGTAGAGGGCGCAGAAACAGCAGAAGATATTTATTCCGTTATTTTTGCTTTTGTAAACATGGCAAAGAAAAATGTTAACGGAAACTAAAGATAAAATAAAGCAAGCTTTTTCTGTTATCTGCCCCGAACTGATTCTTACTGATGAAGAATTAGAAGTCTACATTAATCTTGTTTCGCCTATGTTGTCAGAAAGTGTTTTTGGCAATATGTATATAACAGCATTCGTTTATCTTATGGCGCATCACGTTGTCCTGCGTCAGCTTATTGCGCAGTATGGAGAAAACGGTTCATCTGATGTTGGTATCACAGGCTCTGTAACGTCGGAAAAAGAAGGTGACTTGCAGCGTTCATATGGTAACAGGTCGGCTTCTTTTGATATGCTGGATAAGACGTACTATGGCATTGAATTTAAACGTCTGCGCTCTATGTGCGTTGTTCCAATAGTAACAAGATTGGATGGTGCGTTATGAGCAAGGTGGAAGATAAAGATTTAGGTTTAAACCGTATCATACGAACGCTAAACAAAGATCTTGACGGTGTTGTTATTCGCGTTGGCGTACAAAGCTCTGCAAAAGCAGCTAAAAGAACTGTAAAAGGCAAAGACGCACGGCGCACGACTACGACAACAGCTCTTGATAGACGCTTTAAAAAGCAGATGAAAATGACCGACCAGCCTTTAGCAGTTATTGCCGCCGTGCATGAATTTGGACTGGGCGATATGCCTCAACGCTCTTTTTTACGTGGAGCTTATGACGATAACAAGGAGTTGATTGATACGATGGTTGATAGAATTGCGACAAATTCCTTGCGCAAAGATTTATCAATACAAAACGCATTACATCAGCTTGGGCAAGTCATGGAAGGCAAAGTAAAAGAAAAAATCGTTAATGGACCATTTGTGCCTAACTCCAATGAAACAATTAAGCGCAAAGGCAGCTCTAGACCATTGATTGATACAGGACACCTGCGTCAATCAATTCGCTACGTTATCGAGAAAGGCGGTAGTGATGATGAGTAGCTTTCGCAAGCCTATCACAGTCCTGCGTTATGACGGTAAACCCGAATTACTCGCTGACGGAACGTATCTTTATCCCGATGCAACGGAGCTTGAAGTTTATGCGAGCGTACAGGCTTTAAAGGCGAATGAGATGTACGCACTGCCAGAAGGACGCAGGCAAGGCAGAGCGGTAAAGATTTATACAGATGTTGAGCTGTACACTGCTGACCAACATACAGGAACGCAGGCTGACCGCTTTATTTGGCGTGGCAGGACGTTTGAGATTGTTGCTAGCGATATTTTTCAGAGCGACGTTATAAACCACTATCGTGCCTACGCTGTGGAGGTGAGCGAATTTTGAGTGAAGCTAACACCCGAAACGAAGTCCATACCTTCTTTATCGCCTTAATGCAGAAGCTTTATCCTTCTGTGCCAGTGCGCAGGGCAAAAACAAATGCTCCTGCTATGAATGAATTAAACATTGTTGTAGACCTCTTGTCTGAAAGAAATATAGGCAACGAGGTCGTTTTTTTGCCTAAGAGCCAACAATACAGCAATGTAGGCTTTCAAGAAGCCACGGTAAATGTACAGGCTATTGGAGAAGGCTCATTAGAGCTTTTAGACCAGCTTAAATATTTGGTGGAAATGCCAAATGTTGTTGACCTGTGCAGCGAAGCTAATGTTGCTATAAACAGCGTTGAGCAGGTACAAAATTTGACTGCTGCGCTTGATGGCTCTACGTGGCAGGAAAGAGGTTCTGTCGACCTTACTGTGTCGTATAGTCGTGAGCTGTTGCAGGACGGCGCAGACTGGTTTGATAAGCTAAAAATCAACGGCACGACGAGCAACGGCAAAGATAAAGAAGAACGCCCTGCTGTGGATGGGGAAATTGTAAAAATTGAAATTACTGGTGAATTAGAATAGGAGAGTGAATTGAATGGCGAATATTGACAGATTAGTCAACGTGCAGATTGCCTTAAACACCACTGGCATTTCGTCCAATGGCTTTAACACGCTTATGATTGTGTCGGCTCATGAACACGCTGCTCCTGCGTATGTGCTGACAATTACTGACGCAGACCAGCTTTTGGATTTAGGCTGGAGCGCAGATGATGCAGTGTATAAAGCTGCATTACAAGCGTTTAGCCAGATTCCGCATTATGAAAGAATTAAAATTGGCAGAATGAACACTGATAGCTCTGTGGCGGATAACATGGCTAAAATTTGCGCTGTTGACAATGACTGGTTTGGCTTGTGCTATGTTGAACGCACCTCTGCAAAGATTATGGAGATGGCTGAATGGGCTGAGGCTCATACGAAGCTTTATGGAACGTCCGTGGCTGAACCCGACGCTTTGCAAACTGGCGTTGCAACAGATACAGGCAGTAAATTAAAAGAAAAGAATTATTTCAACACTTTTATTTTTTATCATAAAGAATCAGAAAAGGAATTTCCCGAAGCAGCTTTGATGTCGAGCTGCTTTACTGTATATCCTGGCGGTGAAACGTGGGCAAACAAAAAGCTTTCTGGCATTACAAATGACAATTTGACTGAGACAGAGTACCTTGCTTTAACTGCAAAAAACTACAATACTTTTGAAAACTTCTCTGACGGTGTTAGCATTACGCAAAACGGCAAGACTTGCGCAGGCGAATGGATTGATGTTATCCGTTTTCGTGCTTGGCTTATCGAAACAATTAAAACAGAAGAATTTGCAATGCTTATTAACCGTGAAAAATTGCCTTACACTGATGCAGGTATTGCGCTTGTCGAGGGCGTGCTGAATAAAGTCTTAAAGCTTGGTCAAGACCGTGGCGGTATTGCTCCTACAGAATACGACGATAACGGCAATAAGAATCTTGGCTACACGATTAGCGTTCCGAAAGCTGCGAACATCAGCGCAAACAAGAAAGCTCAACGTGTTCTTGACGATGTGAAATTCACTGCTCGTTTAGCAGGTGCTATTCACGCAGTTAACATCAAAGGCTCGTTGACCTACGAGAATCTTATTCAAGCATAAGGATGGTGGAATAAATGGCAAGAGTAAAGACATACGACCCGAAGAAGGTTAAAGTATTGTTCGGCTCGCTTATTTTGACTGGCGTTGACGAAGGTACTTTTATTAACGTCGAAACGCAGGGTGACGGCATTAGTGCTGTCGTAGGCTGTGACCAGGAAATTGTCCGCAGTATCGACCCGTCCTCTGTCTTAAAGCAAGTCACCGTAACGTTGTTGCAGTCTAGCTCTAGCAATGCGGCGTTGAGCTTAATTCAAGATGCTGACAATCAAAGCGGCGCAGGCTTGTTACCGTTGGTTATTAAGGATTTGAGCGGTGACAGCGTTATGATTAGTGATCAGGCATGGATTGTAAAGAAGCCGAACTTCCAGCGTGGTAAGTCTGCTTCTGACGGTAAATGCGAATGGGTATTCATGGCTGTTGTCCCCGATGAAGCATTTTTAGTTGGCGGGCATAGCTAAGAGGTAAAAAAATGAGACAAGCAAAATATGATGTTAAAAATCGCAAGATTGGCGCGAACACCTTCTACGTTCGTGCTTTCCCTCCATTACAAGGCTTAAAACTGTATGGTGACCTGCAAAGAGCTGTTACATCAGCTTTAAAAGGCGGGTTAACTCCGAACGGCGAAACTGAGGACATGAAAGAAGCATTGTTAGGAGCGCAGATTAACGTCGGTGCTATCATTGCTCAGTTAGGCGAAAGCTTTAATGGTGAAGTGCTGGCACAGTTCTCTGAACGTCTGCTTGATGCTGAATATGTCAGCGTAAAGATTAAGGGTGAAGAAGAAGCTATTATGTTAACCGAAGACGTTATTAATGAGCTGTTTACCGGCAAGCTTGTTGATATGCTGAAATTGGAGAAATTTATTATCGAGGTAAATTTTGGTGATTTTTTCGATTTAATTCCCAACCTCTCTGGATTCCGCGAGATGTTGGCGAACAAATAGAGATACCTGGTGCGGTTAGCCCGGAGCTGACCGCTGAATCATTTGTTTGGCGGCCAGTGCTGGCAAAAGTCGTTACAGTAACTGAAATTAAAGATGGCACGGTAACTTTAGGTGACTTGTGCAAAATAAACGCCCTACTTGATATGCAGAGCGATATTCAGAAGTATCATCTTGACCACCCAAAAAAGAAAGGAGCTGATGCGCCGTGGACGTAAGAAGTCTGGTTATTGCGATTGGCTTTAAGGTAAACAATTCGAATGTCAAGCAAGTAGAGCAGACAACTAAAAAAGTTAAAACAGGACTTGAACGTGTTGGGGATTCTGCTGATAAAGCTGGCAATAAAGTAGATAGTTTATTTTCTAAGTTAAGCGGTCTGGCTATGTTTGCTGGCGTTTCACTAACTCTTGGAAGCATTGTTAAAACGATTGACGAATGGAAGGTTATTGAAGGTCAGGTAAACAACGTAACCAAAAGCCAGCAGGAATCAAAAGCTGTTCAAAAAGAGATTTACAATATTGCAAGCCGTACTCGTCAGCAATACGGCTCTACCGCCGAGCTTTTTACATCTGTCGCACGTAATGCACAGGAGCTAAAGAAAAGCACTAAAGACATTTTGCTGTTTACCGAAGATGTTTCAAACGCAATGTTGCTGGGTGGCGGTGATGATTCATCTCAGCAAGCTGCGTTGGTGCAGTTAGGACAGGCTTTAGGTTCTGGTACGTTGCGTGGTGATGAACTGAACTCCATTTTAGAGCAAGCACCTCGCCTTGCGAAAGCTATTGCCGATGGCATGGGAACTACAATCGGTCAGTTAAGGCAGATGGGCAGCGAAGGCAAATTAACTGCACAAGATGTTTTTAATGCTATTCGTGGGCAATCTGACCGCTTAAAAATGGAGTTAGGTAAAATGCCCTGGACTATCGGGCAGGCGTCCAACAAAATGCAAAACGCGATCGGAAAGTTTTTTAAGGAATTTGAAGATAAGACAGGCATTATAGACAGCATGGCAAAAAGCATTGCGAAATTTGCAGATTATGTTGAAAAAATCAATCTCGATAACTTTATTTCTGGTCTGCGAATTGCAGCGATTTATGCAGGTGTTCTTTTTGGCATGGCAAAATGGAGTAGCTTTGTAATGATGCTTGGAACTGCTGTGAAATGGATTGTTGCCGTTAGAGATGCGTTAATGCTGGCAACAGGTGCTCAAATAGTGTTTAACAGCCAAACGCGAAAGGGAGCAGCTATGCAGATGCTAATAATGGGTAAATTCCTCTTAATCGCAGCTGCGATTGCATTTGTTGTCTTGCTTATTCAAGACTTTTACAAATGGATAACTGACCCAACGGCTGATACAATGATGAAACGATGGTTTGGCGACTTTGACGCTGTGAAGAATAAGGCTAATGAATTTCTTACTATGCTCGAAAATAGTCCTATCCGCTTCTTGCCGATTGTAACATGGATTTGGGTTGTACTCGAGCTTATCCGTGACCTTTACCGTTGGTTTTCTGGCGGTGATAGCGTTATCGGCAGTGCATTGACTGGCTGGGGCGAAAAATGGCAAAACTTCTGTAATTGGTTTAAGGAAGCATGGGATTCCGTTTCTAAAGCATTTGAAGATTTCTGTAGCATGCGCGTCATTGATATTATTAAGCTTGCTATTGATTGGCTTGGTAAACTTGGTGATAAGATTGCCAAAACAGCAAGGTCATGGGGAGAGAGCTTGAAAGAAAAATTTGGTGGACCTCTTTGGCCGTCAATTAAAGAAGGTTTTTCCAATTTTGTTAATAATGGCGTTAACGGCACTGGCCCTGCTGCTCCTAATGATTTGAGTTATTATGGCAAGGTTGGGTATACGCCTATGAGTGCGTCTACTAGTGTTAACAATAGCGGTAACCAAACCAATTATATTACTGTTAACACGAGTAGCAATGCTTCTCCGTCAGATATCGGCGCAGGTGTTGCAAACGGCATTCAGCGTAGTAATGGTGGTCTAAGCGGCGCAATCGATAGCTCTAACCCTGCTTTCGAGTATTACTAGGAGTGATAATGTTATGCTGGCAGATATTTTAGGTTACAACATTAAAAATCCTACGCAAGTTGGTTCTCTGAAGGTTGATATAGTAAAATCTTTTGAATACACCTATGATCAGGACGTAACAGGACACCCGGTAGAAACAGGCTTTGAAATTGCTGACCATATTGTTAACAAGCCTTTAAAACTGACAATGACTGTCGGCATTTCGTCTACTCCTGTAACGTGGTTTTATAAGAATGGGTGGGGAGAAAAGAAATTTGCTAATGGCCTCCAGCTTTTAGAGGAAATCAGAGATAAGAAAGAGCCTGTGTCCATTATTCGTCCTGAAAAGAAGTATGACAACATGGTTATGATTTCGTGCCGGGTAAGCAAACAGGATTCGTCCAAAAGCATTATTTATGCTGACTTGGCTTTTCAACAGATTGTTAAGGTAACAACGCAGACAACAACGATACCAGAGAATGTCGTTACTGCTTCGCAGGAAGAAAACGCAGGAGAAACAGCAGCGAACGCAGGCGCAGCAAAAACATCTTCTGTTGACGTTGGCGGAGGTTCTGCTAATATTCCTGACAGTAACATTTCCGGTGGTATTAGTGATTCTCTAGGAAGCGAAACCTCAACAAATAAAAGCTGGCTTGCTGGCGGAGTAGATAATATTAAAAGCGGATTAGGCTTGCTGTTTTAGGAGGTAACATGATTACGATTAATTTTGCTGACGGCAATGATGTTGTTTTTAGCGTTCCTTTTGACGGCAAGAAATATAAGGTAAGAATGTGCTGGAACCATGAAGGGCAATTTTGGGCATTGCACCTTTGGGACGCTAACAACAATGTAATTCTTGCTAACGCTTGCGTTGTGCCGAAATTTCCTTTGTTGATGAATCATCATAAAAGTAATGCTCCAAGGGGAGAATTACTTGTCTTAACGGACAAAGAAAGTGTAGGCAGAGATGATTTTCAAAGCGGAGCAGCAACGCTCGTGTATTGTACAGAAGATGAATTTTATGGAGGTTAACTATGGCACAGTTTGACCGCATCTATAAAATTACTCTAGGCGTACAAGGTTCGGACGGTGTTGTCATTGAAGCAAAGGCGAAAGAACAAGGATTAGAGATTGAGTTTGACATTGCAAAAAGTCTTGCTAAGCAAAGCAATTCCTGTTCACTGAAAATTTATAACTTGTCAAAAGCGACAGCCGATAAATTGGAAAGAGCAGATACAATCTGCATCCTTGAAGTGGGGTACAGCGAGGACGCTGGCTTGAAAAGAATATTCATCGGCTGGGTAACCGACTGTTATTCCTACATGAGCGGTTCTGACAAAGTAACAGAGATGAAGCTTTATGATGGGCACGTTGCTATTCGTGATAGCATTGTGTCCTTGTCTTATGCTAAAGATGTTAGCAGGAAGAAAGCTATTGACGATGTTGCAGCAGATATGGGACTTGTAGTGACGTATGCTGATGATTGTGAGTTTACGACGTTTGCCAATGGATTTTCTTTTGTTGGCGCAGGACGTGAGTGCCTTGATAAGGTTTGCGCTGGCACTGATTTAGAATGGAGTATTCAAAACAATACCTTGCAGATTATTAAGCAAGGTGGCAATACTAATGTGCAAGCTATAAAGCTTACTCCTGAAAGCGGATTAATTGGTTTTGTTGAAAAACTTCTTAAAGGTCCAACAAAAGCAGCAAAACAAAAAACAAGTAAAAAGACTACCCAACCTAAAAGGGATAAGAAAGCAGGCTGGAATGTTAAATGCCTTTTACAGCCTGTATTAAATCCTGGAGATTTGGTTTACATTGATTCGCAGAAAATAAAAGGCTGGTTTAAAATAGAAAGCTTAAAGCATAACGGCTCGTATAGCGGACAGAATTGGTATACGGAGCTTGAAGTGTATGAGATTGTACCGAAGGAGTGATTAGATATGAGCCTTGATGCAACAACAGATACGCTGGAAGGATTGGAAAATCTGATGCAGCAAAAAATAGGCAATATTCACACTTGCTTGCCTGGTACAATCTTGTCATTTGATGCTTCTACTTGCCTTGCCAGCGTGAAGTCAACGTTAAAGAAATTTACCTCCGACGGCAGAGTTCTTGAATACCCGGTTATTGATGGTGTTCCTGTTTTTATGCCACATGCAGGAGCGGCACAGATAACTTATCCAGTTAAAGCAGGAGATAGCTGCTTGATTGTATTTTCTGAGCGCAGTATTGATGAATGGCTAGGAGCAGGGAGCGACGACAACCACGACCCACGGCAATATGACTTGACAGACGGCTTTTGTTTTGTAGGCATGATGCCCAGTCAGTCAATCTCTGCTGATAACGTGGAAGTTATCAACGGCGGTACAAAGATTAGCCTTACACCTAGTAACACGATTAACGTCGTGGGCAATATTAACGTGCAGGGTACAATTACTTGCACAGGAGACGTGCAGGGTGGCGGCATTAGCCTTATAGGTCATACACATTCGTACCATCATGGTACTACGAGTTCGTCGCAGTAAAGGAGGAACGCTATGAAGAAAGAAGATGTTTTGAGAGCCTACGAGGAACAAAAAGCGGCTTGCATTGTGGCGTTTCCTACGCTGACAAGCTCGTGGACTTATTTTGTACAGATTGAGCAAGCCATTGAGCATTATTACAGTACCACGGATGGCGTTTCCGATGCTGTGCGTGCGCTCATCCGCGCTATGTATACTTCGCAGACAAGAACTGCGTTAAAATGTGCCGATGATGAAAAATATGGTATCAAGTACAGTGCAGACACAGGAAATATTGATTTAACGCCATACTGGTATGCTTGGGACTGGCTGAAAGAAAGTCTTGCTGACAAGATTGAGTACAAAACTCTGGAATCGAATCCAGAAAGTGCCCAAAAAAGCAAAAGTCTGGAATCCATTCCGGAAAAAGTTGTTTTAGAAGAACAACCTGCGCTTGACATTATTGTTGACGATGTATTGACAGCAAGAATTGCAGAAGCTGCGCAGATTAATGAGTTAGCTGAATCGTTCTGGCAGTCTAACAGCAAGATGGATTTTATTTGTCTTGTAGAGGATAGGGGCAAGGTTGTTGAAACGCCCGACAAGAAAACGCTTGTTAAAAAGCTTTATCTTGATTGTGGCTTACTTACGCAAATTCAAGAAAACGGCTTGGACGTATATGTTCCCAGCTACATCGGAGGTGATGCAAGTGCTTGACTTAGCTTTAGACGCAAAGACGCATGACCTCGCTTTAAACGGTGATGTACTGTTTATTGATAATGCCGAGCGTGTGGCACAGCAGATAAAAATCCAGCTACTTACGTTCCTCGGAGAATGGTTTTTGGACGTTACGCATGGTGTGCCTTATCTCGATTATGTGCTTATCAAAAATCCAAACTTTACGCTGATTAGAGAGCTTTTTCGTGAGCAGATTTTAAAGGTTGACGGAGTAAGTAATTTAGTCAGCATTGACATTGATTTTAACTCTGCTACACGGCAAATGTCATTAAACTATGAAGCAGAAACAGAATACGGCATGATTACAAGGAAGGAGGTTTTAGGCTATGGAGTACGGAGTAACAGTTAATGGTTTTGTGCGAAAGCGTCTGCCCGAAATTCGGGAAGATATTTTTAAGAGTCTAGAGCAGAAATTAGGCTCATCTGTTAGTCGTCAGCCGAATAGCATGATTGGCGTGCTTGTTGGCGTGTATGCCGCAGAGCTGGACAGAATGTGGCAGCTATTAGAGCGTGACTATTACGACCGCTCACCGATTAGCGCAGGAGAGGGAAGCTTAGACAATACTCTTGCTTACACAAACGTACAACGTAAGAAAGCGCAGGCAAGCTATCTTTATGCTGTATGTTATGGACGTAGCGGTATGGTTCTCCCTGCGAACTGCCAGATTAAAGATACGTCTGGTTATAAGTGGGATATTATCGAGGAAAGCACCATTACGCTTAATGACTGCGTACACGTTACGCTTGATGTAGCTACACCTGCAGAAGGAAAGGTGTATAGCGTGCAATTTGATAATGATGCAGTTATCAAGTACACAGCCAAAACAGGAGATACAGCTCTCGTTGTCGCCGTTGCCTTGGCTTCTCAGAGCGTTCCGAAATGGCAAGGCAATGTAGTTGATGGAAAAGTTGTTTTTGAACACACTGACAGGCGATATGGAGCTGTGGTCGTGCCTAACGAATCGTTTACTGTTATACAGGTTGGCAGTCCTATTCGTTTTGACTGCGAAGAATACGGAGCAATCGAACCTTTGCTGAACAGCGTTACTTATATCAACACAAATTACGATGGCTGGTTTAGCGTTAGCAATGAGTCGGAAACCTACGTAGGGCGTGATTATGAAACAGCCAGTGAAGTGCGTCAGCGTTACGCGTCGGCGGTCTTTAAAAACAGTGTAGGCATGGTGGAGAGCATTAAGGCAGCCTTGATGGAACTGCAAGATGTTACCAGTGTTACGATTTATGAGAACCGCACAGATGAAACGGTTGATGGCTTAAAACCTCATTCTTTTCAAACGATTGTTTTCGGCGGTGACGAAGAAGCTATTGCACGAACAATTTTAAGCGTTGCACCGTTAGGCATTGACACGAACGGCGATATTTGCGTGCGCGTTGAAGATACGGAAGGAGCATCACAGAATATATGCTTTAGTCGTCCTCATGAAGTACCGATTTACGTTAAAGTTATTATTAAAGAATATAACGAGGAGGTACTGCCTGGTGATGCTATTGACAAAATTAAAAATATCGTGTTGGCGCAGTTTGAAAAACTTTCGATGGGTAATGATGTTATTTATCAGCGTTTGCTTGGTCCTATTTACAGCGGCGTTGACGGCATTAGCTATATTGAGTGTAGCGTGTCTAAAGATGGGCAAACGTATAAGCAGGAAAATATTACTATCGACCGAGGGGAGCTGGCTGTAACAAAACTCGCTGACATCACGGTAGCATTGGAGTTATAACCATGACAACAAGCGAAAGAATGTATAACCATTTGTTAAGCCAGTTCCGAAATAAACAAAATATTAAAGTTTTCCTTGATGCTATCGGAACAGAGCTTGACGAGATATACAAAGTGCGTGAGCAGATACGGACGCAGATATGGCCTAGTAGCGCTGTTGGTAAGCAACTTGACATTTGCGGCGAAGTAGCAGATATTTCGCGCCGTGTTGAAAATGCTATTGCTATGGACTTTTTTGGTTTTCCAGACCACGGCGATATGGGATTTGGCATGGCTCCGTTTCGCATGATGTATGATAACTATTTAACATCAAGTGATTTAAATGACCGCTATTATCGCCTTGCGATTATCTCGAAAATCGAGAAGAATACGACTGATTGTTCTCGTGTTAGTACTATACGCAGCATTAAGAAAATTTTTGGTGTTGACAGAGTAACCGCAGTAAACGCAGGTAATGCTAAAATGCGCATAGGCATAGGGCGTTTAGTGACGAGCAAGGAGAGTCGTTTAATTGACGCTCTTAACCTTATTATTCGCGGGGCAGGCATAGGCATTATTTATGTTTATTCTTTTAACGATGCCAACACATTCGGCTTTAGCAGGAATGGAGAAAATTTATATGGTTTTAAGGGTTTTAATCAAGGCTCGTTTGCGAGAATTATAAAAATAAAAGGAGGACTTGTTGAATAATGGTAACAAAACAACCTAAATTTGATGTAATTTTTGGCAGCAGTGCAAGCACAGGCGAAATGCTTGACGAATGGCCAGAACTCGAATATCTGCGTGGTTGGGGTTATCTTGACAAAGGAGAAGCACCACCGTTAGAGTATTTTAACAAATTGCAGAATGTTAGCGACTTAAAAAGCGCATATCTTTTTAACAGCTTAAATATTCGCAAAAGCAATGCTACTTATGTAAGCGGCGATATAGTAATATCTCCCGAATTGCCAAAGGGTGCTGCTCTTTTTTGCTCTGGTGGCGGTAATACCGCTTTAAGCGAGCCAGATTTTAGCAAAGCTGAAATTGGTTCGACTTTTAGTGATGGTTCTGTAACGTGGGAAGTGATTCCTCGTGCTTGTAAAATTACCATTGTGAGTGAGCAAATTATAAAATCTATGGTTAAGGAGGCATTTGAATAATGGCGATTTATGAAGATTTAGTAAGTAAAGCGCGTTTAAAAGTTTTCCTTGATGAAATAAAAAAACATTTCCCTGTATCGGTAAATGGTAAAAAACAAGATGCTAATGGGAATATTGTTATTTCAAATTTTGGCGGTGCATCCGCTTCAACTAATGGTACGTCTGGTTTAGTTCCGACTCCTTTAAAAGGCCAACAAGATAAAGTTTTAAAAGGCAACGGAACGTGGGATATTGTATCTGTTGCTGGTGGCGGTACAGGTTTAACATCTTCTCCTTCTATGTTAACCAATTTAGGTAGTACATCTGCTGCAAACGTATTACAAGCATTTCCATGCCCAGGTGTTACAGGTGTGTTATCTGTAGCCAACGGCGGTACCGGCGCAAATACAGTTGCTGCTGCTGTACAGGCATTGCTTGGCAGCTCTGCTGTTGGCTCATCGACTAAATCAATATATTACGATGGCGAGACATTAAAAGCTTGCGCAGATAGTATTGGTGGCGGTGGCATTGTAGCTGCTTTATTAGAACAAAATGGATACGTTAAATTCGCCAACGGGCTAATTCTGCAGTGGGGAGTTGCTGACAATGGAGTTGTTGCTCAAAATTGGTCTAAAACAATAACTTTACCAATCGCATTCTCAAATTCTAATTATATCGTTGCTGGTTCCGTGATAGCAACTGAAGGGTGGTATAGTTTGTTTGAACATAGCAATAAAACTACCAGCAGTGTATTGATTTTTGCGAGTGGTTGTTGGAGTGGTAACACAAGCCGTTATGCCAATTGGTTCGCATTAGGTTATTAGCAGTGGGGAGTTTATACAACTGGCACGCGTAATGTTACCATAACACTGCCTATAGCTACATCCGTGACATATGTAGTGATAGCGGTAGCGCGCACAGGAAATAGCTATGGCTGCTCGGGCTCTCAAAATTGCCAATACGTCTCAACCGTGACCAACGGGACGTTTCAAGCGGGCTCTTATGATGCTGGTAACGGCTACGCTGGCTTTTGGTGGATGGCCATCGGCAAAACCTAAGCCTTACCAAAAGCACACCGCTTAAAACACTGCAATCATTAAAAAATCGCCCACAGGCAAAATCTGTGAGCGTAGAAAGGAAAAAACATGAACGATAAAAGAGTAAATCAATATCTTATCCTGCCAGAAAATGGGCAGAGAAAAGACACAAAATTAGCTGTAGAGTACGACGAAGCTCAAATCGCTGAACTGCTTAAACAAGGCTATGTCATCGTTAACCAGGCTGATTTTAATAAGCTCATCGGCAACGCCAACGGCGAATACCTCATTGCTGATGACGGCTTAGTATATCCTAAACCAGCACCGACCGATGCAGAGCTGCTTGCATCTGCTAAACCTGCGAAAATCGCAAAGCTTAAAGCTGAGCGCGACAGCAAAGAAGTTGAGCCTATCGAGTATGGCGGACATCTGTACGACTATGACGACAAGGCGCGTGAGCGCATCAATGCTGCCATCATCGCCCTTGATGTACAGACTGCCCAAGCAAAGGCTACAGTGTCCATTGACTGGACAACCGCAGACAACCAAGATGTAAAGGTTACTGCTGACGATTTACGTTGCGTAATCGCGTCTGTTGCAAATCGCTCTAACATCTTACATATCAAGTATCGTAAGGCAAAAGCAATGGTAGAGCAGGCAACAACTGTTGCCGAGGTTGAGGCAATTACCTTAGGCGTATAAAAACGCTGAAAGCCTTGATACGACTGGGCTTGATTTCAATTGCTTAAATTATACGAAAGACAGGTGATGCCAATGCTTGTATAAACCTTATCCAAAATAAAAAATAAAGAGGTGCTATATGATAGAACAGATGATTTCCCACGTTCTGAATTTAATCTTAGGCGGCGTAGTAAGCTACATCTTCGCTCTTTACCGCCAAAAGAAGAAGGAAAACGATGCGTTAAAGGCAGGCCTGCAAGCCTTGCTGAGAGATAGAATTATTCAAGCTTATAATCACTATGTAGACGGCAAAGGCTGGATACCCATTTATGCTTTAGAAAGCATCAACGCTTGCTTTAAAAGCTATGAAGCTCTCGGAGAAAACGGAGTTATTAACGGCTTAATGGAACAGCTTAACGACCTGCCAAACTATGACCTTAAAGGGCATGATGAAAAATGTAAGGAGTGTAAATGTCATGCGCAAAATAATTAATATGCTAAAGAAGGACGAGAACGCTTACAGTATTGGGCGTGTATGTGCGCTTATTGCATTCGTCTTATGGGCAGGCTTGTCTTTAAAGCTTGCACTGCTTGTCGAAACGTGGGGCAATTACGAAACACTTACGATGGGCATGATCGCGCTTATGCTTGTGCAGCTGGGCAACAAGGCTATCGAGACACGTGCGTTTAAAATTTCAAGTGAAGAAGTTAACAAAACAACTAAAATGTGAAATCAAGAAGTGAAATTAAAGGAGTGATAGCTATGGACTGGAACCAAAGTCTTGCAAGAGAAATTGCTAAAGGCATTATTGCAACAGGTATTGAGGGAGACTTTGACAGTGTGGCAAAGTCTACCGCCTACGCCTATCCGTCAATCTCTGTCAGCCAGTGGGAGGGCAACAGAGCCGATGAGCTTTTGAGAGCTATTCCAGGCGGTGAAGAATTTGTCGGACGAACCTACGTTGACATTAAGGCAAGCGGAGAATTGCCAATGCTGAAAGAGCTGCTTAGAAGTGACGCAGGCAAACAGGGAGCACTTGACCAGCTTTCTCGTGACTGTTTGCAATACGTCGAAGTCTTGCAGCGAGTTCCGACACTTGATGATACGCGCTGCATTATTTATGCTGGTATGTGGTGTCCTACATCAACCTACGTCGTGAAGCGTTTCCTTGAGAATCGCTTTGAGCGCGTCAACCTGCGCAGCCTCGAAACACTTAATAAACTGTTTAAAAATTATTATTATATCACTGCCGACGTTGGCGAGATGTACCGCGTTGGTTATGCCAACAGAGCAGAAGCTACATACCAGTACGTGGCTGGTATTGATTTGACAACACCGTATGGCGTGCCTGCGTATGGCCATGCAGGGAATGGTAGATAATTACTAGTATCCGCAGGCAAAAATAATTTCCATGGCTAAGGACGGATACTGGATTATATAATTTTAAACAAGGAGGTAAATATATGCGTGTTATTGTATCTTAAAAAAGAGGTGGTGAAGCTGTATGATTAAAAGTGATATGAATTACAATTTGTTATACACCTATGGTGATACGCTTGCTTTACAGTATGATATTGGAAATTATGCTTTAGAGGATGGCGATAGCGCACTATTAAGCATTAAAAGACAAGGACAGATTATATTGCAAGCGACAATTTCCACACCTGGTATTTCAATGTTGCAATTTATTATTTCTGCCGAAGATATGGCAAAACTACCTGTTGGACGATATACCTATGATATGTGCATTAATTTTGCAGATGGCAGGGTATATACGACTGATTACATTCGCGAATTTAGAATAGTGGAGGTAGCTCATGAACAATGATGTTAAACTGCCTTTTCCTATTCATGCAAATGTTCAAAACATTAAAGGTCCTAAAGGCGACAAAGGTGAACCTGGAGAGAAAGGCGCTGATGGACTTAACGGAAAAGACGGTAAAGATGGTAGGGACGGAAAAGATGGAAAAGACGGTAAAGGCTGTGAATGTTCCATTAATTTTTGTACTGCCGAAGATATTTTAGAGATGTTTAAATGAAAGGAACAATGAAAAATGGCAAATGAAGTAGAACTGAAAGTATATAACAATATTGTTGACAAATCTATGTTGAGCTTGTTTAAAACCTTAATTGACCAACATTTTGTTGCACAAGTCGCTGGTAAGGGTTTGTCTGCTAATGATTTTACTAATGCGCTTAAAACTAAATTAGACGGCATTGCCGAAGGTGCTAATAAATACATTCTTCCTACCGCAACAAATAAGGCTATCGGTGGTGTTACTACGACTTCTCAGGTTACAACCGTAAGCACAGCAATGATTGCTGTACCTATTATTAACGGTGTGCCATATTACGAAAACACTACCTATGCAGAAGCAACTTCTGACAATGTTGGCCTTATGTCTGCGAATGATAAAAAGAAGCTTGATGGCGTTGCAGCTAACGCACAGGTTAACGTTTTGGAAGGCGTACAAGTTAATGGTAAAGATGTTACTATTGTATCTAAAAAAATTAATATTGATTTGTCTAGCTATGTAACACTTTCTACGAATCAAGCACTGACTAATAAGACTTACAACGGTTTTACTCTCGCTGCCGCTTGTGCAAAAGGTGTTTCTAATACCGTTGCGGTTTCTGATGCTAATTTAATTACTTCTAGTGCTGTCGCTTCTGAACTGGCTAAATATGCTAAAACTTCTGATATTAGCACTGTTTATCGTGCGAAGGGTTCTGTTGAAACGTACGCTGACTTGCCCCGAAATCCTACCGTTGGCGATGTATATAACGTCAAGGCGGCAGATGTTACTCATAATGTGAATGCTGGCGACAATGTTGTATGGTCTGCTGACGAGGTATGGGATAACCTGTCTGGTATTGTTGACACATCCTCTTTCGCTACTAAAGATGAGGTTAAAAACGCTGTAAGCATTACCATTGTTAGTGAAGCTGATATTCGCGCTATGTTCGCTTAAATCTTAGTAAAGCACGTCCCAAATACGGGACGTGCTTTTTATTATTCATAAAGTGAAAGATAGGAATCTTTTAAGGCCGCTGGTTTGCTTTAAGTGGAGGTGAAATCATGGAAGAATTAAAAGCTTTTGTTGCTGATAAGAAATTTTTAGTAGGCCTTGTTTTAGGCTTTGCGCTTGGTGCTTTGCACCATTATTTCGGACTGTGACGAGGTAAAAATGACAGATGAAACAAGACGTAAAATTGATAAGGCTGTTAAAATCAGCCTTATTGTTGCTGGCCTTCTGCTTATCTGCAATGACGCTTATTATCGGTGGCACGGCAGAAGCAGCTCCACAGCAAGTGACAATGCCACTAGCACAGTGGAACAGCTTAAAGCAAGAAACGAATCTGCTAGAAGCGAAATTGCAGATAGCGAGCGATATGTTAGCGACGCAGAAAAGCACGTCGAGCGAGCTGATGCAACAATTAGCAGAAGCGAGATTACAGCTAAACGAAACGAGGAAAGCACTGAACAGCTCCAAAAGCTCATTAGCGAATGCCAAACAATCGTTAGACGACAGCAAAGCATTGTACAAGACGTTGACCGAGCAAATGGAGTCGGAGCGCAGGAGAGCGAAAAGAATTAGGCATCAGCGTAACTTGTACGCAGGGTGTGCGATATTCGCTCTTGCGTATGCTGTTGCAAATTGATTTTCGCTATGGTATAATAAATATGGTTGTTGGATGTATCTATTATGCTACATCATAATGGCGAGTTATGATAGTGCGCAATATTATAGCTTGCTCAGTTTTATGTATTAAATTACGAAGCAGAGTCCACGAGTTAGCGAATGTGGGGCAGTCGAACACTGCCGGATATAGCCTATGAAGGTGCAATTCCTTCCTGCTTAAAACTGTTGATTGGTGGATTTCATTCGATATCCATTAGAGCGTTCTGTGAAAGCAGGACGCTTTTATTATGCTTTGATTTATTAGTGACTGTCTGTTTGTCGATGTGATATAATATATTTATTAAATATATTATATGGGGTGATAGGATGAATGATAACGAAAATATTAAGCAGGAAGTTTTGCCTGCTGGTATGGTAACAATGTTGTTTGCTGAAAACAAAAGAATTATTGATAAGCAGTTTTATATCATGGCTGGAATGTTGTTTGCCAACATCGGTCTGATTGCACTGCTTGCTTATGTTTTAAAAAGGTGATTTAATGAGAGAACTGCTAAAAAGCGCGAGGGTATGGATGACCGAAAGCTCGCGCCGCTCATTTTATGCAGTGCTTCAAGAAGCGAAGATAACGCCACGGCAAATGAAAATCTGTGAGATGAAATTTGTTGACGGCAAAATGAATTACCAAATCGCAATGGAGCTGAACATCTCCACTAAAACTGTTGACAGAGAAATAAGCACTGCGTATAAGGCTATTAATCGAGTGCTTTCTAAATGAAGTAATCCCCATTAAGAGAAGTGTAAAAGCTTTTCTTAATGGGGATTATTTTTTTTTGCTCATTTTTGCTGTCTGAATCGTGTCTAAATTATGTCCGAATGCATAGGAGAATGTGTCTTTAGCTTTAGGGATTGTTTTTATTGCTACCACTTAAAATATAGGTGAGGTGATAAAGATGTACGGAAATTATTACAATCCTTATGGAGCTACACAGCAAATGCAACAGAGGTTAGCTAATCTGCAACAGCAACAACAACAAATGTATCAGCAACCAATGCCGACAATGATGCCACCTGCACAGCCAAATGCATATCAGCCTGTACAGCAAATTAAAGGCAGACCTGTTACAAGCATTGAAGAAGCACGAGCAGCGCAAGTTGACCTTGACGGAACGAGTACATATTTTCCTGCTCCTGCCGAAGGAAAAATTTATGAAAAACTTATAGGCATGGACGGCTTGCCGATTTTTAGAGTTTATCAGCTTCAGCATGACGGTGGTATGCAAGCTCCTGCCTATGCTGACAATAACACAGTGCTGGCATTGCAAAGACGCATTGAAAAGCTCGAAGAGCAGATTGGAGGAATGACGAATGATGAACATATTCCAGATGATGCAGATGGTACAGCAGGCAGGAAATCCAATGGGACTAATGCAACAGTTCGCAGGACAAAATCCGCTAATGAGTAGGGCGATGCAGATGGGGCAAGGTAAATCGCCAGAGCAGATGCAAACTCTTGTGAGGAATCTTGCCAAACAAAAAGGCATGAATGATGAACAGCTTAATCAGTTTTTAAATCAATTCGGCTTAAAGCTTCAATAGGCGCGCAATGAAGCTTTGCATATATTTATCGGAGGTGAAAAAATTATGGAAGGTGCAAACATTGTCCCTGTAATGGACATGAATCGAAACAATGGTTATGGTGACTGCTGGGGTGGCGGTATGTGGTTTATGTGGATTATTGTCCTGTTTGCTCTTATGGGTGGCTGGGGCGGTAATTGGAATAACCGTGGTAACATGGGTGCTGAAATTTTTGCTAATGGCAGCATGACACGTGATCAGATTGCAGACCAATTTTCCATGCAGGATATTAAAGACGGTATTCGTGGTGTTCAGAATGGCTTATGTGATGGTTTTTATGCTCAGAACAGCACTATGCTTAACGGCTTTAATGGCGTACAACGTGACATTATGCAGACTGGCTATCAGCTTGGTAGCGAGATTGCACAAAATCGTTTCGCCGCTCAGCAATGCTGCTGCGAGCAAAAACAAGCTATTGCTTCTCTTGGTTACGAAACTAACCGAAATATTGACGCAGTACGTTACGAAAATGCTCAAAACACTTGCGCTATCGTTAACGCCGTCAAAGAGGACGGAGAAAAGACCAGGGCAATTATGGTAGCTAACCAGATTCAAGATTTGAGAGACAAGCTCTCAGACCGCGACCGCGACTTGCAGACCGCTAACTTCCAATTAAGTCAGCAAGCACAGAGTGCTGCTCTCATCGGCACGCTGAGACCTTATCCTCAACCTGCTTATATTACGTCTAGTCCGTATCAAAGTGTCGCTGCCAATGTAGCTGGTGCTTGTGGCTGCGCTTATAATGTAGGCTAAAAATAAGTTATGTGCATTAACTGCACTGTATTAGGGACGGTGCAAGCCGTCCCTATTGCTTTAAAAAACGATAAAATTTAAAGGTATCAAGAAAATACCTTGATTGCGTAAAGAGGTGAAAATAAATGATTTGCTACGAAAAATCTTCTTTGAACGCTGCGGCTGTTGCTGCTCAGTCTGTTGCAGCTAATGCTTTTGTTAGCTTTCCTATAAATAATCTTCTGACTGGCGTTGCTATTAAGCATCCTGCTGGAAGCTCTAGTGTTAGCCTGATTCGTGGCCTGTACCTTGTCAGTGTAAATGCTGATGTTGTTCCTGCTGCTGCTGGCAATGTTGGCTTACAGCTTCTGAGTACCACGGAAAGCACATCTTCTGTTATTAATGGTGCGGAAAGCATTGTTACTGGCGTTGCTGACACAGCTGTGAATATTTCTTTTACTACGCTGATTCGTGTTCGTCCTTCTTGCTGTGCAGTAAACAACATAACAAGTTTACAGGTACAGGCAACGGCAGCGGCAACAATTAACAGGGCAGCTATTAGCGTGGTTAAGCTTGCGTAAGGAGGTGTGGTTATGCACTCCTATAAAGAGTATTGGAACAAGATTATAGGTGATGATACAAAAGAGAGAGCAATGGAAGAAATTGTTTGCAGTGCATTAGAAAAGCTTAAGATGCATTGCCCAGACCTTTTTTATCGCACGTTGTATGACCTGCACTGCGTAGCCTATGGCCCTCACTTTGACGAAGCACTTGCAAAGCTTGCAGTTAGCAAGATGCAGAACACGGATGGCACTAATGGTGAGCATTGGACGTATGAGCAGACCAATCAACTTGCAGAGCAGCATAATATCAAGCATAAAGCTGATTGGTATTATGTGCTGAATATGGTGTATAGTGATTATGGTGCAGTGTTCAGCGGTGATACCGGAACACTTGTCAAGATTGCTAAAGCTTATATGTGTGACCCTGATGCTCCTAGCGGAAAAGTCCTTGACTTATGGGTAGCTCAAATGAGAGCAAAGGAAAGACAATAATTTTCTAATTGCTAAAAAAAATAAAATGGTATATTATATATATGCTAGTAATAGTTCACGTCTTTCATTAAGTGTCTAGCCAACATTGTAGATGTGTTCTAGTTATGGAAAAAGGCATCTGCGTTTGCGCAAGTGTCTTTTTCTATTTAAGAGTTTGAATTTGTTTCCATTTCGGTATCTCAATTATCTTCTTACTATTACATACGGCTAAAAAAAGTAGGTTTAGTCAGCCTACTTTTTTGCTTGTGAGTTCCAAATGAGTTCCAAAATAAAAGCAACTAAAAAAATGAAAAAAATAAACGAAAAGATATGCACTATGCAGTAAAAAAACACTTGCAAAAAAGTGGCTGATTTGGTAAAATCAGTAAAAGGGACTGTAGTATTACGGTCCCTTTTATTACGTTATGAAGCATTTATGCTTTAAAATAAAGCAATTTTACAATTATGTCATAACTGAAGCTGCAATCTATGCTACAATATATCTATATTATTGTAGTTAAAAATCCGGCCTGTGCCGGCAATAGAGAGGAGGCTCATTAGTTGAGCAAGAAAAGTGAAACCTCCTGGCAGGATTCTGCCAGTGACTGGCTTGTTTCGATTATCATTGCGGTAGCACTGGCATTCTGCATCCGCACCTTTTTGGTAGAGCCTTACATGGTAGAAGGCTCCTCTATGTATCCTACTTTGGTAAATCATGAGCGTCTTGTCGTTGATAAGCTGAGCTACTTTATTACCGACCCGAAGAAGGGCGAAATCGTAGTTTTCCGCTTCCCCAAGGATCAGACGCGTGACTTTATCAAGCGTGTTATCGCAGTTGGCGGTGACACTGTGGAGATGCAGCAGGGCAAGGTATTCGTCAACGGCAAGCAGCTGAACGAAACCTATATCTACCACAATGACCCGAAGGGCAAAAATATTTCCGATTACCGCAAGGTAGTTGTTCCCAAGGATACCATCTTTGTATTAGGTGATAATCGTAATAACTCTGAGGACAGCCGTTTTGCCGATGTTGGCTTTGTGCCGCTGAAGCTGGTTAAGGGACGTGCGCTGGTTGCCTTCTGGCCGCTGGACAAGATGCGCGTGCTGAAGGCTGATACGGGTATGGGCGAATGATGCTGGAGGATTTTAAGATTCAGTGGTTCCCCGGCCATATGACCAAGGCGAAGCGCATGATGGAAAGCCAGATTAAGCTGGTTGACGTTGTGGTGGAAATGCTGGACGCACGTATTCCGCGCTCCAGTACCAACCCCATGCTGCAGGATATTCTTGGCAGCAAGCCGAAGGTTATCGCACTGAACAAGATTGATATGGCAGACAAGGCCCAGACTGACCTGTGGCTGGAAAAAATCAAGCATAGCGGTCTGCCTGTGTGCAAGATTGACTGCGCTACCGGTAAGGGCGTTAAGCAGCTTATCAGTGCAGTTCAGCTGGCTGCTAAGCCGGTAATTGATAAATGGCTGAAGAAGGGCGTGCGCAACCGTCCCGTCCGCGTTATGATTGTAGGTATCCCGAACGTCGGCAAGTCTACCCTGATTAACCGCCTCGTAGGCAAGAACAAGGTGCTGGCTGCCGATAAGCCGGGTGTAACACGCGGACAGCAGTGGGTAACGATTGCCAAGGGCTTAGAGCTTTTGGATACGCCGGGTGTACTCTGGCCTAAGTTTGAGGACCCGTCAGTGGGCTTTGCGCTTGCTGTTACCGGTGCCATCAAGGAGGATGTATTCGACAGGGAGCAGGCCGTGGAGCTGTTGCTTGATCTGTTGATACGCAGATATCCTCAGGATTTGCAAACAAAATATGCAGTAAGCCTCGAGCAGGGTGATGATGTCAACGCCGTTATGGCGAAGATTGCCGTTGCCAGAGGTTGTCTGAAGTCTGGTGGACTGCTGGACCTTGATAAGGTTATTCAGCTTGTACTCAGAGACTTCCGAGCAGGACGTTTAGGGCGGTTTACAATCGACGAGCCTTGATTTGTCGTGCCATAAAAACCGCCGCGAGGCGGTTTTTCTTTATGCAGAAATAAAAGTTAAGGGGGATACAGAAGATGAATATTACAGAAATCAAGGAGCTGCTGACAGGCGAGCCGACTGCGGAGCAGCTGGCGACGCTGGCAGCGGACGAGCGCAAGGGAGTGCAGAAGCTGCTGGCAGCATACAACAAGCGTCTGGAGAAGGCGGCGGCGGAGAAGGAACGCTTCACGGCGATGCTGAAATTGGAACGCGAGCTGTACGCTGAAGGCTGCGAGCTGATTGCCGGCGTAGATGAGGCAGGACGCGGACCTTTGGCAGGACCTTTGGTTATCGCTGCCGTTGTTCTGCCCAAGGATGTGTTTATCAGCGGGCTGAACGATTCCAAGCAGCTTTCCGCTGCTAAGCGCGATATGCTGTATAACGAGGTTATGGCCAAGGCGCTGGATATCGAGGTAAACATCGTCAGCGTCAGCAATATTGATGAGCTTAATATCTATGCCGCAACGCAGCAGGGCATGGCACAGGTGCTGGAAAACCTGCACTGCAAGCCGCAGGCAGCACTGATTGACGCTATGCCGGTGAAGATCCCCGGTATGAAGATTGAATCCGTTGTGCATGGTGATGCGCTGAGTGCATCTATTGCCGCTGCCTCCATTATCGCGAAGGTTACCCGTGACCGCATCATGGAGCGTCTTGATCTTGTTTATCCTGCCTACGGCTTTGCGCATAACAAGGGCTATGGCAGCAGCGCACATATGCAGGCTGTGAGCGAGCAGGGTGCCACACGCTGGCACCGCCGCAGCTTTGAGCCTGTGAAGAGCATGCAGCTGCCGCCGGTGGCTGCTGAGGAAAATATCCTCTATGCTCCGCAGACTGATAACTATGAGTACCCTATCGAGTAGCAGCTTGGGGAAGTATGGCGAAGATTTTGCCTGCCGTTATCTGCAAAATAAGGGTTATAAGATTTTAACCCGCAACTTTCGCTGTCACCGTTATGGTGAGATTGATATTATTGCTGAAAAAAAGGGCTGTATCAGCTTCATAGAGGTCAAGACACGTGCTTCTACCCGGTTCGGCAGACCGATAGAGGCAGTGACACTGGCAAAGCAAAGAAAAATTCATCGCTGCGCTGAATATTATCTCCAATGCAATGGTTTGCTGGAGCGGCCGCCGGTGCTTTCCTTTGATGTAGTAGAAATTATCATAGAAGGCACTGCGGCTATCAGTATCAATCATTGGCCGCACTGCTTTTAAAAGAAATGGAGTGTTGATAATGTTTGCACAAATTCTTGGCGAAACAACCTGTGGTATTGATGGTGTACAAATTGTGGTAGAGGTGGACGTGAGCAACGGCATGCCCAACTTCGACCTGGTAGGCCTGCCGGCGATGGCCGTGCGCGAATCTAAGGAGCGCGTGAAGGCCGCACTGCGCAATTCCAATTATCCCTTCCCGATGACGCGTATTACGGTCAATCTGGCGCCTGCCGACCTGCGTAAGGAGGGCAGTGGCCTTGATCTGCCGATTGCCGTCGGCCTTATGACCTGCGGCAGAATCCTGGATACGGATAAGCTGGAGAACAAGGTTTTCATTGGCGAGCTGTCGCTGGACGGAAGAATCCGCAAGGTTTCCGGCGTGCTTTCCATGATTATGGACGCCAAGAAGTGCGGGGCGCAGGAGGTGTTTATTCCGCAGGCCAACGCCGCGGAGGGCAAGCTGATTCAGGGCATCAAGGTATATACGGTGGCGACCTTAAAGGAGCTGGTGGAGCACCTGCAGGGCAAGAACACGCTGACGCCCCTGCCGAAGGAAAATATTCTGCAGAACAATAATAAGATTTATCATGTGGATTTTGCTGACGTCAAAGGACAGCTTGTGGCGCGCAGAGCGTTGGAGATTGCTGCCGCCGGCGGGCACAGTATTCTGATGGTGGGTTCTCCGGGCTGTGGGAAGAC
>OCRP01000436.1_pt1 | contig 40633 bp, 28 predicted proteins | sample 1538871 | NCBI WGS metagenome assembly OCRP01 (sample SAMN04571731, study PRJEB22368) | human gut metagenome | biome: human gut; material: stool | host: Homo sapiens | place: Luxembourg | collected 2012-09-20 | reverse complement strand
TCCAGCAAATTTCCTGCATTTTCTGCATCAAAATGTTTGCAAAACTCGTCTATAATACAAAATAATTCTGTAACTTTGTAATCGGTAGTCATATTATATATTTTTGTAACTAATTGATTTTCACCTATAAAGGTACAAAATATTTATGAGACTACCAACTTTTTTATAAACTATTTCTTATCCCGAACTGGGGTATCAAACTATTCATTTGTTGCAATGTTGCAAAAATGACATGATATGAACGAAATTTACAATCATCAGTTCAAGTTTCGCATGCCTTCGACATGCTGCCAGCAAACGAGTAGACAAGTAAAAAGAAGGAGATTAGCCTTTCCTGTTTAGGCCTACGGGCAAAAAAAAGAAGGACGGAACAACGTTTTCTGTTCGTTCTTCCGTCCTCCTAAACAATTCCTTTTCAATCGCCACGACCAACCTCACGGTCTCTCGTGGGTAGAGCAGCGGTAAAACCATAAACGCTGCTCACAAATTACCATCAATTAATAAAACCAAATTCTTATTTATCAACCAAAAAACCTATTTCGTGTGTGTCTTTCTTCTGTTTGCAAAGTTAGCAATTAACAAGGCTATGCGACATAAAAAACGTTCCTTATTGTTGCACTTTTCTTTCACGAAACATTTTTACAAAAAAAGACAACAAAATTCACGCTTTTTTCTTAATTTTGCAATGTGATATTTCCTTGACAACTATTATTTAAGAATTTCCACATCTTTAGTGAAGACATCTTTAGAATGAAAACTATCCATAAAACAAACAAGCGCCATTCTCTGTCATGGCTTGCAAACGCCGTCACGGCGCTGGTGCTCACAGCTGCCGTGAGCCTGTGCCTCGCATCGTGTGGAGGCGGAGAGGCGCATAAGCGGTTTGTAGTGGGCGTGTCGCAATGTTCTGAAGACACATGGCGCGACAAGCTGAACGAGGAGCTGCGCATAGCGGCTACCTACTATGACGTGGACCTGCAGATAAAGTCGGCCAACGACGATGTGCGCCTGCAAACGGAGCAGATAAACCGGTTCGTGGAACAAGGCGTGGACCTGCTGGTGGTGGCACCGGGACAGGTCTCCATCTCGCCAGCCATAGACAAGGCGTATGAGAAGGGCATTCCGGTCATTGTCTTCGACCGACGGACACATTCGGACAAATATACGGCCTACATAGGTGCCAACAACCACGAGATCGGTGCTTCCATGGCCGAATTTATGGCTAACGCCAACACGGCCGGCACAAAGGTGGTGGAGCTGTGCGGACTGTCATCGTCGTCGCCAGCCATTGAGCGCGGCGAGGGCTTCGACAGCGTGGCGGCACTACGGCCAAACATAGACATCGTGAAGAAGGTGTATGCCGACTGGACAGAAGAGGGTGCCTACCGCGTGATGGACTCGCTCCTGAGCACACCCTACCCTGCCTTCAACAGCATCTTCGCCCACAACGACCGCATGGCGATGGGCGCGCGACGGGCGGTGGTGAAGCACGGCATCGACCCTAAGACCATAAAGCTGTGCGGCATCGACGCCATGCCTCAACAGGGCGGCGGCATGCAGCTCGTCGCTGAGGGCAAGCTCTTCGCGTCGTCCATCTACCCCACGCGCGGCGACGAGGTCATGAGGCTGGCAATGAAAATTCTTACGCACAAGCCATACGACCGCGAGAACCGCCTGTCATCGGCTCTCGTGACAGAGGCCAACGCCCGCGTGCTGCTCATGCAGTACGACGAGACAACTCGTCAGCAGGGACACCTCTCGGAGCTGCGCGACCGCGTGGACAAGACGGTGAGCGACTTCAAGACGCAACGCATCTACCTGCTCATCATGTTAGGGGCGCTGCTCCTGCTTGGCATAGCTTATGTCTATGTGGTAAGAGCCAACCGCGCAAAGGCCCGCTTGAACAGGCAGCTGGCTGACAGCGTGGAGCAGCAACGGCAGATGACGAAGCACATAGAGGAGCTGACGCACACGCAGCTACAGTTTTTCACAAACATCAGTCACGAGCTGCGCACGCCGCTCACCCTCATCGCCGGTCCTACGGAGCAGCTGCTTGAGGACAAGACGGTGCAGGGCACGCACCGACGCATGTTGCAGATGGTGGAGCGCAACACGAAGATCCTGATACAGCTGGTGAGCGAGATCCTCGACTTCCGAAAGGTACAGAACAACAAGGCGGTGCTGAAGCTGAACCGCTTCAACCTTGCCGAGACGCTGCGGCTGTGGGCTGACGACTTCGACGCCGTGACCTCGCGCAAGGGAATAACGGTGAAGGTGGACGCTCCCGCCGATGCAGCACAAGCTACCGTCATTGCCGACCGCGACAAGCTGGCGCGTGTGTTCTTCAATCTCATGTCGAACGCGGTGAAATATACGCCGAAGGACGGAACGATAACCATAACGCTGAAACACAACGGGGGATCCTTCTTCTTCACGATGAACAACGACTCGGTGAAGACGATAAGCAAGGACGACCTGCCTCACATCTTCGAGAGGTTCTACCAGCCGAAGGGCAGCATCGGCGGCACGGGCATAGGCCTGGCGCTGGTGAAGGCCAACGTGGACCTGCACCACGGCAGCATAAGCGCCACAAGCTCACAAGAGGAGGGAACAACGTTCAGCATAACTCTGCCCGACACGCAAGAGGGCTATGACCCTGATGCCGACAACGACGGCAACAAAGACAACAGCACGAAAGCGGAGCAGGGATATGTGGACGACTCTTACGCTCCCGTGAACGTGGAGGCGGCGGAGAAGGCGGAGCGCATAACCAACGCCGAAGACTTTGACGCGGACCGCCCGCTGGTGCTCATCATCGACGACAACAACGGCATGAGAGCTTATCTGCGTTCTATCCTGCAAGACCACTATAACGTGTCGGAGGCGGTCAACGGACAGCAGGGCTTGGAGCGTGCCCGCCGCGAGGTGCCTAAGCTGGTGGTGTGTGACGTGATGATGCCTGTGATGGACGGCCTTGAGTTTACGCGCCGTCTGAAGGCTGACACGGCAACGAGCCACATTCCTGTGATCTTGCTCACCGCACGCTCGCTCTCTGAACAGCGCGAGGAGGGCTACGGCACGGGCGCCGACTCGTATCTCACGAAGCCGTTCACGGGCTCGCTGCTCCTCGCCCGTATAGACAACCTCATCCACTCGCGCACGCTCCTGCGCTCGCTCTTCTCGGGCAACAGCAAGGAGGAGGAAAAGGAAGAGGAGATGCTGGGGGCTCAGGACCAGTCCTTCGTGACGAGGCTGCGCGAGGTGATCCGCGACAACATGGGAGACAGCGACTTCTCCGTGGAGCGCATTGGCGAGGAGATCGGCCTGTCGCGCGTGCAGCTCTACCGCAAGGTGAAGGCTCTCACGGGCCAGACTCCTGTGGAACTGCTGCGCAAGGCTCGTCTGGAACGCAGCCGTCGGCTGATAGAGAAGACGGAAAAGTCGGTCTCGGAGATTGCCTACGAGGTGGGCTTCACCTCACCGTCCTACTTCAACAAGTGTTTCAAGGACGAGTTTGGAATAAGCCCCGGCGCCATGAGGGAGAAGGCGCAAGGGTGAGGCTTTCACCTTATTATATTATAAGGCTTTCACATCGTTATCGACTTCGCGCTTCGCGCTCCCGCATTTTTTAAACATTAAATTCCATAATTGAACATTCTTGCGCTCCGTAGGTGCTTAGGCGCTTCGCGCGGTTTTTTAAACATTAATTCCCATTAATGACCCATTAATTATCATTAATACGCGCTTCGCGCGGATATTTATGAATTATTAATTTTAAATTAATACGCGCGAAGCGCGAAATATTAATGTTCATTAATGTTCAATTAATGGGAATTAATGTTTAAAAAACCGCGCGAAGCGCAAAAATAAGCGATTAATAGACAATCGCTCACATGAAACGCAAATCGCCCCCTTTCTGCACAGATGGCAGAAAGGGGGCGATTGCGTTGTTATGCGGCGATTGCCCTTTTCTTCTTGTAGAGGTTTGTCTGCAAGACTAATAAGCGTAGATCTTGATCTTGCCCAGCCATGTGGCCTTGATGGTGTTCTTGGGGTTGCTGTCGTCCTTCAGTTCATATTCTATGGTGTAGAAGTCCTGACCGCCGATGCCCTGGTTCTTCGTGATCTTGATGGTGCCCTCTGTAGCGGCAGCCTTGATGTCAGGCTCAACCGAGTCTGCTACATAGTGCTCGTAAGCCCATGTGCCCTTTCTAACGGCAGTGATGCCCACGTTGTAGCCGGGAACCCATGTGTAAGGATCATACTTGTCGTTGGCCACATCAGCCACGGTGTAGGTGCCCTCGGGGGTGGTCACGCCAGCTGGCAAGATGAGGTCGAGCATGAACGACTCGTTGGTGACGTGGTCGTTGACCACAAGCTCAAACTCGTTAACATCGGGATGCGCCTCGCCCTGGTTCTGGTTCTGATAGCCGGGAGTGCAGTAGGCATAAGAATAGGTGTCTTGAGAGAAAGCCATCTCCTTGTCTGCATGCAGACGGTCGTCGATGTTCTTTGGACGGCTGTCGATCATGTCGACATCGCCCATGGGATATTCGCCTGTGATGTGGACACCGTTGCGGGTGATCAGGTCTACCTTGACGTTATACTTGCTGCCGTCGCGCTTCATGGTGATGGTTCCCTGGTTGGCGTAGCCATAGAGCATGGTGCCTGTCTCGGCACTCTTGCGCATGTCCTGGAGATAGGTTCCTGCATAGAGGGGATAGCCCATGATAGAATAGCATGCGCCAGGCAGGAAGGTCATAGCCTTAAATTCTTTGATCTGCTCATAGTCGGCAGAGGCGGTATAGGTGCCGTCGGCAATGATGATGTCGTCGCCTGCAGGGGTGGTAGAGAAGAGGTCGACGTTGAGCACCACGCCGTCGGAGATAAGGCCGTTGTTGTCGGTGCCGTCGAAGAGCTGAAGGGTGTAACGGTTATATTTCTCGTCGCCGCCATGGGCGGTGATGGTGATGCCCTTGAACACGGTGTTGACCACATCGTCGGTCATGAGGTTGTCCTTAGAACTTGAGCTCTTGTTCTCGAAGGCCAGCTCGCCAGCATAGTGGACGGTGAACTGCTCGCCCTGTTCTGACACGAAGGTGCCGTCGATGGTGTAGACACCCTGGTCGCTTCGGCTCACGGTGATGGTGCCGCTCTTTACGGTCTTATATTCGAGCACGCCCTTGAAACCAAGCTGGCGCACGAAGGTGGTCTGCGGGTCGGCGGTACCGGCTGCTGTCGACTCGTTGAGCGTGTAGGTGCCATCGGGCAGGATGGCGTTGTCGGGGTCTGAGCTGTCGGTACCGTAGATGTCGAGCGACACAACGGCTCCACCGGGGGTGGTGGGGGTGAACTGCTGCTCGTCGTTGATCTCCATGTCGGGATCGTTGGTTAAGACAAGATAATAGTTGGCTGCGCCTACCGACGACTGCGACTTGATGCCCTGAAAATAGTTGGCTTTCAGCGTCTCTGTGAGTTGTATGTTCTGTTTGCGGGTTATATAAGAAATGTCGTTTACGTTGATGCCGCCAAATGTCGGTGCTTCGCCTTGGGTCTCTACTGTCAGTTTGCCATCAACGTTTGTTTTGGTATCGTCTGTTTTGGTTATTACAAACTGTGCGCTCGCCGACGATGCCAGCATGAGCGCTGATAAGATGGATAGAAAATATTTTTTCATAATGTTTCTCCGTTTTAGAAGGTTCGTTGCTCCTTGCCTTTTACTGCTTCACAAATTTCACGTCTGTGTTCTTCGTTCTTAGAATGTAGGTTCCTTCTGCCAGGTCGGCAACGCTGATGGTGAGCGATTCGCCAGCGGCTGTTGCCTCTTTCACCAGTCGGCCGTCAACCGAATAGATCTTTGCAACGCTGCCTGATGCCAGGCCTGTGAGCTGAAGGGTTGCCGATGCCTTGGTGGGCAACACCACGCCTGCCTTGCTCATGTCGACAGACTCGATGCCGGTGGCCTGCTGCACGAAGCTCACACTCTTCACGTCGGCTACGGGAGAACCGTTCTTAACCACCACGGTGAAATGGTCATTGTCGTCGGCAGCAAGCAGATAGTCGACATCTGCCAGAGCTACCTTCACATTGGCATCTGTGCACAGATACCACGCTTTGTCGTCGGCTTTAGCCATGCCAGCGGCAAGAAGCATCATAACTGAAAGTAAAAATTTTCTCATCTTGTTATTCTTTTATTGATAATTATTACATTTCGTCAGCAAAGGTAATATAAAAATATTAAAACGCGCAAAAATAATGCATTAAATTTACTTTTGTATTGAATTTTCTCAAAACAGCTTAACTTTTGCTATTATAATAAGGTAATGCTGACAAAACGTAACATGTGGAGCTTGAGGAACGGAAAAAACAGATGCTGATGAAGCCGTAAACGACATCATGGAAACATGCATAAATATGCGCTTTGAGGTGCATATTTATGCAGTTTCCCATTAAGCCCATTTGACAAAATGAAAGTGCCTTTATGACGTTCTCATTAAGCCTCTTTGACAGCCTCAAAGAGGCTCTTTGACGTCCTCAAAGAGGCCCTTTGACAACTCAACCCCGTTTTTAAGACTTGTTAACAATTAGCGTCAAAATTTCGCCTTTTTTCTTGTCGTTTTGAAACCAAATCCTCTCTTATCCCTTTCTTTTTGTCATTCTGTATATTTATGCAAAACCAGGGCTTTTTGAGGCTAAAAACGACAAGAAACGATTGAACTTTTACAACGATTTCTTGGACACGATGCTCCGTAAAGCATCTTCTATGACCTCTTGCGAGGTTATAATTTAACGCATCTTCTATGACCACTTGCGAGGTTATAATTTAACGCTTGTCAAGCATGATTTTTCAGCTCCTCAATCTCCTTTTGAAGCTTGTCTATCGTAGCGTCCTTTACATCGTTTTGGCGTTCTAATCGCCAACAGCCTATTAGCACCAGGATGCTTCCCACGCCAAGGACAAGACCTACCACCTTATCGTTGGCATCGACGTTTCGACACTGCTGACACTCTCTTTCAGCTGTCTTTGGCGCATCGTTATTTATAACAGAGCCTTTCACCTCTGACCAAACAAAGCCTGAAATGACAACAAGCGTTGCAGCCACGCTCGTGATGTGATGTCTAAAGAATTTTTTCATAATGACAGTTTTTTACACACTTAATGTTTTTTCGTTATCTCAAAACGGGAGACAACACAAAGAACGGTCTTTGGTCATCTAAAAAAAGATAGCGCAAAGATTTTTAATATAAAAAATGTAGAGATTCGGCATGTCAGCGATTAAGGCAAGCACCACAGCCAAAGCCACGAGACCTCCCAATTTGGCTGCCCCCTTATAGTTCTTTCTAAAGACGAGACGTATGGCGGCAATGGCCAAATAGAGAAAAACAATTAACAACAGCGTGTCGAATGCGACAACGATCATGCTTGTAGCTATAATGATGGAAGTCATAATGATTTTTGTTTTATAAGGTTGATTGTTATTTTGCCACAAAAATAAGAAAGAAATATCTTATCTTCAAATTAAAAATCACATAACTTTGGACAATTTTGGACAAACGCCAAAACAAAATGGTTATCAGACAGTTAAGAAATAAAGAACAAATTATAAAAAAAAGATTTTTAAAGAGCCTAACCGAAAAAGAGCGCTAACCGGCCATTCCCCTTATGCGTTTATCATAGTCGGCAGCACTGCCTTGAACGCCAAAAACCTTCTGAAGCAAGCGGCGGCGGGTCTGCGATATGTCCGAATTGGTAAGACCTGTAAGCACCGCCATCTGTCCGGGTTTGAACGACAGCAAGGCAAGAACGGAAAGACGAAATTCTTTCGCGCTTACGCCATTTTCTGACAATAAGAAATGGGCAAAGGATGGCATCTGCTGGGTCACAACATCAATGAGCTGTTGCCAATCATCATCGGATGTGGAAAGCAACGGTTTGTCGGCGAGAGAAAGGAAACGTTTAAAAACAGGTGTCTCACGAACAGCTGTCAAAGCATCAGCCAACGATGTCTTGACGATAATGGTCTCATAATCGGCCACCTTTGTCTGCAAGTCGTCAATTCGCTCTTTGTTCTTATCGTTTCGGAGCTCAAGCAGTCGGTAGCTCACAAGAAAATAGATGGCGGTAAGCCCCAGCACCACTCCCAACATCTTTTCTGCTGTCGACGATTCAGCAATGCGTCGACTGGTTGTCTGCACCTTCGGTTGATTGTTGTCAGAGGCACAGACGTTTTCAACAGCCAAACAGCCGGTAGGCAGCAGAGCTATTGTTAAAAAGAGAACAGAAATTTTAGTTGAAATGTGCATTTCTGAAGCGCGGAGCGCATCTATTATAACATTTTTACACTCCGTAGGGGTTGAAGCGCTTCGCGCGGTTTTAAACATTAATTTCCATTAATTGAACATTAATAAAACATCAATTTTTCCGCGCGAAGCGCGTATTAATGATAATTAATGGGGCATTAATGGAAATTAATGTTTAAAAAACAACGAGCGCAATGTAAATATTAACTATTCGCCCCTCTCTTAGTTAAAATAATAGAGGAAGGTGGCGATGCCTGTGAGGGCGGGCTTGCGTGCGTCCTTGATCTCGATAGTGAACTTGATCTGCGCCTTTGTCACGCCGCGGAGGTTCTCGATAGAATGGAGGTCGGCAACGAGACGGATGCTTTGACCCGAGAGGACAGCCTGACCAAACTTCATCTTGTCCATGCCATAGTTGACCATCATCTTAAGGTTGTTGACCTGGATGATCTGATTCCACATGTGGGGGAGCATAGAGAGAGTGAGGTAACCGTGGGCGATGGTCGACTTGAACGGACTCTCCACAGCGGCACGCTCGGTGTCGACATGAATCCACTGGTGGTCGAGGGTGGCATCGGCAAACTGGTTAATACGTTCCTGGGGCAGATCTACCCACTCGCTCACGCCGAGGTTCTTGCCAAGATAAGCGGCAAACTCGTCGTAGTTGTTGACAATTAATTTTTCCATTGTTTCTGGTGTTTATTTTGTTGTTTTATGATTCATTGCAAAGCAACCACCTCTTTTATATTTAGAGAAAAATAGAGGTTGGGCAGCTTAACGCTTGCAAAGGTAGCGATATTTTCCGAAAACGAAACGAGAATTGCACAATTAATGCCTTATGTGTGCAAAATAAATGGGTGCATAGACCTTGTTTTGGGAGGCAAGAAGAGATGACATCTTATCATAAATCAATTTTCTTTCAGATGTTAAGCAAACAAGAGAAAAACACTTACAGAACGAAAGCAATTTTATGCTATTTGCTTACACATTGCCGCTTTTAACAATTTTGAAGAATGAAAGTTTTAAAATAGTCAAAATAAAATAATGACAGATTGAAACTTTTTCCGTAATTTTGCAAACACTTTGATAGGGAAATAAAAGGAATTATTAATTAAATGCTACAAGAAATGGGAATTGTAAATCACCAGCCCTTACCGCTGACGGCCGGGGCGCAGACACAAGGACTGTATGATGCCAGCCACGAGCACGACGCATGTGGCGTGGGCATGGTAGTGAACATTCACGGCAACAAGAGCCACGAGTTGGTAGACAACGCGCTGAAGGTGCTCGAAAACATGCGCCACAGAGGCGCTGAGGGTGCTGACGGACGAACAGGCGACGGCGCCGGCATCATGTTGCAGATACCTCACGAGTTTATTCTGCTTCAGGGCATTCCTGTGCCCGAGAAGGGCAAGTATGGCACTGGACTGGTGTTCCTGCCCAAAGACCCCGTGCGCCAGCAGGCCATCCTGAGCATCATGATCGAAGAGATCGAGCGCGAAGGCCTGCAGCTCATGCACCTGCGCAACGTGCCAACAAACCCGTCGTGCCTGGGCGAAGCCGCGCTGAGCACCGAGCCCGACATAAAACAGGTGTTCATAACAGGCGTGACCGACGACAAGCTCGCTACCTTTGAGCGCACCTTATATATAATAAGGAAGAAGATCGAGCGCCGCGTCAACGATTCCGATTTCTATGTCTGCTCACTTTCGAGCAAGAACATCATCTATAAAGGCATGCTCTCAAGCATGCAGGTGCGCCAGTATTTTCCTGACCTCACCAACAACTACTTCACGTCGGGTCTGGCTCTCGTCCACTCGCGTTTCTCAACAAACACCTTCCCCACATGGAGCCTCGCACAGCCGTTCCGCCTCCTGGCACACAACGGCGAGATAAACACCATACGCGGCAACCGATCATGGATGAAGGCAAGAGAGAGCGTGCTGTCGAGCGAGACGTTAGGCGACATACGCGACATCTCACCCATCATACAGCCAGGCATGAGCGACTCGGCATCGCTGGACAACGTGTTCGAGTTTTTCGTGATGAGCGGCCTGTCGCTGCCACACGCCATGGCGGTGATGGTGCCAGAGAGCTTCAACGACAAGAACCCCATACCCGAAGACCTGAAGGCCTTCTACGAGTATCACTCTATCCTGATGGAGCCGTGGGACGGTCCCGCCGCCCTGCTCTTCAGCGACGGACGCTACGCCGGCGGTCTGCTCGACCGTAACGGTCTGCGCCCGGCACGCTACACCATAACGAAGAACGACACCATGGTGGTGGCATCGGAGGTGGGCGTGATGGATTTTGACCCGACCGAGATTGCCGAGAAGGGACGTCTGCAGCCGGGAAAAATTCTGCTCATCGACACACAGGAAGGAAAAATCTATTATGACGGCGAGATAAAAGACCGCCTGGCTAAGGCTCACCCCTACCGCCAGTGGCTGTCGACAAACCGCATACAGCTGGAGAAGCTACACTCGGGACGCAAGGTCGACAACAGCGTGCCCGACCTCATACGCCACGAGATTGAGTTCGGTTTCGGCGAGGAGGACGTGGACGGAACAATCGTGCCCATGTCGACAAAGGGACAGGAGCCCACAGCGTCGATGGGTAACGACACGCCGCTGGCGGTGCTCTCTGACAAGCCACAGATCTTCTTCAACTATTTCCGCCAGCAGTTTGCTCAGGTCACGAACCCGGCCATCGACTCGATAAGGGAGAACCTCGTGATGTCGCTGAGCGAATATATTGGCCGCGTGGGAACAGGCATCCTGACACCCGACGAGACCAACTGCAAGATGGTGCGTCTGCCGCACCCCATCCTCACAAACACGCAGCTCGACATCTTGTGCAACATCAGATACAAGGGCTTCAACACCGTGAAGCTGCCTATAATATTCGAGTGCAGCAAGGGCGAGGACGGTCTGCGCGAGGCACTCGACGAACTGTGCAAGCAGGCTGAGCGCAGCGTCGACGACGGCTACAACTACATCATTCTCTCCGACCGCGACATCGACGCCGACCACGCAGCCATACCGTCGCTGCTCGCCGTGAGCGCCGTGCACCACTACCTCATCTCTGTGGGCAAGCGTGTGCAAACAGCACTTATCGTGGAGAGCGGCGAGATAAGAGAGGTCATGCACGCCGCCCTGCTCTTGGGCTACGGAGCATCGGCTCTCTGCCCATATCTCACCTACGCCATCCTTGACGACCTCGTGAAGAAGGGCAAGATACAGGAAAACTATGAGACCGCCGAGGCCAACTATATAAAGGCCGTGAAAAAGGGCCTGTTCAAGATCATGGCCAAGATGGGCATCTCGACCATACGCTCTTATCGCGGTGCAAAGATCTTTGAAAGCATCGGTCTGAGCGAGAGTCTGCTGAAGACGTATTTCGGAACAGAAATATCAACCGTGGGAGGCATCGGCCTGGCTACAATAGCACGCGATGCCATCGCCCTGCACAACAAGGCGTTTGAGAAGGAGATAAACACCGACTTCCTGCCCAACAACGGACAGTTCCACTGGCGTCGCGACGGCATACAGCACGCATGGAACCCTGAGACCATCGCCAAGCTGCAACTGGCAACACGCACAGGAAACTATGACAAGTTCAAGGAGTTCTCGAAGCTTGCAGACGAGAAGGAGGAGCCGATCTTCCTGCGCGACTTCTTCGACTTCCGCCGCTCACCCATCGACATCAACGAGGTGGAGCCGGTGGAGAGCATCGTGAAACACTTCGTGACGGGTGCCATGTCGTTCGGTGCGCTCTCCAAGGAGGCACACGAGGCGCTGGCGCTGGCCATGAACAAGCTCGGAGCACGAAGCAACACGGGCGAGGGAGGAGAAGACAGCGAGCGCTTCCACTCTACCATCGACGGCATCTCGCTGTCGAGCAAGACAAAGCAGGTGGCATCGGGACGATTCGGCGTGACAACCGAATATCTGGTCAACGCCGAGGAAATTCAGATCAAGGTGGCACAGGGAGCGAAGCCCGGCGAGGGCGGTCAGCTGCCGGGATTCAAGGTCAACGAGATCATCGCGAAGACACGCCACTCTATTCCCGGCATCTCGCTCATCTCGCCTCCACCTCACCACGACATCTACTCTATCGAGGACCTGGCACAGCTCATCTTCGACCTCAAGAACGTGAACCCGAAGGCGGCCATAAGCGTGAAGCTCGTGGCTGAGAGCGGCGTGGGAACCATCGCTGCCGGCGTGGCAAAGGCCAAGGGCGACCTCATCGTCATATCGGGCGCCGAGGGCGGCACAGGCGCTTCGCCAGCATCGAGCATGCGCTTCGCCGGCATCTCACCCGAGATCGGCCTGAGCGAAACTCAGCAGACGCTGGTGAAGAACGGGCTGCGCGGACAGGTGCGCCTGCAGGTCGACGGACAGCTGAAGACGGGCCGCGACGTCATAATGATGGCGCTGCTCGGTGCCGAGGAGTTCTCGTTCGGTACGGCTCCTCTCATTGTGCTCGGATGCGTGATGATGCGCAAATGTAACCTCAACACATGTCCCATGGGTGTGGCGACACAGGATCCCAAGCTCCGTGCCCACTTCCGCGGTCATTATAAGTATGTAATCAACTATTTCACGTTCCTCGCACAAGAGGTGCGCGAGTATCTGGCTCAGATGGGCGCACGCTCGCTCAACGAGATCGTGGGCCACACAGAGCTGATCGTGCCTCGTCACGAGCAGGGCGGCACAAAGGCGGCGGCGCTCGACTTCTCACGCTTGCTCTTCAAGGAGCAGGGCGACACCACGCTCTACCACACAAAGGAGCAGAAGCACGACCTCAACGACGTGCTTGACCAGCAGCTCATAAGGGGTGCGCAACGCGCTATAACGGACGGCGAGGAGGTGAACCTCGACTTTGCCATCAAGAACACCGACCGCGCGGTGGGTGCCATGCTCAGCGGCATGATTGCCGAGAAATATGGCAACGCCGGACTGCCCGACAAGACGGTGAACGTCAAGTTTAAGGGCTCGGCAGGACAGAGCTTCGGTGCGTTCCTGACACACGGTGTCGACTTCAAGCTGGAGGGCGAGTGTAACGACTACTTTGCCAAGGGCCTCTCAGGAGGACGTGTAAGCATTCTGCCTCCCATACGCTCCAACTTTGCTGCCGAGGACAACATCATCGCCGGAAACACCGGACTCTACGGCGCTACGGGCGGAGAGCTGTATGTCAACGGTAAGGTGGGCGAACGTTTCGGCGTGCGCAACTCGGGAGCCATTGCGGTCATCGAGGGCGCGGGCGACCACTGCTGCGAGTATATGACTGGCGGACGTGTGGTGGTGCTCGGAGAGACGGGACGCAACTTCGCTGCCGGCATGTCGGGAGGTGTGGCTTACGTCTGGGACAAGAACCATAACTTCGACTATTTCTGCAACATGGACATGGTGGAGATCAATCTGGTGGACGACAGCAGTTACCGCAAGGAGCTGCACGAGCTCATACGCCAACATTATCTCTACACGGGCTCTAAGCTGGCACGCACCATGCTCGACGACTGGAACCGCTATGTGGAAGACTTCATACAGGTGGTGCCCATCGAGTATAAGCGTGTGCTGCAAGAGGAGCAGGTCAAGAAGCTACAACAGAAGATAGCTGACATGCAGAGAGATTATTGAGTTTTGAGTTTTGAATTTTGAGTTTTGAATTGTTGCGGCTTTGCCGTAATTTCAAATTTTGATTTTTGATTTTTGAATTTTGAATTGTTGCGGCTTTGCCGCAATGTTGAATTATGAATTTTGATTTTCGATTTTCGAGATTAATGTTCCGAGCTTCATGTTGATAAAAAATCGATATGAACGATTCAAAATCAAAATTCAAAAATTCAAAATTGCGCTGCACAATAATTCAAAATTGCGCTGCACAACGATTCAAAAATCAAAATTCAAAAATTCGAAATTGCGGCAAAGCCGCAACAATTCAAAATTCAAAATTTAAAACTCAAAACTCAAAATTGCGGCCAAGCCGCAACAATTCAAAATTCAAAAATCAAAATTCAAAATTCGAATTATGGGCAATCCAAAAGCATTTCTTACTATCCCGCGCAAAGAGGCGGGGTATCGACCAATACATGACCGCATCCACGACTTTGGCGAAGTGGAGCAGACCCTGAACAGCAATGACCGTCGCCAACAAGCATCGCGCTGCATGGACTGTGGCGTGCCGTTCTGCCACTGGGCATGCCCGCTGGGCAACAAGCCGCCAGAGTGGAACGACGCCCTATTTAAAGGCGACTGGGAGCTGGCATACCGTCTGCTGAACGCGACAAACGACTTCCCCGAGTTTACAGGACGTATCTGTCCGGCGCTCTGCGAGAAGGCGTGCGTGCTCAACCTCATGGAGCATGAGCCGACAACAAACCGCGAGGACGAGGCTGCCATAACGGAGCATGCCTTCGCTGAAGATTTTATACGCATAAACCACCCCGAACGCAACGGCAAGAAGGTGGCGGTCATCGGTGCAGGACCGGCGGGTCTGGTGGCTGCAAACCGTCTGAACCTCAAGGGCTACAGCGTGACGGTGTATGACAAGAACGAGGCGGCAGGCGGACTGCTGCGCTACGGCATTCCTAACTTCAAGCTTAACAAGCAGGTCATCGACCGACGCATAAACATATTGGAGCAGGAGGGCATTGTGTTCGAATATGGCAAGGACATTGATGTGACATATCTGCCCGAGGGCTACGACGCTTACGTTGTGGCAACAGGCACACCGACAGCCCGAGACCTGAAGATTCCGGGACGCGACCTCAAGGGCGTTTATCTGGCTCTCGAGATGCTGTCGCAGCAGAACCGCGTGCTGGCAGGAATGGAGTTTAAGAAGGACCAGCTGGTCAACGCCAGGGGCAAGGACGTGCTCGTCATCGGCGGTGGCGACACGGGCAGCGACTGCATAGGCACGGCACACAGACAGGGATGCAAGTCGGTGACGCAGATAGAGATCATGCCGAAGCCACCCGTGGGACCTGAGGACCCGAAGAACCCATGGCCCAACTGGCCACGAACGCTCAAGACAACATCGAGCCACGAGGAAGGATGCACACGCCGTTGGAACATCAACTCGCTCGAGTTTATCGGAAAGGACGGAAAGCTGACGGGCGTGCGCGTGCAGGAGATCGACTGGAAGCCGAACCCTGAAGGGGGCAGACCGCTCATGGTCGAGAAAGGCAAGCCTGAGGTCATAAAGGCCGACATGGTGCTGCTGGCAATGGGATTTCTTAAGCCCGAACAGCCACAGTTTGCGGACAATGTGTTCGTAGCTGGCGATGCTGCCAACGGCGCCTCGCTGGTGGTACGCGCCATGGCAAGCGGAAGAAAAGCTGCTGCCGAAGTTGATAAATTCCTTACTAAATGAGATTCGTCCCTATCAACAATTTCTTAATATTGATTCGGTAGCACGGGCACTCGGTGGGGTGCCCGTTTTTTTGTTTTTGACAGCTTAAGATTGGTTTTGCTCTTAGGAGGAACACTGCGAAGACCGACCGCGCGACATTACGCCATATCGCGATGCCGACAACAACGTCTACGATTTTGCCTTCGGTCTAAACTGGAGCGGCGTGATAGAGGATGAAAGGACGGAGAGGTATAGATGAACAGTTCACGAGCTGACGAGTTGACGAGTTGACGAGTTGATTTAAAAAAAGTTAAATGATTTTAAATCAAATAGCTTCATGCGCTCATAACTTGCTGATATAAGATATAATGTGTAATTTTGCAGACCGATTATTTCGGGGGCACACTTAGAGCCCCCTGTGCTGGTGTGTTAATAGTGACTCTTTTGGCCGAGAGCCATGGTTAGTGAATCGCTTGCACAAAGTAAAATAATAATGTTTTTTAGTAGTAAAATTTAAATTTTAAAATGAACACTTTAAGTTACAAGACTATTTCCGTAAACAAGGAAACAGCCAAGAAAGAGTGGGTCGTGGTTGATGCCAGCGACCAGATTGTAGGCCGCCTCTGCTCTAAAGTAGCCAAGCTGCTTCGCGGAAAGTACAAGCCCACATTCACTCCTCATGTAGACTGTGGCGACAACGTCATCATCATCAACGCCGACAAGGTTGTCTTCTCTGGCAAGAAAGAGACTGACAAGGTCTACACACGTTATACTGGTTATCCCGGTGGCCAGCGCTTCAACACTCCCGCAGAGCTGCGCAAGCGCGAGGGCGGTATCGACAAGATCATCCGTCACGCCGTTAAGGGTATGCTCCCCAAGGGTCCTTTAGGCCGTAGCCTGATGGACAACCTCTATGTTTATGAGGGCACAGAGCACAAGCACGAGGCACAGAAGCCCAAGGCAATAGATATTAACCAGTATAAATAAGATAAGGTAGAAAATGGAAATGATTAATGCAATAGGTCGCCGCAAAAGCGCTGTAGCTCGTGTTTATGTTACAGAAGGCACCGGCAAGATCACTATTAATAAAGTAGAACTCTCTAAGTATTTCCCTTCTGCAATCCTGCAGTATGTTGTAAAGCAGCCTCTGTTGGCTCTTGAGGCAACAGAGAAGTACGACATCAAGGCTAACCTCGATGGCGGTGGCTTCACAGGCCAGAGCCAGGCTCTGCGTCTCGCTATCGCACGCGCACTGGTGAAGATCAACGCCGAGGACAAGAAGGCTCTGAAAGACCACGGATTCCTCACTCGCGACTCTCGTGCCGTTGAGCGTAAGAAGCCAGGTCAGCCCAAGGCTCGTCGTCGCTTCCAGTTCAGCAAGCGTTAATATTTGGAGAGTGGTTGAGGCACCTTATTATATATGCGTGGCTTAACCAACCCCAAAGTTTAGCATCCAAACTCGCAAGACCGAAAATTGTTTTTTGAATTAGGAATTTTGAATTTTGAATTAAGGTTTTGAGTTAAGATTTTTGAATTGAGATTGTCGAATCAAGATTTTCTAAATAAGATTATCTGATTAAGATTATTTGATTTTCGAATCAAGAAAATATCTCAAGAAAAAAGAATAATTCAAAATTGAAAAATTCAAAATCGGCGTAGCCGACAATTCAAAACTCAAAATTCAAAATTCAAAACTCGTTACTTGTGGGCTGGTTCGAGAAAAACTAAAAGGAAAGTAAACAATTTAAAGCAAAAAACAAAAATGTCAAGAACAAATTTTGACCAGTTACTCCAGGCAGGTTGCCACTTTGGCCACCTCCGTCGCAAGTGGAATCCCGCAATGGCTCCTTACATCTTCATGGAGCGCAATGGTATCCATATCATCGATTTGAACAAAACCGTAGCCAAGATTGACGAGGCTGCAGAGGCTCTCAAGCAGATCGCTAAGCAGGGCAAGAAGGTGCTGTTCGTCGCTACTAAAAAACAAGCTAAGGACGTTGTTGCCGAGAAGGCAGCAAGCGTAAACATGCCTTACGTTATCGAGCGTTGGCCGGGCGGTATGCTCACCAACTTCCCCACCATCCGCAAGGCTGTGAAGAAAATGGCGAACATCGACAAACTGATGAACGACGGTACATTCTCTAACCTTTCTAAGCGTGAGCTCCTCCAGATCACACGCCAGCGTGCAAAGCTCGAGAAGAACCTCGGCTCTATCGCTGACCTGACCCGTCTGCCGAGCGCTCTCTTCGTTGTTGACGTGATGAAGGAGAACATCGCTGTGAAGGAGGCTAACCGTCTGGGTATCCCCGTTTTTGCTATCGTCGACACCAACTCTGACCCCAAGAACATCGACTACATCATCCCCGCTAACGATGACGCTAAGGATTCTGTAGACGCTATCCTGACAGCTTGCTGCGCTGCTATCGCAGAGGGCGTAGAGGAGCGCAAGGTAGAGAAGGCTGACGAGAAGGCTGCTGCTGAGCAGAACGAGGGTGCTGACAAGAAGCGCGTTCGCAAGGCTCGCAAGGAAGAGGCTCCTAAGGCTGAGGCTACAGAGGCTCCCGCAGCTGAGTAAGCTATAAGGACACCACACAACAATCCTTTAAAGCAAAAAGAACCCCGAAGAGGGTTTAGCAAAAAAACAAATAAATCATAACAAGACAATCATGGTGCGGACACACCATAACAGCGTGTCCGCACCGTTAAAACAATAAAACAACATATGGCTGTTTCAATTGAAGATATCAAGAAACTTCGCACTATGACCGGTGCAGGTCTGGGTGACGTGAAGAAGGCTCTGACCGAGGCTGAAGGCGATTTCGACAAGGCTAAGGAGTTGCTCCGTGAGCGTGGACTCGCTATCGCTGCCAAGCGTTCAGACCGCGAGACCTCTAACGGTTGCGTGCTCGTTAAGAACGTTAATGGCTTTGCTGCCATGATCGCTCTGAAGTGTGAGACCGACTTCGTTGCCAACGGTGCCGATTTCATTCAGCTGACAAGCGACATCCTTGACGCTGCCATCGCTGCCAAGGCTCAGACTCTTGACGAGGTTAAGGCTCTGAAGCTCGGCGAGAGCGACGTTCAGGCTGCTGTTACACAGCGCTCAGGTATCACCGGCGAGAAGATGGAGCTTGACGGCTACAACGTGCTCGAGGGTGAGAACATCGAGGTTTACGACCACATGAACAAGCACACTCTCTGCACCATGGTTCAGCTCAACGAGAACAACGCTGAGGCTGGTCACAAGATCGCCATGCAGGTTGCTGCCATGAAGCCTATCGCTCTTGACGAGGAGTCAGTTCCTGAGTCAGTGAAGGAAGAGGAGTACAAGGTTGCTGTTGAGAAGACCAAGGAGGAGCAGATCGAGAAGGCTGTTGAGAACGCCGTTAAGAAGGCTGGCCTCAACCCCAACCACTTCGACTCTGAGGACCACATCGAGTCTAATCAGGGCAAGGGATGGATCACAGCTGAGGATGTTGCCAAGTTCCGCGAGATCAAGGCTACCGTTTCTGCTGAGAAGGCTGCTAACCTCAACGAGAACATGATCCAGAACATCGCTAAGGGTCGTGTTGGCAAGTTCTTGAAGGAGAACTGCCTCGTTTGCCAGGAGTTCCAGTTCGGCGACGGCGACAAGCAGAGCGTTGCTGACTACCTGAAGAAGGAGAGCAAGGATCTGAAGATTGTTGCTTACAAGCGCTTCACCCTTGCTGCTGAGTAATAAAAAGCAACTGCCACCATGTTTCTATAAAGGCTTAAGATCATAACGAAATTTAGCTGTTTTATAAAAACAGGCACAAATAATAAAAGCCACGAAGGATTATTTTCCTTTGTGGCTTTTTCCTTTGTGGCTTTTTCCTTTGTAGCTTTTTCCTTTGTTTTTTCCCTTTTCAAATTTTTCCATTATCTATTCTTTCATCTCAAGAACTCCTTCCCCATCAATTCTTTGACCTTTCCCTTTTCTTCATACCTGGCTTCTTCCACCTTATTCCTTTCATCTTTCATCTTTCATCTTTCCCTTTCTCCTTTCCCTTTTACCTAATCTGTCTATTTTATCTTTTCTTTCTTCAATCTTTCCTTTATTTCACCCTTTCCTTTCATCAAGCCTCACCTACCTCTGTCTTCCATTATCTGTTATCCACATACACGCCATTTTAAATGCCTGTAACAGCAAGGGAATCTTCAACAGTATAGATTACCGCTTACACACAAGAAGAGAGCACAGAAGCAAAAAATGTGGATAAACAGAAACATGAGAAGACAAGGAAAAGACAAGAAAACAACAACTATATGTTAACAACGTTGTTTCTGCATGATAACCAATTGATTAATATCAACTGAAAATATTGTAACCTCAAGATTATTGTGGAAAAACACTTAGAAAGAGTGGATAACTTGTGGATAACTTGATGGCGTTATGTGCATAAAAAACCTATGAGCACGAGTCATAAGGACATCAACAACAAGCAGTTAGCAAGTTATCAACACTAAACAGCAAGTTTATCAACATGATAAAAGGATGTTGTTAACAGCACAAAACAATGTAATTAACAACAAACCACCATTTCATCAACAAAAGAACGCTTCTTTATTAACAACAAACCACTTCTTTATTAACAAAAGTAGGATTCATTATCAACAACATAAAACAAGTTATGCACAACATTGTGGATAAACCGCTTTAAATATAGAGCATAAAAAAGCCGCCCGACTCCGAAGAGACCTTGCGGCATTAATGAAAGGAGGAGTGGTACCACCAGGAATCGAACCGGGGACACAAGGATTTTCAGTCCTTTGCTCTACCAACTGAGCTATGGCACCATCTTGCTTGTTTGCGGGTGCAAAGGTAGCACTATTTTTTCATTCCTGCAAATTTTCTTATATTTTTCTTCAAAAATTTTTTTATTCCAATAAAAAATGGTAACTTTGCAATCGCTTTTGAGAGATAAAGCATTTTATCGGGATGTAGCGCAGTTGGTAGCGCACTACGTTCGGGACGTAGGGGTCGGGCGTTCGAGTCGCCTCATCCCGACATAAAGCAGCAAGTGATCATTTACTTGCTGCTTTTTTGTTATAAGGACGCAGTGTTCTAAGCCAAATGTCGCCTCATCCCGACATAAAGCAGCAAGTGATCATTTACTTGCTGCTTTTTTGTTATAAGGACGCAGTGTTCTAAGCCAAATGTCGCCTCATCCCGACATAAAGCAGCAAGTGATCATTTACTTGCTGCTTTTTTGTTATAAGGACGCAGTGTTCTAAGCCAAATGTCGCCTCATCCCGACATAAAGCAGCAAGTGATCATTTACTTGCTGCTTTTTGTTATTTAATAGCGACATAAAAAATAAAGCAAAGAAATATTTGTAGTTAGCTGAAATAATTATTAACTTTACAGCATAAGAAAGAAACCTATAAAAACTGAAAACATGTACCATCTTACACCTATACAAGCAATGATTGTGGTTGCACTGTTCGCTATAATTTTTCTAACGAAGAGTGCGAAAAAAAGTATAGACGGAGCAGACAGCACCCTTGCAAGTTTATATCCAGAATTCAAAGATGCTGCTAAATGTGGCTATGGGTACCTATACTGCAAGGAGATGAAGAAGCGTGATATGATTTTCAATGGAGGTCGATGGGTGCCAAAGGAAAAAGATGTAGACATAAATAGTAAGGAGTTCAGAGAGACGATGCTAAAAAAAGATCTCATTCTCGACAGGCTCAATGAATGGGAGTTCACAGGAAAAACCCGTGAGAAACTATTCAATGCCAAAGCCCTACCATGGCAAAAAAAATAAAATAAAATTCCACGCAAATTCCTCGCAAATCCTTCGGGATGCGTTCGTGATTGGCCACAACACGAAAAAGCCCCCGATGCGTCACGCACTGAGGGCTCCAAAATAGTTCTCTTATATTTATTTCATGTACACCATGAAAACAAATCAATACAATACAGCATTTTGCATTTTACGGGCAATACTCTTTAGCCCTGCCATTATCAGCGCCTTGCGCTCTTCGCTTGGCTTGCGTATGCCGATGGCATATTGGCGCATAACAGAAGGATTGACCCCTATCTCACGCGCCACGCCTGCAATATTGATGAAGCAGTAATAGTTGAAGAGTGAGCCTACATCAAATCGGTATTCAATTTCAAGCTTAGGCACCTCTTTGCCCTCATCCCTCAAATATTCCGCAGTCTCTTTCCACCCCTCAAGCATATCCTCAATAGCTGCTGTTGCAGAAGAGCCACGGCCAAGTACTGTTCCTTTTACGGCCTTAACCTCCAACAGGCAAGAATAGTTTTTCTCACCAGGTTCCTTCACTACATTAGCAATAACTTTCATATTGTACTTATATTAATGTTAGCAAAATAAGTTCTCCCACCCGTTACCCATTCAGATAAGGAGGCCACCCGGAACTTGCCGGGCAGCCATCCTTTTAATCAATAGAGAGGGCTTCAAAAATAGACTTTGCAGTCTTTGTTTTGATTTCCTTGCTTCCGTGCCTTGGTACTGTTGTAAAGTCTCCTGTTTTAGGATTAACCCAAACGTCGTGTGAGGCACCATGCCGCTTGATAAAGCATCCCGCTTTTATCAAGACTCTAATCAATTCTGAATGTTTCATGATGTAAGAGAACTCTTTTGTCTTGTTTTATCAAGACAATGCAAAGTTAACAAAAAAGTTATCAACCACCAATTTTTTTGATAACTTTTTTGTTACAACAATAAAAAAGCCCCGAAGCCGAAGCTCCGAGGCAGTTGTCAAAATAATAAGTTAAGTGCGCCGAAAGCTCTAACGGCGACTTGGTGTTCAATTAAACGGCGCATTTGTAGCCGGAGCTTTTATATTGTCTGCCGCATGACGTATGCGGTCTGCGAGGTCGTTGAGGGCACGATATAGATCTTCTGCCTCTTCAGGAGTGAAACCACCGATATTATTTGTTTCTGAACTTCTCGCTGAGCTGCTGTTGCAGGGCGATGTCATCAAAATAGTCGATACGCATGGCGTGGCGCACCTCACTCATGGTCTGAGCTGCCACCTCACGGGCTTGCTCTGAACCCTTGCGAAGGATGTCGAAGATGGCAGGGATGTCTTGCTCAAGCTCATGACGGCGCTGGCGCATAGGCTCCAACATGTTGTTGATGACGGTGTTCAAGAATTTCTTACATTTCATGTCGCCCAGGCCACCACGACGATAGTGGTCCTTCAGCTCATCAAGGTTCTGATATTCGGGCCAGAAATTGGCAAAATCGGCATCAGTAGAGAACGCGTCAAGGTATGTGAACACAGCGTTGCCTTCAACCGTTCCGGGGTCAGAGACGTTGATGTGGTTGGGGTCGGTGTACATTGAGCGCACCTTCTGCCACACGTCATCGGCAGAGTCGCTGAGGTAGATGCAGTTGCCCAGACTCTTACTCATCTTCTCCTTGCCGTCGGTGCCAGGCAGACGACGGGCGGTTGCGTTCTCAGGGAGCATGATGTTAGGCTCAACGAGCACATCGCCATAGATCTGGTTGAAGCGGCGAGCCAACTCGCGTGCCACCTCGATCATAGGCTCCTGGTCTTCGCCGGCGGGCACGGTAGTGGCCTTGAAGAGAGTGATGTCGGCAGCCTGGCTCACGGGGTAGCAGAAGAAGCCAAGGGGAATGTTTGCCTCAAAGTTGCGCATCTTGATCTCCGTTTTCACGGTGGGGTTACGCTGCACGCGCGACACGGTGATGAGGTTCATCAGATAGGTTGTAAGCTCTGCCAGCTCAGGAATCATGCTCTGGATGAAGAGCGTACATTTGGTTGGATCCAAGCCAGCGGCGAGATAGTCGAGCGCCACCTCCATGATGTTCTGTCTAATTTTCTCGGGGTTATCGGCGTTGTCGGTGAGGGCCTGCACATCGGCCATGAACACGAACATACGGTCGAAGTCGCCCTCTTGCTGCAGCTGCACACGACGGCGCAGAGAGCCAATATAATGGCCCAGATGCAATTTTCCGGTGGGGCGGTCACCGGTAAGAATAACTTTTCCCATTTTCTTATATAATCTATTTTTTTCGTTCAAAAACTCTATCTCATGCAAAGGTAGTGTAAAAAAAGCAAGAAAAGGCATTGAAAGAGCAAAATTTAACGCTAACCGAGGCAAATGGCGGAAGCAGAGACGGAAGATGCATAATAAATGCAAACGAAAGGGCAAAACTCAATAGAGCAGCATCAGTCCGGCGAAGCCCGCCCAGCAGATCATGCGGATGGGATTGATCTTAAGAAACTTTGTACCCACGAACGTTGCGATGAACAGCCACACGCTGATCCAGAAATGCCAAGGGTTCACGGAAGGCAGCGAGAAGTTGTCGGGAGTCATAAGCAACAGGGCTGCAGCAGCAAGCAGACCCACGACGGCGTGACGCAAGCCCATGAACACCCACTGCACGGTGTCGGTCTTCATGTAACGCAAAAACAAGCGTGCTATGAGAATCATCAGGATGAACGACGGCAAGACAAGGGCCGCTGTTGCGGTAACACTGCCGAGCACCGCCATGAAGCCAGAAAAGCCAGCGTTATGTGCGGCGGTGTAGCCACAATAGGTTGCCGAGTTGATGCCGATGGGCCCAGGCGTCATCTGACTTATTGCCACGATGTTCGTAAACTCGGCAGATGTGAGCCAATGATGTCTCACCACAGTCTCTGTCTGTATGAGCGACAGCATGCCGTAACCTCCTCCAAAGCCGAAGAGACCAATCTGGAAGAATGTGAGAAAAAGTTGTAGATATATCATGTTTAAAATTGACGAGGTGACTATTATTGCGGGTTAACCTTTTCTGAGGCGACAAGAGATGATTGTCAGTTGCTGCTAAGCAACAGTCGTCCATAGAGATATCCTCCCACAGCAGCAGCTATGATGATGTAGATGGGGTTCACATGCATGGCATAGATAAGAAGGGCGCAACCAACAGGAATCCAGCAGTTGGCAAGATTTATGTGCGCACTTTTAGCCATAGAGAACGTAGGAGCAGCGATGAGCGCCACCACAGCGGGACGTATGCCACGGAAGATGCTCTCCACCACAGCGTTGTCTTGAAACTGTTTGAAGAACATCGCTATAAGCAGAATGATGATGAACGATGGCAGAGCCGTAGCAAGGGTCAGGCAGAACGCCCCCTTGGTCTTTCTCAGACGATAGCCGATGAACGTGCTCATGTTAACAGCCATCACGCCGGGACAGCTCTGTGCTATAGCCACGATATCGATAAAATCGGCACGTTCTATCCATTTTCTTTTGTCCACCACCTCAGCCTCAATAATAGGAATCATGGCATATCCCCCACCAAGGGTAAACATGCCTATCTTGAAGAATGAGCGGAAGCTTGTAAGATAAAAATTGTCCATATAATTAAATTAAGAGTGAAGAGTGAAGAACGAAGAACAAAGAGTGAAGAGAGAAGAATTCAATGATCTTTTTAAATAGGAAAATTCAAAAACTCAAAATCGGCTGAAAGCCGACAATTCTTGCTTAGGCAAGCGTCTCTACGAGCCGAACGCAAAACTCTAAACTCAAAATTCAAAATTCTAATAGCCTTAGCCATTCACTCCCCTCTCCGACGGGGAGGGGGAAGCCGCCAACGGCGGCGCGGGGGTGGGGCTTCAGGGGTTAAGCTCCAGGAATGGGGCTAAATCATCATCGCTCCCCTCCCCCTCCTTCTCCTTTGCCCACTGTCAAAAGAAGGGAAAGGAGGAAAGAGAAGAAGCGGAGCGATGCCCTGTATGTTACTTCTTATTCTTATTTCATCTTCTCCTCAACCCACTTGCGTGCGTTGACGAAAGCCTCGATCCACGGTGTCACCTCATCGGCGCGGCGGTCGAGAGGATACCATGCGTTCTGCCATGGGAAGATGGCGCGCTCGAGGTGCGGCATCATTGCCAGGTGGCGGCCATCCTTAGAGCAGATGCCGGCAACATTATAGTCGGATCCGTTGGGGTTGCCGGGATAAGCTGCGTAGTTGTATTTTGCTACAACATTATACTTGCTCTCCTCCTCAGGCAGCGAGAACTTGCCCTCGCCGTGAGCCACCCAGATGCCGAGCTTGTTGCCGCTGAGCGATGACAGCATGACGCTGTTGTTCTCAGGTATCTGGAGAGAGAGGAAGGTGCTCTCAAACTTATGCGATGTGTTATGCAACATCTTCGCGCGGTTGGTGTGCTCGGGGTTGATAAGACCCAGCTCCACCATGAGCTGACAACCGTTGCAGATGCCGAGCGAGAGAGTGTCCTCACGGGCATAGAACTTGTCGAGAGCCTCCTTTGCCTTCGGGTTGAAGAGGAAGGCACCAGCCCAACCCTTAGCTGAGCCAAGGACGTCAGAGTTGGAGAAGCCACCGCAGAACACGATCATGTGAACATCCTCAAGCGTCTCGCGACCGGTGATGAGGTCTGTCATCATGACATCCTTAACGTCGAAGCCAGCGAGATAGAGCGAGTAAGCCATCTCACGCTCACCGTTGGTACCCTTCTCACGAATGATGGCAGCCTTCACACCCGACGGTGTGCGACGGTCAGCACTGATGCCGTAGCTCTGGAGCGTGCCAGCGAAATGGTCGTTGAAGTGCATCTCCACAGGCTGGTTCTTATAGTTATGGAAGCGCTCGTCGGCGCAACCATTCATGCTCTGCTTCTTGTCGAGCAGCCAAGATGTCTTGTACCACTCGTCACGCAGCGCGTCGATGTCGAAGATGTGCTCATAGTCGCCCTTCTTCACCACGATGGTGCGCTCGCCAGGCACAGGATAGCCGATCTTGGCATAGCTGACGCCTGCCTCTTCCATGAGTTTCTTAAACTCGTCCTTGTGCTTGTCGCTGATCTGTACAACGACGCCGGGGTTCTCGGCCATGAGAGCCTTCACCATGTCGTCGCCCTGAATGTCGTGGAGGTTTATGCGCATGCCGCCCTCTGTGTTGGCGAAGCACATCTCAAGAAGCGTTGTGATGAGACCGCCGGCAGAGATGTCGTGACCTGCCATGATCCAGCCCTTCTTGATCATCTCCTGAACAACGTTGAAGCAGTCGGCAAAATAGTCGGCATCCTTCACCGTGGGCACGTCGCTGCCCACCTTACCCAAGCTCTGGGCGAAGGCCGAACCGCCGAGGTGCTGCTCGTCGAAAGAGAAGTCGATATGATAGAGCGATGAGTTCTTGTCGTTGACAAGCACAGGCGACACCACCTTGCGAATGTCGTCGACCTCGCCACCGGCGCTCACGATAACCGTTCCCGGAGAGATGATCTTCTCGCCGTTAGGATACTGCTGTGAGAGCGACAGCGAGTCCTTGCCTGTAGGCACATTGATGTGGAGGTCGCAGCAGAAGTCGCTGAGCGCCTGCACAGCCGTGTAGAGACGTGCGTCCTCGCCCTTCTGTGAGCGGCAGGGCCACATCCAGTTGGCAGAGAGCGAGATACTCTTCATGCCGTCGGCCATAGGAGCCCACACGAGGTTGGTGAGAGCCTCAGCCACAGACAGCACGCTGCCTGCCTCGGGCGATGCCAAGCCAGCCTGAGGAGCATGTCCCAGAGCTGTTGCTATGCCCTTGTGTCCGCGATAGTCGAGAGCCACGACACCACAGTCGCTCAGCGGCAACTGGATCTGTCCCTGACACTGCTGACGCGCAATCTTACCCGTAACCGAGCGGTCCACCTTGTTGGTGAGCCAGTCTTTACAAGCCACAGCCTCGAGCTGGAGCACACGGCTCACATATTCGTCAAGGTTTGCCTCCGAGTAGGCCACATCCTCATAGGTGCGCTCCACGGTCTCGTCGCGCATGATGGTCTTGGGCGAGTGGCCGAACATCTGAGCAACATCGAGGTCGAAAGGCTTCACGCCGTCGGCCTGCACGAAAGAGAAGTGGGCATCGCCTGTGGTCTCTCCCACAACATACAGCGGTGCACGCTCGCGCTCTGCTATGCGGCGCACATGCTCGATGTGCTTCTCGTCGATGAGCAGACCCATGCGCTCCTGACTCTCGTTTGCAATGATTTCCTTTGCCGAGAGGGTCTTGTCGCCGATAGGCAGCTTGCTCATGTCGATCTCGCCGCCACACTCCTCAACGAGCTCTGACAAGCAGTTGAGGTGACCAGCCGATCCATGGTCATGGATGCTCACCACTGGGTTCACATCCTCCTCACACAAGGCACGCACGAGGTTGTAAGCACGTTTCTGCATCTCGGGGTTAGCACGCTGCACAGCGTTCAGCTCGATGCCGTTGCTGTAGCGGCCAGTGTCTACAGACGACACAGAGCCGCCACCCAGACCGATGCGGTAGTTGTCGCCACCTACGACCACCACCTTGTTGCCCTTCTGGGGCTCCTTCTTCAGGCAGTCGCGCTTGGTGCCATAGCCCACACCGCCGGCGAGCATGATAACCTTGTCGTAAGCATATTTCTCTTCTTTCTCCTTATGCTCGAAAGTGAGCACAGAGCCGCAGATTAGAGGCTGTCCAAACTTGTTGCCGAAGTCGCTGGCACCGTTTGAAGCCTTGATAAGAATCTGTTCGGGGGTCTGGTAGAGCCACTTGCGCTCGGGGAGCACGTTCTCCCAATCGCGCTTCACATCGCCGTTGATGCTTGTGGTCGAGTCGTCCAGACGAGGATAAGCGGTCATGTAAACGGCTGTTCCTGCGATAGGCCATGAGCCAACGCCACCACCCATACGGTCGCGGATCTCACCGCCTGTTCCTGTGGCAGCACCGTTGAAGGGCTCCACGGTTGTGGGGAAGTTGTGTGTCTCGGCCTTGAGAGAGATCACGCTCTCTATGTCCTTAACCTGGAAGAAGTCGCTTGTCGACTGATCCTTGGGTGCAAACTGCTCCACGACGGGTCCCTGAGCGAACGCCACGTTGTCCTTGTAGGCAGAGAGAATCTTGTTGGGGTTCTCCTTGGTGGTCTTCTTGATCATCTGGAAGAGCGAGCTCTCCATCTCCTGACCGTCGATAATGAACGTGCCGCCGAAGATCTTATGACGGCAGTGCTCCGAGTTGATCTGTGCGAAACCAAAGATCTCGCTGTCGGTCAACGGACGGCCTACCTGCTTCTCCACATTGTGGAGATACTCGATTTCTTCGGGCGAGAGGGCCAGACCTTCCTGCTCGTTATACTCTTCGAGGTTTTCTACATGTTTGATGGGCTCGGGCTCATGGTTCACGGTGAACACATCCTGGTCCAACCCGTCATACATGCGCTGAAGCATGGGGTCGTGGTCAGCGTCTTTAGAACTTACGGGGAAGTATTCCTCTATACGCGAAATGCCGTGGAGACTCATGTTCTGTGTAATCTCTACGGCATTTGTGCTCCACGGAGTGATCATCTCACGGCGCGGTCCCACGAAGAATCCGTCGATGCTTTCGCCCTCGACAAGCTGTGCTTCACCATACAGCCAGCACAATTCATTAATTTCAACCTGATTGAGCTGATGGTCAACTGCTGTTGCTATCACGCTCTGTTGCGGAGTCCTGAAGAAAAGAATCATATCTCTTTATAAATTAAATAAATGTGGATTTTTCTTTATTTGATTGCAAAGGTACAAAATAATTTGTATAATTTTGCAGACGCATAGAAAAATATAGACGCCACACCACTTTTTTTTGAGTAAGCACAAAAACAATGGCGGCGAACAGAATGGACAAGACTCAAAAGAAAGAAAAAAGTCGATAAACGAAAGCTCAAAAGAACAGGAAACAGAATGAATATAAGAAACATAGCCTTAGCCATGATGCTGACAGCAGCAACAGCTCTCCCCCACCCGGCACTGGCACAAGACAAGCCACACCACAGCGACGGCATGTCCGACTATCTTCGTTTCGCACCATGGGTAGCGACCTACACCCTTAAGGCAGCGGGCGTGGAAAGCAGCAGTTCGTGGAAGCGCTGCATGGTCAACTCAGCCCTATCCATGGGTCTAACGGTGGGCGTGACGTACACGCTGAAGCAGACCATCCACGAGAAGCGTCCCGACGGCACCGACAACAAGTCGTTTCCATCGGGCCACACCGCCGCAGCTTTTGCCGGCGCCGCCGTGCTCGACAAAGAATACAGGAAGGTGTCGCCATGGATAAGCGTGGCAGGATATGCCGTCGCCACAACCGTAGCCGTGGATCGCGTGTGCCGCAACCATCACCACTGGCACGACGTGGCAGCAGGTGCCGCCATCGGCTTACTGAGCACGGAGGCAGCCTACTGGCTCGGCGACAAGATCACAGGCGAGCGCAGCCGTTGGCACGTCGGCACCGACGGACAAACGCTGTCGCTGGTGGTGGAGCTGTAGAATGAAGACAAGAGAATAAGGATGCAGGATGCAAACCGCACAAAGGACCATTTAATTAGAACTTAACGAAGAAAAAGGATTGTTAGGAAAATCCTCTGTCGCAAGCATTTTTTCTATCTGAACCTTCAAAACAGGGATATCATTTTCCACTGTTACCCACAAATCCTTTGGGTTTATTGTATAATAGCCATGTACAAGCACATGGCGCATACCTTCCATTGCCCTCCACTCCACTTCTGGATGTTTGTTTCTAAACTCTTTTGTCAACATATAGACTGCTTCGCCTATAATTTCGACAAGCTTTACAAAGCCATAGAAAATCAAAGAATTGTCTTTCAAATCATCCAAAACATATTGGTCCTTATACGCAATAAGCTTCTCGCAACATTGAAGAATATGCTCCAAGCGTCCTTTATCTCTAACTTTCTCTCTCATAGATCAATAGTTTATCGCGTTCCACACTTTTTCTTGCAAAAGGCATCAAACCCTCATCCTCTACAAGATCAACACTTTTGCTTAACAAATCGCTCAAACTCACCATTATGCGAGAAATTGTCATGAGAGAAAATTTATCATTTCTCTCATACTTCACAAGAATATCAATGTCACTCGTTGGGGTCTCTTCACCACGCGAGCATGAACCGAAAAGCCAAGCCTTCTCCACAGGTTGGGTTTCGAAAAACTTTTGAATCTTGGGAATCATCTCTTGCACATCTTTGCTAAGCATAATCACCTCCTTTGAAAAAAAATTATTATTTCTGCTGCAAATATATAAAAAAAAAGGATGCGAAACAAATAAAAGAAGAAAATGATAACAGAAAGAGGTTACAGAAAAGCTTACGCAAAAAAGAACAGAAAGGTATATAATCAAAAATGCCGCTACTCTCAACGAGCAGCGGCATTTTTTATGTTTAACTTTAAAAATTTCTTTTACAACAAATGAAAAACTCACGTCCTTCATCGTCATCTGTTAAACAATCGTTTAATTTACCTTAAACCTAATAACTAAAAACCTAAATCTATTACTACTAACCTAAACAATCTATTAACCTTTTGACGATGCAAAGATATGAACTTTTTTCTGTTCCCGCAAACAAATAAACAATTAATAACAAAAAAATCTTGTTTTCTTGATTTATTTCAAGGATATTCACATTTTTGTCATAATCAATAACAGATTAACAACATTTCATGACGATTCCTTTACACCATATACAAAGAAAAACGCCATATACAAGAATGCGCCATATACAAAGAAAAACGCCGCTACTCTCAACGAGCTGCGGCGTTCTCTCTATGTTTAACTTAAAAATTTCTTTTGTAACAAGTGAGAGACTCGCGTCCTTCACCGTCATCCGTTAAACAATCGTTTCAATTTACCTTAAACCTAATAACTAAAAACCTAAATCTATTACTACTAACCTAAACAATCTATTAACCTTTTGACGATGCAAAGGTACAAACTATTCTCTGTTTGCGCAAACAATTATGCAAATAATAACCATTTTTAGCTGTTTTCTTGATATATGTAAAGAATATTCACATTCCTAAACACCTGCAGGTTATCTGCTTAAGAAAAAGAAGGATATCTACTACCCCACTCCGGCAAAACTTTATACCAAAACACCCAAAGCAACCAATCAAAGCGCAAGAGGTTGCAAGGACAGAGTGTTGCCCATTCAGAAAGACATTCTCACACAGAACGTTCTATCGCAAACAAAGGACGAGAAGCAGGGAATATCAGAGAAAAAGGGGCCTATATATAATAGAGAAGAAGGGGCTTATATATAATAAGGAGAAGACAGAAGAGACCACAAAACAAAGAAAAGAGATCATAAACAAGAGGAGAGATTATAATGAGAAAAGAATCACAAGAAGAGGAGATTCACGAGAAGAGGAAATTCACAAGAAGAGGATGTTCACGAGAAGAGGATTTGTAAGAAAAGATGAGATTAATGAGGAGAAGGTATAATAAAAAAAATTGCACCGCTACTCTCAACGAGCTGCGGCGCAAAAGCCTATGTTTAACTAAAAATCTTTTCGAAACAAATGAAAGACTCGCGTCCTCCATCGTCACCTGTTAAACAATCGTTTCAATTTACCTTAAACCTAATAACTAAAAACCTAAATCTATTACTACTAACCTAAACAATCTATTAACCTTTTGACGATGCAAAGATATAAACTTTCCACTGTTTGCGCAAACAATTTTCAAACAATTTTCACATCTCCTTCATTATTTTGACATACATCAAGACCGCAACACGTTAAGAGCCAGCGTTTAATGATATAAAAAGAAGCTGAAACCGACCTACTGTTTATTCGCCCTATAGGAAGCGGATGTCATTTGTACGACACATGCTGCACAACGATCAAAAAGCTATGGGCAGCAAGCACCCAAAACAGCATGAGCTGTAACACAAGAAACAGAAAAAAACGGAGAAAAAGCTTGCATTTTTGTAAGAAAAGAAATAAATTTGCAAAGACAAACAACAAAAAATTTATCAATTATGAAGAAAATTTTGTTTTTACTTTTAACCCTTGTGTCGCTCTGTTGTCAAGATGGCCAGGCACAACATTTCAAGTTCATGGGCATACCCATTGACGGAAGCATAGAAAACTTTGAAACCAAGCTCAAAGAGAAAGGCTTCGTTAACAGCGTAGAATACAGCAAGTTCAACACGGCCACCAGGAAACATTATGACGGAGTGTTTGCTGGTAAAGATGTGTTTCTCACGGTTAAAATTACACCCAAGAGCAAATTGGTTTATTGCGTGTCTGCAAACCATTTAAAGCTCACAGAAAAATGGGCACAGGAAGAAAAAGAGCGTATGGAAGAAGCCATCGCGAAAAAATACAATGCCGAAAAACAGAACGTCTTGCCCACAATGAGCAAATTCGGTGTAGAAAACGGCAACATCATGGTATCTTATCAGGAACTGGAGGAACTGAACAAATACATCGTCAGCATAATGTATTTTGACATTAAAAACTCTTATCTATGCAATAAGGAGAGAAAAGAAGACCTTTAGCGTCACTGAAAACCAACCTTGAAAGATTGAAGAAAGCTATTCTCTTCTCAAGAAAGGTTGTAAGTAGGTGTTCAAAATTAATTGCATATATTAATCTTATAAAAAGGTTATAAACGTGCAAGACCCAAACAGGCCGTCCCATCCTAAAGGATGAAGCGGCCTGTTTTTCTTGTTTATTTTATCTTGTTTATTGCTTCTTGTTCCTTGCTTCTTGTTCCTTGTTTTTGTCTTTTGCTTTCGTATCGTTACAAGTTGAAGGAATTAACATGCTGAAGCTCGGTTTTGCCTGTTATGCCCGGTTGCTTATCGTCGAGAGAGGTCAATCTTTTTCTATCAGCACCGTTGCATAGGCAGAGATGCCTTCTTCGCGACCTGTGAAGCCAAGCTTCTCGGTGGTTGTGGCTTTTATAGAGATGTTTTCCTCATCCGTGTCCATAACCTTAGCCAGACAGGCCTTCATAGCCTCAACATGCGGATTGATCTTTGGGCGTTCAGCGCAGATCGTTGCGTCGATATTGCCAAGGCGGTAGCCCTTTGTGGCTATAAGATCAATGGTTTTCTTCAGCAGGATCTTGCTGTCTATGTTGAGCGTGTCTGCCGACGTATCGGGGAAGTGGTAGCCTATGTCGCGCATGTTTGCAGCCCCTAATAAGGCGTCGCAGATAGCATGAATGAGCACGTCGGCATCGCTATGTCCAAGCAATCCGAGCGAATGGTCTATCTTTATGCCGCCGAGCCACAGCTCGCGGTCTGGGACAAGACGATGAACGTCGAATCCAAATCCTACGCGTATTTTCATTTATCTTTTTTCTGCTTTAATAAATTTCTGCTTAAAAAATCTTCACCTTAAACAAACATTGAAAATTGAATAATTAACATTGAAAATTGAATGATTAGAATTGAAAATCGAATAATTCAAAATTGAATAATTCAACATCGGCGCAGCCGACAATTCAAAATTCAAAACTCAAAATTCAAAACTCAAAATTGCGCAAAGCGCACAATTCAAAACTCAAAATTCAAAATTGCGCTTGCGCCAAGCGCAACAATTCAAAACTCAAAATTCAAAACTCAAAATTCAATTATCGTCGCTTGAAGAGATCCTTCAATCCGTCCATGTCGAAGCTAAGCGAGAAGCGCAGCGTCTGGTCGAGCGGGTTGCTCTTCGCTGTAGCGATGACATAGCCGGCATCGAGCGAGAACACGCTCATCTTAAAGCCGGCACCCACGGTGAAATATTTGCGGTTACCCTTGTTTGCCGACTCATGATGGTAGCCAGCGCGTAGAGCAAACTTGTCGTGGTACACATACTCGCCACCCACGCTCCATTGAACCTCTTGCAGCTCCTCCTTTAATCCGCCGGGCGCATCGCCGAAGCTCTTGAAGATGCCGCTTATCGACGACACATCATAATAGTTTTTCTGCACGCGCTCCTGATAGTCTTCCGTGCTCTCGCCATCCTCCTGTTTGGGATATGTAGGCACGAGCAGCTTGTTGGCATCGGCAGCAATGGTGAAGCGGTTATACTCGTCGATAGGGATCATGAGCGATGCTCCGAGACGCATGTTTGTCGGTATAAACTCAGAGTTGTTGTCGCCACCGAACGAGATCTTGCTACCGATGTTTGAGATGTTAAGACCCAGACCGAGCTGACACTCGCGCTGTCCAATATTTATGTAGTTCTGATAATAACATGCCAGGTCGGCAGCAAACGCCGAGCCAGGCGCCGTGTCAGAAGTGTAGTCGTAAGTCAGGTCCGAGTAGATCCATCTCACGGCAGCGCCTATAGAGAACGTCTCGCTGAGCATGAGCGAGTAAGCCACGTCAAGCGACATCTCATAAGGGTTTATGGTCATGGCATCGTCGCTGGTTCCAAGGAACACCTCGCCGAGCGAGAAATAGCGCAACGACGCCGACACAGCCGAATAGTCGCCTATGCGATAATAACCTGCCAGATAAGCCAGGTCCATGTCGTTGACCAGCTCTCGCAGCCACGGTGTGTAGTTGAGCGCCACACCGGCCCTTGATATGGTGAACGGATATTTTGCCGGGTTCCAATATTGCGACACCACGTCAGGATCCGTCGCCACACCCACATCGCCCATACCTGCCGAGCGGGCATCAGGCGCAATGGTCTGCGATGTGACCGACGTGTTCACCGGGTTGAAGAAATCTTCCTTCTGTGCCGCCGCGGGCAGTGCCAGCAGTGTGAGAAGGGCAAGGATATATAATCTCATTCTTTTACAATTTGTCATCATTCGTTTTCGTTACTCATTATTTTTCACAATCGTCCTTTAACCCAAAACGGTCATTAGGCCGTTTTATGTCGTTTTTTATAACTGCTTGCAGTCTTTTGTTTTTTATAAGGTGTCTTTTGCTCGTTTTTAATTCGCAATAGCTCGCTATTGCTCATTAAAAGCCAAACAAAATCCACTCTTCTAAAAATCCAAAATCCAAGCAAGCCCTAACGACCGATTTGGGTTTAGTGACAACTAAATAACGCTTCGCGCCCCACTTTATTGCCTGTCGACGATTATAAGTTTTTTCGCCTTCGATGCCATTCCGCTGCCATCGCTTCCCAACCGGGCGCGGTAGAGGTAGACGCCCGTCTGCAATCGGCGTCCGCCATCGACCGTCAGGTCCCAGTCTACGGTGTAGGCGCTGTCGGTGCTCACGCCGCTCTCCTCGTGTTGCCAGAGCTTGCGTCCGCTCATGTCGAACAGCTCGATGACCACATCCACGTTGCTTCCCATGCGGTCATGACTGATGATGAACGTTGTCTTTGCCGAAGCCGGGTTTTCCGTCACGCTCACGTTAAACACGTTTGGCTGCAAGCCCTTGACCACGGTAAAGTCGAGCTGCACCGTCGACGAGTTGTTAAGCACGTCCCATGCCCTGAACTGCAACCTGTGCTTGCCCGGTGTCAGTTCGGGCAACGAATAGCAGGTAGAACCCGAGGTGTAAGAGCCGAAGTCGAACGTGAAATAGTCGTTCAGACTGTATGTCTTGTTCATGTCGCCGTCTATCGTGAGCTGCATGTCGTGTCCTATGCCGCTCCCCGATGCGTTCAGTCCGTCCTGATCCTTTATGTTAGCCACAAAATAGGGCGTGGTGTTCACCTTGCCGCCGTTCACGAACGACGGCGAGTTGAGGTAACAGAAGATAGAGGGTCCTATCGAGTCGTTGTCAGCCACGTCTGATCCGTTGGCCACAAACTTGTCGCACCATCCGTTTGCTATCTCCGTGCGCTCCGTGTTCACGGCATAAAGGTTGACGAGAGCCGACGCGTCAGAATATTGCAGGTCCTTGGGCACGGCAAAGGAGAAGGCAAATTTTCCCGCCCTTATGCTGTCGCTACCCTGGAACAGGGTTGCTGTGCGGTCATCAAACGTGAGCGCATATTGCGCACCGTCTTTATCGCTTCGGTCGTTCATGCGGCAAGTGATGGTCTGCTCGGCATCGCGCACCGTTGCCGACACCACACCCGTGAACGTGTCGTCGCCCTCCACATGTCCGCTCATCGTGGCTATGGATCCCGCCTTCAGGTGCACGGGGTTGCCGGCATCCACCTTCTGTCCGTTGATCTCGTCAATGCTCACCGTGAGCGACGGCAGGTTCAGGCGCATGGCAGGGTCGCCGAGCAGCGCATATTGCAACTTGTTCTCCGTGCGGTCACTGCCCAGCTCAATAAGCTCGTTCTTTGCTCTGCGCTGCGCCTCGCCTATGGTCAGCGCCTTGCCGTCGGTGTCTTTGTTCAGCACATGGCGCAGGTAAGCCTGATTTATGACCTTGTTATAGTTTGTGTAGACCGTTCGCGTCGTTCCGAAGAACGCCACGGCTCCGCCCTTGCTGTTCAGGACAGCGTTCTCGCCAATGGTCTCTGTTGTGCCGTCATAAGGCATGATGTCACACGAGGCTGTGATCCACAGCGGCAGGTTGGCGTTTGTAAACTGCAAGAAGTCGGTGGCGTTGATAACCTTCTCATGCGAGATCTGGCGTTCAGAGCCGTGTCCGGCATAATCCATGATGAGAGCTCCCTGCTGCTGTTGCTGCTTTATCAGTCGCGTCACCTCAGGATAAGAGTTGCCCGTGGCTGTGCTCACACGCTCATAGGCATCCCACATTATCTTCTTTATAGCGAAGCCGGGATGCCTCTCAGCCACCATCTCAGCCGTTTCGTCCTGGTCTTTCATATGGAGGTTGTTGTTGCCGTCGTCGCCCATGAACACCAGTGTGTTTTGCCATGAGCCCGCGTTCTTGTTCTCCACATAGCCCATTACCTTGTCCACCATGGTCTTGGCATCGGCCTCGGTGGTCACGGGGAACCGTCCCACCGCCACGTCGAGCTTGTCGCTGGTCAGGGGGTTCTCTCCCTCGCCGTCGTCGAGCAGGCAGAAGAAGCCGTCGTCGACATAACATTTTGTCAGACTGTATGAGTCTTCGCTCTCATGACACAGCAGGAGATCGTCTGCCGACAAAGCCCTACATGCAGATGTGAGCAGACGGTTGTCCCACACGCAGTCGCCGAAGAGCAGGAGGTAGCGCGGCATGTCGGCCTCTGTTGTGGCGCGGTCGTAGAGCATCTTCAGGTAACGGCGGTAGGCGTTGGCATCGGGTGTGCCGCTTCCAAACTCGTTGTACAGCTCATCGGCTGGCACGATGTTCACGCGCAATCCGTCGCGCTCACTGTGGAAGCGGGCCAGTCGCTGTGCCTGTTTGAGCAGCTTCTGGCTGGTCGCTATTATTATGACCATGTCGGCCTGCGGGTCGGCATGATGGTTCTGGTTCGTTATGTTATAGACATACTCGGGCGTTTTCACCCCCGACGTGAGCGACGGCATCGGCAACGGCTTGTCCCATGTGACCTGCACAAAGTCGAGGTGCATGTCGGTACCTCCCAGGTTCTTCAGCGTAATGACGTTGTCGTCCTTGAGGTCTGTCGTCGTGAAGGAGAAGGTCTTCTCTCCACCTTTGCTGTATTGCGCATCGGTGGTGCCCTCGCCCACGATGGTGATGGTCATTATGCCCTTCGACTCATCGTTGAGCAGCACCTCCACCCGGGTTCGTGCCGACGCTGTGGCCGTGACGGTGAACGTGGCCTGTGTGGCGTTGGCGTTGCCGCCAAGCTTTATCTGCTGCGACTCTCCCGATCTCACGGTCTTGGGGTCGAAGAGGTTACGTCCGCCTTGCATCCACGCAAAGCCGTCGGTCTCATGAAGCGAGTGATAATAATAAGGTGATGGGTAGAAGCTGTTGACAAACGTTGTCGAGTCAACGCTCAGCGGCTCTGAGCCGTCATCGGCCTGCGTCAGGAAATAATAGCCATAGTCAGAATAAGGGTTGCGTGTGCGTCGCAACGACGTGTTGCCTCTCCACGACACCGGTCCCTTGCCGTAAAACAGCCGGCGGCCGCCCACCGTGCAGGTAGGCACCTCCTTGAGGTCGTCGAGCTCAGCCAGCTCGTCGCCATCAAGCTTCTCGTTCTGCAGGTGTCCGCCATAGCCATAGATCTTGACCTTTGAGAGAGAAGAGAAGCCTGCCTGTCGTGCCAGACTCTCCGTGAGCTGATACACGCCGTCACTCGGCACCCTGATCTTTGCCCAGCGCCCGGTGGCAAGCACCGAGTTGGCAGCATAGCGCGAGGCAGCACCGCCGGCAGCGGCACCGTCACCACCAACGCGCGTCGTCACAGGCTGGCGGCGCTTCATATCTTTCTTTGCCTTAGCCTCAACCTTCAGCATGAAGCTCACCAACAGGCGGTAACGGCCCTCGCGATAGACGAGCGGACAGAGCGCCACCTCAAGGGTGCCTTTCCTGCGGTCAACCACGATCTGCTGTCTCACCTCGGGCAGCTCGGGCAGCGGCTCGCTGCTCAACGCGTGATAGGCGGCAATGTCTGACGAAGACATGTCGATAAAGTCGGGATACAGCAGTTTTACGGTGTACACCGAGTCGGCATAAGCCGCACCAAGGGGCATGGCACATGTAAACACGGGCAACTGCTCACCTATGGCAACATCCTTTGCGGTGAGGTTAAAAAGCCGCTGCGCATGGCTCACAGAGCACATGAGCAACAGCATGAGGAGCACTATGGTTCGGTACAATCGTGTCACTGTCGTTTTCTTCTTGTCTGCTTATTTACAATTAAACTCCAGCACCTTGCGGTCTTCAACCCATCCCTCCAGGTGGTCGTCAATGTGTACGGGTCCCACGCCCACGGGTGTGCCCGTATAGATGATGTCGCCTGTCTTAAGGGTAAAAAACTGTGATATGTAGCTCACAATGTTGTCGATGGAGAAGATCATGTCGGAGGTGCGGCCCTCCTGCACAGTCTGGCCGTTGATGTCGAGATGGAAGTGCATGGCTTGCACATCACGAAATTTCTCCTTGCTCACCCACTCGCCCAGCGCGGCAGCACCATCGAAGCCCTTGCACAGGTCCCAAGGCTGTCCTGCCTCGCGAAGCTTCTTCTGCAGCTCGCGGGCGGTGAAGTCGATGCCCACGGTCACAGCGTCATAATATCTGTGTGCGAAGCGCTCAGGCACGGTCTTGCCCAGCTTGCAGATGCGCACAACAAGCTCTGCCTCATAGTCGATCTGTCCCAGGTGGTCAGGTATGAAGAAGGGCTTGCGGTCCTTCAGCAACGCCGAGTCGGCCTTGGTAAAAATGACAGGAGTCTCTGGTTTATATAACGTTCCGTCCAGCTCTTTATTGTGCTGAGCGTAATTCATTCCAACTGCAAATATCTTCATTTTCTCTCTTTCCTTTTTGTTTGTATGTCACTGATGCTCACAAAGGTACTTCATTTTTCCGATATCTGCAAGAAAGCGGCGCGTTTTTGCACAAACAGCCTTGTTCAGCGTAAAGGCAAGAGAGAAAAGAGGACGTCGAAGCGATTGACCGTACTTCCGCGCAAAGAGGCTTATAGGAATAAATTAACGAGCTGTATAAACGATAAAAGGGAGAACCGACAATCGCGTCGTCTCTCCCCCATCACAATCCTTTGTGGTTTTACCACCCTGCAAATCAATCTATATATGCTGTAATCCTTTTGACAATCCATTTGCTTTACCTAAACCAATTTAAACTAAATCCCTATCTTTCCTAACTGCGATTCTTTCTATTATTTACCCAATTATCATATCATCAATATAAAATCATTACCTTTAAAAACTAATTATCACGCTTTCTAATTAGCTAAACCTTAAACTTTTACGCTTTACTTAATTATTTCCTTTTGACATTGCAAAGATATGAACTTTCTCACACACTTCATTAAAAAAAGATGCGAAAACATGCAATATTGCTGTGCAAACGTTTGACTGCATTGCCTTTCGGCGTATTTAAGGGCGATGTTGGGAACGACTATAATATAATAATTGAACTTTCGCATTTAATAAATGGAAATTATCTCAAGCGAGCGTCGCCGAAGGCGGCGAATATCCATAACCGCTGGTGAAGAGAGCGAAGCGAACGGAACCTGCGGTTTCACAGCAAGATAACATAACGTCCTCGAAGAGGGCGAACACAAGCAAACTGTGCAAATATTCCATATGTTCGCCCTCTTCGAGGACGATCTTACCATCATTCATGGAACCGCAGGCTTCGCTGCCTTCGGCAGCTCAACCAGCGGTTATGGATATTCGCCGCCTTC
>OCRP01000431.1_pt1 | contig 41505 bp, 25 predicted proteins | sample 1538871 | NCBI WGS metagenome assembly OCRP01 (sample SAMN04571731, study PRJEB22368) | human gut metagenome | biome: human gut; material: stool | host: Homo sapiens | place: Luxembourg | collected 2012-09-20 | reverse complement strand
GACTGGGCCTGGCGCTGGCGAAGAATTCCGGCGGCAATGGCGGCACTAATATTGCTGCTACCGTCAATGCGTCGGTAAATATTGCAGATAATACTGCTTATGCATTGCTGCAGAATAATAAGGTTAATAATGAAAATGTAAGCGGTGAGGATGAGCGTGCAACCTCTATTACCAATACAGCTTTTGATAACGATATTCAGATAACCGGCGGCGTGAATACCAGCCTTTCTATTGGTGGCGATAACGCTTTTGTCGGCGGCGCGACTGTGTCCTACGGTTCGCTGAAGAATGACGTACAGGCGGCCATTTTAGGTGGCACCTATGACAAGATTACTACTGCTGATGTCAAAGCGACTACCAACATGACGCAGGTTGGCGTAGCTGCCAACGTGAGTGTAGCAGGCGGTGCCAAGACCTCCTATGCTTTCTCCGGCAATTCCGCCTACAATAAATTGGATAACTATGCCAATGCAACGGTTGAGGGCGTAACACTGACCGGCGAAAGCCTGAATGTTGCAGCCTATGATACAGCGGAATCTGCTAATACGCAGGCTGAGTATCTCAAGAAACGCGGCCTCGATGCTGACGGCTCTGCATATCTGGAGCAGGTGAAGCAGGCAGCAGATGAAAGCGGCGACAGCGATAAGCCTACCAATGTTGATATTACCCGCGGCGGCAATGTGATTGTTACAGGCGCGGTAAGCGTAGGCGTTACCACCGGTAAAGACGGCGGCAGCGCAGCTGCATCTGTAACTGTCAGCGATATTGACAATGATTATAATGCTAAGATTAAGGACAGCAATATTACCACTACCGGCAAAGGTAGCGGTGACGCTTTGGTTGGCACGAACGTTAATGCGGCAAGCCATACTGTACTGGCAGGCTTTGCGGCCGGTGTTGCCGGAACTGCAGGCAGCTTCGGCGTAGGCGGCAGTGCTAACTGGCAGTCGCTGAATAACGATATTACGGCAGCTGTTGAAAACAGCAAGCTTATTACGCCCAAAACTGATGTAAAGGCCGAAAGCGGCGCTTTGGCAGTGAATGTTGCAGGACAGATTGGCGTTACTGCCGGTTCCAACTCTAAGGTGGGCGCAGGCTTGGCAGTTGCCTACAATTCCTTGAACAATACTACCGGTGCGTATGTCAAGGGCAGCGAAATCAGCGGCGTGAAAGATGCCAACAGCATTCTTACTGTAGACGCAGCAAACAAGGGTAACGTTTACAGCGTCGGTGCAGCAGTTACCGCAGGTACGGCCAATGCTTTGAATGGCGTGGTTGTTGTTAACCGCGGTCGTAATGATGTAGAAGCTGTTATTGACAAATATGACGGCAAAAATGCGAAAACTGATAGTGGACGTACGAAGCTCAACAACATGAGCAAGGTGGCAGTGAAGTCCTCGGATGACAGCAACCAGCTGGCAGTAGTGGGTGCGGTAAGCGTCAGCGTAGGCAGCAATGCAAAATTTGCGGCTGGCGGCAGCGTAGCCTACAACGAAATCGGCAATATCACCGGCAGCGCTGGCGAGAAAAAGCAAACCAACAAGGCTGCTATCAATAATGCTGATATTACCACTACTGAAGATGGTAAGATTAGCGTCAATGCCGTAGATGAATCTACGCTGACGACTATTTCCGTAGGTACCTCCATTACTACCGGTAATGTGGCCTTCAGTGGCGCAGGCTCTGCTGCTATGATCAAGAAGGATACCGATACAGAGCTTGTTAATACCAATATCAATAAGGATAAGAATAATGCTGCGACTGTGCAGGCTGCTGCTGACAGCAAGGGCAAGATTACTACCGTTGCCGTTGTTGCTGCAGGTGCTAAAGACGCTGCGATTGGTGCAGGTATTGCGGTTAACCAGCTTGATGCTGATACCAATACTACTGTTACCAATGGTGAATATAAGGTTAAGGGCTTCACAGCTGAAGCTAAATCTGACAGCAGCATTCTTTCTGTCGGCGTAGCTGGCGGTGTTGCCAAAACTGCAGGTATTGCCGGTAATATCGGCGTTAACCTGCTGGCGAACGATACCAAGGCTACGATTGACGGTGCCAAGATTAATGCAGACGGCACGCTGGCCGTAATTGCCAAGAGCAAGGATACCCTGCAGAATTTTGCGGGTGCCTTTGGTGTGGCTGCAGGCGGTCAGGCCGGCGTTGGCATGGGCGTAGCCTACAATGAAATCAGCGGTACTACTGAAAGCGTAGTTAAGAATGCAGAGCTGACGGCAGCAGGCAATGATGCAGGCGTGGCTGTCAACGAACGCAATAAGGATAATGATGATGTAGTCAGCAATAACACGCGCAAAGGCGTTATCATCGCGGCTGATGCGGAGCACAACCTGACGAATGTAGCAATCAGTGGCGGTGTGGCAGTAAGTGCTGACGTTGGCGTGGGCGTAGCAGGTACGGTTACTGTTAACCGTATTTTGGGCGCAACCAATGCCACGGTAACGGATAGCAGCATTAATGCTGAATTGACCGACCGCAGCAAGGCAGACGTTTATGTAGCAGCAAACGATGCTACCAAGAGCGAAAGCCATGTAGGTTCGATTGGTGTTGGCGTTGGCGCTGACGGTGGTGCAAGTGTCGGTCTGGCATCTGATACCGGCGTTGTCAGCAGAAATGTAACGGCAATGATTGACGGTGGCAGTGCGAAGAAGCTTGTCAATGGCAATAGCATCGACGTCGCTGCCTTGAATAAGGCGAAAATGTCGACAAACTCCTACGGTATTGCCGCAGCCGGCGGCGCTTATGGCGCCGGAGCCGGCGCAGGCACCGTTTCGGTTGCTAAGCTGGACGCAGAAACTACTGCTGCAGTCAAGAATATCCAGGGTACGAATAATGGTTTGGCAATTACTGCTGACCACGTTAACGATATTACGTTGCGCAGCGCTGCTGCCGCAGCTTCCGGCGCGCTCGTGAGCGCTGCCGGTGGCGCAGGCATTGGCGTAGTAGACGATGACAGCAAGACTGTTGCTGAGCTGAGCGGCAGCAAAGTAACGGCTGAAACAGGTGATATCACTGTTAACGCTGCCAACAAGACTGATGTGACAACAGCAGTCTTTGGCGTAGCTGCCAGCATGGTTGCAGGCGGTCTGAACGTAGCTGTAAATAATTTGGATAACACTGTTTCCACGCTGGTGAAGGATAACAGCAACCTGCAAGCACAGGGCACCTTCGCAGCGAAGGCAGATAACATTGTGAAAACAAGCTTTGTCAATGGTGCTGATGCAGCGGGCGCTGCAGGCGTTGCCGTCGGCGTAGGCGTGAATACAATTGATACAGGCGTTATCACCGAAATCAGCGGCAGCAAGATTACTGCAGGTACTATCGACGTAGCAGCAACCGAAAAGCTGGACGTTAATCAGGTGGTAGAAAACGCTGCTCTTGGCGGACATGGCTACAGTGCGAACGTTAGCGTAACCACGATTGGCGCAGCAGCTGCAGACCAGTATGGCGACAGCGAAACTACGGATAGTGATAAAAAGGCAACCTTTAATACAAACGATATTCTCAATAAAGCAAATGCTGCAATTGAAGGCCAGGGAACTGTCGGCACTTTTACTGATGAAGAAGGTAAGACCGGCACTAACGCTGCAGGCATGACCTTTGATAAATATACCGGCAGCAATGGTCAAAAACTGAATGCTGCACCTGGTACTACTGCCAGCAAGGGCAGCAGCAAGGCTGAAGGCGTGCAGGCGAAGGTTAGCAATTCTACGCTGCAGGCAACCGGCGATACGAAGGTCAACGCTAAGCGTACTGTTGATGCTAAGCTGACATCGGCGCAGGTGGCAGGAGGTATCGCAGGCAATGGCATTGCCGCTTCTGTTGCAGTTCTTGATGTAGAACGCAAGACCGGCGTAACCATCAACAATAACAGCAAGCTTAGCGGCAAGAATGTAACGCTTGGCAGTGCGCAGGACGGCACATCCAAGATTGATGCTTATCAGGTAGCAGCAGGCGCTGCTTTCGCAGGCAGTGCTGCCTACGCGCAGAACAGTCTGCATGGTGCTAATGCTATTACTATCAATAACAGTACGCTTCAGGCTACAGGCGATAACAGCTCCAAAGGTACGCTGACCGTTAAGGCAGAGGATACCAGCAGTGCAGCAGTACGTACTATCGGCGCAACTGCAGGCGCTATGGCTGGCGGTGTGTTGGTAACTAATGCTGCAAATAATAGTGATAATACTGTAACTATCGGCGGCAGCAAGCTTATTGCCGGTAAAGAGTACGGTTATGGATATTATAATATCGGCACGGTTGATGTTGCTTCTGTCAAAGCCAACAGCATTACTGCAGAAACCTACGGCGGCATGGTTGGCGTTGCTGCGGCGCAGGGCATTGTTGCACTCGCTACGGATGCAGGCAGCAGCAAGGTTAACGTAACCGGTGCTTCCGGCTTCCTCGGCAACAGCGTAAGCCTGAACGCAACCAATAAGCCTGCTGGCGGTAGCAGGTGTGGCAGTATCCAAGGCTAAGGCCAGCGGTACGGTAGAAGCAAAGGTTACGGACGGCAGCAGCTTTACGGCTGATAACGTGGAGATTACGGCAAACGTAACCACCCAGACTGCCAAGGATAAGAATAATAATGAATATGCTGTAGATAACGTAAGCGCCAAAACAATCGGCGCTACTGCTTCCGGTCAATACGCTGCAGGCTTCAACACTGCTTATGCAGAAAATGATATGACTGTCAGCGTTGATGTGGGCAAAGAGCAATATAAGGTCAACGCTTTGAAGCTCAAGGCTGATAATGCTTCGGTTATTGCAGCAGATACCCTGGGTGTAACAGTTGGCGGTTATATTGCCAGCGGCAGCAACTGGTCTGATACCAAGACGAAACTGACGACCAGCGTAAAGGCTGCAGGCGTTAAAGAGAATGTATATAACAGCCTGGGCGCTGTAAACATCAGCAGCTCCGGCTACAGTGCAGTAAACAATGATGCTAATGGCTACGGCGGCGGTATTGTAGGCTTCAACCCTGTTGCCGCAAGGTCGCAGAATGAGATTACTACCACTACTACTGCTGATGTGAGCGGCAAATGGCAGGGTGTAGGCTCCCTGAGCGTTGCAGCCAACAATGCGGATAAGCTGGATGTTCTGGCGGACTCCCTGACGGCGGCTGTTGTCGGTGCCAGCGGCACAGAAATTAAAAACAAGGTTGCGCATAACGCTAATATTAACGTAACAGGCGATATTACAACCAGTGGCAAGCAGTCCTACATTGCCAACAACACGCTGAACCATGACGTTGACCTGAAGGGCAGCGGTTATGGCGGCGGCAGTGTCAACGTTAATGATATGGACAATGATCTGACATACACTGCTGGCGTAAACATCAACAATGCAACCTTGAGCGGTACCGGCAGCGCAGGCTCTATTGAGGCGCTTGCTTATACCGACGGCAAGATGAATTACAGTAATACACTTAAATCTGCCGGCGTTGTTCCTGTTACTATCGCAGCAAGCAAGAATGTTATCACCTATAACAACAGCATCAATGTTAGTGGCAGTAATCTGTCGACGGCGAAGGCTGATCAGGATATCACCCTTGCGGCAACCGATGAAACCACTGCAACCTTTGATACTACTGCAGATACCCAGGGCGGTGCTGTGGGTGCAGCTTCTGCCAAAACAGATAACACTCTGAACCGCAGCAATAAGATTACCGTTACTAATGGTAAGATTCTCAGCACCAATGACGTAAATATTTACGCAGGTGCAAACCTGGACGGCATCACCTCCTCGCTGACCTATAACGTGCTGGCGGATGCATATAACAAGACGGCAGTTCCTCTGGCTACTGCTCCGAAAGCCAAGAACACGATGACGCAGGAAAATCAGGTAAGCATCAACGGCGATATCGACAGTGTACGCCACGTCAACTTCAAGGCTGGCAAGGGCATGACCACTGTATCGACCTCTGCCCGCGAATATAACATCTATAAGGGTACCAGCGGCAGCGGTTCCGTTACCTCTACCGCTTTGGGCGAGGTAACTCCGGGCGAAACGGTTGCCAACTATGTGGATATTGCCAGCGGTAAAAATGTACGCGCAGGCATCCATAATAATCTGGAGCTTACCATCAGCGGCAGCACTAAGGTTACTAATCCTGAGTTTGACGCGAGCGGCAATGTTATTTCCGGTAAAGAAGGCAGCATAGACTTCAGCGGCATCAAGGTTGAAACTGGCGCAGGTCAGGATTGGTTCGATACCAAGCAGAATGTTACTGCAGATGTGGTTGAGCTGCAAAATGGTCTTTACGCCCGTCTGCAGGAAATTAATGACCTTCTGGGACAATATGCTTCCACTTCTGACGAATACAGCATTTTGAACAGTGAAAGAGACCGCATCATCAACCAGATGGAAGAAAATGGCTTTGTCAAGACCAGCGTAGAGGGTGGCAAAACCTACAAGAGCATTTTCGATAAAATTTCTTTGCCGGCAGTTGATGTCAAGGATATCGTTGTTTCCGGCGGCAACATCAACATCGAGGCTGACAAGCTGCAGGGTAGCGGCAGTCTGACGGCGCAGGGTGCCAAGAACCTGACAATTAATAACAGCAGTGACCTGTACCTGAAGATTAACGACCTGGCTATCAAGGATAAAGGCGGCGTAATCCGCTACAACGATGCCGAGGTGAGCAAGGTTGACGGCTTCACGGGTACAATGAATACTGCTGCAGGCACTGACGCTGATCCGAAGATTACTGTCAAGAGCACTGGTACATCTACCAACGGTTTGACTAAGGCTGATATCGGTATCTTTGGTACTGTGCAGAACAGCACCGGTGACGTTTTAATCCAAAACAGCAATTACAATATCAACGTAGACGGCAATGCCAATATCAGCGCGCGCAACATCGAGCTGAAGGCTGAGAAAGGTTCGGTAACGCAGAACAGCAAGGGCCTGCTGCTTATCGGCGGTGACCCGGTAACCAAGTACCAGTTCAGCGATGGTATTGCTAAAAAGATTCAAAGCTATGTTTCCAATCAGGCTGTTAATGGCAATACTACTATTGACTGGCTGAGCAATATCGGCAGCTATCAGGCGTATAAGGACGCTCTGATTGCGCATAAGGACGATCTTGGCCTTACTGATGCAGAGGTTAATGAGATTAAAAATTACAGCGTCAATGAATCCAGTGGTATCGTTGCAGGCAATAACGTTTATATCAGCGGCCTGAATGTTAACCTGGATGGCCTGGTACAGAGTGGCTACAAGAATTTCAAGGTTACACTTGATAATGCAGCCAACAACAAAATCGGCAATCTGGATAGGGACTATGCTCGTAACCAGACTGCACTTACCGACCAATATGTTATGTCTAACGATAAGTATTGCGTGAGCACCAAGGCCGGCGCAGTTTATAACGCAGCAACCGGCGCTTACGAATATACTGTTAAGGTTTACTACAACCCTGCAACTAAGGAGCTGCTGACGGAAGCAATTGAGCCTAACGGCGGTAAGATTTATATTACCGGCGCTCTGTCGAGCACTGGCAGCGGCAAGCTGCTGGCGATGGACGGTACTGCCAACATTGCGATTGATACTACGAACGCAGACCGCAATTTGCGGGTAAACAAAATCACTAATAAGGATATCACCGGCCTCATCAGCATTAAGGATACGCAGAAGAACACCTTGACTGAGTACACCACTGATGGCCAGAAGATGTCCGTTAAAACAACCACTCTTGATAATAGAGGTAACGCATCCTCTACCAGCACAACGCAGGTTAATGGTTCTGCTACCACTTATAAACCGGCTGACGGTATGACGATTAACTGGACAGGTGGCACCTCCGGTGATAAGAAGATTATCAAGTGGCAGTATGAGAAGGACTTCGTTTTCTGGGGCCTGATCAAATACGGTACTACTAAGGACTTTGTCGAGAACGAGGAAGTTAAGAACGGTAAGACAGAGGTTTCTTCCTCCAGTATTACTGGCGCCGATCCGCTGGGACAGGGTACTGTTATTAAGGTAAACAATAACGCCAAGGAATATGGTGTAACGACTAAGGACTATAATAATCCTGATGAATCGACTTACACGCCTGTTGTCGAAAACAAGAAATATTCCGGTCTGTCAGGCAAAATCTTCGGCTATGGCAACTGCACCTATACCTGGACTGAAACCCAGATGCATTCCACTAGCAGCACCTATACGATTAAGGGCGATAAGCCGATTAACGTTGGCTTCATGACCGGCGGCAGCGGTGACATCAGCGTTACCAGCGCCAAGGATATGTATCTTGCAGGCAACATCAGCAATGCAACTAAGGCTGACGGCAGTGCAATCGGTAAGGTTACCTTAAACAGCATCGGCGGTGCTATCAGCTCTGTTGGCAGTGCACGCGTTGACGCGGACGACCTGACTGCTAAAGCAGCCAAAGGCATCAGCATCAATCACAGTGCATTGGGCAACATGGCGAAGCTGAATATTGAAGCAACAACTGGTGACGTAAGCATTAATTCCGACCGCGGCAAGCTGCAATTTGTCGGCGGCAATAAGGGCGCGTTGAGCGGTAACCTGGTAATTAACGCAGCAGGCGACATTACTACGGCTAGTGATACTGTTTTGAACGGCAACCGCATTGATTTCACCACTCTTGGTGCGATTAACGCAGCGATTGCTCCCGGTCAGACGCTGACCAGCAGTGATACCATGTCTGCAAGCGTAAATGCCAATGCGTATGGCGATATTACGCTGACCAACAGCAACGGTGATATGCGCATCGGTCATATTGCCAGCCAGACCGGTGATGTAAGCCTTACAACCAGCGGTAGCTTTATCGACGCAGTAGGTGACAGCACCCTGTCCGACAGCGAAAGCAAGCTGCAAAAGTGGCAGGAGCTGGGACTGATTAACAGTAATGACAAGGCAGAAGAAAGCGCAGCATCTGCAGCGGCAGCCAAGAGCGAGCGTGTGCAGGCACTGGAAAACAGGGCAAAGCAGCTGGCTATGGCAGATAAGAAATATACTGAAGACGCGCAGAATGCAGCTTTGGCAGAATACAAGGCATTGGCAGAAGCTTACAAAACTAATGGCGAAGCAGCCTTCGAAGGCAAAAACTATAGCCAGGACGTTAAGGACTGGGCTAAGATGTACGCAGAGGTTGATAACAGCACTGCCTATGGCTGGAGCAAAAATGAGCTGCTGTATGCTATTCAGGACAGCGTGCTGAATGCAGCCCCCGGCCAGGTACTTACAGTAGATAAGGCCAACGTTCAGGGCAAGAACATCAGCCTGAGCGCAGGCAAGAACATCGGTATCGATGGCGAAGCAACCAACATTGCCTACAACGAGATGGGCAAGCTGGATAACCTTAAGCTTTTGGCACAGGCTAAGGCCGGTGACCTTACCTGGAATGATGCTGATAACAGAATTGAAGTTCGTCAGCAACGTCAGATTACGGTACAGCTGGCAGATGGTGGCAAGCTGAATCTTAAGGCCAACACCAGTAATACTGACAATACCGGTAATGTTTATCTGGCAGGCGTTAAGGACACAATGCTGGATATTTCCGGTACGATTAACACGACGCAGGATGTTAAGCTGCTCAGTGATAAGGGCATTCGCATGAACGACGGCAGCATTGTTGCCGACAACCTTATTATCCAGGGCGGCAATGGTGATGTAGGCAGCAAGGATGCCTTCATCAAGACTAATATCAGCGGTAATTTGGAAGCAAATACCGATACCGGCTACGGCGTATATCTGCATCAGACGGCTGTAGGCAACAAACCGGCTCAGGTGCTGACGATTCAGGATGCTGCAACAGGTACACTGGTGCTCAAGGCAGATAACGGTATGCAGATGACTACGGAAGCAGGCAAGAATATCGGTTATCTGAACGCCAACAGCATTAACCTGCAGGCAGCCAACGGCGATATCGGTAAAGCTGATGACGGTATCCGCATTCTGGAAAACGGCGCTGTGATTAACGCTAAGGCAGAAAACGGTTCTGTTTACCTGCAGGGCGCAGGCACGAAGGATGCAGGCCTGGTAGTTGACAGCATTACTGCTACAGGAAATGCTAAGCTCAACCTGGACGGTGATGTGAACTTCGGTAACGACACAGGCAACGGCAGCATTAACGCAGGCGGAGATGTAACTGTTAACGGTAACAATGTTAACCTGAACGCAGGCACTGTTACTGCAGGCGGCGCAGGCAATATCAACGCAGGTAAAGATGTGAACGTAACAACTGGTAGCATTACTGCTGGTGGTGCAGGCAATATCACTGCAGGCAACAATGTCAACTTGAACAGCAGCATGCTGGCAGCGGGCGCTGATAGCGTAATTACCGCAACTAATGGCAATATCGCACTTGGTAGCAGCGGCATTACGGTGAACGGTGCTGACAATGGCCTGAAGCTGGATGCCAATGGCAGCGTAATGCAGGATGCAGCGGCTGCAGGTATCACTGCAGATAATCTGACAGTTGAATCCGGCAAGACGCAGCAGCTGCTCAGCAGGAACAATAAGGTGAAGAGCCTAACGATTAAGGGTAAGAACGCAGGCAGCAGCCTGATGGTTAATGGCGTAACCAGGTTTAACGGTACGACGGATAATCTGCTGGTTACTGTTGCTGATTCTCATATCAAGGGCGATGTCCTGATTGAAAACTACCAGGCAGATACCGGCAAGATTACCATTAATTCCACTATTGATACCTCTAAGTATAATGATGAGCATACCGGTAATATTACGGTTACGACCGATGGCGATATTACTACGGCAGACGGAGTTGCTTTGAATGCAGCTGATAAGGTAAGCATCAATTCTAAGAAGGGTTCCGTTGCAACTGGCGGTAACGTAACTGCCAACAACGAAGTAGACATCGATGCAGCGAATAATATCACTGCCAACGGTAGCCTCACTTCTACTAATGCTAACGTAGATTTGAACGCAGGCGGCAAAATTACGACGAATAGCACAGTAAATGCGCTTAACAACGTAATTGCCAACGCTAACGGTAATATCAACATCATCGGCGATGTTACTGCAGCAAACGGTAAAGCAAAGCTCAACTCCAACACTGGCAATGTAAATACCGGTAACGTAACTGCCAACAACGAAGTAGACATCGATGCAGCGAAAGACATCACTGCTAGCGGTAGCCTCACTTCTACTAATGCTAACGTAGATTTGAACGCAGGCGGCAGCATTACAACCCAAGGCACAGTAACTGCTCATGACAACGTAATTGCCAACGCTAACGGCGATATCAACACCATCGGCGACGTTACTGCACAAAACGGTAATGCAGTTCTTAACTCCAGCACTGGTAGCGTAAATACGCAGAACGTAACTGCTGATCAGGCAGTAGACATCGACGCAAAACAAGATATTACTGCAGGCGGAAATCTCATCTCTAATAGTGGTGAAATTACTCTGGATGCAGGCGGCAGCGTTACGACGAATGGCACAGTAAATGCGCTTAAAAACGTAATTGCGAACGCTAATGGCGATATCAACACCATCGGCGACGTTACTGCACAAACTGGTAAAGCAAAGCTCAACTCCAGCACTGGTAATGTAAATGCCGGTAACGTAACTGCCAACAACGACGTAGATATCGACGCAGCGAAAGACATCACTGCTAGCGGCAATCTCACTTCTACCAGCGCTAACGTAGATTTGCTTGCAGGCGGCAAAATTACGACGAATGGCACAGTGAATGCTCATGATGACGTAATTGCGAACGCTAATGGCGATATCAACACCATCGGCGACGTTACTGCACAAACTGGTAAAGCAAAGCTCAACTCCAGCACTGGCAATGTAAATACCGGTAATGTAACAGCGAACAACGACGTAGATATCGACGCAGCGAAAGACATCACTGCTAGTGGTAACCTAACCTCTACTAATGCAAACGTAGATTTGAACGCAGGCGGCAGCATTACGACCAGCGGACAAGTTAAAGCTCAGCAGAATGTTGATTACAACGCCAAAGGCAGCATTACTACCGAAGGTATTATCAACAGCACGGCTGGCAACATCAATCTGCAGACAGACGCAGCTCAGGGTAACATCACCTTCGGCGGTGATGTAACTGCCGAGCATGGCAACATCAATATCGACGTACTGCAGAACGGTAGTGTAACCGATCATGATAATAAATTCACCGCTCTTGGCGATAAGGGTGATATCAACAGCGGCAACTTCGCACTGCACATCAAGGGTGCCGGAGATGTTGACCTGCACGAGATTTATGCTACAAACAACGCGCTTATCGACGTTGCCAACGGCAATCTCACCTTGGCAAAAATCGACGGCAATCTGGTAGCTCTGCAGCTGAAGACCGAAGGCAAGCAGCTGAAGGTTGATGAGCTTATCGCAGGCACCAAGATTATTGCTCAGGGCAGCGACATTGACCTGAACAAGATTCAGCAGCGTCTGGATGCTGACGGCCTTCTGACCATCGTTCCGGACGGTGCACAGCCTGATAAACCTATTGACAACCTGAAGATTGGTGAGATAATTACTAATAAGGGTGTCCGCTTCGAGCATCTGTGGCTGAATAACGGCTCTATCAAAGTTAGCGAGGGCATGTTCCATATCGATAAGCTGGTAGTCAACAATGTTGCGCATTTCAGCAATAAGCATATGAAGACTGCTGTATGGGGCGCACCGCCGCAACGTGACGGCAGCGACAGCGTTTACTGGAACAACATTGCAGTGAACAACCCAGCAGATAATCTGACTGAATGGCAGCAGGAGGGTACTAACCCGGATAAATGGATGTTCCTGCACTTCACTGCACAGCCGAACGTTCAGCACAGCAACGGCGCACTGCTTGACCTGCGCAATTACGATTATGTTTATGACCAACGCTTTACCGCTGTAGACCATATGCTGCAGCAGCTCAACGAGAACAAAGCAGAGGAATATGACATCAATCACGCACCGGATGTAGTACAATACTTCCGCTACGACCTGTATGACCTGGATGAAGACGATAACAAGAGTGAACCCGTAAAAATCACTGTAGAAGCATAGGAGGAAACGCTGATGAACAAAAAGGCAGAGGCTTTTATCAAATATCTGGATGATAAGAAGATTACCTGCTTTGCCATTGAACAGATTAGCGAGGATAAGCTGAACACAGTGGTCTTCCGTTCTCACATTGTTGTTGAAGGCCAGCGTCTGCCGACGCTGGTCATCCTGGACAGCAGTATTTATGGTATGCTTCGCGTGCAGCTGGCAGCAAATGCTGTCAATGAAACGAATGAAGTGGCCATTCTGAGGGAAATCAACAAGGTGAACCGTCAATATAAGGTGTTCAAATATTATCTTACAGATGACGGTTCACTCTACCTGGACAGCTGCCTGCTCTGCCAAAATGGCAGGCTGGAGGGCGACATGATTTATACCGTGCTGGATGTAATCATCAAGCATCTGGAAAAGGAATATAAAAAAATAATGCAGCTCATCTGGCAGGCTAATTAGTCTGCCGGATGCAGCAAAGTTATGTATATCAAAGGGGTGTTGACGATGATTACTAATAAAACAAGCTTGCTTCTGGTTACGCTTTTGCTGGGATGCAGTGCCGTTGCTTTTGCAGGGCCTACAGATGAGCAGGCAGCAGAATTCCATAAAAGCGGCCTGAATAACGCCGGTGTGGCAGCCAACAGAGCGATAGAGTATATGGAGCGCCAGCGTGTTGCCAAGCAGATTGCCGAGGACAAGGCCAAGGCAAGCAGCAAGGTAGAGCAGGGGAGCGAAAAGCCTGATGCGGAGCAGCAGGCAGCAATAACCTTTAAGCTGGAAAAGCTGGAGCTGGATGAATCTACCGTACTGGAGCAGGCAGAGCTGCAGAAGCTGACGGACGAATATATCGGTAAAGAGGTTGGCGTCAAGGATTTGTACGAGCTGGTGAATAAAATCAACAAGCTGTATCTTGATAATGGTTACTTTACCTGTCGTGCAATTTTGCCGGCACAGACAATTAAAAACGGTACGGTAAAAATTGAGCTTATCGAAGGCAAAACGAATGCTGTTGAGGTGCAGGGCAACAAGTATACCAAAAGCAAATACATCAGCAAGCGTATGAGCCTGAAGCAGGGTGAGGTTGCCAACATCAATAAGCTGAATGACGATTTACTGCGCTTTAACGCTGCCAATGACGTGCAGTTGCGCATTTCTCTGCAGGCTGGCAGTGAGCCTGGCACTACGGATTACGTCATTAGCGCCTATGAACCGCAAAACATCACCTGGACTGTTTACAGTGATAACGCAGGCAGTGATACGAGCGGCGAATACCGCGGCGGCCTGTTCTTTACGGACAGAAGCCTGACAGGTGTGCGTGACGCGCTGACGCTGAACACAATGCTGAGCGATGGCACCAAATCATTCGGCCTTGGCTACAGCAGGCCCTTAGGCCATAGCGGTACCAAGCTGAACCTGCAGTACAGCGCCAACAGCGTTCACATTACGGACGGACAGCTGGAGCCGTTGAATGTACGCGGTCATGCTTATGCGATGAACATTGGCCTGAGCCAGCCGTTGGTAGTGACGGAAAAGATTCGTACTGAGGCAACACTTGATTACGGCCAGCAAAATTCCAAGACTGATTTCAGCGGCCAGCATTGGCTCGATGATACCATTAAAGGCGTTACGGCAGGCTATTCCGTAACTAATTACGGCGCAAGCTCTGTTATTTACCAAAAGCACAGCTTTAACGCCGGTACGCATACCAATATTGCCGATAAGGACAAGGATTTTTCCCTGTATCAGCTTAATGGCCTGTACCAGAAAATGTATCAGCATGGGCAGCTTTTGAGCCTGCGCCTGGATGCACAGCGTGGCTTCAACAATTATCTGCCTTCCGCCCGTCAGTTCTACATTGGCGGTATGTACAGCGTACGCGGCTACAAGGAAAGCCTGCTCGGCGGCGACAGTGGCTACAGTGTGGGCCTGGAATATTCCGTGCCTGTGACTAAGGACAAAAAGACTAATGCTTTCGTCTTTATGGATCATGGTCAGGTCTTTGGCGACAGTGCCTTTGACAGCCATGTACTGACAAGCTGTGGTCTGGGCGTGCGCAGCAACATCACCAAGCACATCGGTGCTGTGGTAACATTGGGCGTGCCTTTGATTAAGGAAATCAATAATACTGATGTAGATTCAACTCGCATCCATTTCATGGTAAGCGGTCAATTCTAAAAAAATCTTGTGTAATAATAGGACTAGGGAAACCCGGTCCTATTATTTTTTTCCTGTATATATGTAGGAAAAAGAAGCTTTGCCTGTAGCTGATATCCTATTATATGAAAAAAATTTCGATAACTGATGACAATTACCACAATTCAAGCTATAATAGGTATATAAACAAAAAATTATTTTATGAGGTGACATACAATGCAATTTCCGATAGTTTTAGGTGTTTCTGCACGTCACGCACATCTGTGCCGTGAGCATATGGATATTTTATTTGGTGAAGGCAGCGAGCTGCACGTTAAAAAGCCAATCGGCCAGCCTGGTCAGTTTGCTTCTGAAGAACAGATTACCATGGTAACTCCCAAGGATTCCATGAAGCTGCGCATCATCGGTCCTCTGCGTCCGGAAACTCAGATTGAGCTTTCTCTGACCGACGCGCGCAAGGTTGGCCTTGATGCTCCTATCCGCAACAGCGGCGACATCGCAGGCAGCGCTGGCGCTAAGCTCATCGGTCCGAAGGGCGAGCTGGAGCTGAAGGAGGGTATTATCATCGCAGCACGTCACGTACATCTGTACCCCGAAACCGCTGAAAAATACGGCCTGAAGGATGGCGATATCGTTGATATTACCACAGAGGGCGAGCGTTCTGTAACACTGCATAATGTTCTGGTACGTGCGGGCGTAAAGCATGCTGACGAGGTTCATATTGATACCGACGAAGCTAATGCCTGCAACTTGGGCAGCGGCGTGATGGTGAACGTTGTTACCAAATAACTTCCTTATAATAAAGTAGAGGAGCGAAAGCTTATGAATAAAAGTGCGATTTTAGCAGCAATGCTCATCCTTGCAAGCAGCAGTGCTTATGCCTACGAAAACAGCTACGCAGGCTATAGCGTTAAGGACGGACAGCCTTACTATAAGCTGGAAGCGAAGAAGGTTTATGCGTATACCAATATCAGCAGCAAAAAGGCTTATCAGAACGAAGAGGATTTAAAAAATACCGCAGTTAATATTGTTAACTATTGCACAGCAGAGGATATGGAGCAGATTTTAGGCGAAAAATTCTCTACTGCTTATTTTGATGCGGAATATGAGAAGCTGGCACTTTTGGAGCGCTCCCAGCTTAATCCGAAAACTGTGCCTGCGCCGTTACTGGAGCTTGAAAAATATGCAGAGCACGACAGCAATGGTAATGTAACCATCCAAAGCAAGGTGCTCAAGGAGAAGCTGGACCAGCTTACTCCTGTAATCAAGATAGGCAAGATTGCCGGCAAAAAGGCAATTACCATTTCTTATATCTATAAGCAATCTGATGTACTGTTTAAAATTGATACCAGCATGGTTTCCGCCAATGACAGACTTTATCTGCTGTCGACGGTGAACAGTGATCAGGATGTATACGCTCCGAAGAAGGACGAAAAAGCTGCTGACGCTGATACAACAGATGTTGATATCGATGATATTGAAGATATCGATACTGACGAAGCAGGCAGTGAGGATAAAGCAGCAAAAACAAAGCCTCAGGACGCAGCTTCTATCAAGGAAGCAGTAGAAAAGGCTATGCAGGTAGAAAATGTTGCTTTGCGCGACATTCCTGCAGAAACAATGCAGCGCTTTGATAAAGCACACACTGATCTGCTGAAGGGCTTTAAGGCTTTTGCTCCGACAAGCACGCCGAAGGCCATCAGCTTCACTGATACTGCAGTCGGTAAAAGTGTGCAGCTGCCGGATGATTGGTTCTACGGCCAGATGAACCTGCGATATAAGGATAAAGGCACCTTTTATCTGACTATGGCTTCTTCTATGAAGCAAATGCAGGAGGTTGCCGCAAATACAGATTATGACAATATCTATTCTGTATTTGCTATTCCGGCGTCTGATCCTGAATACCAGAAGAAGGTTACGGAGCTTTACACCAGCGGCATGCGCAATGTTCTGGAGCATTGGAATCATCTGCTTGTTACCGTCAGCGTAGATAATATTAATGACGCTGATGCTAAAGAGCTTTTAGCAACGCCTGTTGCCAACAAGCTTGCTGTGGAAAGCTTTATTAATGATGGTCTGCAGCGACTGAAGGGCTTTGGCAATGATTACTTTGCTTTGAAGGAATATAAGACAAATTTTGACTTCACAAAGGAAAAAGCTCTTATTAGCATCAATGCTGATATCCAATTGCTGAAGGATTTTGCTTATAACAATAAAATTTTGCTGAGCTGTAGCCAAAAGGCCGCTACAGCGATGCTTTTTATCAAAAAAACTGACGCTGAGACAGAAAAAGCCCTTGAACAGCAAGTAAACGAATGGCACTTTTAATTACACAGGTGCAATGAATTGCACTGCATAAAATTCTCACGTCTGAGAAAAGGAAAATTTAACATAATATACATTATCGGACGTAAAATATTATTTTGCAGTCTTTGCGGTAAAAAGGCCGTATTATAGACATGCTTATTTCCCAACTGAGGAAAATGCTGAAAAAAGCGTCAGATAATGAGAATTCTTTGCTTTTTGCTCCTCCCCCGGATGTTTTGAGAAGCTTGTAGCATTTTTATGTTAAATTAGCCACCGTGCGCACTGCTGTTTGACGAAATTACTTTTATCTGCTATAATTTGTATAAGGTAATCTATAAACAAATGATTGGAGGGTCTAAAATGGGAAGAAGAAAAGCGCTCCCGCCAGACTTTGATGGCAACTATACTGAAGAAATGTTGTCTGAACGCCAACGTAATATTTTAAAATTCGTTCGTACTTTTATTAATCATAAGGGCTATCCGCCTGCTGTACGCGAAATCGGTGCAGCAGTAGGTTTATCCTCCAGTGCCAGCGTGCATAATCATCTGAAGAAGCTGCAGGAATACGGCTTCATTCAGCGTGATGCTGCCAAACCGCGTGCTTTGGAGCTGATGAGCGAAAGCGATGCCTGGAGAAACAAGCTCCTTGTTCCGGTACCGCTGGTTGGCAAGGTTACTGCAGGTGTTCCTATTCTCGCTGTAGAGAATATCGAAGAGACCTATCCTATTCCTCGCGACCTGATCGGCTGTGACGATGATGTTTTCATGCTTTCCGTATGCGGTGACAGCATGATTAACGCAGGTATCCTGGACCATGACTACATTATTGCACGTAAGCAGAATTTTGCTAATAACGGCGATATTGTTGTTGCCCTGATTGACGGCGAGGAAACTACCGTTAAGCGTTACTTCCGCGAGCTGCGCAGTGTGCGCCTGCAACCGGAAAACGATAAGTACGAGCCGATTGTCGGTTCTGACAACATTAAGGTGCTTGGTAAGGTTATTTCTGTATTCCGTATGCTCTGATAACCTGACTGTAAAATGCATGTAAAATGATGTCACTTTAACGTCAAACACGAAAAACAGCTCTTTACAGAGCTGTTTTTTTGTTATATATTATAGTTATGAATATGTGTAAACGATTTTTACAAGGAGATGACGCTTATGTTACATCCATCTACTGATATTATCATGAACGCCCAGCAGTTCTTTGCTGCGGAGCAGAGCGAGGCAAATCTGGTGAAGCTGTTGCATGCAGTCAGCGTAATGCTGCAGGAAGGTGCCGAGGTGCTCATCCCTACTGCTGATAATGCGCCGGAGGGCCAACTGCTGCTGCAGACGCAGACTACCGAAAGCGGCCTGGAATACATGACTGCCTTCAGCAGTAAGGAATCCTATGAGCAGGGCAAGCCCTGCAATGTTATCAGCCGTCCTTTAGTCAACTGCTTTGAAGCTATCCTCCAAATGGACGGCATTGCCGGCATTATCTTTAACCCTGCTTCCCCTGCTTCCCCTGCTCCCTTCAATATTCAAAACCGGATGATCAAGGAGCTGTTGACTGATGCCAAAAAGAACAAGCAGCAGAACGCTATTTCCGTTTGGCGTGGTGACATAACTACGCTGGACTGCGACGCGATTGTTAATGCTGCCAACAGCACGCTTTTAGGCGGCGGTGGCGTTGATGGTGCTATCCACCGCGCTGCAGGACCGCAGCTTTTGGAGGAATGCAAAACATTAGGCGGCTGCACAACCGGTGCTGCCAAGATTACCTATGGCTATAACCTGCATGCAAGCTACATTATTCATACTGTAGGCCCAATTTATAATGGTAAGGTTGAACAAAGACTGGAGCTTGCCGACTGCTATAAAAACAGCCTGGACCTGGCGCGTAAGCATCATCTGCACAGCATTGCTTTCCCGGCGATTTCTACCGGTGCTTATGCTTATCCTGTGGACGAGGCTGCCCGTATCGCTCTTTTGACCTGCACCGAATGGATTAATGCCAACGCCGACTATGGCATGAGCGTTGTGCTTACCTGCTTCAACAGCGGGGTTTATAACACTTATCAGGAGCTTGTTAAAAAGGCACAGAACGGCGAGTTAGATTAACCTTATAGCACTTTTATGTACGACAAAACCCGTGACTCCCTTCGGAGGTCACGGGTTTTTATTAACCTTAGCGTAAATTTACTAGCGTACAGATTTACGCATTGATGATATTGTTGAACAAAGATTTATTGGCTTCGATAGGCTGCTTGCCGCCGACTACGCAGATCAGGCCGTCGCTAAGCATGTCCTCTACTACCTTAGCCAGTGCCTGCAGGTCTTCATTGCTTACATTGAGGATTTCGCTGCGGATGCGCTGGCGCAGCTCAACGGGAACGTGCTTCAGGTATTGTGCTGTAGCCTTGTCAAGACGCATGCTGTTGGTCAGGGGCTTATCCATCGTGCTGATGGTACCGATAACATACTTGTTCAGCTCGCGTTCTGGGAATTCCTCGTTTCTCAGCCATTCTGCCAGACCTTGGTAAGCCTCTAGAGTTTTCGGCAGCTGCGGGTCGCGGTAGGATGCAAACACGCCCACGCCGTTCAGCTCAAAGCGTGCGGTAACACCGTAAGCGCCGCCCTGAATACGGATTTTGGTCCACAGGTATTCGTAGCTCAGAATGGTTTCCAGTACAGCCATCGCGCCTACGTATTTGTGACCGTGCTTAGCAAAGTTGCCGCCTGCAGCAACGTATTGTACCTTACCAGCAGTTGCAATAGCCTCGTTAGTGGTGCCTACGGGCAGAATCTCAGCCTTCTCCCCTGCTTCTGCATCAGACAGCTTGCTGATGAAATCAAGGCACTGCTGTCTTACTGTTGCCTGCTCTTTTACGTCACAGCTATAGCTGAGCAGGAAACGGTTCTTCTGGAAAAAGCGTTTGATTAACAGGCTCAGTTGCTCCAGTACCTGCGGTGCCAGCTCGTCGAAGTTATCTGTCAGCTTTTTGAGGAACTGGTAATAGCTGAATTCATCCTGCTCGTTGACGCGTGCGCCGGCAGAGCAATAGGAGAACAGTCTGGTGATAGCAACGGTCTGACCGCGGTTGAAGAAATTGTCATCCCAATCGGTTTTCAGCTCGGATACCAGCTCGCGGAAGCGCTCCAGATCGTCCAGCTTGCTTTCCAAAGCAATAGCCTGCAGGATATCCAGCATTTTCGGCAGGTTATCTGTTAGGCATTTGCCTTTGGTGGAGAAGTAAATTTTATAATCATCCGTAGATTCTGCTTCGGTGAAGGCGCGTACAGCGAACGCAATGCCACCGGTATACATGATGGCGTTGGTTGCCAGCTCCTGATAGCTGTAGCGCTCGGTGTTGAACTTGCCCATGATATCTGTGAGCAGATAGCACAGAGGCAGCTTTTCGGCTTCCATATCGGTAATATCAAAATAGAAGCTGGTATAAGCGATTTTATTGGTGTTGCGCGGAAGATACAGCAAATGGCTTGCGCCCAGCTCTTCCTCCTGCGTTTCAATCTTCTCTACTTCCTGCCTGATGTCGCTGCGCTTCAGTACAGGGATGGTTGCGCGTGCTTCCTCACTGTCAGGCGTAGCCTGCAGGCGGTGTAGCTCGGCGCATTCGTCGATATGCTGCTGCAGCTCATCCTGGCTCATCTGTGCCTTGATAGCGCTCATTTTGGCAGCAGCGGCCTCCTGGTCTGCCTCCTCCTTGCCGGGCTGCGGCAGCAGGGTTACCAGCACCTTATGGGTGTTGTCCAGCAGATAGTTTTCAATAATGCTTTCGTAATAGTTGGTTTTCAGGCCCTCGCGCAGAGCTGCCAGATATTTGTTGTAACAGAGGCCATCGATCGGATTGCCGTCGTACAGCCAGTTATCCATAACGCCGATGCCCAGAATCAGTCCCTTGGGATAGCCGCCGAAATCTGCCTCACGCAGCTTGAATTCCATAGAGTTGATGTTAGCCTCTAACAGCTTTTTATCAATGCCGTTGATGGTGATGTCCTGCAGTGTTTTATAGATAACGCTGATAAATTTATCGCGCAGCTCCTTCTCACTGCCGCTGGCACGGATAGAGAATACCGGCTGATACATGCTTGAGGTATAGCTGCCGTTGATAATCTGGCCCACACCTGCATCCATCAGTGCACGGCGCAGTGCGGAGGATTCGCTGTCCAGCAATGTGCTTTTCAGCAGGCTCAGAGCCATGCTGGTCTGCAGGTCGGTTGCCTTGCCGGTTACGATAGAAAGCTCGTGATATGTTTTGGCAGTGCAGTCCTCCTCTGCCCCAACCGGATAAAAGGCTTCGATATCCGCAGTACGCGGCAAGGACTGCTGTTCTGCGATGGCGGAATCAACAGTGCCCGTCTTTTCAAAGCTGCTCAGATATTCGCTGTCGAGATATTCCAAAGTAGCGTCGATATCCATATCGCCGTATAAATAGATATAGCTGTTTTCCGGGCTGTAATAGGTTTTGTGGAACTGCTCGAATTTTTCCTGAGTCAGCTGCGGAATAGCGTCCGGATAGCCGCCGGATTCAAAGCGGTAGCAGTTGTCGGGGAACAAAGCCTTCATTGCTTCGTTTTCCAGATATGCGTCTGGCGAAGAATACACGCCCTTCATCTCGTTATAAACAACGCCGTTGTAGCTCAGCTCGCCGTCGATACTGTCCAGATTATAATGCCAGCCCTCCTGACGCAGGGTGTATTTGTTCTGATAGAAGGAAGGATAGAACACAGCGTCCAGATATACGTCCATCAGGTTATGGAAGTCCTTATCGTTGCGGCTGGCAACGGGATACATGGTCTTATCCGGGAAGGTCATTGCGTTCAAAAAGGTGTTCAGAGAGCCCTTGACCAAATCCACGAAGGGCTCCTTTAAGGGATATTGGCGGGAGCCGCAGAGAGAGGAATGCTCCAGAATATGTGCCACACCTGTATCATCTGCAGGCGGAGTTCTGAAGGAAATAGAAAAAACCTTGTTATCGTCATCGTTAGCAAGGTACAAAAGGCGTGCGCCGCTCTTGATATGCTCCATGATATATGCCTGGGAGCTGATTTCATCTACAAATTGTGCTTGTAAAACCTTAAAGCCGTGGTATACGGCATTTATTGCTAAAGTCATTGTTGCCTCCTAAAAATTTACACTATGGTATTTATTATAACATATTTGCATATCTATTGTCTGAAATTCTTGTAAAAACAGTTAGCTGTTGCTAAAAAAGATTATCTCCTTGCCAAAAGCGCTGTTCTTGCCTATAATAATTAGTAGAATAGTCAGAATCTGGAGGGAGTATTCATGGAAGAAGCACGCTTTACACTGCGCATTCATCCTATTATTATGAATAAGATGAAGCATTTGGCAAAGATAAATGGTCGTTCAGTAAATAAGGAAATCGAACAGATTTTGAAATGGGTTATTGATGATTATGAGCGCCAATACGGCAAAATTGAGCTGACCAAGGCGGAAATGCCTGGCTTCAGCACTGGCGCTACGGTTAAAGAAGCACCGGAGCAGCCTATGGAAATGCTCTTCGGTTTGGATAATAAAAGCAAAAAATAATATGTAGGCTCCCCTGCCCTACGCTATACAAATAATTAAGGCACTACTGCGCTCACAGTAGTGCCTTTAGTGTTTATGCTTATTTTGCTATTGCGTGCTCCTTCAGCTCCAGCTTTTGCTTTTCTTCTACCTCTTTGATGCGGCAGCTGGCGAAAATAGAACCGGAAACGTTATGCCATACGCTGAAGATAGCGCCCGGAAGCGTGGCCAGCGGATTAGCTGCGAAGTTTGCGGTCGCCAGAGCAAGCGCCAGACCGCTGTTTTGCATAGCAACCTCGATAGCAATGGAGGTTTCCTTAGCGTAGGATACCTTCATCAGACGCGCCATGCCCAGGCCCAGGGCCATACCGATGCCGTTGTGCAGGACAACTGCCAGCATTACGATCAGACCGCAGCTCATCAGCTTAGCAGCGTTGACAGCAACGATACCATCGATAATGGTTACAATCGCTACAACGGAAACCAGCGGCAGAATACCGCTAAGCTTGACGATGGTTTCGTGGAAAAGGCTGTTTAAGATGATACCTGCAAGCACAGGCAGCAGCACAATCTTTACTACGGAAAGTACCATAGCCATAAAGCTTACCTCAACCCAGGAGCCTGCCAGCAGGTACACCAGCACAGGTGTTACCAACGGTGCAATCAGAGTCGAAGTGATAGTCATGCCAACGGATAAGGGAACGTCACCCTTAGCGATGTAGGCAATAACGTTGCTGGCAGTACCGCCGGGGCAGCAGCCTACGAGGATAACGCCCAGAGCGATATCAGTATCAAGATTCATCACTACAGCCAACAGATAGGCTGCCAGGGGCATGATGGTGTATTGCAGGATACAGCCGGAAATAACCTCCTTAGGTCGGGAAAAGACGATTTGGAAGTCCTCGCGCTTGATGGTCAGGCCCATGCCAAACATTGCCGTACCCAGGAAAAGAGCTGTGTACTGCGGAATCCACATGAATTCCTGCGGATGGGTAAATGCTACCGCAGAGGTGACTAAAATCACGACTGCAATATACTTGGACAGTAATCCGCTTACCTTGCCAATGATGTTTAAAACGCTGTTTTGCTCGTTCATATTAAGTTTTCCTCCTTACATGTATGCTGCCTTTTTGGCAGTCACGCTGTTAACTGCTTCGAGCAGAAGCAATTACATGGGTATTGTACCACAAAAAGGAGGAAAAATAAAGCTTTAGCAGGCCTCCAGCAAACGCGCTACATCTACCTGCAGCTTGTCTGCAATGCGGAATACCAGGTCCATGCTGGGGCGCGCGCTTCCGTGCTCTATTTTGCTCAAATACTGCGGAGTAATGCCTATCTGCTCTGCGAGCATCCCTGCCCCAGCTCCTGCATGATTCTGTAATAACGAATTTTTTTGCCCATTTCAACATATTTTTCACAATACATATATCACCACTCCTCTTCTTCTGACTATATATAGCTTATAGCATTTCAGGCATTACTTCATGTAAAAAAAGGTGCGGGCTTTATTTTTTACATGCTTTTACATTTGCGGCACGTGCTTGCAGATGTAGTCTGCCTTGATAATGAGCAGGAATGAAAACGCAACGCTGCAACGAAAATGTACCTGTTACTTTTTCATTTTTCTTTAGCATAGTCTTATTATAAAAAACAGGATAGCCAAAGATTGACTATCCAGAAAAGTTTTCGAGAAGAAATAAGAAATTTCTTGGTGATTTATGATTTTTTTCAGCTTAATTTACTGCTAGCTCCTGTCGGGATACAACCTCAATCAGCTCGCCCTGACTCTTCAGCCAGATATCAATGCCCTTGCCAAAGACCTCCGCTTCGATAAGCGTACCCTTTTCGTCCTCCAGCACAACCTTAGCGGTTGGCAGTCGGTCTAAAATGTACTCATAGCAGCTGCCTTTGAAGTAAAAGCGCAGTCGTTGCAGATGCCCGCCGTACATAAACTGGATGCGCTTACGGAACTCGCCCTCTTCAAAGCGTTTTGCATATGGTACAGCAAAATGCTTGTCCGTAACCGTAAAGCCTTTGATTCTGTCGATGCGGTAAATTGTCGGGAAGGGATCGTTTTCAATCTCAAACTTTACCTTTTGCTTATCTTTAGGCGTAAGAAAGGCAATCAGATAGAAATAGAATTCGGAGAACATGATGCCTACAGGCTGCACAGTGCGTTGCACCTGCACGCCATCAGTACGACGGTAGGTAATCGTTACCTCCTGCTGTTCGCGCACAGCGCCGCTCAGCTCCCACATCTTCTTCAGGAATTTGTCCTTGTGCTGCGGCTCTACATAAAGCAGCTTTTCGTTGCCTATAAGCTCGCTTACACGCTGCTGCTCTGTTTTGGGGATACAGCAGTCAATCAGCTTATCGATAATCGGGTAAAGCTCCTTTTTGGTGAAGGCCCTGCTCTCCAGCAGTATTTTGAGCGTGGCGAAAACCTCTTCGTTAGACAGCAGATTGCGTGAGGGCGGTACAAGCTGGTAAGCGCCGAGCTTCTGGTTATATACCAAATCCTGCACAATTCCTGTTGCTTCGTTCTGCTCATGCAAAAAGGACCGCAGGTCTTCTATGTCGCGCTGAATAGAGCGTAAGGAGCAGCCAAAGCGTTGGGCCTCCTCCTTCTTGTAGAGCATTTTGCCGTCTACCAGGCGCGAATACATATAGAGCAAACGATCCTTTGCGATGCGTAAATCTGTCATTATTAGTTCCTCCCTGCCATGAAATTTGCAAAGCGGTTGACGCAAGAAAATCTCTGTAAGCTTATTATAGCACAATCATTCTCTTAAGCAAACGTTTTGCCACCGGCTATAAACAAATTTTACCATAGCGGGAGGACACATATTGTCTTTCTCTAAAAATATTTTTGGCTTTCTCAGCATATTTCAGAGATAACAGGCTGAAATTTACGCCTGTTCAGTTTTAAGCGTGGGCAGAACGCCGTCCAGTGCTTCCAAAGCGCGTGCTGCAATCTGAGCGTTCTTTTCTCTCTTCTTGCGGATGCGTACAGTGAGCGGCGGAATGAGGCCGAAGTTGATGTTCATCGGCTGGAAGTTTTCAATCGCCGGATTGCTGATGTAGTTGGCCAGTGCGCCGTGCGCAGTTACGTCGGGGAATTCTACCTCCGGCAGCTCCAATACCGCTCTTGCAGCAGCTAAACCGGCCATCAGTCCGGAGGCTGCCGATTCAACGTAGCCTTCTACGCCTGTCATCTGTCCGGCAAAGTAGAAGCGCTTGTTGCTGCGCAGGCTGAAGTGCTTATCCAAAAGCTGCGGCGAATTCAGGTAGGTGTTTTTGTGCATTACGCCGAAACGGACGAACTCTGCGTTCTCCAGACCGGGAATCATGCCGAAAACACGTCTTTGCTCCGGCCATTTGAGATGTGTCTGGAAGCCTACAAGGTTATAGAGAGACGCTGCAGCGTTATCCTGACGCAGCTGCACTACTGCATATGCTTCCTTGCCGTTGCGCGGGTCAATGAGGCCTACGGGCTTCAGCGGGCCGAAGCGCATGGTGTCCTCGCCTCTTGCAGCCATTTCCTCGATAGGCATGCAGGCTTCAAATACATCATGCTCAAAATCTTTTACGGGAGCGCTTTCCGCATTGCAGAGAGCTTCCCAGAAGGCAACGTATTCCTCCTTCGTGTAGAAGGGGCAGTTGATGTAGTCGGCGCCGCCCTTGTCGTAGCGGGAGGCACGGTAAACCTTGTCATAGTCCAGGGAATCGGCGGTAACAATCGGTGCTGCGGCATCAAAGAAGTGCAGATAATCAGCATGCAGCAGCTTTTTGATATCGGCGAAAAGCGCGTCGCTGGTCAGCGGGCCGCTGGCTACGATGACAGTGCCTTCAAGGCTTTCCAGGTCGGTCACCTCTTCGTGGATGACGGTAACAAGCGGATTAGCCTTTACTGCTTCGGTTACGGCAGCGGCAAAGCCGTCGCGGTCAACAGCCAGAGCGCCGCCGGCAGGCACCTGATGCTCGTCAGCCTTTTGCATGATGAGAGAGCCTAAACGGCGCATTTCTTCCTTCAGCAGGCCGACAGCGTTTTCAATATTGCCTGCGCGCAGGGAGTTGCTGCAGACAAGCTCGGCAAAATATGCGGTTTTATGTGCTTCGTCACTTTTTACAGGACGCATTTCGTGCAGGATTACAGGGATACCGTGGCGCGTGAGCTGGGTAACGGCTTCGCAGCCTGCCAGGCCCGCACCGATTACGTGTACAGGAGAGATAGTCATTTATTCCTTGCTGCCTTTCTTAGTTGTAGTAGTCTTTTTTGCTGCAGTGGTTTTCTTCGCAGCAGTTTTGGTAGCAGTCGTTTTCTTAGCGGTAGTCTTTTTAGCCGCCGTAGTTTTCTTGGTTGCGGTTGTTTTAGCCTCCGTAGTCTTTGCTGCAGCGGTTTTGGAAGCATATACCGGTCTTGCCTTGGAGCATTCCGGGTTGCTGCAGAATTTGCGCTTGCTGCCGTTGCGTTCCACGTGCTCTACCATCATAGCGCCGCAGTCCGGGCAGGTTTCGTTAAGCGGCTTGTCCCAGGTGGTGTAATCGCACTCAGGATACTTTTCACAGCCATAGAATACCTTGCCGGTCTTGCTTTTGCGTTCGAGGATATCGGCGCCGCACTTAGGACATTTAACACCAATCGGGTGCAGAATGGGCTTGGTATTGCGGCATTTGGGGAAGTTGGGGCAAGCCAGGAACTTGCCGAAGCGTCCTTCGCGGATAACCATCATGGTGCCGTCGTTGCACTTGTCACAGGGAACGTCAGATACCTCTAGCGGGATTTCCACGATAGGAATTGCCACGCCTGCGTGGTCCAGATCCTTTTTGAAGGGACCATAGAATTCGCTGAGGACCTCGTCCTTAGTATGCTTCTTCTCAGCAACCTCATCCAGCTTTTCCTCCATCTGGGCAGTGAAGCCGATGTTGATGAGTCCCTTAAAATATTCGGTAAGCATATCCACGGTCATAATGCCAAGCTCGGTAACGAGCAGCTTTTTGGCCTCTTTGACAACGTAACCGCGGGTAAGCAGTGTAACGATGGTAGGTGCAAAGGTGCTGGGGCGGCCGATGCCCTTCTCCTCCAGCTCCTTGATGAGCGTTGCTTCGGTGAAGTGTGCAGGCGGCTCGGTGAAGTGCTGCTCTGCCGGCATGAGCTTGTAAAGGACAATCTTTGTGCCAGGCTCAATGTAAGGAACCTTTGCATCCTTTTCTTTGTCATCATATTTGCTGTGCAGCTGCAAGAAGCCCGGGAATTTCAGTACGGAGCCGGTTGCGCGCAGCTGGTAGTCGGCAGCATCAATTGCCAATGTGGTAACGTCATATACAGCGTCCGTCATCTGGCTGGCAACAACGCGGTTCCAGATGAGCGTATACAGCTTCAGCTGGTCGCCAGTAAGATACTCCTGCATCTCGGCCGGTGTACGCATGACGCTGGTCGGACGAATCGCCTCATGCGCGTCCTGCGCGTTCTTCTTGGTGCTATAATGGTTGGCCTTGGCAGGGCAGAACTCACTGCCGAAGTTTTGCTTGATATAGTCGCGGATTTCAGCAACAGCTACGTCCGCCAGACGCACGGAGTCGGTTCTCATGTAGGTAATAAGGCCGACGGAGGTTTTGCCCAGCGATACGCCTTCATAAAGCTGCTGTGCGAGCATCATGGTCTTTTTGGCGCTGAAGTTGAGCTTTTTGTTGGCCTCCTGCTGCATGCTGGAGGTAGTAAACGGCGGTACGGGGTGACGCTTGCGTTCCTTCTTCACTGCGTCGCTCACGATGTAATCGGCCTTGGAGAGTGCTTCCTCCGCAGCTCTTGCCTCTGCCTCATTGTGCAGCTCCAGCTTTTTGCCCTTATATTTCACTGCCTCAGCCTCAAAGAGCGGTGCTTTGCTGTTTTCACGCAGCTTGGCGCGCAGTGTCCAGTATTCTACCGGCACGAAATCTTCGATTTCACGGTCGCGGTCGGCAACAATTTTAGTTGCAACGGATTGCACGCGGCCTGCGCTCAATCCCTTGCGGATTTTACGCCACAGCAGCGGGCTCAGCTGATAGCCTACGATGCGGTCCAAAATGCGGCGTGCCTGCTGTGCATCAACCATATCCATGTCAATGCAGCGCGGATGCTTGATAGCGTCCTTGACAGCAGCAGCGGTAATCTCATGAAATTCAATGCGGCAGGCAGATGTCGGGTCAATTCCCAGAATAAATGCCAGATGCCAGCTGATTGCTTCACCCTCGCGGTCAGGGTCAGTTGCCAGCAAGACTTTGTCGGCTTTTTTGGCTTCAGCCTTCAAGGATTTGATTAAATCGCCCTTGCCGCGGATGTTGATATATTTCGGCTCAAATTCGTTTGCATGCTCCTCGTCCGGCAGAAAGGTTACACCCAGGGTGCTTTTCGGCAGGTCGCGCAAGTGTCCCATAGAAGCCTTAACAGTATAGTTTTTGCCTAAAAATTTTTCGATAGTCTTGGATTTCGTAGGTGATTCCACGATAACCAGAGTCTTTGCCATTTATGTTCCTCCTACTTTCGGTAGTAACGCTGCGCCTGGTCTGTAGCCACCAGTCCGGCGGCCTGCAGGTCAAGCAGCTCCATGCTCACGGCAGCAAAAGCAGCTCCGCTCTGCTCCGTCAGCTTTTCTAAAGAAAGCGTCCCTGCCTGCAAAAGTGCCAGCAGCTTCGCTCCTAATTCAGTTGTGACCGGTGCGGGCGCAGGCTTTGGCTTCTGCGGTGCACAGTCAAAAATACTTGGCTGGGTTATGCGGCGGTTCATCGCCTGCTGCCAGCTTCTTTTATCGTCTAAAATATCCTGTGGCATATCCACCAGCTTGGCACCGGTGCGGATAAGCTCGTGACAGCCAATGCTGCTGCCGTCGAAAATATTCCCCGGTACGCAATATACCTCGCGTCCCTCATCTGCAGCAATGTTCGCCGTAATTACAGCGCCGCTGCGCTTGCCTGCCTCTGCTACCAGCACTGCCTGTGACAGACCGACGATGATGCGGTTGCGCGCAGGAAAGTTGGCTGCTATGGGCGGTACTCCCGGCGGGTATTCCGACACGAGCGCGCCGCGTTCGGCAATGCGGGCAAACAGTCTGGCGTTTTCCGGCGGATAGGCAATATCCAGCCCACAGCCAAGCACTGCCACCGTCGTCCCTCCGGCCTGCAGGCAGGCCTCGTGCGCCGCCGTGTCAATGCCCTTGGCACCGCCGCTGATGATGGGTATACCCTCGCGCGTCATCGCCTGCGCAAAGCAGGCAGCAGCACGCACACCGTATTCCGTACAGCGACGCGAACCGACTATCGCCAGGGTGTAAGGAGCCTCGGGCAGCTTTCCTTTGATGTAAAGCACCAAAGGCTTGTCGCTCAGGTTCTGCAGGCTCTGCGGATAAGCAGCGTCCGTATACGCTAAGAGCTCCACGCCATGATGACGGCAGAAGTAATCAATTTTCTGCGGCATACGTGCATCGCGGTTGCCAAGAAAATTGTGAATCGCCTTCAGCGTGCAAAGTCCTGTCGCTGTAAGTGTGGCAGCATCAGCCTCAAAAACGGCGCGGGCACTGCCCAAAGCGTTGATTAAAGCAGGGATTCTGCTGCGTCCCAACCCGGGGACAGCAGCGCAGATTGCAGCAAGATATAAGGTATCCATAAGGTCACACTCCTCCTGTTTTCTCTACATGATTATGCAGTCAGAGCGGAACTTCATGCCACAGCCTTCATAATATGCGATTTTCTTACATTATAATGATGAAATTCGTATTGGTCAAGTAAATTAATTATACAATGGAAGAAATTATCAGTCAAAACTCTTGGAAAGCATACTGCTAAAAGTGCGCAAAACCGCGCCACGCAGCAAAAAGGACTCCCTCGGCTGAAGGAGTCCGCTGCTTATTAATTTTTATTTTTGCAGTCTTTGCATTACGTAATCGACAATCTGCTGTGCTGCCAAAGGATGTGCATGCGCACTGCACGCTGCAGCCTCGCGGGGGTTGGCCGTACTGTTTTTGATGTGCTGCACCAGCTCGTCGGTAGAGCGTGCCACCAGAGCGCCGCAATACTGCTGCAGGAAGGCGGCGTTGCCCTCCTCCTGCCCCGGCAGCGGCTTGTAGATTAAAAGGTCCAGACCGCTCGCCAACACCTCGGCAGAGGTCAGACCGCCGGCCTTGGTGATAATCATATCTGCGCCTGCCATAAGCTGCGGCACATCCTCGCGGAAGCCATAGATTTCGGCCGTAGCGCCGTATTTTTCGCTCAGCTTTTCGGCCAACGCCTCGTTATGGCCGGTAACAGCGACAACGCGCAGGTTTTTCAGAGCGGCGCGCTGCAGCGCCGTGATTATCTCGGACATCGGCAGCAGGCCCTCGCCCCCGCCCATCAAAAGGCAGACGCGTTCGTTTTCGTCCCAGCCGAAGAACTCGCGGCATTTCTGCTTATCATGCTTAATCATAAACTGCTGGCGCACGGGAATGCCCATAGCCCGAATGTCGGCAGTAGTAGTGAGCTTGTCACGCAGCAGCTCGTCGGCGATAAAGTAGGTATCCACGCCGTCGCAAACCCACCAGCGGTGAATCGTAAAGTCGGTCACTACGGCGCCGAGCCAAAGGTCGGGATGCTGCTTTTTATAATAGCCGATAATGCCCGCAGGCGTAGCGTGCGTAGCGATTACCGCGTCAGGCTGCACACTGCGCAGGTAGCTGCCGCCTAAGCGTGCCAAGAGGCGGTTTAAGAGCTCACGCAGCCATAAGGAGCCGCCCTGCTTATTGCCCCAGCTGTAGGCCAGCTTGTAAAGCCACGGGCAGCATTTTAAAATCCACAGGTAGGTGCCGAGAAAGGCCTTGCCCAGAAACTGCGGGAAGAAGTCGAAAATGTTGCCGTGGATGACCTCAACCTCCGGACGGTCGGCGAAGGCCTGCTCCAGCGCTTCGGCTGCCAGTCTGTGTCCGGAGCCTATGGGTGCCGAAAGCAGGAGCACAGTATATTTTTTTCGTGTTTTTTGCATATGTATCACCATCTATATTGTATCGGAAATATAGCTAATCGGAATTTTTTTGCGAAAAAGGCTTGCTATCATAGCCTTTATATTGTATCATATTTTTAACTACAATCAATAGTTAATGTTCTCGCAAAGAGTAAAATTCGTGAGAAATTTTTGGGAGGCTCATCAAATGACTACAAGAAGACCTGTTGAAAGCTTTAGCTTTCCTGTAGAAAAAATTAAAGAAGGTTATTATACTGACGCATATTTTATGCGTTCCGAAGAGATTTTGAACGGTGATAATTATCATCCGCGTGTGCTGATGCAGGTGTTCGCCCGTGACCATGTTGTTGTTTGCGGTACCGACGAGGTCATTGCTCTGATTCGTCAATGCGCTTTCCATCCGGAAACTATCGAAATTCATTCCCTGCGTGACGGCGAAGAGGTTGACGAATGGGAAACCGTTATGACTATCGAAGGCGATTACGCTGACTTTGCGCATCTGGAAACCCTTTATCTGGGTATTCTGGCACGCCAGAGCCGCATTGCTACCAATGTTCGCCGCGTAGTTAAGGCTGCCAACGGCAAGCCTGTGCTCTTCTTCCCTGCACGCTATGATATTTACCAGACTCAGGAATCCGACGGCTATGCAGCTTTGGTTGGCGGCATCCACGGCTTTTCTACCGATGCTAATGCGCTGGCAGCAGGCGGCAAAGGCCTGGGCACTATCCCCCATGCATTGATTGCTTCCTATAAGGGCGATACTGTCGCTGCTACCGAAGCCTTTGATAAATATGTTGACCCGTCTATCGCACGTATCGCTTTGGTTGACTTTGACAACGACTGCGTAAACACTTCTCTGGCTGTTGCCCGCAAGCTGGGCAAAAAGCTCGCAGGCGTGCGTCTGGATACCTCCGGCAGCATGGTTGACAAGAGCCTGTGGACTCAAATCGGTACCTTTAAACCGACCGGCGTTTGCAAGGAGCTTGTTTGCAATGTTCGCCGTGCGCTGGATGCCGAAGGCTTCAACCACGTTAAGATTATCGCTTCCGGCGGCTTTGATGCTGAGCGCGTAGCAGCGTTTGAGGAAATGGGCGTACCGGTTGATACCTATGCAGTAGGCTCTTCCTTCTTCGACGGCAACATCAACTACACTGCTGATATCGTTAAGGTTGACGGCAAGGACTGCGCTAAGGCCGGCCGCAAATACAATCCTAACCCCAAAATGGAGCTTGTGAAATAATTTGCAACAATGAGGTTGCAGTGCGAAAGTACTGCAGCCTTTTTTGCTACCCGAACATCATAGTAACCTAAAAACTTAGCTAAAAGTATAAATAGAACTGCAACGTAAAAGTCAGTTAGAAGTTTAGCTTGAAGTACAACGTAAAAACAGGAGAATATAGTGTCATGCAGGGAATAAAAATTACAGCGAATAAGTGTCCGGAACCACATGCGGGCGCATCCAAGAAGCAAGTCCGTAGGACGATGCTGATTGGTTTATGCGCGCCATGCGATAGTGTCCCAAGAAGCAAGCTCACAGAGCGTAGCTGATTGGTTTGACACGAACCGCTAAGGGGCGCAATGTCTGAGCGCTACGCCTGTTATAGTAGTATTTGTCAGCATAGCGCGAGTTTTGCGCCGCTTAGTCTTGGTTCCACACGAAATGAGCGACCGTAATTTTTTCTGACCGAAAGGACACTAATTCTCCAAATATAACCCACTTTATAATATTTTTCGTATCAAAGTAAAGGAGATTAAGCGTTGTATAGAGAATAAACGTTACAGCGAACCCCAATTTTTGCTGACCGTAGAGATACTTACTCTCCAGAATACAATATCTTTGTAATATTTTTCATCTACATAAAAAGGAGAACCCACCATGTCATTGAATACAACTCCCGCTGCCGAACGTATCCACATCGGTATTTTCGGTAAGCGTAACGCCGGCAAGTCCAGCCTGATCAACGCCATCACCAGCCAGGAGCTTGCCATTGTCAGCGAACAAAAGGGTACTACGACTGACCCTGTATATAAGGCTATGGAGCTTTTGCCCCTCGGCCCGGTGATGATTATCGACACCCCTGGCCTCGATGATGAGGGCGAGCTGGGCGCGCAGCGCATCGCCAAGGCACAGCAGGTGCTTGGTAAGTGCGACATCGCTCTGCTCGTTGTAGATGCCAGCGTAGGCCTCAGCGAAGCGGATAAAGCGCTGTGGCAGCAGCTGCAGGCTAAAAAGCTCCCCTCTATCCTCGTATTGAACAAGGTAGAGCTGCTGGACGAAATGCGCCAGGCACTGCTCACCATGGAGGCCATGAAGCTCACCAAGCAATGCTTCCTCGTCAGCGCCCTTGCCAACCGTAACATCAACGAGCTGAAGGAGGCTATCTCCGCTCTGCGCCCGCATGAAGTAGAACGTCAGCTGCTCGGCGACTTAATCAAGCCCTGCGACATCGTAGTGCTCGTAACGCCGATTGACAGCGCCGCCCCTAAGGGCAGGCTCATCCTGCCGCAGCAGCAGGTACTGCGCAACGTGCTCGACAACAAGGGCATTGCCATAACCGTGCAGGAAAGCGAGCTGGCGGAAGCACTGGCACGTCTCACCTTCCCACCAAAGCTCGTCGTAACCGACAGCCAGGCCTTCGGCGCAGTCAGCAAAATTGTGCCGTCCACCGTTCCGCTCACCTCCTTCTCCATCCTCATGGCGCGCTACAAGGGCACGCTCAGCGCAGCCGTGAAGGCAGTGCGTGTGCTCGATACATTAAAGGATGGCGATAAGGTGCTCATCAGTGAGGGCTGCACACACCACCGCCAATGTCAGGACATCGGCACAGTAAAGCTTCCCGGCTGGATTCGCAGCTTTACCAAAGCTGAGCCTGAATTCTGCTTCAGCAGCGGCACGGAATTCCCCGAGGATTTGTCACAATATAAGCTCGTAGTGCATTGCGGAGGCTGCATGCTCAACGAGCGCGAAATGCAAAGCCGCAGCGAGCGTGCTGCAGCGCAGAACGTCCCCATGACCAACTATGGCATTGCCATTGCCTATATGCACGGTATTTTAAAGCGCAGCGTCGCTCCCCTGCCGGATATCGCCAAGCTGCTGGAGTAAAGCAGCTGAACAGGAGAAAGTGAGGGTATGAACCATGCACAGCTTTTTATATTATTACCTGATCTTCATCAACTGCACCGCCTTTGTCGTCTACGGTGCGGATAAAGCCTTCGCCAAGCTGCATAGCTGGCGTGTGCCGGAAATAGTGCTGCTGCTTTTGGCAGCACTCGGCGGTAGCGCAGGCGCATTTATCGCCATGCAGCTTTTCCGGCACAAGACACAGCATTTGAAATTCATCTTCAGCGTACCGCTCATCTTCTTCCTGCAGGTGGCACTCATCAGCTATTTTTTCTATAAGGGCTGAGCGCTCACTAAAAACCGTACAAAAGCGTACAAACCGTACAACCCCTTGCTGCATAAGGCTTTGGGGCTGTACGGTTTTATTTGTTGTGTACGGTATTTAGCTGTTTTCATCTATGTATACAACTATAATTGAAACTTTCTGCTTGCATTGTTCAACAAAAGTAGTATAATGCTAAATAGGAAGGCTTACTATACTTCTTGAATTTTATCGAAAGGATGATTTTATTTTATGAAAAAACTTATCACGCTCATGCTCTCATGCGTAATTGCTGCCTGCTTCAGCGTCGCTGCCTTTGCTGCTGAAGTGCTTGATATGGGTTATTACGCTATCCTCAAAGACAAATTCTCCCCTACCGATTCGCTCATTATGAATCATCTGGTAAAATATGCCAACCAAAATCCCAATTATTATCGCTTCTATCACGTATACGCAACACATACGCACGAGCTTGATGAATATACGCCAAGTCGCGACTATATCAGCCTTAGCATCAACGCTACCGCAATGGCCCACCCGGTTGAAAAATCCGGTTATGGCTGGAAGGAAATCGCCACTCATGATTTAGATACCGGCATCATCTGCACAGGCGTCAAGGTAAAGCTTTCCGGCAGCTTCGGTGCTAAACCCCTCTCCATCATCGTTGTCGACAGTGCTACTGGCGATGAAAAGCTTTATGAAAAATATGATTTATTCGACTTTGAGGTGTTAAATCAAAATACCGCTCTGGTTGATATCCTCAACGTCACCGGTCCGCATCCAGGCTGGAGCCGCCCCATCTCCGGCAGCAAGGGCTTGCCGTACTAAGCTGATTAATATAATATTATAAAGAAAACCGTACATGCGCAAAGTGTAAAACCCTGCGTTTGTACGGTTTTTGTATTAAGCTGTTTAGACCTTTTCCAATAAATCCTCGATATTGCAATAAAGCTGTTTGGCTATTCTGGCAAGCGTTTCTGCCTGCGCGCGGTTAATATTCTTCTGTCGCTGCTCATACTGCTGCACAGTGCGCAGCGGAACCTCTGCCAGCTCCGCCAGTTCCCTTTGCGTTAGCTCTGCCTTCTGGCGCAACAGCTTCAGGTTCGTATCCTTCTTCGCCTCTTTATAAAGCTCCGTCATCTTCTCCGTAAAATGGCGGATATCCATCTCGTGATAAGGATTGTAGAGGCTCTGCACAGTTTTGACAGGTACATAACGGTTAATCTCCGCAAAGCTCAGCGCCGTCTGCCACTGGTAGTAGGCCAGCGCCCAGCCTGTCCAATATTCCTCACTGCGGTTGACCGGATAATCAGGCTTAATGCGCTCCTGCGCCAGTCCCACGTTCTCCAAAACCGTATAGGCAAGCTCCACGCCCGACATACCTGCGAGAATCGTGAAATCCCCCTGCTCGAAGCGTCTGGCGATATCGGAAGCAAGAAAAAGCTCAAAGAATTCGCTGATGTCATAATGCAAATCGTAGACAGCGAAATCCAGCATACGGGCAAGAGCTGTGCGCGCTTTATCAAGATATAGCTTATCGTAGGCGTGCATCATCGCTTTTCATCTCCTCGTCCATAATCTGTGTAATATAGATATCACCGCGTTGGCGTTTGTTGCGTTCCGTGCTGAAATACTCACGGCGGGCGCTCTTGTCACGCTTATTCTTCTTGTCAAACCATTCAGTGTGTTCTGCCAGCTTATAGCCTGTAAACTTAATCAGGGAGAAGGCTTTACGGCTCTTCAGCACGAATTGCTGCCCCAGCTTCCCCAGATGCATAGCATTGTTCAACTGGCGATAGGAAATTGTGCCGTTGATAAAATCCTGTGCAAAGGAAAAATAGCTGTCATCTGCGCGATAACCTATTATAGCATCATAGGCGGAGTAATCGACCTTAAAGTTTTCCAGAAGATAAGCCTTCGCTTCATACGCAAGGCCTGAGGGCGTGTCGAATTCCCTGTTCTGCAGCAAAATCGTCAGCCAGTGCAGGATGCAGAACTGCTCTGCGTTCAGGTCCAAAAGCTTCAAATCGCTGCAGTCCAGCTCATAGCAGTTGGCGTAGCCGTTCTGGTTGGCCGTTGCTGCCCATTCCTTCGCCATATTGATATCCTCGGTGCAGTAAAAGCCGAGGCCGTAATCATTATATTTTTTGCCGTAGCCATAGACAGGCTTTTTGATAATGTCCTTGGAACCATGATATAGCTTGCGCAGCATAAGGCTCACCTCTTTCTTCTTTTATGTATATTATACTCCTGTGGGAGTGGTTTTGGCAAATACTCTGAGTATATGATAACAATCTTGTGTAGTCTAAAATCGCCTCTCATTTTCAGCGTATTTGAGGCGTTTTTGCTATTCGTGTAGTTTAGTGTAAAAAAAGAGCATTTTTTCACGTATTTTTACACGAATATGTTAGGGAACTTAACACTTTTCGACACATAACAAAAACCGTACGCGCGCAAAGCCTTGCCCAGCTTGCGTTTGTACGGTTTTGTTGTCTTAAAGTTGATGCTCTGACACATCATCATTACTTTTATCAGAAAATACTCATTCTGCCAGGACCTTAAATGCTACCATATTTTCTGCAATCAATTGCCTGGATAGGTCCATAATATTTTCATCAACAGCATGTTCTTACAGTTCCGCAACCTTCGGCGGATACTTTTCTTCAAAAGCTTGCAATACACCAAGCAGTCTTTTGTCCAGATAGCTTATGCTCTGCTCCCGTAGTTTTTGCGGAATACCGTAGTAGCATTCTGCTACCGCACCGGTGATTGCTGCCAGTGTGTCGCTGTCGCCGCCAATCGAAATAGCATTACGGATTGCATCTTCATAGCTTGTCGACTCGAAGAAGGCCATCAATGCCTGCGGTACGGTATTCTGGCAGGTTTCGTTGAACATGTAGGAATCGCGGATACCGTCGAGCGTAAAGTCCATAGGATAATAGTTGGCATCAATATAATCCCTGATGGCTTGCATATCTGCGCCCTGCTTAGCCATAAATGCTGCTACAGCAGTTGCTTCCGCTCCCTTAATGCCCTCCGGATGGTTGTGCGTTACGTCCGTCACCATCAGCGAAAGCTGTTTGACCTGCTCCATAGTATTCGCAGCATAGACAACACCGCTCACGCGCATTGCCGAACCGTTGCCATAGCTGTTATAAGGCTGCGGGTCGCCGAAATAAAGCCAGCAGGAAAACGTTCTGCCATAACCGGCATCAGGATATGTATCACCAAAGGCACGCATTGTTGCCACAGCCTGCTCGCGCAAATCACTGAAATCAGGCTTGCTCTCCAAAAGCGCCTGGCATAATGCTAAAGACATTACGCTGTCATCTGTGAAAAAGCAGTCATTAGTCAAAAACTCAAAATCCTTCGCTTTATAATTATCCCATTCAAAACGTGAACCGACAATATCGCCGATAATTGCACCTAGCATTGTATACGCCTCCACTCATTTATTATATGTATATTATAGCATAATCGTCTAAACCGTACACTATGACAAAAACCGTACATGCGCAAAGCCTTGCCCAGCCTGCGTTTGTACGGTATTGTACGGTTTTTGAGGATAGCCAAAATATACGCATATAAAGCTAAAGAAACGCTCTGCCAACCTTGCGGTCAGCAGAGCATTTTATTGTGTCGGTATTAAGCCTCAGCTTATTTGAAGTAGCTTACGCCGGACAGGAAAATCTTCTGATCCTTGTCGCCCGCAATATTGCGGAACAGGCCCGGAGCAAAGCGCTCGCTGTGGCCCATCTTGCCGAGGATACGTCCGTCGGGGCTGGTGATACCTTCGATAGCATACAGGCTGCCGTTCGGGTTGAACGGAGTGTTCATGGTAGGTACGCCCTGAGCATTTACATACTGGGTAGCAACCTGGCCGTTAGCGAACAGCTCTTTGATAGTGCTTTCAGGAGCGTAGAAGCGGCCTTCACCGTGGGATACGGCAACTGCATGCTCTTCGCCGGGCTCGCACAGGCTGAACCACGGAGATTTGTTGGAAACAACTCTGGTGGTAACAATCTGGGAAATATGACGGCCGATGTTGTTGAAGGTCAGTGTCGGTGCATCGCTGGTCATGTCGCGGATATCGCCGTACGGAACGAGGCCGAGCTTAATCAATGCCTGGAAGCCGTTGCAGATACCCAGCATCAGGCCATCGCGGTTTTCGAGCAGGTCGCTGATTGCTTCCTTGATGCGCGGGTTGCGGAACATGGTAGCGATGAACTTGCCGCTGCCGTCAGGCTCGTCACCGGCGCTGAAGCCACCGGGGATCATAACGATCTGGGAGTTGTTGATATATTTAACCATTGCTTCTACGGATTCTTCGATAGCAGCAGCGGTAAGGTTGCGTACGATGAAGGTGTTAGCTTCGGCACCTGCAGCTTCAAAAGCACGGGCGCTGTCGTATTCGCAGTTGTTTCCGGGGAATACGGGAATGAATACGCGCGGTTTAGCGATATTCACCGGAGCGGTCAAAGTCAGCTCGCTCTTGTACAGCGGCATTGCGATGTCAGCAGGCTCCTCTGCCTTCGGAGTGCCGTCCGGGAAAATTCCCAGCAGCGGCTCGCGGTATGCGGCAAAGGCTTTCGCAGCGTCAATCTTGGTGTCGTTGATGGTGATGCCTGCTTCGGCAGTAGTGTGGCCGAGCAGCATGTAATCAAGGCCTTCGAACAGCTCTTCCGGTTCTACGCCGGCTGCCAGCTCGAGAACCATGCCGCCGGGCTGCAGAGTGAAGAGGCTGTCGGTATCGTGGAACGGTTTGATGAATTCAAAGCCAAGCTCGTTGCCCAGGCTCATGGTGGTAATAAGTGCAGCTACGCCACCCTCTTTAACAGCGGCAGCAGCAGCAATCTTGCCTGCTTCCATAGCCTTGTGTACAGCGGTCAGGTTTTCCTTCAGGGCTGCAAAGTCCAGTACTTCGGCACTATTGCGCGGGCAGGACAGGAAGATTACCTTGTCGCCTGCTGCCTTGAAGTCGGCAGATACAGCCTTGTTGCCGTCGATTACGCCTACAGCGAAGGAAACGAGTGTCGGCGGAACGGTTTTGTCCATGAAGGTGCCGCTCATGCTGTCCTTGCCGCCGATTGCCGGCAGGTCCAGAGCATCAAGTGCGGTGAAAGCGCCCAGCAGTGCGCTGAACGGCTGGCCCCAGCTGTTGGCATCATGCAGCTTCGGGAAGTATTCCTGCAGAGTCAGGCGCAGCTTAGCGGGATCAGCACCCAATGCTACGGCACGAACTACGGACTCGGTTACAGCGTACATAGCGCCGTGGAACGGGCTCCAGCAGGCAACGTTCGGGTTGTAGCCGCAGGCCATTACGCTGGCTGCGGTGGTGTTGCCGTGCAGCACAGGAATGCGGCCTACCATGCCCTCGCTCGGAGTGAGCTGGGTTTTGCCGCCGAACGGCATCATTACGGTGCCGCGGCCGATGGTGCTGTCAAAGCGCTCGGACAGGCCCTTTTCGCTGCAGACATTCAGACGGCCGAGGTTAGCCAGCCATGCAGCCTCAAGGTCAGCAGCGGAGGTTACTTCGGCAGGAACCTGCTCGAATACGTTGTCCTCTTTTTCTTCGCTTACTACGATATTGGTGTGCTGTGCAACGCCGTTGGTGTCGAGGAAAGCGCGGGACAGGTCAACAATTTTATCGCCACGCCAGAACATAACCAGGCGCGGTTCTTCGGTAACGTCGGCAACAACAGTTGCTTCCAGGTTTTCTTCGTCAGCATATTTGATGAAGGCATCGCGGTCAGCGGCAGCGATAACAACAGCCATACGCTCCTGAGATTCGGAGATAGCCAGCTCGGTGCCGTCCAGGCCTTCGTATTTCTTGGGAACTTTGTCGAGGTCAATAACAAGACCGTCGGTCAGCTCGCCGATAGCAACGGATACACCGCCTGCACCGAAGTCGTTGCAGCGTTTGATCATTGCGGTTACGGCAGGGTTGCGGAACAGGCGTTGGATTTTGCGTTCGGTCGGAGGATTGCCCTTCTGTACCTCTGCGCCACAGCTCATGAGGGAGTCAACGGTGTGCTCCTTGGAGGAACCGGTTGCACCGCCGCAGCCGTCACGGCCGGTTTTGCCGCCCAACAGCACTACGATATCGCCGGCAGCGGGACGCTCACGGCGAACTG
>OCRP01000424.1_pt1 | contig 42314 bp, 29 predicted proteins | sample 1538871 | NCBI WGS metagenome assembly OCRP01 (sample SAMN04571731, study PRJEB22368) | human gut metagenome | biome: human gut; material: stool | host: Homo sapiens | place: Luxembourg | collected 2012-09-20 | reverse complement strand
ACCATCAAGCGCGGTTCCGCGATTCCCGCCGCCGGTACCCAGCAGGCCTCGCACGCTGCCTGCTCGCGCGAGATCAAAAAGCACGTCAACATTCCCGTTGCCACCGTCGGACGCATTAACGAGGCTTGGATCGCCGAGGAGCTGATCGAGGACGGTGCCGCCGACATCTGCATGATGGGCCGCGCCAATCTGTGTGATGCCGAGTTCTGCAACAAGGCCGCTGCCGGCAACGCCGACGACATCCGCCCCTGCATTGGCTGCCTGCGCTGCCTGAACGGCATTATGTTTGGCAAACGCATCTCCTGCACCGTTAATCCGGACGTGGAGCGCGACGAGGCCGGCTACGAGCCTGCCGCCGAGGCTAAGAACGTGCTGGTTGTGGGCGCTGGTCCTGCGGGCATGGAGGCAGCCTACATTGCTGCCAAGCGCGGCCACAACGTAGTGCTCGTGGATAAGCAGGACGAGCCGGGTGGCGAGATGCGCATCGCGGCCGTTCCGCCGGCAAAGCAGGAACTCACCCGCGTGATCAAGTATCAGTACCGTCGCCTGGCCGAGGTCGGCGTGAAGTGCGTATTTGGCACCGAGCTTACTGCCGAGGACATTCAGCGTGACTACGCCGGCTACGAGGTCGTCCTGGCCTATGGCGCCGAGCCCATCGCCCCGGCCTTCATGCAGGGATTTAAGCAGGTCATGACGGCTGACGACCTGTTGGGCGGCAAGGCTTTCCCGGGCAAGAAGATTGTCATCGTGGGCGGCGGCACCGTCGGTTGCGAGACGGCCGACTACCTGGCCCCGTTGGTCAACGATCTGTCGCCGGCCAATCGCGACGTCACCGTCATCGAGATGACCAAGACGCTCGCCGCCAACGAGGGCGGCGCCGGTCGCGCGGTGCTCATCACGCGCATGCTTTCCAAGGGCGTTCACGTGCTGACCGAGGCCAAGGTAACCGAGATTACCGAGGACACCATCAGCTACGAAAAAGATGGCGAGATCCACACTATCGCCGATGCCGATACGCTGGTGCTTGCCATGGGCTATCGTCCCAATACCAAGCTGGCCGACGACCTTGCCGCTGCCGGCGTTGCCACCCACGTGCTGGGCGATGCCAACAAGTGCGGTAACATCCGCGATGCCATCGGCGATGGCTACAAGGTTGCCTGCGAGCTCTAGTCAACCCCTTGGCGCATGTGGGGCCTATCCCCACGGCGTCAGTCGGTAGATAGCAAAAAGCGGCGGTCGTCCCGTACGTGGGACGACCGCCGCTTGCGTCGGCAGCAATGAACCGTGCGATTAGAGCCCCAGGATCTCCTTGACCTTGGCGATGATAGCTTCGTCGGTTGCGTTGGCAAAGAAGTACTCCTGGAAGTGCTCGCCGGCAAGTGCGCCCTTCACCAGGTCCTGATCGATCTCGCCCAGAACGTCGACGAGCGGACGCATAGTCACAGCGCGGACGCCGTCGAGGATCTTCTTGTTGCGCTGCTCGGGCTCAACACGCTCGGCAGGATAGCCGTTGCCCGAACCAAAGCCAAAGAGCTTCTCAAAGGTGTACTCGAGGTTGAGCTCCTGGCCCCAGCCGTTCTTAAGGGCGAAGGGCATGGCGACAGCGTTACCGTCGTTGACCTGGGCAAAGGTGTAGGCATCGAGCGGGTCGGCAACATGGCCGCACAGCACGCCGGGGAAGGAGTTGCAGGCGAGCATGGCGCCCTCGCCGGTGCCACAGCCGGTTACGACGTAGTCGGCAGCGCCGGAGTTCAGCAGCACGGCGGCAAGGATGCCGTTCTGCACGTAGGTGAGGGGCTTGGAGTCGGCGTCGGCATACATGCCATAATTAAAGACGGTGTGGCCCATGGGCTCGACAACCTTCTTAAGGGCAGCCTCGATCATAGGGTTCTTGGAGTTCTGAGAGTTCTCATTGATCAGAGCGATCTTCATTGCGAATTACCTTTCTATTTCTAACTTGCGGTGAAATACGGACTGTTTTGCCTGATAGAAGCCAAAACCAATCCTTATCTCACCGCAACTCAAATGAAAAACGAGTGGATGAAACCTGATATGGGCAGTTGCGGCGACGCTTATTGAGGCTGCTTTCCAATGTATGCGAGGATTCCACCGTCGACGTAGAGGATGTGGCCGTTGACGAAGTTCGATGCATCGGAAGCCAAGAACACGGCGGGGCCCTTCAGATCCTCGGGCGTGCCCCAACGGGCGGCCGGCGTCTTGGCAATGATGAACTGGTCAAACGGGTGACGGCTGCCGTCGGGCTGCGTCTCGCGCAGCGGCGCGGTCTGCGGCGTGGCGATGTAGCCGGGCCCAATGCCGTTGCACTGGATGTTGGCCTCGCCAAACTCGGAGCAGATGTTCTTGGTGAGCATCTTCAGGCCGCCCTTGGCCGCGGCATAGCCGGCGATGGTCTCGCGGCCCAGCTCACTCATCATCGAGCAGATGTTGATGATCTTGCCGTGGCCCTTGGCGATCATGCCGGGCAGGCAGGCCTTGGACACGATAAACGGTGCGTTGAGGTCAATATCGACGACGCGGCGGAAGTCCTCGGCGCTCATGTCGAGCATCGGGGTACGCTGGATGACGCCGGCGTTGTTGACCAGGATGTCGGGTGTGGTGCCAAAGTCGGCCTCGATCTTGGCGATGAGCTCGGCAACGACGGCCTCGTCGGTGACGTCGGCAACATAGCCGTGAGCGTCAAAACCCAGCTCACGGTAGTGCTTCTCGGCCTCGGCTACTTTGTCGGCGTGACGGGCGTTAAAGGCGATTTTGGCGCCGGCCTCTCCGAGCGCCTCGGCAATGGCCATGCCAATGCCGTAGGTGGCGCCGGTCACGAGCGCGACCTTGCCATCCAGGCGGAAGCTGTCCATAAGATCAGACATAGCGATCCTTTCAAAAGAAACGTTCATCTATAAAAGTCATGCTTCTCATACAAGGTCAGTATAGGTGAAGCGGCGTAATAGCCACCCCTTATTTCCTAAAATCAGGTGAACGTTCACTTTTAAAAGGCGAACGGCAGTCTTGTCCTTGCCGCACGGACGTTTATTCGCCCTGTTCCTGCGTGCCCTCTGCGATCATGTTGCGGTTATACACCAGGTGCAGATACATCGCGTCGTGCGCGGCGGTGGGATTGCGCGAGGCGATGGCGTCGGCCACATCGCGGTGCGTGCGGATAGTTTCCTCGACGAGCTTTTTGCCGGTCACGTCGATAAAGAGGGGGACGGATGCCTTGAGCACGCCCATCAGGCGGGGAACGACGAGGTTTCCGGAGCTCTCGGCAATGGCATTGTGGAACGCGGTGTCGGCGGCGGAGTAATCCTCACCGGCCTCGGCCAGGCGCTCGGATTCGTCGCAGAGCTCTTTGATACAGACGACCTGGTCGTTGGTTGCGTGCTCGGCTGCCATGCGTGCCATCTGCGGCTCGACCATAAAGCGCACCTCGAGTAGGTCCCGCGCCAGACGCTGCTTGTCGTCGATAAAGGTAAAGCCCAGCGGGTCGTCGGCAACGCCGGGGTTTGACGCCACATAGGTGCCCGAACCCTGCTTAATGCGCACGATATTGCGCGACTGCAGCAACTTCATGGCCTCGCGCACGGTGCTCCTGCCGGCGCCCAAGCGCTCGACCAGCACGGTTTCCTTAGGCAGGCGATCGCCTTGCTCAAGGTGTTCATCCAGAATCAATTGAATGATTTTCTCCGATATTTGCTCGGGGAGTCCCGATTCGGCGCGGGCCATAGCTATACCTTTCATTACAAAATTCATCTGAGCTATTTTAGCGCACCACGGATGCGATATTGGCCGCTGGATTTGAGTCGGGCGGCTTAGATATACCGTTCGCAGCGCAAATACGACCGTTTACCAAATACATCAGATGTATTTCGAACAAATTTCAAAATGAAACATCAGACCTTTCCAAAACACGCTATAGTCATCAGACGAATTCAAAAGGTCTGATGAATTGGAGGAAAGATGTCAGACCCAACGTTTATGGCTGACCCCACCAGGTTGGTCATCGCCGCCATCGTGGGCATCGCGCTGCTGCTTGCGCTCATCATCAAGTTCAAGCTGCACCCCGTGCTGTCGATGATGGTCTCGGCGCTCGTGATCGGTATCGGAGCCGGCATGCCGCTCGACATGGTGGCAGACACCGTCACCAAGGGCGTGGGCACCACGCTGCAAAACATCGCCCTGCTCATTGGCCTGGGATCGATGTTTGGCCAGATTTTGGAGGAGAGCGGCGGCGCCAAGAAGATCGCCCAGACCTTCATTAACACCTTTGGCCAGGGCCACTCCAGCTGGGCGCTGGGCATCACCGGTCTGGTCATCGGCACCACGGTGTTCTTTGAGGCCGGCGTGGTCGTTTTGATTCCGCTTGCGTTTAGCGTGGCATCGCAGACCAAAAAGTCGACGCTCTACTACGGCATCGCGCTGCTCGCGGGACTTGCCGCTGGCTATGCGTTTGTGCCGCCATCGGCCGGGTCGGTTTTGGTCGCCGGCACGCTCAGTGTCGACCTGGGCACCATGATTCTCGTCGGTATCCCCACTGCCTTCATCGCCATGGCGATTGCCGGCGTCATCTGGGGCCGCAATGTGGGCGGTCGCATCTTTACCGATGTTCCGGAACACTTTACCTCTGCCGAGGGCGCGAGCGACGAAAAGGAGCTTCCCTCCTTTGGCATGGTGCTTGCCATCGTGCTCACGCCGCTTTGTCTGATTTTGCTGGGCACGTTGTCCTCTTATATCCCCATGCCCGCCGAGCTCGCCTCGATTTTTGCCTTCCTGGGTAAGCCGTTCGTCGCTTTGACGCTCGCCACGCTCGTCGCGATGTATCTGCTGGGCGCGCGCCGCGGCTACTCCGGCGCCGAGCTCAAGGCCTTGCTCGACCGCTCTCTTAAGCCCGTCGGCATGATCTTGCTGGTTATCGCTTGCGGCGGCGTCATTCGCTGGATGCTGCAGGACTGCGGCTTGGGCCAGGTTATTGGGCCCATGCTCGAGGCTTCACCGCTGCCCTTGGTGGTCGTTGCCTTTTTGATCGCCGTCATGGTGCGTGCCTCTGTCGGCAGCTCCATCGTCGCTATGACCATGGCATCGGGCATTATGGCCGCCATGCCCGCGGTTGCCGGAGCCTCAGTGCTCATGCGTGCCGCTATCTGTCTTGCCATCTGCGGCGGTGCCACGGCCCTCTCGCACGTCAACGATGCCGGTTTTTGGATGTGCTCCTCGTTCCTGGAGATTGACGAGAAGACCACCCTCAAGTCCTGGACCATTATGGAGACGCTCATCGGCCTTTCGGGTCTTGCCTGCGCCCTGGTGATTTCGTTCTTCGCCTAGTTCGCGTAGCTAAGCATCTTTTGCCGAGGGCATCGCTCGGTACCCATTTACACCTGATTCATTAACCAACGATTGATACAACCGTTCAAATCAAAAGAGGAGAGCATCATGGACGAGAAGACCAAGGTACAGATTCAGCAGGAGGCAGCCGACCTGGTTGCCAAGCTGCAGCCGCGTTCCGGCAAGTTTCGCACCATCAGCCCCGAGATGGACCCGCTGCGTCTGGGGTCTGGCTGGACCATTGAGGATCTGGACAAGCCGCAGGTCATTATCGAGTCGACGTTTGGCGACTCGCACCCGGGTTCTGCCGGCCTGTTTGATCTGGTCGAGGAGGTCCGTGCTGGCGTTGCCGAGGCTGGCGGTCACGGTGCTCGTTACTTCTGCACCGATATCTGCGACGGCGAGGCCCAGGGACACGACGGCATTAACTACTCGCTGCCCAGCCGCGACATGATCGCCAACATGATCGAGATCCATGCCAAGGCCACCCCGTTCGACGCCGGTGTCTTTGTCGCCAGCTGCGATAAGGGCCTGCCTGCGAACCTCATGGCCATGGGCCGCATCAACATCCCCTCCATCGTCGTTACCGGCGGCGTCATGGATGCCGGTCCCGATCTGCTGACCTTGGAGCAGCTCGGCGCGATTTCTGCCCGCTACGAGCGCGGCGAGATCTCCCGCGAGGAGCTTGAGTTTGCCAAGCACAACGCATGCCCCAGCTGCGGCGCCTGCTCCTTTATGGGTACCGCCTCGACCATGCAGGTTACCGCCGAGGCCCTGGGCCTTATGCTCCCCGGCACGGCCCTGCTGCCCGCCACCAGCTCCGACCTGCGTGAGTTTGCGCGCGAGGCCGGCCGTCAGTCCGTGTGGCTCTCCGAGCACAACCTGTGCCCTCGCGACATCGTAACCAAGGAATCCTTCGAGAACCTCATCATGGTCCACGGCGCAATTTCGGGCTCCACCAACTCGCTGCTGCACATCCCCGCGATCGCCCGCGAGTTCGGAATCGAGATGTCCGCCGACGACTTCGATCGCCTGCATCGTGGCGCCCACTACCTGCTCAACGTCCGTCCCGCAGGTGAGTGGCCGGCGCAGTTCTTCTACTATGCGGGCGGCGTGCCGCGTATCATGGAGGAGATCAAGTCGATGCTCCACCTCGATGTCATGACCGTCACCGGCAAGACCCTCGGCGAGAACCTCGAGGACCTCAAGAACAACGGCTACTACGAGAAGTGCGGCCGCTACTTGGAGAAGTGGAACCTCAAGCGCGAGGACATCATTCGCCCATTTGACCAGGCTTTTGGTACCGACGGCTCCATCGCCATCCTCCACGGCAACCTTGCCCCCGAGGGCGCCGTCGTCAAGCACACGGTTGTTCCGCGCGAGATGTTCCAGGCCACGCTTAAGGCACGTCCGTTCGACTGCGAGGAGGACGCCATTCACGCCGTCCTGACGCACGAGGTCAAGCCCGGCGACGCCGTCATCATTCGTTATGAGGGCCCCAAGGGTTCCGGCATGCCCGAGATGTTCTACACCACCGAGGCTATCGCCAGCGACCCCGAGCTGGGCGCGAGCATTGCCCTGATCACTGACGGCCGCTTCTCCGGCGCCTCCAAGGGCCCGGCTATCGGTCACGTTTCGCCCGAGGCTGCCGTGGGCGGCCCGATTGCCCTGATCGAGGAGGGCGACCTTATCCGAATCAACATCCCCGAGCGCTCGCTGTCCATCGTGGGCATCGCCGGTAAGGAGATGGAGCCGGCCGAGGTCGACGCCGTCCTGGCCGAGCGCCGAGCCGCTTGGAAGCCCAAGGCTAATCGCTATACCTCCGGCACGCTCAAGTTCTTTACCGAGCATGCAGTTTCCGCCATTCAGGGTGGCTACATGGAGTAGCGCCCATGCGCATCAAATATCTCCTCTCATAGATGCGCGGCACAAAGAGCCCCGAGCCACGTCACCGGGGCGCGTTGTTCAGCGCCGCCGGGGCGCTCCACTCAAACGACAAGAGACGTCTTACGCAAGCGCCCGCGTCCGTGGATAAAACCACGGGCGTGGGCGCTTCACTTTATTCCCAGCCGCTTTATTCCCAGCCCTTCCACACGTCAGGCTCGTAGCCAACGGTTGCCTGGCGGCCGTTGCGAACGATGGGCTCACGAAGAATCTGCTGGTTATCGAGCACCTTTTCGAACTTCTGGTCGGCAGCAAGATACTGTACGAGCGCAACCGTGTCGGCATCTTTCGCCTTTGGATCGATCACAGCGTCGATCCCGCCGACGGCGCGCGCCACGCTTTCGAGCTCGCCTTTGCTCATCCCCTTTTCCTTCAAGTCGATGAACTGGAACTTCACACGACGTTCCTTGAAATAGCGCTGCGCCTTCTTAGTATCGAAGCTTTTCTTCGTGCCGAATATCTGGATGTTCATACGTACCGCCTTCGCTCAATTCTCGTCCGTCCATGATATGACAAGGGAGCCGAGCAAAAACAGAGCAGGCGGAGATGGAGGAGGACGGCGACCGACCGTCGGCAAGAGTCGGCCGGATCGGACTGGCGCCCAGCGCGCGCCGGCGACACGCTCGCAGCTGCACACATAGCCGATGTACAAGCTCGCCGCGGCGTTCCCTCGCCCCGCGGTGTGGCGATAGAGAAGCACGCCACCCGTCAACGATGGCGCCTCGGTGAAGAAAATCAACGTCTGGGTTACATCCCTTGAAAGGGGCGAAGACGGCTGCTAGAATACCTCCCCGCTATGAAGGATTTGACCAAAGCATACATCGCAATTCGGCGGCCCCTGGTATACGGGGCCTCTCCTGTTGTTCCCCAAGTGCGCTCTGAGCAGCCGCTTTCTTCCTGTCGTATCTGATGCACGCATAGCACGTGCATGTTATTTCGCCCGTGGGCCGGCGCGCCTTCGGCGAAGAATCGAATAGATACGAAGGAAGCTTATGTCTGATAATTGTACGGTCGCGCCCGCCAATGGGCGCATTACCGGTACCCAGATCCGCATCGTCGCGGTCGTCGTCCTGGGTGCCTTCTTGGCGCTACTGAACCAAACGGTGATGTCGCCTGCGCTGCCGGTCATCATGTCCGATTTCGCCATCGATGCCTCGACTGCCCAGTGGATCATGTCCATATACCCGCTGGTGAGCGGCATCATGGTCCCCGTTTCGGCGTTCCTTATCGACAAGTTCAGCACCCGCGCGCTATTCTTCGGGGCGACGCTGGTGTTCGCGCTGGGCACGCTGCTGTGCGCCGCAGCCCCTGATTTCCTGTTCCTCATCATCGGTCGCGTGTTGCAAGCGGCGGGCTCAGGCGTGCTCATGCCGCTTGTCTCGGTGGTTCCCATGCTGGTGTTCCCCGTCGAGAAACGAGGAACGGCTATGGGCATGGCGGGCATCGTCATGTCGGCGGGTCCCGCGGTCGGCCCCGTCGTAGGCGGCGCGGTGATCGACACGTACGGCTGGCGCACCATGATCGGCGCCATCGTCCCCCTCGCAATTCTCGTGCTGGTGCTGGGCGTGTTCATGCTGAAAAACGTGGGCGAGCTGAAGAACCCCAAGCTCGACCTGCCCTCGGTCGTCCTCTCCACCATCGCCTTCGGCGGACTTCTCTACGGGTTCTCGAGCGCCTCGTCGATGGGTTGGGGCAACCCCGTGGTGCTCGGCTCGATCGTCGCGGGTGTCGTGTGCTTGGTGCTGTTCGTCGTACGCCAGGGCAAAATCGAGGACCCGCTGCTTCAACTGGGCACGCTCAAGACGCGCGAGTTCCGCGTGGCCGCCATCATCGTCACGCTCATCAACGCCGCATGCCTGGTCACCAACACGCTGTTGCCGTTGCTGCTGCAAACCTCGCTTGGCGCTTCGGCCTTCGAAACCGGCATGGCCATGCTTCCCGCCGCGGCGGTGGGCATCATCATCAGCCCTATCTCCGGCGTGGTGTTCGACAAGTTCGGTCCGCGTGCCATCTCGATCGTCGGCCTGGCCCTCATGACCGGCGCCCTGTTCCTGCTCTCGCTTTCGACGGTAAACACGCCCATCTTGGTGGTTGCGCTGTTCTGCATGCTGCAGTCCGCCGGCCAGTCGCTCGCGAACATGCCGGTGAACACATGGGGTGTCAATGCCTTGAAAAATGACATGATCGCCCACGGCAACGCCATCGCGAACACCGGCCGCCAGGTCGCCGGCGGTTTGTGCACGGCGCTCATCATCACGGTCATGACAAGCGTCACCGCGTCGGCCGGCGTCGATGCGAGCATCCAAGTAGCCACCGCCGTGGGCGCGGGCGTCGCTTACAAGGTGTGCGCGGCAATCGGCCTCGTTTCCCTTATCTGCGCCATATTCAGCGTGCGCACCAAGAAAACCGCACCGAAAACGAAGGAGGCATAAGCGATGTCCGAGATTCTGTCCGAGCGCATCCCGCTCGAGCTCGAGGGGACGCCCGTTTCGAGCATCATGATTGAAGAGCCGTTCACCTGCACGCAGGATTGCACGATTTCCGACGTGGTGCGCATGCTCGCCGAAAACGAGGTGAGCAGCATGCCCGTAATCGATGAGCGCAACCAGGTGGTCGGGTTCATCTCCGACGGCGATGTCATGGGAGCCATCGCGCAGCATCGCGCTCACACCATCTTCACGGGCGGCGACGCGTCCATGCTGTACTTCGACGATCAGAGCCTTGAGCAGCGCATCGAAGACCTGAAGGATCGCTGCGTCATGGATTTCGCGACGCGCCAGGTAGTGTGTGCCCGTCCCGAGCAGAGCATCGCCCGCGTCGCCGCGCTGCTGGCGAAGAAGAAGTTCAAGAAGCTTCCTGTGGTTGATGACGAGGGCAAACTCGTGGGGGTCATCCGCCGCTCCGCCATCACCAAATACATCTTCGGCATCCTTTTCCAATAGGGGCAGGTCGCACTTGAGGCGAACATCTCGAGGCATCGAGCCAGCAACTGGACCAGACAACCTTGACACGCACGCGCTTTCCCTCGATGCTTCGGTAAGGGGAGCTGCGAAAATCGCAGCACGGGTGATCGGCGCCGCGCCCCCGAAGGCAAAAGCGAACACGGGAGCGATACGATGGGAAAAGTCCTGGACGAAGATTTGGTTTATGAGATTCTCTCTGTCGTGGCAGAGATTCCGGCGGGATGCGTCGCCTCGTACGGTCAGATAGCGCGCCTCATCGGCAGGGAGAAAAACTCTCGCCTGGTCGGAGCGTGCTGAGCGAGGCGGATCGCTACGGCGATTATCCCTGCCACCGCGTCGTCAACCACGCGGGACGCCTCGCGCCAAACTTCCCCGACCAGCGAGCACTACTGACGGAGGAAGGAGTCGCCTTCCGAGACAACGGCTGCGTCGACATGAAAAAGCACCAGTGGAACGAGTAGCCAGGCAGCGTAGCGTCGAAAGGAGCGACGCCACGGGGAACGACCTGCGCCCCGCCGCCGGACAACCTATGGCAAAGTGATACGTCCCACAAAGAGCGGCGCACCAGTACGAGACACGACCGCGACGTAAAAAGACCCTATGATACTCGTAAGCATCTATCTGATTGCCCGCCTCGAGGTACCCAAAGAACGAGAGATGCCGAAACCCCTAGACAAAGAAAAAGGTCGGGAGCTTTTATGCTTCCGACCTGAAGTTTCATGGTCGCGGGGGGCGGATTTGAACCACCGACCTTCGGGTTATGAGGTCGCTACGACGTTGTTTCATTCAGACATTTCGACCCAAATTCGACCCACAACGAGCTTGAAAGCGGTCAGGCGGAGCATTACCCTTGGGGTGTGACCCCACGCAGGGCCCACCACCAAGGGTAATGCCCACCCGCCCCAGCCCTTTGCGCCATTCCGCGCAACCGAGCGCGATTCTCAGGCACTTCAGGCAAGGAACACGGTGAACGACCGACCTCTCGTCATAGGCAAAGGAACGAAGCAACGCCGCGACAAATACAGGTGGCGCTACCGTCACAGCCTCGGCAAGGATCCGGTCACGGGCAAATACCGCTATTCGCCGTGGCAGACCATACATACCACCAAAAGCCGAGAGGTCGACGCCGCACTCGAAGCCTACAAGGCAGAACTCAACAGCGGCACCTACGTCCAAAAATCGAGGGACACCGTCGGCTCGTACGCAAAAAAGTTCCACGACAACCGCGAAGGAACCATCACGCCGCTCGCCTACTCGACATCCTACTCAATCGAGAACCGGACGCGCACATCACATGCGTGATGCTCATGCTCGACATCGACATGAGAAGGGCAGAAGCCCTCGGGATGACGTGGTCCGATGTCTCCGTCGAGAACAGAAGCATCCTCATTGAGCAGCAGTTCGCGGCCGATCGAAGCGTTCGCTCGCCCAAAAGCAAGAAAAGCGTGCGGAGGATCTCGATAAGCGAGACGCTGACGTCGTATCTCGAATTCTGGAAAAAGGAGCAGGCCCGCGAAATGGAAGCCTTCGGCCTGGAACAAGTCAAAGGCACTCCGCTCGTCCACTCATTCGAACGAACGAAAGACAGGCATCCCCAAGTCAACTTCATGGACCTGAATGGGTTTTCGCGCTGGTTCAGAAACTTCAGCGTCGAGAACGGGTTCGGCAAGTTCGAAGGCGTTCGAACATACCATTATGTGAAGGAAACTGTCGACGGGGAAACGATTTCGAAGCGTTATGAGCATAAAGAGTGGCTCGAATTGAGGGATTACCTCAGGAAGCATCCCAAGGTTCGCGAGGCGAGGCATATCAGCACATATGAGAGCGAGCACCTTCCTTACGGATATTCGGGCCTATCGAGCCACACCGCTACTGCCGCTACTGCCCGCTACTGCCCGCTACTGCCCGCCAGCTTCCGAACCAGCGGGCGGTAGCAGCACCCCGAACATCTCGCCGACAGCGCAGAGAGTCGTCGACCTGGCGGCCAAGGCCGACATCGAGGACGTGATGCTGTGCGACCTGCCCGGCGTCCTGTCCTTCCTAGGGCTGCCACCTGAGACGGAGATGCCGCCGGGCAACAAGGGGAAGACGAAGCTCAAGAAGCTCTACAGGAAGGTGGCGCCGAACAAGGCATACCACTCCGGCGAGCGCGCCAAGGATTTGATCTCGCACCTCGACATGGCAGAGATCAGGGCATCGGCGCCCGTCCCGCTCGGAGAGATAGACAGAGCGGTCGTAAGCGGCTGATGTAACTTCTGACACCCTAGAACTTACATCGAGCCCCGATTCGAGCTCGGGGCTCTTTTCGTCTAGATTGGGGACGCATGGCCGGACGAAAACAATTTGCGTCTGGTAATAAGCGTACGAAAGCGCAATTTACGTCTTAATTCCGTACGCAAATCAAGACGAAAATCGTTTACGTCTGCTTTAATCCGTACGAAAACGGTTTTCGTCTTGCAGGGCAGTTGCCGTTTCTACAGTTCAACTTCCAGTTCGGCTTTGTGCTCGTAGAGGTAGTCGCGCATGTAGGGGATGGCAAATGAGACCTTGCCGTACGAGGGAGCCTCGATAATCGATTCTCTTAACAGGCGGCTGCGGACGGAACTCACCTGTTGAGGCGTTTTGTTTAGGGCATCGGCAACCATGCTGGTCGAGCTCGTCTGCCCCAAAGACGCCATGCTCAGCAGATAAGCGATGCACGTGGGCGGAATGCGCTGCAGCGCGGGCTCAATCACCATGGCGCAGAAGCGTTCGCGTGCCGTTGCAATGCCACGCTCGGCTTCTTCTTCTCCAATAATCGTTGTATGTGCGCGTCTTGCCAACTGCCATGCGTAGTATCCAACGAGTTGGATCATGAAAGGATAGCCCTGCGTTGCCTCGGCAAGTTGGCCGGCAATACCTGGCTGCAACTCCATGCCAGACGCTTCAATGGTTTCCTCGAGGGAGTACGACACTTCGGTTACTGCCACAGCCTTCAGGTCAAAGGGGAGGGCGCGGCGCAAAAACGCAAGTGTCTTTCCGTTGATGATGCTTTCAATCATCGAAGGCAGCCCAGCAAAAACAAAGGCTATATCAAGGTCTTCGCCGATAACCTGCTGAATCGCAATGGAGAGCGTTCGGACCTCATCGAGCTCTGCGTCTTGAACCTCGTCGAGAGTGATGAGCAGGCCATTTCCATTCTTGGATATTGTCTGTCTCATGGCGTCGCGTAGCGATGGACCGATTCGCTCAATGTCTATGCTGCCGATGGATATGCCAGCTACGGTGGGCTCAAATCTGGCGTGTTTGGCCTGGAATTTGGGCTGCAGCTGTTCGAGAATGCGTTGGCAAAGTCCCTCGGTTGCGACCTCTTTTATGACCGTCCAGCCACGGCTTTGCGCCAAACGTGAGCACTCGTCAAGGAGGACCGTCTTGCCCGTTCCACGGACGCCGGCTATGCGCATTAGGCGCCCCGGGGCACCAGGCCCGTTGACGAGGCCCTCATTGAATTCTTCGAGCACATCTTCGCGGCCGATAATCGTGGGAGGTGTTTTACCTGCTGTGGGCTTAAAAGGGTTTGTTTGCATGTGAGCCACCTTTGCTCAAGATATAGCAAGATATAGCAAAGTATAGCAAGATATAGCAAAGTATAGTGAGATATAGCAAAGTAAGCGCTACTCGCGGGTTTTGCGGTGGTGCTATTTTCCAAATGCCGCGCGGATAAAGCGCTGGTCGAACAGCTTGTTGGCAACTCACGAGGGCTCGGGGTGCCAATTTGGGATGGAGTGGTGCTGTGCCACGAATAGGGCCTATCTACTACGTTTAAGCCGCAGAGGTCAACCATAGCCGGCTTTTTCGAAAATCGACAAGCTGCCTACCTGCGGTTTTGTTTTCACGGTTTTCGGTATGGCCGAGGCTGTCCGTGTTAACGTAGTAGATGGGCCACTTTTGTGGCAAGGGGGCCGATCTGCGGGCCAGGGTAGCTAAAAGAGCCCCGTCCCAAAAAGACTGATTGGGAGCTGGGGCGTGTCGATGCGATAGTATTGCATGGTGGTATTCGACTAACCGAGGGTTTATCCGAGGGCTTTATGGAACAGCACCAGCATTATCAGAGCCTGCAAGATCAGGCATACAACGCATTACGCTCCAAGATTATCTATGCCGAGCTCAAGCCCGGCACGCGCCTTTCGGCGATTGGTCTGGAAAAGGAGACGGGAATCGGGCGCACGCCCATTCGCGAGTCCTTTGTGCGCCTGCGTGAGCAGGAGCTGGTGGAAACGCGTCCCAAAAGCGGCACCTATGTCTCAAAAATCAGCATGGAGCGCGCCGAGAACGCCTGTTTCTTGCGCGAAAAGCTCGAGAGAAGCGTGCTTATTAAATGCTGTTCGGCTGCTACGCCCGAGCAAAAGCAGCGGCTCGAGCAGATTCTTGCCGAGTCCGAGTCGCTCGACCATAGCGAAACGCGTCGCTTTTTCGATCTGGACAACCTGTTCCATGAGACGTGTTTTGAGATTGCCGGCCGTCACATGTTGTGGGATTGGATGAAGAGCGTCAACACACATTTTGAGCGATACAACTGGTTGCGTATGGTGTCGCAGGACCTGGATTGGGAGCCGATTCGTCGGCAGCATCGCCGGATTCTCGAGGCAATTAAGAGGGGCGATACCGATGCGGCGAGCTATCTGGCAGAGACGCACTTGCACCTGATGCCCGAGGAGCAGGGCCCGGTTATCGCCTTGCATCCCGACTATTTTGAGCTGTCCAAAGACTCGGCCATCTAATCAATCCCCATATAAGTTGCGGTGAAATAGGGACTGTTTTGCGGCCTAGGTGGCGCAAACAGTCCCTATTTCACCGCAACTGCGTTGGGGCGTAACCGGGGCACAAAGCTGCGGCGCCGCTTGGAGGAAAAGACCGGAAGCAAGGGTCCATTCCTCCAGACGGCGCCGCAGCTGTTTTGGTGGCTCGGCTTTTGTCGAGGTGGCTTAGTTGAGCGCGACGGCCAGCCGAGTAGGCAAAGCGGCTTGGAGGCGTGTCGCTTCCGTCACGTTCTATCAGCATACAAGACGGTTTTGGTTCTTGTTCGTGACGGAAACGGCGCGCTTCCGAGCCGCTTTAAAAGAAAGGGGGCGAGGTCTAGGGCACGCCCCCCTTCACGATAGAGAGCTAAACCTAGCCGCGGACCTTCTTGACGACGTCCATGGCCTCGTGGGCGATCTGCTCGACCTTGGAGAAGTCGCCGTCGGCAAACAGGGCCGGCTTGACCATCCAGGTGCCACCGCAGGCGATGATGGCGGAGGAGCTCAGGTACTCCTCGACGTTGGCGGTGCTCACGCCGCCGGTAGGCATAAAGCGGTGACCGACAAACGGAGCGGCGAGGGCCTTGATGGTGTTCAGGCCGCCATACTGGGACGCGGGGAAGAACTTGGTGACCTTGAGGCCCAGGTTCTCGGCTGCGGTGACCTCGGAGGGGGTCACGGTGCCGGGAAGGACGGGCAGGTTGATGTCGATGCAGTGCTTCACGACGTCCTCGTTGTAACCCGGGGAGACGATGAACTTGGCACCGGCTGCGCGGGCCTGCTCAACCTGCTCGACGGTCAGGACAGTGCCGGCGCCAACGCACATCTCGGGCTCGGCCTCGGCCATAGCGGCGATGCACTCGGCGGCGCAGGCGGTGCGGAAGGTGACCTCGGCGGACTTCATGCCAGCTGCCATAAGGGCGTGGGCGAGCGGAGTGGCGTCCTCGACCTTGTCGAGCACAACGACCGGCACGATGCCCAGGGACTCAAGCGTGGTGTAGAACTGATCGAACATGATGTTCCTTTCGATGTGTGGCGCGCATGGGCGCGTGATTGCCAAATGTGCTGGTCAGGAGCCGATTTTGGATTGGTTATCGGAGGCACTGCTTGGGGTTCAAGCAATTCCAAAACCGGCTGCTCGACCAGTCATGTAGGGAATGCCAGGCAAAACCGGAATGGGACTGGTGGTTTTGCCCGGCCGGAGGAATCGGGGAGCGGGCCGCAGGGGTATGGGATTGGAAAGCTGCGGCCCGCGGAATGGGGAACGAATTAACGGGCGACGCGGGTGCCACCGTCGGCGGCGGATGCCGCGGCTGCGATCTCGTCTGCGGTCACCAAGTTGGAATCGCCCTTGATAGTGAGCTTGAGGATCGAGGCTGCAATCGCGTAGTTGACAGCGTCCTGCGGGTCAAAGTCGTTGATGAGGGCATGGACGAGGCCGGCGTTGAAAGCGTCGCCGGCGGCAACGCCCTCGAGTACGTGCACGTCGTGAGCAGGGGAGAACCAGTGCTCGCCGCTCTCGGCCTCAAAGAGCATTCCCATCCAGATGGAGCGCTCGACGCAGGAGATGTTGCGGACGACCGAGGCGACCTTCTTGCAGCCGTACTCGGCGCAGATCTGACGGGCCATCTCGACATAGGTGTCGCGCTCCTCTATGCCGTGGGCAAGGGAGCCAGAGACGCAGGTCATACCGAGGCCAGCAGGCGCATCCTCGTCGTTGGCGATGCAGATGTCGACGAGCGGCAGGAGTTCCCTCATGGTGGCCTGCGACTTCTCGGGCGACCACATCTTGCCGCGATAGTTCACGTCACACACGGTGGTGATGCCCTTGGCGCGGCAGGCGGCGAGCGCATCCTTGCAGGCGGCGGCCATCTCATCGGAGACGGCGGGGGTCACGCCGGAGAAATAGAAGACATCGATGCCCTTGAGGATCTCGTCCCAGTCAAAGACGTCGCGCTTGGCCATGTTGATGGCAGAGTACTTGCGGTCGTAGACGCAACCGTTGCCGCGCTGCGAGGCACCGACCTCAAACACATAGGAGCCAAGGCGGTCGCCCTGACGCACGACGCGCGTGGTGTCGACGCCGTAGGCCTTCAGCGAACGCAGGGCGCACTCGCCCAGACGGTTGGCCGGGACAACGGAGACGTAAGCGGCCTTGTCGCCCTGGTAGGCCAGGGAAAGCGCAGTGTTGGCCTCGGCGCCGCCGTAGCGGACGTCAAACTCGGTTGCCTGCTCAATACGCAGGTGGTCTTTGGGTGAGAGTCTCATCATGATCTCGCCGAAGGTAAGAACCGTTTTACCCATGGTCGCGCAGCTCCTTTTACTCGTGCGTACACCTTTGATATGGCGTTGGCACGCAGGTGCCAAGACGGTAGGGTGCGTCTTTGCACCTGTGTGCCAACGCTCACCGAAATCGGTTTACGAAATCGGTTTCGTTTCGAGTTGTAGTATACTCACCTACAGCGTTTTGCAACCGAGATTTTTAAAAAATGCCTAAAATGGCTCAGACTGCCGACATTGGGAAACGGGGTGCGCTATGGCGCAGATGAGAATCAAGGACATTGCCGCCGAGGCGGGCGTGAGCCCGGCCACGGTCTCGCGCTATCTCAACAACCGCCCCGGGCAAATGACCGAGGAGACCCGTGCTCGCATCGCGGCAGTTATCGAGCGCACTGGCTATCGCCCACGTGCCGCCGCGCGCAATCTGCGCAGCTCGCGTACGAACCTCATCGGTGTGATTCTGGCTGACATCGCCAACCCGTTCTCGAGCGCCATGCTCGAGGGCCTTTCCGCCAGCGCCGCGGCGCGCGGCTGCTCGCTCATGACGGCCATTAGCGGCAACGACCCCGCTAAGGAAGCGGAGTCGCTCACCAGACTTATCGATGCCGGCGTGGACGGCCTGGTCGTCAACACCTGCGGAGGCAACGACAAGGCGATCGCCGCGGCAGCGGGACGTCTGCCCGTCGTGCTGCTCGACCGCGACGTTGCCGACGGCGGTGCTGACCTGGTGACATCTAACAACCGTGAGCTGGTCGCCGGCTTGGTAGACGCCTTGGCAGCTGCGGGCAGCGAGCGTCTGTGCCTGCTCACCGAGGCAAGCGACGACAGTCCCGTGCGTCGAGAGCGCGCCGAGGCCTTTGCCGACGAGCTTTCGCGACGCGGCCTTGCGGGCGAGGTCGTCACCCTGGCCGACGGTGGCGCCGCGGGCGTTGGCCGTTTGGACGAGACCATCCGCGGCTATGCGGGCAAAAAACTCGGCCTCATTGCCGTCAACGGCCTGGTTTTCCTGCGTCTGACCGAGGCGCTGGCGCAGCTTGGTCCCTCGCTGCCGGCGGGGCTCAAGATTGCGACGTTTGACGACTACCCCTGGAACCATGTGCTCTTTGGCGGCGTCACCACGGCAGCGCAAGACACCCTCACCATTGCCGAGCGCGTGGTCGAGCGTCTCTCCGAGCGTATCGACGTTGTTACCACCACCGTGGGCGAGGCCGCGAAGCTGGCGCCTAAACGCATCGAGATCCCCGGTCACATCGAACATCGCGCATCAACTTCGCGCTAGCCGCTCGTTCGTAACTGCCTGTTCGCACACGTTTTTTGAGCGCTTGATACGCTTTAACCCTGCGGAAACATTTTTCTGCGATAGAATCTGCGATATAGACCAGTCGAAACCCGCCCGAAAGAAAGGGGAGCGACATGAACCAGCAGAACATCGATTACGTACTCCGCTCCGTAGAGCAGCGTGACATCCGCTTTGTGCGTCTGTGGTTTGTCGACATTCTCGGCCGCCTCAAGAACTTTGCCATTAGCCCCGAGGACCTCGAGGTCGCTTTTGAGGAGGGTATTGGCTTTGACGGCTCCGCCATCGAGGGCTTTGCCACGCCCGAGGAAGCCGACATGCTGGCGTTTCCCGATGCTTCGACCTTCCAGATTCTGCCGTGGCGCCCGAGCCACAACGGCGTCGCCCGCGTGTTCTGCGACGTGTGCACTCCCGATCGCAAGCCGTTTGCCGGCGACCCGCGCGACGCCCTGCGCCGCATGTTCTATAAGGCCGAGAAGGCCGGCTACCTGCTCAACGTGGGCGCCGAGCTGGAGTATTACTACTTCCCCGACGAGCATACCCCCGAGCCGCTCGACAACGTGGGCTACTTCGATCTTTCGGTAAGCGATGCCGCTCGCGACCTGCGCCGCAACACGGTCCTCACGCTCGAGAAGATGTCCGTGCCCGTGGAGTACACCTTCCACGCCGCCGGCCGCTCGCAGCACGGTATGAGCCTGCGCCACGCCGAGGCCCTGAGCATGTCCGACGCCATCACCACGGCCAAACTCATCATTAAGCAGCAGGCCTACGAGAGCGGCTGCCACGCCTCCTTTATGCCCAAGCCGTTGGCGGGCGAGGACGGCAGCGCTATGTTCCTGTGCCAGTCGCTATTCGACCACGACGGCAACAACGTCTTTTGGGGCGAGGACGACGAGAAGTACCACCTCTCCGATATCGCCAAGCACTACATGGCCGGCATCTTGGCGCACGCGCGCGAGATCAGCGCCATCACTAACCCCACGGTCAACTCGTACAAGCGCATCACCACGGGCGGCGACTCCGTGCCGCAGTACGCCACGTGGGGCCTGCGCAACCGCGCGAGTATGGTCCGCATTCCGGTCTACAAGCCCGGCAAGCAGCTGTCCACGCGCATCGAGCTTCGCAGCCCCGACCCCATGGCCAACCCGTACCTGGTCAACGCCGTCACGCTGGCGGCTGGTCTGGACGGCATCGAGCGCAAGCTGGAACTCCCGCCCGAGGCCACGGCCGAGACGCTCAAGCTCACCGACCGCCAGATGCTCGAGGCCGGCTACACGCCGCTGCCGCGTTCGCTCAAAGAGGCGCTCGACGTGTTTGAGGACTCGCAGTTTATGAAGGATGCCCTCGGCGAGCACATCCACAGTTTCTTCCTCAAAAAGAAGCGCGACGAGTGGCATAAGTTTGAGTCTACGATCACCGAGTGGGAGATCAAGCACTACCTGGCGAACTCCTAATCGCGCTGGCTTGTTCCAGTACGATTGAGCTCATTTCTTTGGAGGTCGATATGTCCGAAAAGAGTGCCCTGTTCATGGCGCGCACGACGCGCTTCCACGAGTTTGCCCGCAGCTTGACGACCACCCTGGGTGTCGAGGTGAGCCTGGCAACCCCCGATTCGCCGACTGCGGCGCACGACTTTGACCTGCTGATTCTCGATTCCGACGGCATCCGCAGCGACCGTATCGATCAGATTGCCAAGTGGCTTGACGATCGTGGCGGCGTCCCCATGTTGGTGATCGTCGACGACGAGGCGCTCGGTACCTTGCGCCTGCCCAATCACGCGCATGCCGACTTTGTATGCCCCACGGCGACACCCAACGAGCTCAAGGCTCGTGCGCAGCGCCTGATGGGCGAGGAGGAGACCGTCACCGCCGACGATGTGCTCAACATCGATAACCTCGAGATTAACCTGGCTACCTACCAGGTGACGCTCGATGATGAGCCCATCGACCTGACGCTGATGGAGTACTCGCTGCTGAGCTTTTTGGCGACGCACCCCAACCGCGCCTACAGCCGCGAGGTGCTGCTGCACCGCGTGTGGGGCTTTGAGTACTGCGGTGGCACGCGCACCGTCGATGTGCACATTCGACGCATCCGCTCCAAGGTAGGCCCGCAGATCGCGGCACACATCACCACCGTCCGCGGCGTGGGCTATCTGTTTAAGGACTAGATTTCCACCACAAAGGGGACAGGCACCTTTGTGGTGGTTTTGCCGTAGGCCGGGTCCTTTCGGGTCTGCAGCAGAACTTAAGCCTTCCTAAAAGATTGCGTTCTCATACACGTACGCCCGCATATTGGGGTACAACTCAACGTGAACAATGATGGCCCGCCACATGTTTGGCGGGCCTTTGGTTATTTGACGAAAGGATCGCAGCCATGAGCGAGAACGATTCCCAGCGTCCCCAGGATGCGGGCAACGCCGGCGAGACCCAGCAGCAGCCGCGTGTGCAGGTGGAGTCGACGCCTGCCGGCAGTAACATTCCCTACGTGCAGGCCTACGACACGCAGACCGGCAAGCCGCTGGGTGGCCAGCAGGTCGTGAACAAGCACACGGTGGTCAAGACCAAGACCAAAAAGCTGCCGATCTTTATTACGGCGCTTGCCGGCTGTGCCTGCGGAGCCCTGCTGGTCATTGCGCTCATTATGAGCGGCACGCTCGATATCGGCGGCGGCAAGAATGCCGTGACGGCGGGTGCTTCGGGTTCGTCGACGCAAAAGATCACGATCGACTCCGAGGACACCACGCTGGCCGAGGCCGTTTCTGCCAAGGCCCTGCCCTCCGTGGTTTCCATTACCGCCACTTCGAGCGGCAGCCAGAATGGCTCGCTTTCGCAGTCTGCCGACGAGTCGGATAACTCAGGCAGCGTCGGTTCGGGCGTGGTGCTCGATACCGAGGGCCATATTCTCACCAACAACCACGTGGTCGATGGCTATGACCAGTACGTGGTTACCATGGACGACGGCACCACCTACGAGGCCGAGTTCGTGGGCAACGATGCCTCGAGCGACCTGGCCGTCATCAAGCTCAAGGATGCTGACGCCTCCAAGCTCACCCCGATCGAGATGGGTGATTCCTCCAAGCTCAACGTGGGCGAGTGGGTCATGGCGATCGGCTCGCCGTTCGGTAACGAACAGTCTGTCTCTACGGGCATTGTGTCGGCGCTGTATCGCTCCACGGCCATGAGCTCTACCAGCGGTAACACCATCTATGCCAACATGATTCAGACCGATGCCGCCATCAACCCAGGCAACTCCGGCGGCGCGCTCGTCAACGACAACGGTGAGCTGGTGGGCATCAACTCGCTCATCGAGAGCTACTCGGGCTCCAGCTCGGGCGTGGGCTTTGCTATTCCCGTTAACTACGCCAAGAACATTGCCGACCAGATCATCGGCGGCAAGACGCCGGTGCATCCGTACATGGGCGCTACGCTTTCGAGCGTCAACGCGCTCAACGCCCGCACCAACAAGCTGAGCACCGATAGCGGCGCGTATGTGGCGAGCGTCGTTGAGGACGGTCCTGCCGCCAAGGCCGGCATTCAGGAGGGCGACGTCATCACCAAGTTGGGCGACGACGAGATCACGAGCGCCGATGGCCTTATCATCGCGCTGCGCAGCCACGAGGTGGGCGAGAAGGTCGAGATCACGCTCGTGCGCGGCAAGGAAGAGAAAAAGGTCACCGTCGAGCTGGGCTCCGACGAGGAGCTGCAGAACCAGCAGCAGGACGACAGTTCGACCGACACCGGCAACGGCGGTATTACCGACGAGCAGCTGCGCCAGTACCTGGAGGAGCTGTTAGGCCAACGGGGCCAGGGTCAGGGCTACGGCCAGGGCTACTAGCGAGCCGTTTCGCTCATACCGATGCCAGAGGGGCTGTCCCACCAACGCGGGACAGCCCCTCTTTTCTTATTGATCCGTTGGGGACGGAGGAAAACGGATCACTTGGGGCTGACAAGAGGCCTGGTTCGTAATGGTCTGGACAGTTAGTTCAGATACGTATAAATCTGGGGCAGCTTGGGATGCGTTTTGAGCAATTTTTGATTGGGATGGGGCTCGAATGGGTGTTTGGAAGGGAGAGCGGGACGTTTACATGGTCTCGAGGAGCCCAAATTAGTTGAAACAGGGGTGTTCGTGCCTGATTCAGCTCTAGGATTTATACGTATCTGAACTAACTGTCCACCCCAGTCTGGCGGCTGCCGATTCGGTGCGGTTTGAGACCGCTATTCGGCCCCGTTACGACCGGTGGTACTCTTGTATCCGTTTGAAATCGAGCGAAGGAGTGCCGCTATGGAGCAATCGAGCCTGTTTGGTGACGGCGTGGACATCGATACCGAAACGCCCGCGAGCGCGGATGCCGCCGCACCGGCCGATGCCCGTGCCCAGGCGGCAGCGCGCGCGGCCGAGCTGCGCCACGAGCTCGATTACCACGCCTATCGCTACTACATGCTCGACGCGCCCGAGATCACGGACGCCGCCTTTGACAAAATGCTCGTTGAGCTGCAGAAAATCGAGGCCACCTACCCCGACCTGGTGACGCCCGACAGCTACACCCAGCGCGTGGGCGGCTACGTGAGCGAGCAGTTTACGCCGGTCACGCACATGGCGCGCATGTATTCCATGGACGATGCCATGGATCTGGACGAACTCGACGCGTGGCTCCAGCGCACCGAGGATGCGCTCGGTGCTGGTAGCGTCACCTATACCTGCGAGCTTAAGATCGACGGTCTGGGCGTGGCGCTTACCTACCAAAACGGAACCTTCGTACGCGCGGCCACACGTGGCGACGGCACCACGGGCGAGGACGTGTCGCTCAACGTGCGTACCATCAAGGATGTGCCCATGCACCTGTCCGAGCCGGCGCTCGCCCACATGGGTGCCGACCGCGAGCGCGCCATCGAGGTGCGCGGCGAGGTCTATATGCCCAAGGGCAGCTTTGTTCGTTTGAACGACGAGGCCGATGCCGAGGGGCGCGACCCCTTCGCCAACCCGCGCAACGCCGCCGCCGGCAGTCTGCGCCAAAAAGACCCCAAGGTCACGGCGCGCCGCGATCTGGCCACCTTTATCTATGCCATCGCCGATACCGATCCACTGCACGTCCACAGCCAGCGCGAGTTCCTCGATTGGTTGCGCAGTGCCGGCTTTAGCGTCAACCCCAACGTGGCTCGTTGTGCCACGCCGGCCGAGGTCCACGAGTTCTGTGCCCAGGCGCTCGAGCATCGCGGTGACCTGGACTACGATATCGACGGCGTGGTCGTAAAGGTCGACAGCTTTCAGCAGCAGCTCGACCTGGGCTTTACCGCCCGCGCGCCGCGCTGGGCCATTGCCTTTAAGTTCCCGCCCGAGGAAAAGCAGACCGTCCTGCGCGAGATTCGCATCCAGGTGGGCCGCACCGGCGTGCTCACGCCGGTCGCCGAGTTCGACCCGGTGACGGTCGCCGGCTCCACCATCGCGCGCGCCACGCTGCACAACATAGACGAGATCCGTCGCAAAAACGTGCGCGAGGGCGACACCATCATCGTGCACAAGGCAGGCGACGTAATCCCCGAGGTCGTGGGCCCGGTGCTCGACAAGCGCCCAGCCGATTCGGTCGACTGGCATATGCCCGAGGTCTGCCCCGTGTGCGGCAGCCCCGTGGTCCACGAGGACGGCGAGGTCGCTTACCGCTGCGTCTCCATCGACTGCCCCGCGCAGCTCAAGGAGCGCCTGCTCCACTGGGTGAGCCGCGGCTGCATGGACGTTGATGGCCTAGGCGACGAGATCGTCGACAAGATGATCGCCGCTGGGCTGATTCACGATGTCGCGGACTTCTACCAGCTCACGGTCGACGACATCGCAGGCCTGGACACGGGCCGCACCTATGCCAGCTCCAACAGCAAAAAGGGCGTCAAGAAGGGCGACCCCATTCCGGTAGGCCTCAAGACGGCTGAGAAAATCATCGCCGAGCTCAACAAGTCCAAGAGCCAGCCGCTCGGTCGTGTGCTGTTTGCCTTAGGCATCCGCCACGTGGGCAAGAACGTGGGCGAGGTCATCGCCGAGCGATTCCTGTCGATTGACAAGCTCATCTTGGCGAGCGAAGAGGATATTGCCGAGTGTGAGGGCATCGGCCCCAAGATTGCGGCGAGCGTCAAGCAGTTCCTGGCCGTGCCCGAGAACCTTGCCGTGCTGGAGCGTCTGCGCCAGGCAGGTTTGTCGCTCGAGGTCGACCTGGGCGCCGCGCATGCGCAGGCCGCAGCCGACGCTGGCGTGGCGGGCGAGCTCGCCGACGCACAACCACTCGCGGGTCTGACCTTCGTGCTCACCGGTACGCTTGTCAACCGCACGCGCGACGAGGCGGGCGCCGCGCTCAAGGTGCTCGGCGCCAAGGTTTCGGGCAGCGTGTCGAAGAAGACGAGCTATCTGGTCGCTGGCCCCAAAGCAGGCTCCAAGCTCACCAAGGCCGAGCAGCTGGGTGTACCCGTGCTGGACGAGGACGCGCTCGAGCAGATCTTGGCTACTGGTCAGGTGCCCCAGGCTTAGTGCATCGATAACCAAATTAGAAAACCTCCCGGAAAGGTTGATACTTTCCGGGAGGTTTTTATTTGGACGGGGCAACCGGCACCGTGATCTGCGTCACATAGGTCGCGGGGTCGTCGCTGATGATGTCGTCGATAAGGGCGATCTCGCGTGAGGGGCCAGCGGGGGACAGCCCGTGTTCGCGCATATAGCCGAGCAGCTGCTTATAGCGCGGGCCCGCTTGCCCGTGTGTGCCGCGGAAGCTTATGGTCAGGCACCGCGCGGCGGGCCGCACCTCGACATCGCCCACGTAATCATCGGTGTCATCGAGCAGTAGAAAGACCTCGTCGTAGCCATCAAAGTCGCCGGCGGCGAGGCGCTCGGCGCTAATCCCGACGCCTAAGTTGCCCAGAAAGACAAAGGTCTCGTGCTGGCCTTTCTGCAGCTGACGAATCTGCCACTCCAGCGCATAGGCGTCGGTAGGGTTGACGCGTTCGCGCAACACGGCGCAGCGAAGCTCGGGCGCATCGATTGTGCAAATGGTATCGAGCTCGGTGTTCAAGGCATCGTGGAGCAGCGCAAGTCGGTTGTCAATCTTGCGTGACACGCGTTCGAGCTCGCGGCGCTTGCGCTCGATGAGCTCCTGCTGCTGAGCCAGCTGCCGCTGCATAAGGTCCACATCGCGCGTGGTCACAAACTCGCGGATTTGTGCTAACGGCAAGTTGAGAACGCGCAGGTGGCTGATGGTGTTGAGGGTGGAAAGCTGCCGCGATCCGTAGTAGCGGTACCCACTTGCCGGATCGATGTGCGCCGGGTCCAGCAAGCCCATCTGCTCGTAATGACGTAGCGTCCCCACGCTCAGGTTAAACAGGCGCGCCACCTCGCCAATGCGGAGCAGGCCCTCGGTATGTTCGGTTGACGAGTCGGCCATGGGACCGCTCCTTTCGGTAAAAAACAGGGGAGGGGCGCCAGGCCTGCGTTGCCCCGCTACGCCACCAACTTGTCAAAAGCCCCGCGCCGGTTGAGCACGGTAAACGCGACAACACAGATGACCGCCGACAAAATCGATCCGCACGGCGAGGCGATGCCCATGGGAAACAGCGTGTCGGAATAGGCGTTCGACAGCAGCCACGCGCCCGGCACGCGAATGAGCGCCACGGCCAGCACGTTGTGCGCAAAGCCGATGTAGCTCTTGCCGTATGCAGCGAAAAAGCCACTAAAGCAAATGTGGATGCCGGCAAAAATCGCGTCGAAAATATAGCTGCGCATATAGCCGGTGCCGGCCGCGACCACCGCAGCGTCCTTGGCAAAAAAGCCGATAAACGCCGGCGCCACCAGCCACATCAGCACCGTGATCAGGCAGCCGTACACCACCGAGATCGTCATGGCGTCCTTGAGTACCTGACGCGCGCGGTCGCCCTTGCCCGCGCCGGCATTTTGCGCCGTGAGCGCGCTGACGGTGGCACCCATGGAACTCGGCACAATGAACAAAAAGCTGATCATCTTCTCGACCAGGCCCACGGCGGCGGCGTCGACGAGCCCTCGGTGGTTGGCGATGACGGTGATAAACATAAACGCCACCTGGATGCAGCCGTCCTGTACGGCCACAGGCACGCCAATCTTAAGAATGCTGCCGAGCACCTCGGGCTGGGGGCGCAGGTCGCTGCGCTTAACGTGGATGTTCGTGCGGCGGCTCTTAAGCCACACGAGCGCGAGGGCAACGCTGGCCGTCTGGGCGGTTACCGTGCCGAGCGCCGCACCCACGGGGCCGAGCCCCATGTGGCCGATAAACAGAAAGTCGAGCGCGATGTTGATGATGCATGCCACGCCAATCACGTACATGGGCGAGCGCGAATCGCCCAGGCCGCGAAAAATGGCCGAGAGGATGTTGTACGCGGCGATAAAGGGAATGCCCATAAAGCAGATGCGCAGGTAGGCGGCGGTTCCTTCGACCGCCTCGGCCGGCGTGCCAATGAGTGCCACGATCTGCGGGCACAGTGCGAGCAGGACAGCGGCCAGCACCACCGAGACACCCATAAAGAGTGTGATGGTGTTGCCGATGGCGGTCTCGGCGCGGTCAAACCGGCGCGAGCCCACGGCGTGGCCGACGATGACCGTCGTTCCCATGGCCAGACCCACGAGCGTCACGGTAATGATATAGAGCGTCTGCGCGCCATTGCCCACGGCGGTGATGCCGGCGGCGCCGCTAAACTGCCCCATCATGTACAGGTCGGCCATGCCGTAGAGCATCTGCAAAAAGTACGAGAGCATATAGGGCAGGGCAAAGACCGCGATGGTCTTAAGGACATTGCCACGTGTGAGGTCGTGTTCCATGGGCGGGGCTTTCTGGCTGGGTTTGTTTACGTACCAGTGTAGTGAAAACCCTACAACGATTGTAGAGTCAAGGTTTGTGTTGACGCCGAAGCGAAAAAGTCTCGCGCACCATTATTCCGAGTGAATATGGACACACATCACGAGAACTCGCCGCCGGCGCTAACCTTGCAGAAAACGATTTCGGAATACTTGACACCATTATTCGGCGCGCAATAATACGTGCATTTGCGAACAACGTTTGATGGGGGTTGAACCTGCGTGCGCAATCTCAAAATACTGTTTTCCTATCTAGGGGCATACCGTCGCGATGCCATCCTCGGCGTGTTCTTTGTGTCGGTCGAGACGGTGCTCGAGCTGTTTATCCCGGTCATCATGGCCAACATCATCGATGTGGGCGTGCCTGCGGGTGATATCAACTACATGCTGCTACAGGGTGCGTACATGTTGGTGTGCGCTGCGCTTTCGCTGGTACTGGGCTTGGGTTATGCCCGCACGTCCGCCCGCGTTGCCTCGGGCCTAGGCGCTAACCTGCGCGAGGCCGAGTACAAAAAGATTCAAACGCTCGCCTTTGGCAACCTGGACAACTACGACGCCAGCTCGCTCGTCACCCGCATGACCACGGACATCACCGTTATCCAAAATGCTGTGGGCAACGGCTTTCGCCCTATGGTGCGCGGCCCGGTGACGCTTATCGTCGGCCTTATCTACGCGCTGATGCTGTCGCGCCCGCTCGCCACCGTCTTTGCGATCATCTTGCCCGTGCTGGCAATCGTGCTGGGCGTCATCACCTATCGCGTGAGCCCGCTCTACCGCCAACTCCAGACCTCGATGGACCACCTCAACGGCGTGGTACAGGAAGACCTCACCGCCGTGCGTGCCGTCAAGGCCTACGTTCGTACCGAGCACGAGGAGGCCAAGTTCGACACCGTCAATACCGAGCTCGCGCGCACTGCGACAAAGACCTTTGGCAGCGCGGTGCTCAACCTGCCGGTGTTTCAGCTGTCGATGTACGTGGCTGCGCTCTCCATCCTGTGGATTGGCGGCCGCATGATTCTCGCCGGCAAGCTGGGCGTGGGCTCGCTCACGGGCTTTATGAGCTACGTGCTGCTGATCATGAATTCGCTCATGATGATTTCCAACGTGTTTTTGCTGCTCACGCGCGCTCTTACGAGTGTGGGCCGTATCGCCGAGGTGCTCGATGAGGAGCCCTTTATCGCCAACCCCGCGGGAGACCTCGCGATTGCGGCGCCAGCGGACGGCAGTATCGAGTTTCGCGACGTTTCCTTTAAATACCGCACGGATGCAGCCGAGGATGTGCTCGAGCATATCGACCTTCGCATCGAGAGCGGCTCGACGGTGGGCATCCTCGGCGGCACGGGCTCGGGCAAGAGCTCACTTGTGCAGCTGATTGCGCGCCTGTACGACGCTACCGAGGGCGCCGTGCTTGTGGGCGGACGTGACGTGCGTGACTACGACCTCGCGACCCTACGCGACGCCGTGGGCATTGTGCTGCAAAAGAACGTGCTGTTTACGGGCACCGTGCGCGAGAATCTGCAGTGGGGCAATCCGCAGGCGTCGGACGATGAGCTCCTCGCGGCTTGCCGCGCGGCGTGCGTGGACGAGTTCCTTGATCGCATCGGCGGGCTGGACGGCGAGTTGGGCCAAGGCGGCGCCGGTGTCTCGGGTGGCCAGAAGCAACGCCTGTGCATCGCGCGCACGCTGCTCAAGCATCCGCGCGTGCTCATTTTTGATGACTCCACCAGCGCGGTCGATATGGCGACCGACGCAAAGATTCGCGAGCACATCGCTCGGATTCCCGATGCGACCGTGCTCATCATCGCCCAGCGCATCGCGAGTGTCATGGATGCCGATCGCATTGTGGTATTGGACGACGGTCGTGTCCACGGCGTGGGCACGCACGTTGGAACTGCTAGCGGGCGACAACATATACCAGGAGATTTATGCCTCGCAGATGGAGTTTGCGAGGAACGCGGACGCCGGCGACGGCAGCGACGATGGTTGCGCGAATGATCCGTTTTCCTCCGTCGTATGCGGATCACCCTTGGAAGGGGGTGAGCGCCATGCCTAAGACCGCAGCCCAAGCACGCCCGGCCGACCTCAAGCGCACTGTACGCCGCTTGCTCTCCTACATGGGGCATGCCAAGTTCTCGTTGCTCGCGGTGGGCGTGCTCGCCTCCGTTGCCGCCATCGCGAGCCTCGCCGGCACCTACATGGTGCGCCCCATCGTTAACGGTTTGGCCACGGGCGGGGAGGAACTGCTCGCCAAGCAGGTCATCCTGACGGCGATCATCTACGCTGCGGGCGTGCTCTCGGCCCTGGGCTACTCGCAGATTATGGTGCGCGCGGCCCAACACGTGGTGTCCGATATTCGCCGCGACCTGTTCGCGCACATCCAGACGCTGCCGCTCAGTTATTTTGACAGCACGCGCTCGGGCGACATCATGAGTTTTTTCACCAACGACGTCGACACCGTCTCCGAGGCGCTCAACAACAGCTTTGCCAACGTGATTCAGGCCGCCATTCAGGTTGTGGGCACCACGGCTATGCTCATCATCCTTAACTGGCAGCTCACGATTATCACGCTCGTGTGCGATGCGGCCATTGTGCTGTATGCGCGCTACTCGGGCGCGCGCTCTAAGCGTTTCTTTGCCGCCCAGCAGGCATCGCTTGGCGACCTGGACGGATATATCGAAGAAATGGTCTCGGGCCAAAAGGTCATCAAGGTCTTTAACCGTGAGGCAGCGAATGTCGTCGGCTTCACCTGCCGCAACGACGAGCTTCGCCGCACCGGCACCGCCGCCGTGAGCTATGCCAACTCCATGGTGCCCATGACCGTCGTGATTGGCTACGTCAACTATGCCATCGTCGCCGTGGCGGGCGGCATGCTCTGCATCAAGGGGCTCGCCGATGTGGGCGCACTTGCAAGCTACCTGGTCTTTGTGCGCCAGGCCGCCATGCCCATCAACCAGTTTACGCAGCTCGGCAACTTCTTGCTCAACGCGTTGGCCGGTGCCGAGCGCCTGTTTGCGGCTATGGACCTTGAGCCCGAGGTGGACGAGGGCTGCGTGGAGCTGGTGCAGACGGGCGACGCCGCGTGGGCGTGGAAGATTCCCGAGGGCCAGGGCGTGGGCGCGTACGGGCACTTGCATGACGTGGCAGCCGTTGATGAGTCGGGCCGCGCGGTGGCCGCCGACGGCACCGAGCTCACGTGCGGCTTGGTCCCGCTTGCCGGCGACGTGCGCTTCCATGCCGTGGACTTTTCCTACGTGCCGGGCGCCCGCGTGCTCACGGACCTCAACCTGTTTGCCAAGCCGGGGCAAAAGATTGCGTTTGTGGGCTCCACGGGCGCCGGCAAGACGACCATCACCAACCTCATCAACCGCTTCTACGAGGTCGATGACGGCGAGATCACGTACGACGGCATCGACGTCAAGCACATTGCCAAGGCCAGCCTGCGCGGGTCGCTCGGCATTGTGCTGCAGGACACGCACCTGTTTAGCGGCACCATTGCGCAGAACATCCGCTTTGGCAAGCTCGACGCGACCGACGAGGAGGTGCGCGCCGCTGCCGAGGCCGCCTGCGCCGACTCGTTTATCCGCCGCCTGCCGCGGGGCTACGACACACCGGTCACGGCCGACGGCGCCAACCTGTCGCAGGGTCAGCGTCAGCTGCTCGCCATCGCGCGCGTGGCCGTCGCCGATCCGCCGGTGCTCATCCTGGACGAGGCCACGAGCTCCATTGACACGCGTACCGAAAAGCTCATCGAGCGCGGTATGGACCGCATCATGCGCGGTCGCACCACGTTTATGATCGCGCACCGCCTGTCCACTGTCCGCGACGCCGACGCCATCATGGTCCTCGAACACGGCCGCATCATCGAGCGCGGCACGCACGAAGAGCTGCTCGCCCAGCACGGCGAGTACTGGCAGCTGGCGCATGGCTTAAAAGAGTTGGATTAACCCGTTCGAGCACGACGCTTTGACCCCTCCGTGCCTCTCACCTCGCCTCAAACCATCACAACATTCGACGTTTTTTGCCAAAATCGGGAAAAGCGTCGAATGTTGTGATGGTTTTTCTGCCACTCGACCGGGCGGAATCGCTTTCTTGCGCGCGAAGGTGTGCGGACCCGTGGGCAGGGGAATAAGGTTGGTTATCCGACTCCATTGGAGGGCTCATGGACCTGCCGATCGTCCTGTCCCATAAGACTGCCTGGCTGTACCACAACGTGGAGCGTCCGTTTGAGCCGCTCTCGCGAGCAAGCAGCCTATACGATGAGGACTCGCTTGCTAACGAGGCGGAGCCGACCGCGGGCCTGCCCAAATTGGGACTCGATGCCAAGGGGCTGAGGGCTTCAACGGCAGTTGGGATCGTTACCGACTATCTGGTCTCACTTGGTATTCCACGAGAAGAGCTCGATCATATCGACACGCTCGTCAACTTCGATTTTGAGCGCTCGACGCCGGCTGGATTTAGGTGCCACGTGTTTGGGGCGCCGGTACCTCCAGGCCATCTTATCGAGGTGGCAGAGGGCCTTCTGGTGGTTGATGAGGCCATGTGCTTTGTCCAAGCGGGTTCGTGGATGAGCGAGCCCGAGCAGCTGGAATATGGCTACGAAATCTGCGCCCGATACCATTTGAATCATCTGTCGACAGGCGATTATGTCGAGATGGGGCAGAGGTACACCGTTGCCGACTTGATTGCCTATTGCAATGAGAACCGATCTCGTCAGGGGGCTATACGCGCGGCCGCCGTGCTCAAGCGCGTGCACGATGGCGCGCGTTCGCCCATGGAGACGGCCACCGCAATCATGGTCGTAGCAAAACGTTCCCAGGGCGGGCTGGGATACGCCAAGATCGAGCTCAACCATCGGGTCGATGTTCCCAACGAGTTCAAGTATCTCGCAAAGGCCGGGTATTTCGAGATCGACGTATACGCGCCTGCGAGCGGTACGGGGATTGAATACAACGGCTCGGACCATCTTGATAAACAGCGCAGCGCGTCGGACGCGGAGCGTATGACCGTGCTGAGCGCGCTGGGCTTTAGGATGATCGTCCTCACCGGGACTCAGTTTGCCCACCAGCTGCAATTGCATCGGGCGATGAACGCCATCGCGCTCGCTATGGGCCTCAAGTGCGACCGAAGCGAGGTGTTCCAGAAACGGCAGAACGACCTGCGAGAATTCGTGATTCGACACTGGGATGGCGGCCTTTAGGGGCGCTTTGGTCCTTCTACGGGGTGCCGTGGGCAGGCAGACCATCACAACATTCGACGTTTTTTGCCAAAAACGAGAAAAGCATCGAATGTTGTGATGGTATGCGTGTTGAGGATGGGCTTGGAAAGTCCGTTTTGCTCGAAGCGACCTGTCCTGTCGTACGGGTGTCGGCATGATTCTCGCATGGGGTATTATGTTTTCCGAAGAATAAAACGCCGCGTGAGGGGAGGGTTGCGTGGACGGGCACGTGCAACATGACGGCTTTGGCCGCGATATCAACTACCTGCGCATTGCCGTTACCGACAAGTGCAATTTCCGCTGCATTTACTGCATGCCGGCCGATGGCGTGGCGCCCCGTGCACACGACGAGCTGCTCAGCGCCGAGGAAATCGCCCGCTTTGTGCGCATGGTGGCGGGGGAGGGCATTCGCCGCGTGCGCCTGACGGGTGGCGAGCCGCTGGTCAGCCGCCGTATTATTCCGCTCATTCGTGATATCCGCGCGATTCCGCAGATCGAGGACATTTCGCTCACCACCAATGGCGCCCTGCTGCCCAAGCTGGCGCCGCAGCTCAAAGACGCCGGTCTTAACCGCGTCAACATTTCGCTCGACACGCTCGACCCTACGCTCTTTGGAAAGATCACGCGCCTGGGTCGACTCGAGCAGACCATGGCCGGCATCGACGCGGCGCTGGCTTGGGGCTTTGAGCCCGTTAAGGTCAACTGCGTTGTGGTGCGCCGACTCAACCAGGATGTGGCGGCCCTTGCGCGACTGACCGTCGACCGCCCCATCCACCTGCGCTTTATCGAATACATGCCCATCGGCGACGAACACACGAGCTCGCATTGCGCTGTGGACCCGCATGCACCCGCGCTCAATCCCGAGCTGTGGGACGCGAGCGATACCGTGCCGAGCGACGAGCTGCGGGCGCGCATCAATGCCGGAGCCGCCGCGACGGGATTGGGCGAGCTCGAGCCGCTCGACATCAACGACGCTCCTGCCGGCGCGGGTCCTGCGCGCTATTGGCACTTTCCGGGCGCGGCGGGAACGGTCGGCTTTATCAGCGCCATGTCCAATCATTTTTGTGCGAATTGCAACCGTCTGCGCCTGACGGCCGACGGCAACGTGCGTCCGTGCCTGTTCAGCGATGCCGAGTATTCGGTGCGTGAGGCGCTGCGCCGTGGTGATGATATGCAGGTACTTTCGATTTGGCGCGATGCCGTCACCCACAAACCGCAGGAACACGCGATAATTGAGGGCACGCAACGATTTATGTCCCAAATCGGAGGATGATCATATGGCCAAGAGCAGGTACGCCGATGCCACCAAGGCCGCTCGCAGGGCCGCGATGTCTGCCCACAAAGTCACGGCTGCGGCCAGCGATGCCGTTACAGGCGCGCAGCCGACTGCCAGCGCTGTCGCCGAGCCCGCCCGTGATGCCCGTCGCGACGAGCTGACGCACGTGGATGCCAAGGGCGAGGTGCGCATGGTCGACGTGTCCGACAAGGCCGAGACCCATCGCATCGCCATCGCCGAGGGCACCATTCTCATGCATCCCGAGACGCAGGCCATGGTGCTGCAGGATCGCGCCAAAAAGGGCGATGTGCTCGCCTGCGCGCGCGTGGCGGGCATCATGGCCATCAAACGCACGAGCGACATCATCCCCATGTGCCATCCGTTGCTCATTACCAAGAGCAAGTGCGACATTGCGCCCATCGCTCCGGCGGGGACGCCGGCCGAGGACGTGCCCGAGGGCTGGGCGCCTGCGCGCGCGGACGGGCAGGTTGGCTTTCACGTACTGGTTACGGCCGGCGTGACGGGCAAGACGGGTATCGAGATGGAGGCGTTGACCGGCGCGAGCGCCGCGTGTCTGACCATCTACGACATGTGCAAGGCCGTCGATCGCGGCATGGAGATCGTCGACGTGCGCCTGCTGCACAAGGAGGGCGGCCGCTCGGGTGTGTGGGATCGTGCAGAGCGTCAGGCCGCTGCTGTTGAGGCCGTGGCCGCTGACGGTGCCGCGCCCGCGATCGCACCCGTCGCCGTCACGCCCGCGGCTCCCACTCCGGCCGTCCCCGCGATCGCGTTTATCGGCTACCAAAACTCGGGCAAGACCACGCTCGTCGAGAAGGTTATCGCCGAACTCACCCGCCGCGGCCTGCGCGTGGGTTCGCTCAAACACCACGGGCATCACGGCTTTGATATCGACGTGCCCGCTAAGGATACGTGGCGCCATCACCAGGCCGGATCCAAGCACGTGGGCCTCATCTGCGCCACGCGCTGGGCGGAGTACGCCGATACGCGCGAGGAGGACGAGATGCCTGCGCGCGAGCTGCTGTCGCGTTACAACGATGTCGACGTGGTGATCATCGAGGGCTACAAGACCGAGGGCTTCGACAACATCGTGGTCGCACGCTCCGGTGTCGACCGTCTGCGCGGCAAGAGCTCGCTCGACCTGGTCGATGGCCACACGCTGGCCCTTGCCTGCAACGAGGCCCTGGCACGCCAGGCATTCGATGCCGGCTTTGCGACCCGAGCCATCAACATCAACGACGCTCGAGCCATCTGCGACCTTATCCAAGACCATCTTTAAGGCTTGACGCTGCGCCGGCCCCAAGCACCCCATCTCGCCCCTCAAGCCGTCGCTCGCGTACCAAAGTACGCGTCGCTCCTCTTTCGGGGCGACCTGGGGCACTTGGAACCGGCTCGCTGCGTTGCCATAACATGCCAAAAAGGGACAGGTTAATTTTGGTAGGTTTTAGCTGGGCAAACGTCATTTCCACCACTAAGGGGCCAGGCACCTTTGTGGTGGATTTTGCTTTAGTAGATGTGTGGGACATGCCTTACAATCTACCAAGTAGTTCATGACGGGCGAAAACGGAGAGAAGGGGCTTGATGCGTCCTTAATGTTTCATGCGGATAGATTGATTTGACAGACGGTGGCGAATGCCCGCCGTCCGCATTCGTATGAAACAAGGAGTCTCCATGCTCGCCCCTCTTTTCTCAAAGCCTCAATCATCGCTGTCCGTGCAGGCCAAGCGCCTGGTGGCGATGCGCTTTCTCATCTACACCGGTTTTCAGACCAGCTACTTCATCGGCGTCATCGGAACGCTCACCTATGCAGACGATGCCTCGGTCGTGGCGACATCGCTGGCCGTCCTTTTTATGAACGTATTCGTGATCTTGGGATCCTTTGCGGGTGGTGCGGCGCTCGACGCCTGGGGCCCGCGCCGTCATTTCTTGCTGAGCATCGTCGGCGCTCTTGCAACTGGCACGGCAATCATCGCCTTTGGTAGCGCGACCGGCGTCGTCCTGCTCGGCGCGGTGTTCCTAGGCTTTACGATGGGATTCGCCCAGCCCATCGCCACATCCTATCCGGCCTACCTCACCGATGATCCCGTCGAGCTCAAAGACATCAACTCTGCCATCGCCATGTTTTCAAACGTGAGTATCATCGTTGGCCCCACGCTGGGCGGCTTTGTCGCGGCTGCTGCGTCGTCGCGCGCGGTGTTTGTGCTCATGATGCTCTTTACCGTGCTGGCGCTCGTCGCCGGTTGGGGCTTTAGGCCGAAGGCCAGCCATGTCGCCGGGGATGCGGATGCCGATTCGGCAGAGGAAGGGGAGCGTGCGGGACAAAGCCCCGACCCCAGCACGTCCACCCGCGTCACCTTCGCGACCAGCATCAAGACAGTCTTCACCAATAGCGTCCTCGCCCTGCTGTTCTGCATTATTTTCCTTTCGAACTTTGGCTATGGCGCCTTTGACCCGCTGGAGTCGTTCTTCTACCGCGATGTACTGCACGTCGGTGTTGAGTGGATGGGCTGGCTCTCGTCGGCCAGCGGTGTGGGCGCGGTGCTGGGCGCCGTGGTCGCGCTCCGCTTGCCGCCGCACCTGGCCAACCTTAAAACGCTGCTCGTGGCGCTCATGTCCGTGGGCCTGGGAAGCCTGCTCTACGTGGGGACGCCATACGTGGGTGTGGCCCTTGTCGGCCAGGTCGCCCTGGGCATAGCTTGGGGCGTCGTCAACCCGCTCCACAACACGATCGTGCAAACGAAGGCTCCGCTCGAGCAGCTCGGTCGCGTGAACTCGGTCATGGGCTTTGGCAACATGTTCGCCGGCGTAGCCCCGCTGGCGATTGCCCCGTGGCTGGCGGCGACGTTTGGCGTGCAGCAGACGCTCGTTGGTGCGGGCATGGTCGTGACGGCGGTTCCCGCGGCGCTGCTGCTGTTTGGACGCCGGCATTTTGATCGTGCCGCAAGGCAGTAAAAACCATCACAACATTCGATGAAAATCGCGATTTTGCCGAAAAACGTCGAATGTTGTGATGGTTTGTGCCCCGGGCCATGCCATCCTGCGGGTCCAGCCACCACAAAGGGGCCAGGCGCCTTTGTGGTGGTTTTTGCTTTGACGGGCCGCGGCTGCGCCTTGGTATACCATGTACGCCGTTCACGAATACACCCCACACCGCCGCACAACCCAGAAAGGCCCCCATGGACACCACCTTCAGCCACATCAAAGCCGTGTTCTGCGATATCGACGGCACACTGCTCACGAGCCAGCACACGGTGTCCCCGCGCACCGTGGCGGCGATTCGTGCCCTGCGCGAGCGCGGCGTGCTCTTTGGCCTGTGCACCGGGCGCGACGCCCACGCGACCGAGGCCATGTACGAGCTCTGGGGCATCGAAGGCCTGGTGGACGTGCTCGTGGGCTGCGGTGGCGCCGAGGTCATCGACCGTGCGCACGACATCAACGAGCTGAACTATCCGCTGCCGGGCGAGACCATCGCGCGCATCTGCAAGCACATGGCGGACCTTCCGGCAACACCCGTCTGCCCCCGAGACGGCGTGTTCTACGTGCCCGAGAGCAACGCGTGTGTCGAGCACCTGTCGCGCGTCGACGGTGTGCCCTACCAGGTGGTCGACTTTGCCGAGTTTTTGCGCGAGCCGCAGCCCAAGGTGATGTTTACCATGGCGCCCGAGGTGATGCCGCAGGTCATAGAGCGAGCATCGACGTTTGCCGACGACACCGTCAAGGCGGCGGCTCTGCAAACCACGCAGCGGCTCTACGAGTTCATGGATCCGCGCGTGTCCAAGACGCGCGGCCTTGTGCGCGTGGCGGAGCTCAACGACATGGAGCTCCAGGACATCTGCGTGTTTGGCGATGCGGACAACGATACCTGCATGGTGGCCGACGCCGGCGTGGGCGTGGCCATGGCAAACGGCAGCGACGCCACCCGTGCCGCCGCCGACTTTGTAACCGCCAGCAACGACAAAGACGGCATCGCGATCTTTATCGAGGAGCATCTGCTGTAGCGCCGGGGGAGAGCCACCACAAAGGGAGCAGGCGCCTTTGCGGTGGCCTCAGGCGATTTGGGCGAATTGATGCCTAAAATCTGCGCGCAAATTCAAATTTGGTTGTATGAACATCATGCTTCTAACCACCGATAGGTTAAAGATATTCTCATCAGTTTGGTAGGGTATTCCTCCCGGTTGATGACCTACCGCTCACGGTCGATTTTCAACCGTTCACAGGATGTTTACTCTTGAGCAAAATGTTGTGCAAATAAATAAAATGCTATTAAAAAATGATAACTAGCTTAATTACCAGTAGAAATAGATATTTTATAGCGAATAAACGAAGGTAAATCTGAGCAAATGTCAAGAGAATTGAGAATTCGCTACAAAACTATCGGTATTTTTGCTTAGATGTTCAAACAATCGTTACAATATGTACTACAAGCGTGCGCAATTACAGATTGCGCAGATACGTTTGATAGTGAAAGAGCAAGATCGCGGTCTCTTGGGGAGGAGACATCGATGAAAGCGAATTCAGAAAAAACTAAGCAGAGTAAAAAAGCGACGCGCCGTGTACTGGCAGGCGTTTTGTGCGGAGCCTCCGTGTTGAGCCTGGTACTGTCGCTCGTCATGCCCCCAATCTCGCAGGCCATTGCCAACGATGCCCAGACGGTTTCTACTGAAGGAACTGTGATGGGGGGGGGTTCCTCAAGTGAGTCTACTGATGTAGACAGCACCAACAACGGGGATGCCAAAAACCAGAATAGTGGCGAGATTGAGGGTGGCGCGAACGAAGACGCCGCTGCTGCGGGCTCGACTGCCGATAGCGTGGAGGCCAAGGGCGCCGCACAGCCTTCCGACGCACAGCTTGCGGATGATGAGAATAACGATGAAAACGCGAACGCTCCCGCCACCGTCAGTGCCAATGACTATACCGAGGTAAGCAACGATGTTTCTGAGGCATTTGCCAATGGCGGCAAGTTCCGACTGACGGGTTCTGCCTATTCGGATAAGCAGATCGATATCAAGAAAAACACCACCATTAATCTTGCGGGAAACATGCTCTACAACCGCTCCGGCGGCTTAGACTCCTTCTTTGTGGTCGAAAAAGGAGCCACGCTCACTATCGAGAACATTATCGAGGACTCAGATAGCACAAAAGACGTAAAGACTCCGGTCAACAATGCGCCGGCGGGTCAGCCTGCGATTATGACATGGGAAAGGGGAGACGAGTCTAGCTCTAATGGCGGCGCACCCAAGAGTCTTACTTACTATGAGACTAAGAGCACGCCCAATACAGATGGACTTTGCACCACCGAGACTACGTACAAGCATGACGTTACGGGCTTCGGCGCTATCGTTGCGGCATCGGACAGGGGCTCCGTAAGGAAAGTGGTCACCGTTAAAGAGGGCGGCACGCTCGATCTCAAGGGCGGCATGATTACCACGGCCGCCAATCTGAGCGATAACGGCCATGTGATTCTTTCTGAGGGTAAGGTCATAATCGAAGGCGGTTACGTCACCAACGGCAACCGCGGTGGCTGGGGCGGTGGTCTGTGCATAACGGGCGCGAATGCCAGCCTCGAAATGACAGCCGGTGTGGTCGCGGGAAACAAGGCAGCTTCTGGCGGCGGCGTCTACGCTGACAGAGGAGCCACCTTGAAGCTTACGGGTGGAATCATCTCTGGCAACGCTACGTATTCTGATTCGGATGGTCTCGGTGGCGGCATCTTGGTTTCGGGCGGTAGTGTGACCGTTTCTGGTGGCTACATCACTAACAATAAATACGCCAAGTATTGCGGCAACGATGGTCAGGGTGACCATGGCGGCGGCGGACTTGCTGCCAATAACGGCACTCATGTCATCATTTCCGGTGGCCAGATTACTGGCAACTATTCCGAGGAAGCTGGCGGCGGCGTTTACGTTACCAATCTTAAACAACAAGGTAAGGCTTGGCTCAACATCACGGGAGGAAATATTGCCTCTAACGTGAGCTATCGATCTGAAGGTGCCGGCATCCGAGTGGGCCAGAGGGTTGACGCGATGATAAGTGGAGCGTCAAAAGATAGCCCAGTCTACATCACTAATAACCACTGCATGTCTCGCTTTGACTGGGGCGGAGGCGGCGTCTTCGTTCAGGGCGATTCGGATAACGACGCATCTAATGCTGGCAGGCTCTTTGTATACAGCTCGTATATAGGCAGCAATACCGCTGGTGGCTATGGTGGTGGCGTTGCAGTCTGCCCGACGGGCAAGACGTTGGTAACGAACACCAAAGGCACGGCAATCTTTGGCAACACTGACGCTGGAGGCGCCGATAATTACGATAGTGAAAACAATAATGGTAACCCTCATCTTTCTGGCGGCGGCCACCAGAAAGATGAAGACCAGTACGCCTATAACTATGTCGATAAAAACGGCGACCATGTTTTTCGTGACAGTGGTCATGCCGATTTCTTCCTCGCAGCGAAAGGTCACATAACGCCGGTCGCAGTGGTAAGCGGCAAGATGCTTGGCGATATAGACGCCAGGTATTCGGGAAGCATTGAGCTAACGGATCGAATCACCATCCCCGCCAACGGTGTTGCTCAGGTAAAAAATAGCATCGGTCTGTCTTCGGGTGTTAGTGCCACGGATAAAACGGCGACTGAAGCAGTACAGAAAAATGCGACAACCTTCATCACGGGCAACTATTCCTGGGACCATGGTGGCGGCATCATGTCGAATGGTGACCTGTACTTGGGTCAGCTAGCAGACACGTATGTCTATCCGAGCCTTAAGCTGAAGGCGACCAAGGAGTTGGACGGCCGCAAGATCAATAAAGGGGAGTTCTTCTTTACGGTCTACCGCAAGGGTTCGATTGATCCTTTCGCTAACGGGGTATTCAATCATGAGGTTTGCACCCCGGTTGGAACTGCAAGTAATGTTGATGGAGGCAACATCACGTTTAACCTTGGTGAGCAGTCTGCAGCGAACGGTACGGCTGGCACGATTACATACTACCTAGTCGAAAATGCCGGAAAGGTTTCCGGCATCACATACGACCCCGCCGTGTACGAGATTAAGGTGACAGTCGAAGACGACTCGACTGTGCTCATGACTGTTCCGACTCGGGACGATCCGAACAAGACCATAGAGCTCAAAATCCATAACTACAAGATTAAAGACGTGAGCGCGGTCGAGCATCCCAAGGGCGAAACTGACTCCCAGAACGTTTCTGTGCAACCAGATGCTACTGAGGGCTATTATTCGATTGGCGGCCCCGACGGGGGAAAGACCTTCACCAACACGTACGACCCTAAAAAGGGTTCCTGGACTCCTAAGGCGACTAAGGTCGTTAAGGGTGGCGAGATGAAGAAGTTTACACTTCAGCTCGCGACAGACAGCCACTTTGAGGACAAAGACATCATCGGTACTGCCGAGACCTCTGGTCCTAAAAAGACGCAGAAGCTTTCGTTCAGGGGCGCCTCTAATAAGGAGACTGAGCTCAAGCTCGAGTACTCGCTCTCTGATATCAGGACTAATCCCTACGATCCGGGCGACTCCACGGGTCGTGGCCCTTCCAAGACCTTTACCTATTACGTCCGCGAACAACAGCCGACCACGCTGTTCACGAACTACAAGTACGACCAGTCAATCTATCAGATTACGGTCACGGCAGCTGACGACTCTAACGGCAAGATCAACATCTCTGCGACCTACAAGCAGATTCAGGATCGTGATGGCAAACCGGTGGCCAACGGCGCTGAGCACACATTCAGCGAAACCGATACCCCCACCTTCACCAACACCTACTCCACCTCTTTGCCCCTTTCTGGTATGTCGGGCGTCACTCTGACGTACCTTGCCGGCGCGGCGGTGCTTTGCGCTGCTGCGGCCTGGATGCACATTCGTCGCAAGGCGAATGCGAAGGGAGGCGAGCGTCGTGAATAAGAAAGTTTGCTCCTTCCCGATCTTGTTTGCGCTGCTTGCCCTCCTGATCGGCACCTGCGCGGTTGTGTTCCCCGCTTCCGCGCAGGCCGCGCCGACCTCGACCGGTTCCATCACGGTGAGCGGCACCGTGGCGAGCAGCTACGGCGCCTACCAGATCTTTAGCGCCAACGTCGTCGACGGCGACAGCGACGCCAAGATCGCTACCGACCTCGCCTGGGCAAGCGACGTCGTGCGCGACGCCGCGCTGCCTGTGCTGCACAGCGCCGGCATGCCCAATTTCCAGACCACCGCGCAGGAAGCTACCGAGTGGCTCAACACCGATTCCCACCTTACGAGCGCGCTGAGCGCACAGCTCGCTCGTTCCCTCCAGAGCTCTGGCGCCGTGTCTGTGGCCCTCAACGCGGGCACGGCGGCCGAGCTGCCCTGTGGCTACTGGCTCATCG
>OCRP01000420.1_pt1 | contig 42757 bp, 36 predicted proteins | sample 1538871 | NCBI WGS metagenome assembly OCRP01 (sample SAMN04571731, study PRJEB22368) | human gut metagenome | biome: human gut; material: stool | host: Homo sapiens | place: Luxembourg | collected 2012-09-20 | reverse complement strand
AAATAATAAATAATAAATAATAAATAATAAATAATAAATAATAAATAATAAATAAAACAGAGCAGGCAGAAACCACAATCTTCGTTTCCTCCTGCTCTGTTTTTCTTCTCATCAAATGATCTGTTTTCTATTCATCAAATTAGCGACAGGACCAATAATAATCAAGCATAAAAAACGGCAAAATGACCAAATGACCAAATGACCAAATTTTCGGGAGAAACTCAAGAGGGTTTTGCATGGAGAGGATATGGCATGGGGGGGGCATAGAGAAAAATAAATAAAGTTTTAAAAATAAAGTTAAAAAGTAGAACTTTCGCAAGTGCATAATAAGCATATTTTTCTATTTATTATCATTTCTGGCAGGCGCAGCGACGCTTGCTTGCGATAATTTCATATCTTAAATGCGAAAGTTCAGTTGAAAAATATAGTTAAAATGAAATAAAGTTTTAGAAAAAAATTATTTTTTCCATTGTTTTTAGGCATATGTTTTCTTGCCGATTCGTTGCGTGTTAGGCTTTTAGCTCGTTAGAGAGAGGTTTGGGGAACGTTTTAGCTAATATAAAAAAAATGTTTGTTTCTTAATTGTTTGGAGCTGTTTTTCACGCCTTGGAGCTTGAAAACAGTCTTTTTTGTAGTCGATTCAGCTATTTTTCACTTGCCTTATCTAATAGCATAGTCAGCATTTTTTCGAAAAATGCGCGTAATGAATGTAAAAAATTATGAGAAGAAGACCCTTTTCTTCTTAAAAAAAGAGCTGAAACAGGAGCTGTAAAAAGAGCAGTAAAAAAAACATGCCGGTGGAGGTACAGCAGGAGAAGACAACGAGCAAGAGCAGAAAACGGAAGCCGCACATCCGAGTAACAATCTGCTGCACAAGCTTTTACACAATAGAACGCCGTTGTCTCGCCCCGTCATAGAAGAGATAGAAACAGGAGAAGGGTTAACGGTCATGAGGTCATGAGAGGTAAAAATGTGGTCATTTGGTCATTTGGTCATTTGGTCATTTTCAAAAAATGAAAGTGTGTTATTTGGGCTATAGTATAATATATATTATATATTATACTATAGAGGTTCTGACAACACTTTTTTTCTTCATTTTGACCAAATGACCAAATGACCAAATGACCATATATGTTGTGTGTTGTGTTGTGTCTTTTCCTGAATAAGGTTCTACTGGGTCTCCGCATGTTATGCCAACATGGTAGAAGACAAGCTGCACCCCGGCATATAAAGCTTAGAAGCGTCTGTAAAGCCTCCTGACGCTCTGACGCGGTTCTGATGCCAAGAGTGGGCGCAATCATGGAAATCGGACATCGTATGTGGCGTATACAGGGGGCGCAAGCGCCAATAACAGCCATCGTTAGAGCCATAGATGCCATACTTATTCGTGGCTCTATGGCACACGGAGAATTAGGAAAAACACAGACGGACTTTTCGGAGCACGGATTATGTATTCGGAACACGGATTATGTTTTTGAACACGAATAACGCGAATAACACGAATTTTTTTGATTGAAAATATTGCGAAGCACTTAAGATTCGTGTTATTCGTGTTCAAAAAAAATAATTTCTTTCGTGTTCTATATTTTCTTCGAGTTCAAGAAAATCGTTTCTTTTCGTGTTCTAATGACGTGGTTATGATGTTTATCGTATAGAAAAGCACGGAACGTACAGAAACGTATAAGTGGTAAATCGGGATGTTGTATCTTTGTAGCGTCAATAAGACATAACGTGGTCCATTAACAACTTAAAAAAATTGATATCATGATTAGAGTAAAACTTTACCAGAACAAGAACGAGAAGAACGAGACGGCTTTCAAAAAGTGGTACCCCCGCGTGGTGAGCGAAGAGACTATCGGGCTCGACGAGCTGTCGGAGCACATGGCAAGCCACAACACTCCCTTCTCAAAGGGCGCCATCAAGGGCATCCTGACCGACGCCGTGGCCTGCACCCGCGAACTGCTGCTCATGGGCAAGAACGTCAAGTTTCCTAACCTCGCAATCTTCTCCGTGGGTCTGCGCGTGCTGGGCGGTGCGCCCACGCCTGAGGAGTTTAACGTGTCGAAGTATGTGCGCGGCGTGAAGCTCCGCGCCCGAGGCACTGGAGAACTCACCTCGTCAAGCCTTAAGCTCGATGCCACCATCAAGTGTGTGGACAAGCTGAAGACCGACGGTACCGATGGCGCTGGCGGCGCTGAGGGCACCAACGGCGAACAGACCCACACGGGCGATCCTGCCATGGACGGCGACGCGCTGGGCTAAACGACAAGCCTCTGAACGAGAGCCTTTGAACGACAAAGCCTCTTTTCTTTGGGCTTTGAACGACAAAAGGCTCTAAAACTTGACGACAAAAGGCTCTCGCTAAACCCTTTGCGGCAAGGCTCCCTTGAGGGGATTTAAAGACAATAGAGACAATAGAGACAAATTTTTTAAATTACTAACTTTGGGCTGCTGACAGGATGAGCTGCTGAACATGCTCCTGACTTGCTAAAACATGCTGCTGAACAAGCTAATGTACAAACTGCTGAACAAGCTAAAAAACAAACTGCTGTACAAACTAATGAACAAACTGCTGAACAAGCTAAAAAATATAGAAAATGCAGATAGCCAAACAAGCTAAAGATTGTCCCTATTGTCTCTATTGTCGTTAAAACCTCAGCAAGCAAGGACCAAGCAAGCCCTAACGACCGATTTGGGGTTAAACACGTTCTCTAACAAACAACATCATGTCAGCTCTCCTGCTTTTCATAAGAAATCGCCTCTTTCTTTACACTCTCTTGTCCCAAAAAGATGAAAGGAAGAAAGATAATTGTGCAGAAAGCAGAACATGCAAAAAAACAACAAGCGTGCGTTTAACATAATAAAGACGCACGCTTGTTGTTATAAATGGTTTATTATAAATGTCTATTATAAACGGTCTATTACAAATGAGTTTATTATAGTTGCTTTATTATAATAAAGCAGATGTTCATTCACGCTTATCAGAACGGGAAAAGCAGGGGCAGCACAAACACCATCACAACACCCATTATGACCTGAAGGGGAAGACCCACGCGAATGTAGTCCATAAACGTGTAACGGCCGGCCTGCATGACAAGAGCGTTTGGCGGCGTTGAGAACGGCGAGGCAAAGCACATGCTTGCAGCCACGGCAACGGCAAAGAGGAACGCATGAGGAGCAATGCCTACCGACGATGCCGCCGACATGGCGATGGGCGCCATGAGCACGGCCGTGGCCGTGTTGCTGATGAACATGGTGAGCAGAGATGTGGTGAAATAGATGCCCGCAAGAAGGGCGTAAGGACCAAAGGTGCCAAGGGCGTTGACCAACGACTGGGACACAAGGGCCGAAGCACCCGTGTTGGTAAGGGCTACCGACATGGGCATCATGGCGGCAATGAGCACTATGCTCTCCCAGTTGATGGTCTTGTATGCTGCCTCGACCGTGCGGAAACAGCCTGTAAGAATCATCAGTACGGCGGCAATAAGCACGGCAGTAACAGGAGCCACGGGAATGAAATCGAACACCATCATGACAACCATGGCCACCATGACAGCTGCCGCCACAGGAGCCTTATAGTCGAGCGTCACCTTGGCGGCCTCTGCCAACGGCTGGCCTAGCACCACCCATTGCTCGTCTTCAGAGGTGAGGCGGGCAATGTCGTTCCACACGCCTTGAACAAGAAGCACGTCGCCCGACATAATTTTCATGTCGGCAACCCCGTCTTTCTTATATTCGCCGTGGCGACGCAGACCTATGACGTTAAGACAATATTTCTCACGAAAGCCACAATCTTTAACCTTGCGGCCAACAATTTTTGAATCTTGCATGAGCAGAATCTCGGCGATGCCAAGGTCGTAGAAGTCGAGCCCCGACTTGCGACCGTAGTTTTTGGCGTTGACCGTCTCCAAACTGAAATCTTTGGCAAAGGCTCGCGCTCTCGCCTGATCGCCGTTAACGAACAGAAGGTCGCCAACCTCAAGCATGGTGTCGGCGGCAGCCATCTTCTGCACAACGTTTTTCAGGATGCCGTGCTGGCTTCCTGTTTCGCGGCGCACCTCGATGATGCTCACGCCATACATATTATATATGTTTAGCTTGCCGATGGTCATGCCGCAGATACGCGACCGCTCCTTCACGCGATATACGGACAGATTGTCGGTAAGTCCATACTCGCTGACAAGCTGCGAGAGCGACTTTCCGCCGCGCTTGCTGCTCACATCGCCTTGCTTCTCTTTCAAGAACCATTTGCTCAACGGGAGCAGCACCACGATACCGACAGCTACAGCTACCAGACCTACAGGCAGGAAGGTGAAGAAGCCGAGACCAGAGTAGCCCGACTCTACCAGCGTCTCCTGAATAACGAGGTTGGGCGGCGTACCGATAAGGGTGAGCATGCCTCCCATGCTGCTGGCAAAGGCCAGAGGCATGAGGATGCGGCGCGAGCTGATGCCTGAGCTTGACGCCATGCTGACGATGATGGGCAGCATGAGGGCCACGGTGCCTGTGTTGCTCACGAAGCCGCCAATGGCTGACGTGAACACCATGACCAAGAGAAACAGCTTCAGCTCGCTGTTGCCCGCCAAGCTTGTTATCTTGCCGCCAATCTTCTTGGCAAGACCGGTCTGGAGCACGGCTCCGCCGACGATGAACAACCCTGCCATCATTATGACAACGGGGTTGGAGAAGCCCGACAGGGCCTCGCTGGTGGTAAGATTGCCTGTCAGCAACAGGCAGATAAGGGCACAGAGCGCTATGATGTCGGAACGCACGCGGCCCACGGCAAAAAGAACTGCCGTAACAAGGAGAATGATAAGAGTCGTGTACATTTTATTGGTCTTTTGATTAGAACTCGCTGGTGAAATGGAATTTCACATGTTCAAAGTCTTGCTGAGCCATGCTGAGCACATAACCAGAGTCGGCAAGGAACACATCGCGGCCGTCACGGTCCTTTGCCATATACTGATACTTGCGCTTCTTGAAAGCCTCAAGCTCGGCAGGGTCGTCGCTCTCTATCCAACAAGCCTTGTAGAGATGGACGGGCTCCCAACGACACTTGGCGTTGTACTCGTTCTCAAGACGATACTGTATAACCTCAAACTGGAGCTGACCAACGGTACCGATAATCTTGCGACCGTTAAACTGGTTAACAAACAGCTGGGCCACACCCTCGTCCATGAGCTGGTTGATGCCCTTCTCAAGTTGTTTCGACTTCATGGGGTCATCGTTCTCGATATACTTGAACATCTCTGGCGAGAACGATGGCAGGCCACGGAAATGGAGCTTCTCACCATCAGTCAGCGTGTCGCCGATCTTGAAGATGCCGTTGTCGGGCAGACCCACAATGTCGCCAGGATAGGCCTCGTCAATGGTACTCTTGCGCTGCGCCATAAACTGTGTGGCGGCACTAAAGCGAACGGTCTTGTCAAGACGCACATGGAGGTAGGGGTGGTTACGCTCAAAGCGTCCGCTGCACACCTTGCAGAAGGCGATACATGAGCGGTGGTTAGGGTCGATGTTGGCTGTGATCTTGAAGACAAAGCCTGTAAACTTGGACTCCTCAGGGTTCACCTCACGCTCCTCGGCCTTGGTGGGACGGGGCGACGGGGCAATCTTCACGAAGCAGTTGAGCAGCTCCTGCACACCAAAGTTGTTGAGGGCAGAACCGAAGAACACGGGAGCTACCTCAGCTGAACGGTAGGTCTCTACGTCAAACTTGGGGTACACGCCATCGATAAGTTCAAGGTCGTCGCGCAGCTGCTGCGCGTCTTGCTCGCCGATATGGGTTGCAAGATCAGGGCTGGCGATGTCGACCTCCACCTTCTTTGTTACGCGCTGCTTATCGGGCTTGAAGAGGTCGAGCTTGTTCTCATAGATATTGTAAACGCCCTTAAACTTGGCACCGATATTGATTGGCCATGACAAGGGGCGCACCTTGATATGAAGCTCCTCCTCCAACTCGTCAAGAAGGTCGAAGGGGTCGCGACCCTCGCGGTCCATCTTGTTGACAAACACGATAACAGGCGTGTTGCGCATGCGGCACACCTCCATGAGCTTGCGCGTCTGCGTCTCCACACCCTTGGCTCCATCGACCACGATGATGGCAGAATCGACAGCCGTGAGCGTGCGGAAGGTATCCTCGGCAAAGTCTTGGTGACCGGGGGTGTCAAGGATGTTGACCTTGTAGCCCTCATAGTCAAACTCCATGACAGAGGTAGACACCGAGATGCCACGCTGCTTCTCGATCTCCATCCAGTCGGACGTGGCCGTCTTCTTGATCTTGTTGCTCTTCACAGCTCCGGCAACCTGTATCTGGCCGCCGAAGAGCAGGAATTTCTCTGTAAGTGTTGTTTTACCAGCATCTGGGTGAGAGATAATGGCAAAGGTTCGTCTTCTTTCTATTTCTTGATTCATGTTTCTTTTTCCTTGTTAGTCGAACTCCAGACCTTCGGTCCGGTCTTTAATATAATAATCGCTGAGCATGCCTATGAACGTCGTTATCTCCTTCACAGCATGGGCTGTCTCGGGAGAGATGGGCTTTTTTTGGAGGCGGAGCATCATGGTGCCGTAGAGAGCGTTGAGACAGGTCTCTATCTCGCCAACATCCTTGCTGCCTCTGTTGCGAAGTTCGACGATGAACGGCAACACCTTATAATATTCGGCATTGTAGAACGGAAACTTGGAGCTCTGCAACAGTTGGGCGTGAAGGTCGGAGACATCCTGCACCACAATCTGGTTAATCTGCAAATGGCCTTTCTCGCGCTTGCCCTCTTGATTGATCATGCGTATCAGGTCGCCGTACCAATCGACAAGCTCTGAGCGTTGCTCATCGGTATAGTCGGAAAACTGGCTCACATACTCGTTTTTGATTCTTGACAGCGAGCATCCGTAGGCACGGATAAGATCTTCTACCTGCCACATGTATAGCACATACTCAGCAATGCTTTTCTTTCTAAGTTGTTGTGATATAAACATATTTTTTAATAAGGAAGTGTATAAAGATTGAACACCATGCCAAAGAGCATGATGAGCGAAAAGATAATGACAATGCAACCCACCACACGGTTGATGATGATGATGCCGTTGTTGTCGAACTTGCCGCGCACCTTGTCAACAAGCCATGTGAGTCCAAACCACCACAGCATGGCGCCTCCCACCACGCTCACATAGCCGATGGTCATCTCAACAGGACGAGATGGCACTATAAAAGCAAACTGTGCGAAGAGGAAGATGAAAAGGAACACGATAAGAGGATTGAGCACGGTCACGATAAAGGCAGTCACACCGTTGTGCAAAAGCGTGCCTTTGCTCGGACGCGAGCTCTTCTTGTGAATCTTCTTCGTGGGGTCTGAACGGTAGCAATAGACGCCAAAGAGCAACAAGACGATGCTGCCGCATATTTGCAGGATAAACCGGCTGCGCTCGTTTTGGATAAAATCCATGACGAAACTCATGCCGAAGCCTGTGAACAAGGCATATATAAGATCGCTGACCGTTGCTCCAATGCCTGTGATGAAGCCGTACCAACGCCCTTTGTTCAATGTGCGTTGGATGCAAAGCACACCAACGGGCCCCATGGGTGCCGAGGCCATGATACCTATAAGCAACCCTTTGAAGATAAAGTCTAAGATGTCTAACTGAATTGGAAACTGCATAACAGATGCAAAATTGCAAAAATTATGCGATATAGACAAATTTTCACTATAAAACTTTGTTCCGTACAAGGATTTTTAATATCTTTGCACTACTTAGACTGACGTTGTGACATTTATGCCCCTAACCACGGCAAAACGTTGCAAACAGAATGAAGCTTATTACTATTAATAATATAAAACAAAAAGCATGACTCAAGAAAATTTGATAAAGCCGTATGTTATCGGCTTGGATTTGGGAGGTACAAACTCTGTATTCGGTATTGTAGACAGCCGTGGCGACATCAAGGCCACAACAGCCATCAAAACTCAGGGCTATGAGACGGTTGACGAGTATGTGGAAGCATCGGTAGAGGCTCTGCAGATAATCATCGACCAGGTAGGTGGCATTGAAAAGATCAAAGCTATGGGCATTGGTGCCCCCAACGGCAACTATTATACAGGCACTATCGAGTTTGCGCCGAACCTCTCATGGGGTCACAACGGCATCGTGCCTCTGGCAAAGATGTTCTCAGACAAGCTCGGCATTCCTGTGGCTCTGACCAACGACGCCAACGCAGCTGCCATTGGTGAGATGACCTACGGTGTTGCCCGCGGCATGAAAAACTTTATCGTTATCACTCTCGGCACAGGTGTTGGCTCAGGCATCGTGATCAACGGTCAGCTGGTTTACGGAAGCGACGGCTTCGCCGGTGAGCTCGGACACGTTATCATGAACCGTGTGAACGGCCGTCCCTGCGGATGTGGCCGTAAGGGCTGTCTGGAGGCTTACTGTTCAGCAACAGGTGTGGCACGCACAGCACGCGAGCTCATTGAGACAACCGACGAGCCTTCTCTGCTGCGCGACATGCCCGCTGCCGACATCACTTCTCTCGACGTGTCAATAGCTGCTTCTAAGGGCGATGCTCTGGCAAAGCGCATCTACGAGTTTACAGGCAACATGCTGGGTGAGGCTTGCGCCGATTTTGCTGCGTTCTCTTCTCCCGAGGCGTTCATCTTCTTCGGCGGTCTGACAAAGGCAGGTGCTCTGCTCATGGATCCTATCAAGAAGGCTTATGAGGAGAATGTGCTCAACATCTTCAAGGGCAAGGCCAAGTTCTTGGTGAGCGGTCTTGACGGTTCTTCTGCTGCCGTGCTCGGTGCATCGGCTGTGGGTTGGGACATCAACGAGGAGTAAGTTTGTTAGCTTTTAAAGGAGCTTCAAAAAAGCTTTAAAAGAGCATTAAGAATGTTCTAAAAGAGCTTTAAAAGAAAAGAGACAATAAAGCCAGGCACTTGATTTATAGTGTCTGGCTTTTCTGTTTTGTCACCTCAACGAACCGTCACCTTCTAACCCGTTTAACGACTTTTCCGTTAAAAGCAACGATAAACTCGACAACGTAGTTGGTCTGCGAATCGGGAATGACCAAGATGGCGTTGTAATGCAGACCATCCTTGTCAATGCCAGAAAACGTAAGGTCAGAGAAGATGGTCTGGTTCAACACGCCAGCAGGCACATAGTCGGCAAACTCGCTTTTAAGGATGTTGCTTGAAAACACCTTACGGCTGCCGTTGAAAACGCTAAGATGGAGAATGTTGTCATAATAGACATTGTCTACCTCCACGCCATCATCGTTAAACGAGGCTTTCAACACCTTATAAGACGTGGGGTTCACCTGCACATAACTGTGGTAACGCTCGTTGTTAAAGCTAAGCACGGTGTCGCGCTTCAACAGACGGTTCTGATTCAAGGCAACAACGGCCTTCTTCTCGCTAAACATCTGCAAGTAAGAACTGTCGTCGCTTTTCACAACCTTAACCTGTTCGCCGTTCTGATTCACAAACACAAAGACATGTGGCGTGCGCTTGACAATGGGGTAAGCAACACGGTTGGCACCACAAAGCACGAACGTGTCTTGCTTCACCATAAAATATACGGGCATGCTTGTAGAGTCGGGGAAAAACACGGTGTCGCCCTTTATTCTGAACACCACGTCTTCATCGTCCTCGTCAATCCACACGCCTTGCAACGCTTTCTTTGCAACATAATCTTGCGTGCTGTTGTCATTGGTATCTTTCGCTTTCCTTCCGCACGCCATGAAACACAACAAAAGGAGCAAGAACAATGTCGCTATCGGCAATTTCTTCATTAAAAAAGTTTTTATGACGAGCCGAAAAGCCCGTCAGATTTGTTATAGTAAGTGAGCGGCCTGCTTATTACCGGCCTATGCAATGATACTCGAAGCCATACCCTGTCATTTCAGCAGCATCGAAGATGTTGCGTCCATCAATGACAAGATGACGTTTCATGCGACGTTTAACCTCGTTCCAATCGGGCAAACGAAACTGCTTCCACTCGGTGAGCAGCAGCAGGGCCTCTGTGCCGTCAAGGGCATCGTACATGTTGTCGCAATAGGTCACAGCATCGCCAACCCTACGCTTGCACTCGTCCATGGCGATGGGGTCGTAGGCCCTGACCTTACAGCCAGCCTTCTTGAGCAGATCTATCATAACGAGGGCCGGTGCCTCACGCATGTCGTCGGTCTCGGGCTTGAAGGCCAAGCCCCAAAGGGTTATGGTCTTGCCAGCCAACGGCTCGTCTCCGAAAACACGCTGAAGCTTACGGAACAAGATGCTCTTCTGACGTTCGTTCACGCTTTCAACAGCCTGTAACACTTCCATTGGGTAGCCACAGTCGGACGCCGTCTTCACCAAGGCCTTGACATCCTTGGGGAAGCAAGAGCCGCCATAGCCGCAACCGGCATAAAGAAACTTTCGACCAATGCGATTGTCGCTTCCAATGCCAGCACGGACCATGTTGACATCGGCTCCCACGAGCTCGCACAGGTTGGCGATGTCGTTCATGAAAGAGATGCGGGTGGCAAGCATGGAGTTGGCTGCATATTTGGTCATCTCCGCGCTTGGAATATCCATAAAAATTACTCGGAAATTAACAACCATGAACGGCTTGTAGAGGCGAGTGAGAATGGCCTTGGCACGATCGCTGTCGACGCCAATAACCACACGGTCCGGACTCATAAAGTCTTTTATGGCAGAGCCCTCTTTCAAGAACTCGGGATTGCTTGCCACGTCAAACTCTACGTCGGCCCCTCGCTTTGCCAGCTCTTCGTTGATGGCGTTGCGAATTTTGCTTGCCGTGCCTACGGGAACCGTACTCTTGGTCACAACAACCAAATACTTGTTGAGATGCTGGCCAATGGTACGGGCTACCTGAAGCACATATTTCAAGTCGGCAGAGCCATCCTCGTCGGGAGGTGTACCCACGGCACAAAAGACCACGTCTTGACCGTTCAGGACCTCCTCCAGGCTTGTGGTAAACTTCAGGCGGCCTGCCTTATAGTTTTTTGCAACAAGCTCGTCAAGACCCGGCTCATAAATGGGCACACGGCCTTGTTTAAGAGCCTCAACCTTATTCTCGTCAACGTCGACACATGTAACGTTGACACCCGTGTCTGCAAAACAGGCACCTGTCACCAAACCCACATAACCAGTTCCAACAATTGCTATATTCATAACTTCATTTCAACTTTTTCAAAATATTTTTCTTACTTGCTGCCACCTTTTTTTATTCCACAAGATGCAAACCGAAGAGACATGCACCGGCACGATTGTTTTCTCGGTCTAGACGCAGCAATACGTTGTGCAAAGATATAACAATTAAGCCAAACAGCAAAATAAAGCCAGCTTTTTAATGGCTATACACCTATTTTAATGGGCAATTGTTGCATATTTCGTTGAAAAATATTATCTTTGCAAAAGTGAATAATATCGAACGACATATAGCAAAACTTCTGTTGAGCAACGACTGCGTGATCGTGCCGGGCTTCGGCGGGTTCATGGCTCATCACATAGAAGCTTTTTACGATGAGGAGAATAGACTGTTCTATCCGCCCCAGCGCACGCTTGGCTTTAACCAACAACTCACGATGAACGATTCACTCCTTGCACAGTCGATTGTCGAGGAGTGTGACATGAGCTATCCGGAAGCAATAAACGCCATTGAGGAGAAGGTTGCCGAGATGAAACAAGTCATTGAGTCAAAGAGCCGTTTGGTTTTCAACGGATTAGGAACAATAAGCATAGGCGAAAATGGAAAATATGATTTCACACCTTGCAAGACAGGAATTCTCACCCCCACCCTTTTCGCATTAGACTCGTTTGAGATTAAAAAACTAAAAGATAGCACAAGCCAAAAGGAGGAAAAGGCACGAGCTGTTTGTGAGGAAGAGGCAATGAAGCAAGAGAACGTTCTTCACGGTTCAGAAGACGAGAACAACGTCACACACGGCAACACCAACCACGACCTGGCTGAAGGAACCCTATCTGTTGCAGCTGCCGAGGAAGAGACCGCCACACAGAAGAACCATCGTCTGTGGATATGGCGTGACATCGCGGCAGCATGTATCTTGGTACTTGTGTTTTTCCTTATCCCTGCTCCGACAGGACAACACAACAAGCCCGCCATGTCGTCGGCACAACCGTCAGCAGAAATGATCATAAAAATGATGCCTAAGGACATAACCACAGGTGAGCCAAGCGAGAAAGCCATTAAGGAGGCTATGCAGAAGACCGACTCGATAACGGCTTTGAAAAAAGCGATGGCCGAAAAGAAAAGGGTTTCCGAAGAAGAAGCTGACACCCATTCGGAATACTATACCGTCGTGCTTGCAAGCAAGGTTTCGAAAGCCGGTGCTGAACGACTGGTTCAAAAGATAAACAGCCATGAAGGTATGCAGGCTTGCGTCAAGACAGGAAAAAGCGGCACATTGGTAACACACGGATCATTCGAGACCCGTGAACAGGCTCAGAAAGAGCGCAACAAGCTTACAGAGAATGACGAGTTTGCCGACTGTTGGGTTATGCATGTAAAATAAATTTAAAAACATACGTTTAGATATTTACGATAGATATATGAAGAGAGTACGTTGCCCGAAATGTGACAATTTCATTACTTTCGACGAGACAAAATATAAAAGCGGCCAATCGCTCGTTTTCGAGTGTCCACAATGTGGAAAGCAGTTTGGAATACGAATAGGCGTTTCTAAGCTGAGAGACCGACAGAAGGAAGAGAACCCTGAGGATGTTGCGGAAGACAAACTATGTGGAAGCATTGTGGTTATAGAAAATGTGTTCCACTATAAACAGATCATACCGCTAAAGATGGGCGACAACACCATTGGACGATACATGAAAGGTAGCGGCGTCAATTGTCCCATCGAGACAAACGATCCAAGCATCGACATGCACCATTGCATAATAAACGTGAGCCGCAACAAAAAGGGAGGTCTCAAGTATGTGCTACGCGACGGTCCAAGCTATACAGGCACATTTGTAGACAACGAAATTCTTGGCGACAAGGAACGCCGCGTAATTGAGGATGGATCGCTCTTTACAATAGGCGCAACAAGCGTTATTCTTCGAGCAGCTCAAGAAGATGAGGAAGAAGAGAACGACAAAAAATAAAAAATTCTTTGCAAAAGAAATACGAAGCCAATCATCCATTTTTGTGATGATTGGCTTTTTTAATGAACCGCTTATTTAACCCAAATCGGTCATTAGGCCGTTTTATGTCTTATTTTATAACTGCTTGCAGTCTTTTGGTTTTTATAAGTTGTCTTTTGCTTGTTTTTAATTCGCAATAGCTCGCTATTACTCATTAAAAGCCAAACAAAATCCATTCTTCTAAAAATCCAAAATCCAAGCAAGCCCTAACGACCGATTTGGGTTTAACGATAGGCTTGTTCTTTTAGAAATATAAAAGCCTGTCTGCTTTATTGTTTGCAGACAGGCTGTTATGTTGTTCTTTTATGTTATAAGTCTTTGCAAAAGATCTATTAGAACAGCTTGTTGGGATAAACGCCCTCATCGATAAGGCTCTGAATCTTGGCAACAACGCTTGGACGGTCGGCAGCATAAGTTACGCCGAACCACTTGCTGGTTGTGTCAAGAACCTGAACGGTAGCGGTTTTCTCATTGATGAGCTTATTCACCATAAGAGGAATGAAGAACTCAGCCTTCAGATTTTCCATGTTCTTGGGATCAGAAAGGAACTCCTTGAAATAGGCCTCGCTATGCTCAAAATAGTCGGGTGTAAAGCCCCACATGTTCATAGACACAGGAGTGTTGTCCTCTATAGAAACCCAGTTGCCTTCCTCGTCCTTGTAGCTAACAGGACCGTTGACACGCATTATCTCTGTGCGCTCTACAACGGTAGTAAGGTTTCCTGCATCATCCTTAGAACAGATGCCACGGGCAACGGTACCATTCTCGCTAAGAGTATTGCCCACACGGAAGCCTACCATTGCATATTTGTTTGTAGAGTCTTCGGGCAGCTCCGACAGGAACTTGCCGATAACCATGAATGCGTCACGATTATAGAAGTCGTCACAGTTGATAACGCAGAACGGCTCTTTTATTGCGTCTTTTGCCATCAGCACGGCATGGTTTGTACCCCACGGTTTCTGACGTCCCTCGGGAACAGAGAAGCCCTCTGGCAGGTTATCAAGCGCCTGGAAACAGAGTTCGGCAGGAATGTGTCCCTCATATTTAGAAAGAATCTTATCACGGAAATCCTGCTCAAAATCCTTACGGATAACGAAAACGATCTTACCGAAGCCTGCCTTGATGGCATCGTAAATAGAATAGTCCATGATTGTCTCGCCATTGGGGCCAAGTCCGTCAAGCTGTTTCAGTCCTCCATAACGGCTGCCCATGCCGGCAGCAAGAAGCAATAATGTTGGTTTCATATTCAATGTGTTTTTATTTGAAAATAATTGTATTTTTTTTGTATCGCATGCAAAAGTAGCAAAAATGAATGAGATAACATCCTTTTTTCACTTTTTTCTTTCCTTAATCTATATCAATTGTCCATATATGTGCCTTAGAACGGATAACCGATGGCAAAATGGATGCTTTGACTGTTGCCAAATCCGGACATGTTATATAACCCGTTCTTGTAAGGCACATGCAGACCGATGCCCCAATCAAGACGCAAGACAAAGAAATCGAGGTCATAACGTATGCCTATACCTGTTCCCAACGCCGTTTGCTTTAACACATTCTTTATCTTAAACTGTGAATTCTCGCGCACGCCGTCATCTTTTAATGCCCAGATATTGCCTGCGTCAAGAAACACGGCACCATAGAGATTTCCAAACAGGCGGGGACGATACTCGAGGTTGGCGAGAAGCTTTATGTCGCCTGTCTGGTCCATGAACGACATCTTGGCCTTGTCTGTGAAATAGGCTCCTGGGCCAATGCTTCGAACGTTGAACGCACGGATGCTGTTTGCGCCTCCAACATAGAACTGCTCGCTATAGGGAGCATAAGTGGAGTTGCCATAAGCCCATATCACGCCACCGTTAAAATGAGCTACGAGCTGACTGTGATCGCCCACTTGCCATGTCTTGCGGAAGTCGGTCTCAAGTTTCACATACTGTGCAAACGGGTTCTTGAACAATTTCTTGTCTTTAGCATCCCATTTCTTTCCTGCAACCATGTAACCGAGCGACAGGATGTTTGAAGCCTCGCTAACCGTGGTCTGCCAATATATTGGGTTGCGGTAAGAGGAGGGCGACATGTAGGTGAACGAGTAACGCATCTGTGGCACAAAGCGGTCCTGCATGGTGTAAAGAAGATAAGGATTCGCCTGAAGAATGTCCTTAAACTCCTGCGACTGGTCTTTCATATACTCATATTGCAGCACCAACGGACTGAACTGGTGACGCCGCGTGGCTGTGGGCTGGAACGTGTAAGTGAGCTCTCCCGACACCACATGACGCTTGAAATAGCTTGAGCGGTTAAGAACATTCGACGATGCTTTTAAGAGTGTGGTGGGTGTGACGTGCCAACGACGATGCTGCCAGAAAGGTGCGAGAACACGCGGAAACTCGACAGACACGTCGGCACCATACTCATAAGAGTTGAACTTTGAGCTACTACCATCGGCCCTATGGCCTGTCTGCCACTCATAAGAGCCCTTAAGATTAATGTCTAATTTTTCACCGCCACGAAAGGCATTGCGTTTGGTCACACCCACAACGATACCTGGGCCTACACGTCCGGTGGTCTTGCCTGTCATATTGGTCTCCACATAGAAATCATAGGGCTTGTCAAAAATGCAATCAATCATTAAGTCAAGCGTGTCGCATCTCTCTGTTGTGTCGCGCGGAGTAAACTTCACATCCACCATTCTGAAGACTCCCATCTCGGTCAGTTTGTTCAACGACTGGACGTAGCTGTCATAGTTAAATTGCTGTCCGTGACGCATTATTATGTTCTTCATCAAGACACGGGCACGCATGGGAGGACGCTTGCCGTCATAATACATCGAGAAAAAGCGATATTTAAAGACGTTGGATAGCGAGTCGGTATATTGGCGGCGCATCTTTAATGTTATGTCACCCAGATACCACTTATGCATGGCACGCCCAGGCACATTGTCGGCTAGCTGTAGACGCATATTGGCCTTGCCGTTCTCTGACAGCGTATCGGCAAGATATGAGGCATAACTTGGCTGATAATAATAATAGCCGTTATTTCTAAAGAGCGTGCTTATGCGCGAACGTTCTGCATCGAGAGAAGAGACGTCAAACGGATCTCCGGGCTTTATTAGCGACTGGCTTACGGTAGAATCGATAATGGCCGTGGCCTCGGAGGGAAAGCCGTTATAGGTAAGCGTGTCTATGGTGTGCAATTGTCCCACGTTGACTACATATCCTATTTTTGCTTTCTTCGGGTTGCGTCCCGTCTGTTCTTCAAACGACACGGAAGCGCCGAAATAGCCTCTATCACGCAACAAGCCCTGAGCTACCTTTGCACGCAACGTGGGGTTGACGCCACTAAGAAGCACAGGCGCTTTACCGAACGATTTTGTTATCCAACGGCCAAGAACCGATTCGGAACCTGCAAAAGCGTTATATATCCATAAGCGGTAAGGTATGGTGCGATAATAGGAACTACCAAAAAACGAGCCGTTGGGAGCTGTTGCAAGTGCTGCCTCCACTTCCTCTTGGGTTGAGAGGAAATGGTCGTTCTTCTCATAGTTGACATACTCTATCTTGGACAAGCCAGTAAAGAGCTTATCGTCATCTGGCACACGGCTTGTTGTCGAGCACGAGGTGCCCACAGACAACAAGACGATGGCTGCAACTGAGAGGTGTGATATATTGAGATTCTTCATTTCTTTTACTTATTTAAGTGAATCTTTTGGGGTCTCAGGAGCATCAAAAAGCGTATTTTTTGAGCGTTTGAAACGGAACAGGTCGGTGAGATTCTGGAGCTTGCGCCTGTACATGAAACCTGCACCAAACTGTTCTACATAACCTTCAAGCCAATCGTAGCTATCGCGGTCGTAGAAGAATTTCAGATACTTGTTTGAGTTTTGGCTTAGACGATACTCGAACGTCACGTTGTCAAAGAATGAGTCGTTCTGATTGGGCACCGTTGCTCCCGATGACACCTTGCCACCAACCACAATGCGCAGACGATTGTTCCAAAAACGCTTGGAGAACTTGAACGAATAGTCGGTATGGATCTCGCCGTCGCTACCCGTACTGTTGTCCATGCCAAAACTTAGGTCAAGTGTGCGCAAAGCGTTGCCTGAGATCGAGTTGATCTGACTGTTAAGGAACGCACTAAGGGCGCTGTTCATGGAGAACGTGTTGATGTTGCCGTCGGTAAGATACATGCCTGTGGTGAGCATGGTTACAGCAACCTTGCCACGACTCTCCTTCGACATGGCCTGCAAGTCGCTATTAACGCTCATGTCTTCGGGAGCCTCGATAATAAACTCCAAGCCCATATCTTTAAGCGTCTTCGTTATTTTCACGCCACAGTTGAATGTCACGCTTCGTCCTGCTCCACCATCGGTCGACACAGAAGCCTTGGTTTCCTCCGTGGCCGTGATGTTAAGACGCGGATTCATGGCATCGCCCATAAACTCCACATAACTGCCGTCTTGTATTGCAAACGTCTTTAGCGGGATAACAGGCAGCGAATACTTCATCTCGCCATTGTTAAGCGTGTAGCGACCAGTAAGACGCAACCCGTCAACGGCTCCATACTGCATGCGCAATGTGCCGCCTCCCATGAGGTCTACATAGTTGCTATGATCGGCATTAAGAGCGCACACGATATGGGCGCCTTCATCTATGTCCATTGTGAGGTCCATAGAGAAGCCGGTCAAAGCGGGACGTTCCACCTCTGCCACACGTTTGCTCTTGAAGCTTGTAAACTTTACAAGATTGTCAAGCTGCGTGTCGGTGGTGAGTGGTGAGTCACGCAAGATATATGTCATGTCTGTAGAACCGAGCACATCAAGCTTGCCACGCATCTCTAAAGATTCGAGCGGACCACGCACCACACCCAAGAAGTTGACGTAGGCCTTGCCGTAAGCCTCCGACCTCATGTTCTCTTTTGAGTCGATGAGCAGGTAGTTTTGTGCCGATATACGCGTGTTAAGACGAATGTTGTCAAGGTTGGCAAAATTGAGCGAACCATTTACAGTAAGCGGCGTGCGGTTCTTTGCAAACATCTTGAAATTGTCAAACAACATTCGACTGTCTGTTATCGTGACTGGCGTATCAGCAAACTTCAGTTCTACGCCGTAGGGTACACTTTCCAAGTAAGCCGAATCAAGCTTAAGCGTGCCGTCAACATGAGGCGCAGAGAGTGTGCCCTTCATCGTCAGATCGCCATCACAATAGCCTTTAAGACCTATTATCTGGTTAGGAATGAAGCCATTGAGCAGCTTCAACGGCGTGCGTGTGAGCGACAATGTTGCATCTATGCTACCCTCCCCTACAGGATCATAAGAACCGGAGATGGCACCCACATCATAGCCGTTGCAGCTTAGCGTGCCGTCAACAACATGTTTGCCGTCCTCAAGAGGCATGTAGACAAACTCTGATCCGAGATTGCCGAGTTTGCAGCCTTCATAGACCATGTTGTCAACGGTGACGGCCGATGAAACAGACTGCTCGTTTGCTGTCTTTATGATGTGAAAGTCGCCGTTCATTACGCCCGACACATTGGGCAAATAAGGCAATACCGACATTACCTTTGACAACTCAAAGTTGGAAATTCCAAGCGTAAGGTCTTGCAGAGCTTCGGTGCTGTCGTTTGAGTAGACCTGAACACTTGTGCCGTCGTCGGCTTTCAGTTTTATATCGGCCGATATGCGTTGATCATCACTAAAAAGAACATAATTGTTCTTGTTTACAGAAAATTTCTTATAACCCAATATGGGGTCTTGTCTGCCGCCAACAGAGAGCATGACGCCATTGCTTTCCATTGAAGCCTTGAGACCAAGAGCCACACCCACACGTTCTTTGGCATCAAGCACGCGTGTACCGAAATAAAGTCCACGCTCATAGAACGTACCTCCAAAGAGGGCATTAAACACATACTGTGGATTATGCCTGTTGTTACGGATTTGTCCTGTAAAATCGGTGCGCAAAGAGTCTGACTTCAAATTAACCCTTATGGTATCAAGCTGAACGCCGTTGGCAATGAGGGAATCGAGTTTTACAACGCCGTTTATACCATCTATAGGTGAAGTGTCCATATCTATAAACGCTGATGCGAGATCAAAACCTTTTCGTTGCATCATACGCGTAAAGACATTGTCATGCCCCATATTGAGCCTCACACACATTTGGGGCAAATAAGAACGGAGCTTGAGCTGATCAATATATTTGTTTTCTATCTGACGTTTTACCTCCTCAACAATCTGGTCGCTATGACGAAGCAACCGCTTATAGCCGCCATGAGCATCAAGATGCAGCATAAAATCGCCACACACAACATTGGCGTGTGTAGAATCGGTGTGTGTGAACATGTCTGCCACAATATTCTCAGGACGATAGGCCTTGGCGCTGTCGCGCAAACAGATGTCGGAAAGAGAACCTTGCAACATGTAATAGTTGTTGAAATCGCTTGCAAGCAACAAGTTGGAACGCAGGGCAACATTGAACGGACGGCGCGTGATGCCAAGTTTCCTAAAATCTGCATCAACAAGCTCACATTGAACGTTTGCACGCCATTTACGCTGAAGCAGCTGTCCGTCAAGTTTGATGCTACCGTTGATCATTCCACTATTGTTTGACAGTTCGGCCCATGCATGACCGCCAGCCACCTTCACTTGTGCATTGAGACCGGCAAAATCGTGACCGGCAAAATGAAACTGCGTAACGCCTGCATCGGCGGTAAGCGACGTGTGTGTAGAGAACACATCGGTGCCGCGGCCAGATGCCGAAAGGCGTCCCGAAAAGGCGTGCAGTCCATGACCCGGCAAGAAATGTGACAGATCGACATTATTTGCCGTTACGGCAGCGTTGTATGCTAAAGTTTTGACATTGACAGAACCCTTCATTGCCACAACCCCACGCCCTTCGCGCAGGTTAAGCAAAGCTGTGTAACGCGACCCATCGGCATTAACACGTCCGTTAAGACGCATCCCGTTTGGCAAAGCCACACCCGACGGCAACATGGAACGCAAGAAGGAAAGATTGTATGTTGCGGCATCAAACGTGAGGTTTGCACGCAAACGGTCCATATCAAGCAAATGATGGATCTGTCCCTTTGCAGAAAAGCGGAAGGCAGATGGCTGTGACAGCATAAAGGCAGGAACCTCAGCCGAATTCATATTACCCTTAAAGAAGCAGGCAAACGCAATCGGTGTGTTAGGCATCTTGTTTATAACATCTATAGGCGTAGCTGCTAACAAGGTTTTTATGTCGTGCTTACCTATAGAGCCTGTAACCTCTGCATCTATCTTGCCTGGCATGGTGTCGGCAAAAGCGTTAAGGTCCATGGTTAGCTTGGCCTTAATATTTGAATATGGGGTCGACAACGCTAACTGAGGAACAGACAAGCGTAACGTATCGAGAGAAAGGTGGCCTATAGATTTGCTCACAACGAGTCCACTCTTTTCTTTAAACGCCAAATCGCGTAAGCAAAGAGACAGAGCCATGTTGCGATAGAGCAATGAGTCGATTGCAAGTTTTGCGTCTAACAAATAAAGATGGTTGGGATCCAAGCCTTTAACCTTTGCTGCAAAACGGTTGTTGTAGGCCACCACGCTGTTAAGCAGACTAAGACGAGAAAGGCTATAATTGTTCTTTCCTAAATCAAAGTAGCCCTTTTCTGCCACAGCATCACCCAAAACAGCTTTTATCTGTAATGTGTCACCAGGCATGTGTATGTCGGCAGAAGAATTCTTGACATTTAGTTTTTGCAAACTAATGGCCCAATTATTTTTTGTTTTTGACGTGTCTTCAGGCACAGTATCGTTCAACAACACCGTGAGATGGGTCTCACCCAAAAAAGCTGATGAGATATCAACTGTCTCAGATGAAAGGTTTATGCCACGACTCTTGATGTTCAGATGACCGACACGGCCCTTAATTTGGGCAGAAGATATAATGTTGAGGGTGTTTATAGACATAGAACGGAGGTCGAGATCGTTAACGACCACGATGCTTCTAAATAAGGGCAAAAGGCGCACACTTATAACAGCATCGCCAACACAGGCTATTGTGTCGACACGATTAGGAATGGAATCGTTGACCTTTGCTACATGCATGTCACCGACACCAAGGTCAAGAGGAAACACAAGGCGCACACTACCAACGGAAACCTTCCAAGGCATATTGGCAGACATGTATGAGGCAACAGATCTTACTGCCCATCTTTGTACAGGCGGCACATAGAGTGCAACCGCTAAGATAAAAAACAATACAAAAGGTGAGAGCAACAATGCCAACAAAATCTTCTTCGACTTGTTCATGGGCTTGTGTTTTATTGTTAAAAATTTACAGCGTTGACAGTTTCAGCAACGGCTGTTTTTTTAGAGAAACGTATGAGAAAACGTAAGAGATACAGGGAACGAACAAAAGTGAAAAGACAAAAACAGCGGGCCACCAGTAAGGTAGCACCGCCCTATTCGTCTTTTGGTGCCAGATCACGCCACACAGGCTCATCAGGCAAAGGAGCGTCAGCCTTTATCAACTCTTTTGACACGGGATGTATAAACTCTACATGTCGAGAGAGCAATGATATGCTGCCATCGGCATTACTGCGTTTGGCTCCATATTTGAGGTCTCCTTTTATCGGACATCCCATCTTGGCCAGTTGACATCTTATTTGATGATGACGCCCAGTAAGAAGATTGACCTCAAGCAATGTGTAATTATCGCCATGACCTATGACACGATATTTAAGCATGGCCTTCTTTGAACCTGGCACCTCCTTGTCATAAGCATAGCTTTTGTTTTGCTGCTCATTGCGGCGAAGCCAATGCGTAAGAGTGCCTTCTTCAGCAGGAGGATAGTTGCGTGTCAACGCCCAATAAGTTTTATGCACATCGCCGTTACGAAACATGTCGTTAAGTCGAGACAAAGCCTTTGAGGTTTTTGCAAATGTGACCAAGCCGCTCACAGGACGATCAAGACGATGCACAACGCCCAGAAAGACATTTCCGGGCTTGTTGTACTTCATCTTCAGATATTTTTTCACCGTCTCAGAAAGTGGTTCATCGCCAGTCTTGTCTCCCTGCACGATTTCACCACTCACTTTCGACACGATGATAATATGATTATCTTCGTAGACTACTTGCATAGCCTATAATTACATGTTCATACCGCCGTCGATCTGAATAACCTGTCCGCTAACATAGCTTGACATGTCAGATGCGAGGAATGCGCAAACATTAGCGATGTCCTCGGGCTGGCCGCCACGACGCAAAGGAATCTTCTTCATCCAATCCTTGCGGATGTCCTCAGAAAGAGCTGCTGTCATGGCTGTCTCAATGAAACCGGGAGCCACAGCGTTGGCACGGATACCCTTAGGACCAAGCTCCTGAGCAATTGACTTTGCAAGAGCAATCATGCCTGCCTTTGAAGCGGCATAGTTGCATTGTCCTGCATTACCGTGAACACCAACAACAGAAGCCATGTTGATGATAGAGCCGCTGCGCTGACGCAACATGATAGGTGAGCAAGCATGGATGAAGTTGAAAGCCGACTTCAAGTTAACATTCAAGACAGCATCCCACTGTGCCTCTGACATGCGGAGCATCAGACCATCCTTTGTGATACCAGCGTTGTTTACGAGCACATCAATAGAGCCGAAATCGGCATGTATCTGCTTCACAACTTTCTCTGTCTCTTCAAAATCAGCTGCATTTCCTGCATAAGCACGACATGTCACACCAAGAGCCTCAATCTCTTTGCGTGTTGCCTCCAGACCTGCTGCCATATCATCGTTGAGAACGAGGTCAGTAAATGCGATGTTTGCTCCTTCTTTAGCAAATTTCATTGCGACAGCCTTTCCGATGCCGCGTGCTGCACCTGTAACAAGTGCAGTCTTACCTGTTAATAATCCCATTTTATTCAAATTTATTGATTTAAATGATTTTTCGTTATTTTATATCTATGCAAATATACGGCTCTTTTTTGTTGTTAGCAAAGATAAAGTTAAGTAAGTAAACCAATTTAACATCTTTTTACAGACAACATACCCGTTTACATGCATCACCTCTAATGCAAAGGTAAAAAAAAACTGCGTCCGGAAAACCGGACACAGTCATTATTGGTTGTAACAAGTTGTTTCTACTTATTTCACCTTATCCACGATGGCCTTGAAAGCCTCAGGATTGTTGACAGCGAGGTCAGCAAGAACCTTACGGTTAATCTCGATACCTGCCTTGTGAAGAGCACCCATCAGAGTAGAGTAGCTCATGTTCTCCAGACGGGCAGCGGCGTTGATACGCTGAATCCACAGAGAACGGAAATTACGCTTCTTGTTGCGACGGTCACGATAAGCATAGGTCAGACCTTTCTCCCAGGTGTTCTTTGCTACCGTCCAAACATTTTTTCTTGCACCAAAGTAACCCTTGGTAAGCTTCAGAATACGAGTTCTTTTTGCTTTTGAAGCAACATGATTAACTGATCTTGGCATAGTTTTCTTTCCTTTTTAAATGTTTGACTAATAAAATTAACGGAGGCAGAGCAAATCACGAACCTGCTTGAGGTTGCTGTTGTCTACAATTGTCTGATGAACCAGATTTCTCTTCTGCTTCTTTGTCTTCTTAGTCAGAATGTGACTGTGGTAAGCGTGATGACGCTTGATCTTACCTGTTCCGGTAAAGCGGAATCTCTTCTTTGCACCGGAGTTAGTCTTAACTTTTGGCATTGTTTTGTTTATTTAAATTGTTGTTTATTATATGTGGCAACGCATATACCCGGCGTTACGCACATTTCTCGTATTTCTCTTTTCTTTACTTACTCTTTCGTGTCTTGAAGCTTCTTCATAGCCTCATCGCTAATCTTTGCATTAGCAAGCAGACCCGACTGTGCAGCCTGTGCATCACGCTCTGCCTGAGCAGCTTCCTTAGCCTCAGCCTCACGCTTCTCACGATCTACTTTCTGCTGGCTTTTCTTTGCCACGCCCGCCTTCTTGGGTGCAAGATAGAGGAACATCTTCTTTCCATCAAGCTTAGGCAGCTGCTCCACCTTTGCATACTCTTCAAGATCGTTAGCAAAACGCAGAAGCAAAACCTCGCCCTGCTCTTTAAACAGAATTGAGCGACCACGGAAGAACACATAAGCACGGACCTTGTTTCCCTCATTAAGGAACTCCTGAGCATGCTTCAACTTAAACTGATAATCATGTTCGTCTGTCTGAGGTCCGAAACGAATCTCCTTAATATCAACCTTAACCTGCTTTTGTTTCATTTCCTTAGCACGTTTCTTCTGCTGATACAGGAACTTGCTATAGTCGATGATACGACAAACTGGAGGTTGAGCATTGGGGGATATTTCCACAAGGTCAACGCCTTGTTCACGGGCCATATCTAACGCTTGGCGAGTGGGCATCACAGTAGATCCTCCCTCACCGGCAATTCTCACTTCCCTAACGCGAATTTGTTCATTCACGCGGTACTGATTCTTCATTTTGTCATTTTTCATCCAGTTATTTTCTATAAGCGGCTGCAAAGTTACGACTTTTCCGCTGATTGACAAAATATTTTTTCACGTTTTTTCTTTCTTTACCGACAAGAAACGTTATTTTGCCACATCAGCGGAAGAAGACCATGCTTTTAAAGCTTACAAATATGCTTTAAAGAACGGACAGCAATTTTCTTTCTACCCCAAACAGGACGCCGTTATCAGAAACGATATGTCAACGTAAGAAGCAACTGATTGCGCTTGTTGCTCACCTTTACTGCATTAGCATAATTGTCCAGGCTTTCTGTCATTGTCACATCGTTACCATTGCTGTCCTGTCCAGGATAAGTATAGTCGAGATACGAATCGGCGAAAGGATGGAACTTACCGTTAGTCTGGGCATACTGGTATGCGAGATCAAAAGACATCTTGCCTAAGGTATAGCCAACGCCCACGGTGTAGCGGTTTGTGGCCTCCCAATTAGTATAGTCGGTTGCCGAACTGTAGTTAGAGCCATAAGAGTCGATGTTTCCGTCTTTATAGCCTTCTTTTTTGAACATCGGCGACACATAATTGTATCCTGCACGCACAGCAAGGTTTGGCATCACTTTAGCCTCTGCACCTATCTTTAAGGTAGAGACTGCCTTGAGAGTTTCACGGGTATGACGGTTCATTGGCTCATCACTTGAGCTGTGCTCATACACATCCCCCCAGTAATCAACGTCATAACCATCATTAACACGCGTGTCAAGACGAGAATAATCAGCATACTCGTATGATGCGCCAAGTGCAAGATAGTTGCCTACAGTATGTCCAAGGCTCACGCCAAACTTCCAAGGTGTAAACAATTTAAATTCATACGACTCGCCCGTGGTATAGTTAGGATAGTCGCCTTGAAGCTTACCACCGCCATCTGCCTTCGTGTTGTTTATAAGATAAGTATAATTGCTTGTCTTAAGATCGTACCATGTGGGAGTTGTGACAGAAAGGCCGATACGGAACGGTGATGCGTCTACCGGTCGGAAAATAATGCCAAAGCTTGCATTATAGCCTGTACCTGTTATGCGACGTTCGTCATTAACCGTTATGTCACCAGCCGTTTGATTATTCAGGTTCACCAATGCCTCGCTGTAAAGACTATGGCCTGTATAATGGACATCATGAATGCCTATTGTTACGCCAAGATAGACACGGTCGTTAACATTTGCGCTGGTATTGAAATTATACTCGCCTATGTAACCTGTCTCAGCACGTCCAAACTCATACCTTGAAGCATCATTATAGAAGAATCCATCGCTCGAAGTCATCATAAGAGTGTTGTAATAGAGATTGTCAAGCTGCGAAGTGTAAGAGAACTTGCCTCTCCATCCTGATGACGTTTTATCCAAATTGTTCTCATTGGCGAGCGCCTTCATATAAGAGAGCTTGTGCTGCGACGCTCCGTTAAGGCCACTGGCGGCATTAAGAATATAATCGAAATTCTTACTCTTGTGATAGTTAAAGCCAAAATTGATGAATGTTCTTCGACCGTCTCTCAAGCTATACACAAAGCCTGCTTGGTCAAAACTCGCATTTGTCTTGTTTCCATACTTAAAACTTGAAGCTCCGTCTTGACTCACCAAGCCGAACGACACACTTCCTGAAGAGCGTCTAAAGAGACCTATACCGGCCGGATTGCTGTTTATTACAGAGATGTCTGCCCCAAGGGCCTCCATAGCGCCACCCATACCCACATAACGGGCTGTTCCGTTAAGGTCGTTATCTATGAGTTTAGTGTTCTCGTATGTTTCCTGAGCATGAGCATGCGCCATAAATAGCGACAAGAGACATGCACTAAAAAATATCTTTTTCATATTTCACCTATTTATATAATACACATATATATTAGCCGCAAACACCTTGTTTAACATTTGCAAGTTTCAGCGTCTTCCACCGCGCATGCCGCCACCACCAACAGATCCGCCACGACTTCCGCCACCGAAGGAGCCGCCACCGAAGGAGCCGCCACCAAAGGAGCCACGCGACCCGCTACCAAACGTTGCTGATGGAGCCGACTGTTGGAAACCATTGTTGTTAAACGTAGATGTGTCATGACGACGTGTGCCGACAGTCATCTGCGAGTTAGAATTGCCATAAGTACGCCCCACACCATAAGAGCTTCTATTATTGACAGCTATGCCACGACGATAGTCGCGATCGCTGCGACGGTTAGTACCAGCATAATTAGAACGATCATAATAGCCAAGCGTTCCCGTATGGCCTCTACGCACGGCAACAGCAGGGCCTGCCACATAACCTGGCCAGCCCCAACCGTTCCAGTAAGAATAATAATATGGATTGCCCCAGTAGCCACCCCAGTAGCCACCCCAACCATAACGCCAAGCGCTGCGATAGCCATAGAACCAAGGATCATAATAACCATAGAACCAAGGATCATAATAGCCATAGAGACCACCCCACCCTACAGTCCAATAGGGAGCATAGAACGGATCATAATAGCCCACATAACCATAAAGCCACGGATCGTAAAAGCCGTCAAACATCTGCATGCGGCGACATAAAGCATAATCGTCATCATATTTATCACGACTTGCACGATGACGACGCGACTTCATTACAGTAAGACTATCTGAAGACACGGTATCAGGATACCCCTCGCCAGCACCGTCAAAACTAATAATATCGTTTCCAACCGAATCGTTGTGTTCAATTACTTGATACGAACTATGTAGGCGCGAATGACGGTTATACTCGTCAACATCGCGACTGCTACCTACATAATAAGCAGGTTGCCTATCATCTTCATAACGTGGAGTTGCCTGTTTCACAGACTTCTTTTTTGGCACAAAATACATATCATCATTCTGCGCATTAACGCCACAAGCAGCAAGCGTAAGAAGCATCAAAACCATTGTCGATTTTTTCATATTAACAATCTCCTTTTATATATTATCTTGTTTTCTTTTTAAGTATAATCTGTAATTTTCTGCAAAATAACAGTTTTTTCTATTGCAAAATTAAGGAAAAACCCTAAAGAAGAGTAGGTTTTCCCCTATTTTTTATATTTTTGTAGCGATTATAAACTATTTAAACAAAAGAAAATGGAATATTTCGAGACAAAATTCAAGATAGAAGGCGATGAAAGCCTCATAAGCACAGCCGCCGACCTGCTCACGGACATGGCAGCAGAATGTGGATTCGAAGCATTCACTGGCGAAAACAACGAGCTGACAGGATATGCACAGGTAGACCTGTACGACCAAGAGGCGCTCAACAACCTCATTGAAGAGTTTCCGCTAGAAGGTGTAACCATAACATACACCACAGAGAAGGCTCCCAACGAAAACTGGAACAAGCAATGGGAAGACAACGGCTTCGACCCTATCGAGATTGGCAACAAGTGTGTCATTTATGACGCAAAACACACAACGCCAGAAGAACACACCGACGACAAACGCATGTCTATCTTCATTGAAGCGCAACAAGCGTTTGGAACAGGTACACACGAGACAACACAAATGATCGTGGAGCAACTGACCGAGATGAATCTAAAAGACAAGAACGTGCTTGACTGCGGATGTGGGACAGGCATTCTTGGCATTGTTGCTGCAAAACTGGGAGCAGAAAAAGTTGTGGCCTATGACATTGACGAATGGAGCGTTGAGAACACCAAACATAACGCCACGCTTAACTGCGTAGGAGAACACATAGACGTGCTGCACGGCAACGCTACGGTCTTAAACCATGTGAGCGGCGTGTTTGACGTTGTCTTGGCCAACATCAATCGCAACATCCTACTTAACGACATGAGCGAGTTCTGCCAAGCCATGCGACATGGAACCACACTCATCATAAGCGGTTTCTACAAAGAAGACATGGCATTGCTTATTGACGAGGCCGAGAAACATGATCTTTACAACACCAAAAACATGTTTAAAGGCGAATGGGCATGCATGGTCTTCACTTACAAATAAGCTTGAGAAGCATCGCTAAAATTACATTTTGAAAGATCGTGGATTTAATTTCATAAAGAACAGAGCAAAAGCATTGTCAAATTGACAGAATTTGCATATCTTTGCAAAATGAACTACGGAAACAAATACTCATATAGGCAAAAGAGCGTGCTGCTTATTTATACAGGCGGCACAATCGGCATGGGACGAAACCCGAAGACAGGAACGTTGGAACCTCTCGACTTCGACCACCTCATAAAGAATGTCAGCGAATTTTCGTATATAAACACGAAGATAGAGACGTACCAATTCAGCCAGCCTATAGATTCGAGCGACATGTGTCCACGATTGTGGGCACATCTCGTAAGAATAATAGCTGAGAGCTATGACAGTTATGACGGCTTCGTCATTCTCCACGGCACCGACACCATGGCATACACGGCGTCGGCTCTGTCGTTCATGCTTGAAAACCTAACCAAACCAGTCGTTCTAACAGGAAGTCAGCTTCCGATAGGACAGCCACGAACCGACGGCAAAGAAAATCTTGTTACAAGTATAGAGATTGCTTCTACATACAACGAGATGGGACATGCCGTTGTGCCTGAAGTTTGTATTTATTTCAGCGGACGTCTGCTACGCGGCAATCGTAGCACCAAACAGAATGCTGACGGCTTCGATGCCTTCGAAACGTTCAACTATCCACACCTGTGCGATGCCGGCGTGACTTTTAGTTATCATCACCACAACATTTTGAAACCCGATTTCTCGCATCCAATGGTTCCACACACGGCCATGGACCCTAACGTTGTCGTGTTTTCTCTCTTTCCCGGCATTCAGGAAAACATCGTAAGACATGTGCTTGAGGCTCCTGAACTGCGCGGCATCGTGATGCGCAGCTATGGTAGCGGCAACGCACCTCAAAAGCCCTGGATAACAAGACTGCTCAAAGAAGCGTCGCGACGCGGTGTAACCATTGTAAACATAAGCCAATGTTTAGCAGGCACAGTGGAGATGGGACGCTACGACACAGGCTATCAGCTAAAACAAGCTGGCGTGGTTAGCGGTTACGACTGCACAGTGGAGAGCGCTGTAACAAAACTTATGTATCTTCAAGCACGTTTTACCGACTGCCACATCATCAGAAGCTACATGAGCCGCTCTATCTGCGGCGAGGTGTCAATATAACAACAGCACAAAAAAAGAATGCCCTAAAAGGCACAATATATAAAAAGGTGGTAGCCTCTCACAAGGAATCGGCTACCACCTTTTTATTTTTATAAAGTGAAATAAGCACATAGAGAAATAAGAATACAATATCAAATGGAAAGCGTGTAGCTCAATGAGTTACACGCTTTTCTTGTTTTTGGCCGTACACAATAATATTGCTATCTTTGCGTTATTATTATAAACATCTGTACCTTATTTGTACCTGTAAGAAAAAGTAGATATGATGAGAAGAATAGATATTAAGAACTACAAAATGAATGAATTATGGCAGTAGCAAAGTATAAGATAGTACGGAAATGTCCTGTGTGCGGAGAAGAGTTCTTCGCAAGGACTTTGGAGTCCTGGTATTGTTCACCCAAATGCTCCAAGGTGGCGTGGAAGCGTAAGCATGATGAAGAAAAACGCCAACTTGAACTGGACAAGATTGTAAGCAATATGCCCAAGTCTAAAGAGTATATCAGCATAACGGAAGCGTATGCTATGTTTGGTGCAAGCCGCTCAACCATTTATAGGCTCATCTACATGAAAAAGATTTCCTTCATTGAGCCAGAGAAAGGAATACGACTTGTATGCAAAGGAGAACTAATGAATCTGTTTCCGTTAAGACAGTCTCCGCTTGACACCAAGCCAAGGAAACCAGTTACCATGTACCGCATGGAACCAGAGGATTGCTATACAATAGGTGAGATTTCCAAGAAATTTCATCTGGATGACAGCACCGTGTATGCTCATATACGAAAATACTCAATACCGACCCGGCAAATCGGTAATTATGTGTATGCTCACAAGGAATCAATAGACAAACTTTATAAAGATATAAAACCATTATGAAAAGATTAGATTATACTAAAGTCTCCGTCAAATTAAAGAAAAGTGAGTGGAGAGATGAGTGGTTCATCTATCTTGAAGCTTATCCTGTTTATGAGACGGGAAATGACAAACCCAAACGAGTGCGTGAATATCTCAGGAGGTCTATTACTACCCCTATATGGGATAAACGACGAAGCGAGCGAGCCGTTGCTGGTAGAATAAAGTACAAGCCCAAGCGAGATGACAATGGCGTTATTCAGTGTAAATCCAAGCAAGATATGGAAACTTGCCTTTATGCGGATGGCGTTCGAGTCCTGCGTCAAAAAGAGTACGACAACATGGCTCTCTTTACTGACCAGCAAATGGAAATGGCAGAACAAAGCGAACGCTCAAAATGCAATGTTCTGGAGTATATTGAGAAGTTAATCAAAGAAAGAGAGGAAACTGCGTCAGAATCGATAGTTGTCAACTGGCGCAGATTGCACACACTGTTGTCAATGTTTGCCAAGTGTGACTACATACAGTTCTCGCAGATTGACATGAAGTATATTGAGGCATTCCGTTCCTTCTTGATAAAGGCACCGCAGGGTGGTTCTAAGAAAGGAACTATTTCAAGGAATACGGCATCGACGTACTTCTCTATCTTCAAGGCGGCACTCAAACAAGCTTTCGTGGATGGCTATCTGAATTGTGATATTGCTGCCAAGGCTAAAAATATCATGTTTCAGAGTGCTCGAAGAGAGTATCTGTCACTGGAAGAACTTAATATATTGGCAAAGACTCCGTGTGATGATATACTAAAACGGGCAGCCTTGTTCTCTGCACTGACAGGAATGCGACATAGCGATATTCAAAAGCTTAAATGGTCAGAGGTTGAAGAATACAATGGTGGGTACCGTCTCAATTTCACTCAGCAGAAGACTAAGGGCGTTGAATACATGCCTATATCGCCACAGGCATACAAGCTTTGCGGTGAGCGCAAGAAAGACGGAGAACTGTTGGTGTTTGCCGGACTGCCTGACCCTTCATGGATATCTAGGCCTTTGGAACGGTGGGTAAAAGCATCAGGGATTACCAAGCACATCACCTTTCATTGCTTCCGCCACACCTATGCAACGTTACAATTGGCTAACGGTACAGACATATATACCGTAAGCAAAATGTTAGGGCATACCAATGTAAAAACCACGCAAATCTACGCAAAAGTAATTGACAAGAAGAAAGATGAAGCTACAGAAGCTTTTAAGTTGGACATAGATGAATAGTGATTATCATTTGTAAGCACTTAGTATAGAAGACCACTTGTATCAATAAGTCCTTTATTGTACAGGTGGTTTTTAGTGCCTTTCATTTTCAACATTCTATGTAATGATGCTATTGTTTTGGCACTTTAACCTTTCGTGGAAACCAAACATTTATAACAATAAACAGATAAAAATGAAAAAAGACAGCCTTTTTTGGCTTCTCTCTTTTTGAAGAGAGCAAGCGTGTCCACAAACATGTGGAGTGTACAGAAGACTTCTACAGAGAACTGTATGAGTTGTTTGAGATCGCAAGAAGTTGGTATCTTCAAGCTGAAAAGAATCATATGAAGACAGAGTACTTCATAGAACTATTTGAGCGCAGTCACCAATATATTGACTGTGATTGTGCACGTTGTAAGAACTCGCGACAGATGGCAATTGGCATTATTGGTACTTTGTTTAGAGACTCTAAGTGTGTGTCAATAATCAAGAAAAAAGAAGATTATTCCAAGCAGGAACTTATTGAGTTGTTTCTTCAACATGTGGGTACTGGTCTGCCAATCCTTACCCGAAAGAAATCGTCCATCCTCACTTTGGGATGCCAATTGTCAGACAGACAGATGGATTTGTTGGTAGAACTTGTCCAAAGTCACGACATATTTGATTTTGCCGACAACAGTGATGTGCGTAGCGAGTTGTGTCGCCTATTCAAGTGCGACTTGGACGCATCTATCCGTGTAAAGAATGTACGTAATGTAGCCGTACTGTTTGACGCTATGGCTCAATACCATTTGATAAACAATAATTGGCAATATGTCATGGGAGAAGGTCGCTTCTTAACCAGTATCAAAAAGGATGGAACAGAGAAATTCATAACTTCAAGTTGTCTTTCCTCTTCTCTTTCAAGGATAAGAAGAAACGTTTCCATGACAGCAAGTCAATATGCCATCTGCAAATCCATCGAACAGATATTAAGAGAGGAATAAATCACAATAATTCTGCTAAATGAAAGTAAAAACGTGATAGTTTGGTTGATACTGCCTTACTATCACGTTACTTTTTCTATTTAGTGACAGTCTCCCCATAACTTTGCATCAAAAATCATAAAAAATAATTAGCATGGAAGAAAATAGTATAAGATTTGAAGATATTCCCAACGCTATAACGGGGGTACTGAAAAAGCTGTCATCATTAGAAGACAAGATTGATGGTATATATGAACTTGTTCAATCAGAAAAAGAAGAAACATGGTTTACGGTTGCTGAATTATGTGCTTATCTCCCAACACATCCGGTAGAGCATACCATATATTGCTGGACAAGCAATCGGGAAATACCGTTTCACAAGAGAGGCAAACGCATCATGTTCCTCAAATCTGAGATAGATGAATGGCTTCAAGGAACCAAGGGCAAATCGAAGAACGAGATTCAAAGAGAAGCAGAGGAATATGTACTATCTACACAAAGAAAGAATAGACGGCTAATATAACCGTGCTACTGTCTGTAAACAATTTAATTAAGGTACGTGACACATGAATGAAAGACATTTTAGACTCTATGAGCGAATTGTCGCAATAGAAGACAGTTTGGAGGCTTTGGGACCTATTGACAAACTAATAGAGCGAATCGAGGAATTGGAGAAGATGGTCAAGCAGACCAAAACCGTCTTGGGGTTTGACGAAGCATGTAAGTATATTGGTGTTTCTGAAAGCCTGCTATACAAACTTACAGCCGCAAAAGAAGTTCCACACTATAAGCCAAGGGGAAAAATGCTGTATTTTAATAGAGAAGAAATCGACAAGTGGCTGCTCCAAAACAAACAAGAGGTCATTGGAATGGTAACGAAAATAGAAATTGATAATCCGAAAGAATGAAAATGGAAGAAAATAACAAACATGTACAGCCTAACTCAAAAGAGGAAGGAGTACAGCGTCTCAATCGCATATTGAGCGAATCGTTGATAAAGGCAACAGATACTTATAAAACACCTCCTCAGATTATATGGGTTGATAATTCCAGCATAGCCACATTGGGCAACTTCAGTGCTTCTACTGGTAAGGCAAAGGCGAAAAAGACCTTCAACGTGTCTGCCTTGGTAGCCGCTTCCCTCGCCAACGGCAAGGTACTGAACTATCGCGCCAGTCTGCCAGAGGGGAAACGCAAGATACTGTATGTAGATACGGAGCAGAGCCGCTATCACTGCCATAATGTGCTGGAGCGCATCCTGAAGCTCGCTGGTCTACCTACAAGCATCGACAACGAGAACCTTGACTTTATCTGTCTGAGAGAGTACACGCCCTCCGTCAGGATAGAGGTCATAGACTATGCGCTTGCCCAAGACCAAAGCTATGGACTGGTCATCATCGACGGAATCAGAGACCTGCTTCTCGACATCAACAATGCGGGAGAATCGGTCGAGGTCATCAACAAGATGATGGAATGGTCATCAAAGTATGACCTGCACATCCATTGCGTATTGCATCAGAACAAGGGCGACAATAACGTGCGCGGGCATATCGGTACGGAGATGAACAACAAGGCAGAGACGGTGCTTGTCATCACCAAGAGCACCACCAATCCCGACATCAGCGAGGTGAAGGCGATGCACATCCGTGAGAAGGAGTTCAAGCCGTTTGCCTTTACAGTCAATGAGGAAGGGTTGCCAGAGATTGTCGAGCACACGCCGGAGAAGGAAGAAGGTGACAAGCAACCGTCAAGGTTTACTTACCAAGACTTGACATCCGAACAGCATAACGAGGCGCTGACGGCTGCATTCAAGGAGAAACCTATCAAAGGATTCGATCGCATGGTGGAGGAATTAACGCAAGCCTATGCAGACATTGGCTTTAAGCGTGGCAGAAGCGTCATCATCAAAATGCTGAAATACCTGATTAACGAGCAAAAGCTCATAGTGAAGCGGGATAATCATTACTATTTCGGATATACACCTGCCGAGATTGACCTGTTCCATGAAGAGGAATAAAAACAGTTCAGAAACCAGTTTAGTTTACGTCCGTACCTATATATAAGAAATAAGGCCAAAGTAAACCGAAATCGGAGGCTGAATTGGGAAGCGGAAAAGTAGTTTAGCAAATGGTTTAGTTTACGGGTGTGCCTATATAGGAGAAAGGGTAAAGTAAACTGTTTCCATGGACAAAGTAAAACCGAACAAATGAAAGTACAATGAATATTGAACAATCGAAGAAACTGAGCATTATAGACTTCTTAGACAAGGAGAATGTAACGCTGAAAAAGAAGAAGGGCAATGCCTACTGGTATCTGTCACCCTTCAGGGACGAGAAGACCGCATCGTTCAAGGTCAGCAAGAAGGAGAACCTGTGGTACGACTACGCCATTAAGGAGGGCGGTGACCTTGTGGAGCTGGTAAAGCGTATGTATAACAAACAATCCGTTTCCGATGCCCTTGCCTACCTTGCGTCCAAGAGTATTGCCACTGTGGATAAGGCAATCGAGACCGCTATCGCAGCCAAGGAATACACGACAACCAAGATGAACGATGTGAAGCTGCTCCCACTGAGCAACCATTCTCTGCTGTCCTATTTCAGTAGCCGACGGATAGACATCACCATTGGCAGGATGTATTGCAGGGAGATACACTACAAGGTTGAGCAAAAACATTACTATGGCATTGCCTTTGGCAATCTGAGTGAAGGACATGAGGTGCGCAATCCCTATTTCAAGGGCTGCATCGGGCATAAGGACATCACCCTGCTTGCCCATACGTTCAACGAGTGGCAAAACGGTTGTCTGGTCTTTGAGGGCTTCATGGACTTCCTTGCTTATATGACCCTCGTTAAACAGCAAGACCGATGGTTTGTCGTTGAAAGCCCTTGCGACTATATGATACTGAACTCAGTCGCCAACCTCAAACAGGCATTGCATTACCTTGACCGTTACACCCACATCCATTGCTTCCTCGACAACGACCAGGCAGGACGCAAGACGGTTGAGAGCATCAGCAATGTATTCGAGTACAGGGTGACGGACGAGTCCTTCAGATATGCCGACTACAAGGATGTCAACGACTATCTGATGAGGAAGAAACGAACGGCATCTGAATGACATTATAAAGACGAAAACACCATCATTTGATGCAAAAATGGCTCAAATGCATTGAAATTACATATCAAATCTGCACTTTTTCGCCCAAACATGCTTGATTCTCAATTATTATCCTTATTTTTGCATCGTTTTAATACATTATTAAAATGTAGCAGAATGGAATTGAAAAAAGAAATAAGGATATTGGGCAGACGCTTTGAGGTGGAACCTCGTGCCAAGGAAAGCCTGAAAGGCATCACGGTTGGCGAGAAACTCTCATACCGTTTCTATGATGGCACATACCAAGGCACGCCCCTGCTGTTCGTTGAGCCCAAGAAGGGCAATCCCTCTCCACGGACTTGCGCCATCACGGGCAAGCGGTTGACCGAAGCCCTGGGACTGCCTGCGGTGTTTATCCTTGCGCCCGGACCCACCTACGAGCGACACAGACTGGCAGACAAAGGAGTCTTCTTTGTCATGTCCGAGGAATATGCCCATCTGCCAGGCATCATAGCATTGGAGAAGACAAGCAACAGGAAGATTGCCGAAGTATTGACCCCTGTGGCGCAATACATACTACTCTATCACCTACAGGTGGGCAGTATTGAAGGAATGTCGCCAAGGGATATTGCACCGTTGCTTCCATATTCTTACGAAAGCGTCACGTTGGGTGTCACCTGTCTTGAAGATGTAGGACTGTGTCAAAAGATTCAGAACGGACAGCGCAGCAAGGTGGTACACTTCGAGTTGAAGGGCAAGGAACTGTGGGACAAGGCTCAGAACGTCTTGCTGTCACCTGTGGAGAACCGCATCTTTTGCGATGACATACGCTTGGATGCGGAATACCCCGTATGCGGCATCAATGCCCTGGCACATTATTCCATGCTTAATCGTGACCGGGAAGAGATGATAATGATGACAAGCAAGGAATATCGTGCCGTCAAGTCGGCTGATGTCATGGAGAATCCCAACATCTATGACGGCAACTATATCATAGAGGTATGGAAATACCCTGTTGTCAGCAAAATGGGCGACAAAAGCCAGTGGGTTGATCGCCTTTCCCTTGTCCTTTCGTTGAGAGATGATGATGATCCGAGAGTAGAAAAAGAAGTAGAACGAATAATCAGTGAACAGAAATGGAAGGATTAGTCAAGTTCCGTGAAGCATTTGCGGAATACTCAGAAAACTATGTGGTGATAGGCGGAGCAGCCTGTGACATCACCATGACCAATACCGTGGTGCGTCCACGCGCCACACACGACATCGACATGATAGTCATCGTAGAGAACATGACCGAGGCTTTCGCCAATCGCTTCTGGCAGTTTGTGCGGGAGGCTGGCTATCGACCTGAAAAGAGGAAACAGGAGGCTGGTGAGCCACCAAGGTATGAAATGTATCGTTTCCTTGATGGTAAAGACGGCTATCCCGAGATGATAGAACTGCTGTCACGCCACCCCGACGTGCTTGGAGAGCCAAAGGGATTTGTCATAGAACCTATCCCGACCGATGAAGATGTGTCGAGTCTTAGTGCCATCATCATGGACGATGATTACTATCACTTTACTATCGCACACAGCCAACTGACTGATGGCATACGCCATGCCAATTCCGCTGCCTTGATAGCACTGAAGGCAAGAGCCTACCTAAATCTCATGGCAGACAAGCGGGACGGCAAGCATGTGAACACCAAAGACATCAAGAAGCACCGTTCGGACATCCTGAAAAATGTGGTCATAATGACTGAGGACAACATTGAGGCTCCTGCTTCAATAGTGGCATGTATAAGGGAGTTTGTCGCCTCCATCAGAGCCGACTGGTCAACTCTCGCAGAACCATTGTCAAAGTCACTCGGTCAAGACGAGGCATTTGTGACCGGACTGTTAGATCAACTGGATGAATTGTTTATAGAAGCATGACCAATATGAAGATACAATACGCATCCGACCTGCATCTGGAGTTTGCCGACAATTGGCGGTATCTGAAAGCCCACCCCTTGGAGGTGACGGGCGACATACTGCTGCTTGCCGGCGACATCGGCTATCTCGGCGATGACAACTACTCCAAGCATCCCTTTTGGGACTGGGCATCGGAGAACTACAAGGAGGTGCATTGCTGCATGGGCAACCATGAGTTCTACAAATATTATGATGTGGCGACACTGCCCGACGGCTATCTCTTGGAGGTACGTCCCAATGTATTCAGCCACTACAACGGTATTGCGAGGATTGGCGACACCGACATCATCCTCTCCACCCTTTGGTCGAGGATTCCTTTGGAGGACGCTTACTTCACCGAGCAAGTGATAAGCGACTTCCGCCGTATATTATATAAAGGTGAGCTGATGACCCATGCCCAATTCAATGCTGAGCATGAACGTTGCCTCACCTTTATCAAGGATGCAGTGGCATATTCGCAAGCAGCCCATAAGATTGTTGTCACCCATCATGTACCATCGTTCCGTATGCTCCACCCAAAGTTTCAAGGCAGCAAGGCAAACGTGGCGTTCACCGTAGAGTTGGAGGACTATATCACCGATAGCGGCATAGACTATTGGATATACGGACATTCGCACACCAACATCGATGCCAGGATAGGCAACACCCAATGCTTGTCCAACCAGTTGGGCTATGTTTTCTCTAACGAACATCAGGACTTCTCCCATGGCAAGTACCTGACCATATAGCCATCCACATTTTTTTCATCCACCCTCTTTACAAGCTCTTCCCTATCGGAAGGGCTTTTTTTGTGCCTTTCGAGTTTGATTTTTGAGTATGATTGCGAGTGTAATCAAAATTAGAGTTAAGATTTGGCTCCGCGGAAAGTCATTTCGGTTTAAGATTGAAGAAAAGGTAGTTCCTTTGCATCGGCAATAAGCCAAACCATAGTAAAATCAAACTTGAAAATATGAAGTCATTTGTAATATTCGCCATTGTCGTGACCATAATCTATGTCATCTACTATACGGTCATCATCGTGCAGGATCTGTACGGAAAGCCCAAGGACGAGAAGTCACAGGGCGAGTCGTTTGATGTCAGTGACATGACCGACGAGGAAGAGTCGATAGCGGTCAGCGAGAGCGACGGTGGTTTCAGCGTAGGCGACAACCAATATGAGACAGCCTACGAGGAGAAGCAGCTTGCAGAGCCTACAGAGGAGGCAGCCGCCACTGCGGAAGAGAGCAAGCCTCATGTGCTTGAAAAGATACAAAGCGCAATCGAGAAGAAGATGGAGGAAGTGAATACCACCTATTCCGACCCCATGTATTCGGAAGAATTGAACAACACCATCATCGCCCGCGGTCTTCGTCACAATGGACGTGACATGGTCAAGGTGGAATCACTCAATAATGAGATATGATGTCAAAAACAAGAAGTGCATTTCTATCATTATATGCCGCTTTAACCCCAGCTCTGGCCAGTGCTAAGTGTGGCAACGTGGACTACAGCTGGGGAGCGGACGCACTTGCGAGTGCCCATGACTATGCCGTGACGATGATGCTCTATATCGTTTATCTGTGCTATGCAGTGGCGGGCATCGTGGTCATAGTCAGCGCCTTGCAGATATATATAAAGATGAATACGGGCGAAGAAGGAGTGAAGAAGAACATCATGATGCTGGTGGGAGCCTGCCTGTTCCTCATAGGAGCGACCATCGTCTTCCCCGCTTTCTTCGGTTATCAGATTTGAGATACAGGTGATACGAGATAAGATAACTCAAAGTGTAACAAATTAAAAGGTAAAAAGAATGTTTGAAAGGATTAACAAGAAGGTGAAGGGATTCTTCTCTTCACAGCGCATGAAAACGCTCGCCCTGATGTTGCTTGTCGGCACCACCGCAGCAATGGCACAGAACGCAGCCGGCGACTACTCGGCAGGAACGACCGCGCTTACCACAGTGACGGAGGAGATTGCCAAGTATGTACCTATCGTGGTGAAGCTCTGCTATGCCATTGCAGGTGTCGTTGCAATTGTCGGAGCCATAAGCGTTTACATCGCCATGAACAACGAGGAACAGGACGTGAAAAAGAAGATCATGATGGTCGTCGGCGCATGTATTTTCCTCATTGCAGCAGCCCAGGCACTGCCTCTGTTCTTCGGCATTGGAGGTTAAACGCAGCGTGAGATTGTGAGTATGTAGAACGTTAAAACACTGACAGTTATGGCAGATACAAAGCAAGAGCGTTTTCCGGATTATCCCATTTTCAAGGGACTGCAACGTCCATTGGAGTTCTTCGGGTTGCAGGGACGCTACATCTACTGGGCGGCAGCCACCGCAGGAGGAGCCGTTGCGGGTTTCATCCTCGGCTACTGCATCTTCGGTTTCGTGGCAGGACTCGTGCTGCTAGTCCTCGCCGTAGCTGTCGGTGGCGTTCTCATCGTCATGAAGCAGCGCAAGGGCTTGCACAGCAAGAAGAGTGACAACGGCATATTCATCTATGCCTATTCAAAGAAAGTGTAAAACAAAAAAGAGAATCCATTATGTCCAAGTGGAAAGCTATCAATGATTGTAAGTGAATGGAGGTGGGGGCATCACGCATGAGGGTGCGCCCGCCTTTTTGCGATTAAAAAAGAAAAAGAACAATGACCCTATACATCATACTCATATTCTCAGCCATCTGCGTGGGCATGGCCATCAGTGTCAAGGCATTCGGCACGGGAGGGAAGCGCAAGCGCATCTTCCAGGACATCTACTTCTCCATCGAGGAAGTGGATGGCATCGGCGTGCTCTATACCAAGACGGGCGAATACTCCGCTGTTCTGAAGATGGAGAACCCTGTGCAGAAGTATTCCGCCAACATCGAGGCCTACTATGAGTTCACCCACCTCTTCGCCGCCCTTGCCCAGACCTTGGGCGAAGGCTATGCGCTGCACAAGCAGGACGTGTTTGTGAGGAAGGCATTCAAGGAAGAGAACGGTGGAAATCATGAGTTCCTGAGCGAGAGTTACTTCCGCTATTTCAACGGCAGACCCTTTACCGACAGCGTCTGCTACCTCACCATCACACAGGAGAACAAGAAGAGCCGTCTGATGTCGTTCGACAACAAGAAATGGCGTGACTTCTTGGTGAAGATACGCAAGGTGCACGACCAGCTGAGGGATGCCGGCGTGAAGTCCCGATTCCTCGGCAAAACGGAAGCCTGCGAGTATGTGGACCGTTTCTTCTCCATGAACTTCCGTGACAAGGTGGTGTCGATGACCAACTTCAAGGTCGATGACGAGACCATCGGCATGGGGGACCGTAGCTGCAAGGTGTATAGCCTTGTGGATGTGGATTATGCCAACTTGCCGTCGGTCATCCGTCCCTACGCAAATATCGAGGTGAACAACACCAGTATGCCCGTTGATCTCGTGAGCATCGTCGATAGCGTGCCCGGAGCCGACTGCGTGGTGTTCAACCAGATGGTGTTCGTGCCCAACCAGAAGCGTGAGCTTGCCCTACTCGACAAGAAGAAAAACCGCCATGCCTCCATGCCCAACCCCAGCAACCTGATGGCTGTAGAGGACATCAAGCGTGTGCAGGAGGTGATAGCCCGTGAGAGCAAGCAGCTCGTCTATACCCACTACAACCTCGTGGTGGCAGTGAGCGGCGACACCGACATACAGAAATGCACCAACCATCTCGAAAACTCCTTCTCGCGCATGGGCATCCACATCAGCAAGCGGGCCTACAACCAGTTGGAGCTGTTCGTCAACTCTTTCCCCGGCAACTGCTATGGCATGAATGCCGACTACGACCGATTCCTCACCCTCGGCGATGCCGCCACCTGTCTGATGTACAAGGAGCGCATCGTGCATAATGAGGACACCCCGCTGAAGATATACTATACCGACCGCCAAGGTGTGCCCGTAGCCATCGACATCACAGGAAAGGAGGGAAAGGAGAAGCTGACCGACAACTCGAACTTTTTTTGTTTGGGTCCTTCGGGCAGCGGCAAGTCGTTCCACATGAACAGCGTGGTGCGTCAGTTGTGGGAGCAGAACACCGACATCGTCATGGTCGATACGGGTAACTCGTATGAGGGACTCTGCGAGTATGTGGGCGGCAAGTACATCGCCTATACGGAGGACAAGCCCATCACCATGAACCCCTTCAACATCAGCAAGCGGGAGCTGAACATTGAGAAGATAGACTTCCTGAAGAACCTGATACTGCTGATATGGAAAGGCTCGGAGACGCAGATACCCGAACTGGAGTTCCGTGTCGTGGAGCAGTTGGTGACGGAGTATTACGACTTCTACTTCAACGGCGTTCAGCCCTATCCATCCGCACAGAAGGAGACACTGAGAAAGAACCTCTCGACGATGGAAAAGCGACGCGGCACGGAGCTGACGCAGATACACGACAAGGTGGAGAAACTCATCAAGGGACTGGAGGAACGGCGCATGGCATTGAGCGTGAAGACCCTCTCCTTCGACTCATTCTATGAGTTCGCCTGTGAGCGTCTCGACCAGATCTGCATCGAGAACAACATCACCACCATCGACTGCGACAACTTCGCCTATATGCTCCAAAACTTCTACCGTGGCGGCAAGTACGACAAGATTCTCAACGAGAACGTGGATAGCACCTTGTTCGACGAGACCTTCATCGTCTTCGAGGTGGATGCCATCAAGGAGAACAAGCAGCTCTTCCCCATCGTGACGCTCATCATCATGGACGTGTTCCTGCAGAAGATGCGCCTGAAGAAGAACCGCAAGTGCCTTGTCATCGAGGAGGCATGGAAAGCCATCGCCTCGCCGCTGATGGCCGAGTACATCAAGTACCTATACAAGACAGCCCGAAAGTTCTGGGCGAGCGTGGGCGTAGTGACACAGGAGATACAGGACATCATCGGCAGTCCCATCGTGAAGGAAGCCATCA
>OCRP01000388.1_pt1 | contig 44844 bp, 23 predicted proteins | sample 1538871 | NCBI WGS metagenome assembly OCRP01 (sample SAMN04571731, study PRJEB22368) | human gut metagenome | biome: human gut; material: stool | host: Homo sapiens | place: Luxembourg | collected 2012-09-20 | reverse complement strand
CAAGGACAATGCCCAAATTATGACATTTTTCACTTATCAATGATTTTATATGGTCCGCAACTTGCTGAAGTCCGGATTTCTTTATAACTTTGTGCCCTGCAGATGGGAGTGTTTTCTTTTCTTTTTTCACACACAAAGATACTAAAAAACACGAACATCTGCAACTTTTATTATACTTATTAACATACTGATAATCAAATATTTAAACCACAAATAAACAGCTCTTTTTACCACCTAAATTAACGAAGAACCTTTTTTTCTTCAAAATAATATCACTATTGTCACCGCACAAGATAGCTATCTGATAATCAGCTGTTTACGGGTGACATTAAAGGCTTTTTCTAATGTCACCTAATGTCACCTAATGTCACCCATGCCACCCGATGCCACGCTACGGCAAAAAAGACGGATTTGGAGGTTTTTGAACCGACGATGTGGGAAAAGGAGGCTTGGCATATTGGTGGTTAGGAAATAAAAACAGCGACCTTATTCAACGCATAAATATGCACTTTGAGTTGTATATTTATGCAGTTTCTCGTTAAGCCCATTTGACAAAATGAAAGTGCCTTTATTGCGTTGTCAAAGAGGCTCTTTGACAGCCTCATTAAGCCTCTTTGACGACCTCAAAGAGGCTTAATGACAAAAGAGGGGTGTATTTAAGAACCGTTAACAATTCGTGATTTGATTTTAACTATAATTTTGCGCATTATGAAAGAAGAAGGCCTTGTTTGCTATCGTTCTGCCATTCTGTATATTTATGCAAAATCGGGGTAAAAATGCTCTCGTTTTAACATCTTTTCATTCTTTGCAAAGCATGATTGCAAAGTCAAAACATCATCATTTGAATATTGTAAACATGGCATTCATGAAGCATAAACATGGCATTCATGAAGCGTAAACATGGCATTCATGAAGCGTAAACATGGCAATTGCGAAGCGTAAACATGGCAGTTGCGAAGCACGATATAAACAATAAAACTTCCACCCGTTAGACAATGCTCATGCCGAGCATACAAAAAAACTGGGACCCTCTAAAAAAGAGAATCCCAGCAAACGCTTTAAACAGCTGCCCGTTGCCCCCGGAGGAGCAAGGGCAGCCTCCAATGATTATGATGCTTATGATGAAGCCTGTTATTTAATTTCAACAGCACCTGTGGTGAAGTTGATATGAGCCTGCTTACCAGCCTCAACGCTCACATGAGTGTCAACATCATCACCGCCACGTCCGCGGTACAAGATGCTACCGTTATTTACGAAGAACTCTGCCTGCCACCACTCTGTATTGTCAAGAGCAAGGCTCATACGAATCTCACCGTCTTTAGCAAATTTAGGAGAAACGAACTCGCCATCCTCTGTTGCGGGAACAGAGAACTTGTTAGCCTCTACAGCACCTTTTACATCCCAACCCTGAGCAGTTGTAGCGCCCTGGAGGTAAACGTTAGGTTCAAGGATAGAGACAGCGCGGTCTGTCTTCGACTTGTATGTTACAACGACCAGGTACCAGCCAGCGTTGGTGACCTTCAGGTTGCCACCCTCGTCAACGATACCGGCACCTGCCTCGTCGTTGATTGTGGTGCCACCGAAACCGAAGTCGTCCTTCCAATCAGCTACAGGAGCGAACTTGAACTGCTCGTCAGCATGCAGGTAGATGATCTTCCAATACATGTCGTGACTATGAACAGGTATGAACTGAAGCCACTTACCGCCGTCAGCAGCATTACCCCATCCGTAGTTGCTACCAGTCATGAAGATATCCATAGGAGCGAGAGCGCAAGATGCAGAGTTGCTCTCAGCGTTGAAGTTGAAGACATACTTCTTGTCAGCCTCATCGATAGTTATTGTTTCGCCCTGAACGAGCTTGCCCTTTACTATACCATAAGCTACAGATTTGAGATCAGACTCGTCAATCTGAGAAGCCTTAACGAGGCCTAACTTACCTTTCTGAGTAGAAGTGAAGACAAGCTCGAAGTTAGGATCATCCCAGAAATTGGTCTCTGAGTGACCAAGCTTCACAGCGTGGGCCTTGTCCCAACCGCCGAGAGCCGAACCAACGAGATAGTAGCCACCAGCGTCGATGTCAGCAGCTTGAGGAATAACCTTTACCTTGAAGGTGCCGCTTGTTACCTTAACGGCTGTTGAGCCGTTGCTGGGGAACTGCTCCACAACAGCATCGAGGTCGCGCTCCTCAGGAGCCTTGCCGTAGTTGTCAACTACATATTTCTGCAGTTCATCATAAGGAACCTTTGCATCGAGAGCGATGTCGAAGCTCTTTTTGCCCTCAAGAACCAAACGATAAGTTGCATCTGTGTAGGCAGCATCGCTTGATGTAGGAGCTGTAACCTGTGCCACTTGCACGGTCTCGTCAAACACCTCGCCGAGGTTGATGACAGGCACCTCTGTCACACTGCCGTTTCCAAACTGCACAGTGACAGGCTGGTCATTGTGCTGAGGGCCAGCCCAATCTTTGTAATCGTCTGTGCAAGCTGCGAGCGATGTAGCGAGCACAAGAAGAGAAAATATTGTTTTTTTCATTTCTGTTTTCTTTTTAGGTTTCGTTTAAGGAGGGTTCTTCTATGTGTGTTCCAAAGAAGAACCCGCCTTAAGAAAATTAGTTCTGAGGAATGAAGCGATAGTAGCCTGTGATATCGTTGAAGATAACCATGTACTTGCCGGCAGGGAGAGCGATGTTGCCACCACCTGCTACGCCCCATCCGTAGAGGTCGCCTGTAGTGAAGGTCAGCACGCCACCAGTATCAACACCCCAGTTGGTGCCCCATGTACCGTTGTTGAACTTAACTTTACCGCCCTCAGGATTCGTGAAGGTCATGTACCAGTCGTGATTGTTCTCGCCAGCGCAAACGTGAGCAGGAGACATAGCGTTACCGTCCTCGAGCCAACCGTTATAATCACCAGTCAAACAAATCTTCGAGTAAGTAGGAGCGTTGCCCTCATAAGGCTCGATTGTGAGCTTGGCAGGAGTGTTGCCTGGTGCACCTTGAGCACCAGTGGTGTTGAATGTCACACGGTAAACGCCAGGAGCCGCTACCTTGATGTCGCCTGAGCCGCCGTTGTTGAGAACATAAGCGCCGCCATCACCAGCACCAACCTGATTCTTCCACTCGTCAGCCTCGCCAAGGTTAAGCTTCACACCGTTACCGCCGAGGTAGCCTACCCATTCGGTTACACCCTCACCGGTCTTCTTGTCATAATCGCCATCCTTAACAGGCTGCATCGGGAACGAGCTTGTAGGAATAGCCCATTTCCATAAGCCGTCACCGATGTCACCACCGATAAGATTCCACAGAAGGGGATCAGCTGGTGTGAGCACAACGTAGTAAGGAACAGCGTTGATGGCAACAACGTTAGATGTCACCTCAGAGAGGGTCACCTTTGAAGCGTCCTGAACAAAAGCGCGAACACGCATGCTCACCTTCTGCTCGGCAGGCACCTGATCCTCATCCCACTTGTTCAGCATGGCAAGAGCTGTAGCGATGCTTGCTGTTGGAACGTTAGCCTTGCACAATGAATAGACGTCTTCGAGATCGATGTAATCGGCACTTGAGTTGTCCTCAGCTTCCTCGTCATATTTTGTTGTGAATGAGCCAGTAGAAGAAACCTGTACCTGATATTTAGCGGCAACAGGAGCGTTCATTGTGGTGAACTGTGGCTGTGACCAAGTGAGCTCTACCGACTTCGACTTTTCGAGGTCTACGAGCGCGTCACCCACAGCGGGGTTATTGACCGTGAACTCTGTCGGTGTGAGGAGCTCAGGATTTGAGTCGCGGTCTGAATCGCATGATGTGAAAGCCACCATGGTGGCCACCATCATCATTGCGTATGAAAATATCTTTTTCATAAGTGTTTGTTTTATTATTAAGTTTGCAAGTGTTGAGCAACAAGCGGAAAACCATGTGTTGAGCCGCTTGTTACCCGTCACTATTTAAAAGTTAATTTCCGTATCCAGGATTCTGATGACCCTTCAGGTTGGGGTTAGCGTTAACGTCGTCAGCGGGCAGCGGATACAGGCAACGATACTTATCGAAGCCTGCGCCCTTCTCAGAACCACCCTTCCAGTCCCAGAGATACTCGTTAGAGTTGAACAGGCCGTAGCGGATAAGGTCGGTACGACGGAAGCCCTCGTAATAGAGCTCACGGGCACGCTCGTCGAGAATCTGGTTCAGGCTATACTGAGTCTGTGTTGTGGCGTGTGCACGGTTGCGCAAAGCGTTGATGTAGCCAGTACCTGTAGCTGTTGTGCTGCCACCGTTGAGACGTGCGTCAGCCTCGGCAGCGATGAGGTAAGCCTCACCTGCACGCATCAGGAAGAAGTCGGTATCGCAGTACTTGGCGTGGTGAGGAGTGCCTTTAGTGTAGGTGTTGCGGAACTTGCCTACTGAGTAGCCAGATGTAAACTCACTGGGCTTCTTCACAACGAGGTCACGCTCAGTAACGGTAACCTTGTTTGTGCCGTCATCGTTCTTTTCAACGAGAGTACCCTTACCGCAGAACAGCGCACGGTCGTCGCCAGCCTCTTTAGCAGTGTTCTTGCAGTTGTCGGGAGTGGGATCAGCGCTGGGGAAGAACTTCTTCACCAACTGAGAGCGTGAGCGGACACCTGCCCAGAACTCAGATGAACCGTAGTCGCCGTCCTCATTCATGTCGTTCTTCCATGTAGCAGCCATGATGAACAATGTGCAACCGAAAGCTGCTGATGTGACACCATCCTGCAAAATAGAGAGGATTGACTCTGTAGCAGCACCTGTTTCACCGTTGTCACCCATGAAGAGCATCTGGTAAGGAGTGTAGCCACAAGAAGGATCGTAACCAGCCGACTGGTCGGTGAACAGCTTGTGAGGACCGTTGATTACCTTCTCGGCATATTCCTTGGCCTCAGCCCAATGAGCTGTGCCTGTGTAAACCTCTGCGTTCAGATACAGACGGGCGAGCAGCATGTTGGCTGCATCCTGGTCAGCGCGACCATATCCCTCCTGTGAGCTGTTGCGGGCAGCAGGAGCAGCAAGAGAGTTGTAGATCTCCTTAACCTCTGTCTCGATCCAAGAGTAGAGGTCTGCACGCTTAATCTGCTCAGGCGACTCGGCAGAGAGCTTCAAAGCGAAAGGAACGTTTCCGAACGCATCGAGCAGATAATAATAGTAGAGAGCGCGGAGGAAGCGAACCTCAGCCTCACGTTTCTCGTCAACACCTGCACACACGTCAAGATAGTGGTTGCAGTAGTTGATGCCTGCATAGAGACGATAGTAGAGACCTCTAATCATAGGATGTGAAGAGTCCCATGTAGCGTAGTTATACTCGGGGATGCCAGGGTCACCCCATGCACAGATAGCCTCGTCGGTAGGAAGCTCCTGAGTGTTGAAAAGCTGGCGGATGAAACCTGTTGTACCGCCGTCAAGACCGTCGATATCGCAATCGTCGTCAGGACCAGTCTGACCGGCCAGCGCCATGTTGGCGTAGCACTTTGAGAAGAGTCCGGGCTCATCCACAGTCATGTTGGTTGATGGGTCGATAGGAGTAACATCAAGGTCGCCCACGCAGGATGTCATGCCCGCAGATGCGAGGATGATGGCTGCTGCCGGGATAATATTTTTGAAATATCTTAAGTTCATAATATGTTTACCTTTAAAATGTTGTAATTAGAAGTTGATGTTTACACCCAGAGTCATTGAGAAAGGACGCGGGTAGATTGAGTTGTCGATACCACCGAAGACCTCAGGATCCTGTCCAGAGTAGTTGGTGATAGTAGCCACGTTGGTAGCTGTGAGATAAACTCGTCCGTTCAAGCCGTTGTAAGAACCGCCCTTAAAGAGGTTCTGGAACGAATAGCCGAGGGTAATGTTGTCGAGCTTCACGAACGAAGCATTCTCTACATAGTAGTCGGAGAGTACCCATGAGTAAGTCTTCCAGTTGTTCTTGACAGCTGTAGGAGTGGTGTTCTGGAGGCAAGCGAATGAAGAGTCATAACGCTTAGCCACGTTGGTGTAATCTGCCTGACGGTCATTGTACACATAGTTGCCGAATGAGCCGCGGAGGTTGAAGCCGAGGTCCCAGTTCTTATACTGTATGCGTGCGCTCAGACCAGCGAGGTAAGGAGCAGCGGGGCTCTTGTAGCAGTAGCGGTCTGCCTCAGAGATACTTCCATCATTGTTACGGTCAACGAACACGCCCTCAAGAGGCAGACCGTCGGCACCGTAAACCTGCTGATAAACATAGAATGAGTTTGCAGGTTTTCCAACGGTGTGAACCTGACACTGGTTACCTGTACCTGCATTGATGCCACCGGTCTTAACCATAGCAGCCTCACCTGTGAGCTCTGTAATCTCGTTCTTGTTGTAAGTGAAGTTGCCTGTCACCTCAACCTGCCAATCCTTTGTCTGAACAGGACGAACGGTCAGAGAAGCCTCGATACCCTTGTTCTCAAGAGTACCGATGTTCGACTTAACCTGGTTACGGAAGTTAGAACCTGCCGATACCGAAGCGTCGTTGATCAGGTCTGTGGTCTTGCGATAATAGTAGTCGACGCTACCACGGATGCGGTCGCGCAGAATTGAGAAGTCGAGACCTGCGTTATATGTAGTGGTGGTCTCCCACTTCAGATCCGGGTTGTATGCATCAGGACGCGACAACACACCAGAGGGGTTAACGCCTACGAGCGGATAACGGCCGTTGGTAGTATTGATGTTCTCGTTGTAAGAAGCGAAGTAAGCATAGTTGTTGTTGATGTCCTGCTGGCCTGTCTTACCATAGCCGAGACGGAGCTTTAACTCGTCAAGCCAATGAACGTTCTTGAGGAACTTCTCCTCGTTAACCTTCCAACCGAAAGCGAAAGCGGGGAATGTTGCCCAATGCTCCTTGAAACGTGAAGAACCGTCACGACGTATTGTTGCGGTGAGCATGTAGCGGTCGAAGGCAATGTAGTTCATTCGTCCGAAGAACGAAACGATATAATACTCCTGCTTCCACTCGCTCTTTTTATAAGAGTTGTAGTCCTTATCTGTGAGAGCAGCAATCTGGTCTGCCGACTTGCCCATCTCTGTGCGTGTGTCACGATAGAATTGATTTCCCCAATACTTAACGTGTGTCCACTCGTAACCGCCCATGACATCGAAGTGCTGTGTCTTGCTGAAATCCTTATAATACTGAGCGTATGTAGACAGCGCAAGGTTATACTTGTTCTCCTTTGTGAAGCCAGAGTTGCCCCAATAGAAGTTAGATGGTCCCCAGTCGGCCATGTCGGTCTTCTGCTTACCGTTAGCCCAGTCGCCAGAAGCGTTGGCATGCAGACGCAAGTCCTCGAAGCCATGTACCTTATAGTCAACCTCAACGTTTCCAAGGAAGTCGTAAGAATTGGCGCGGTCGTTCTTCTCGTTAAGAAGAGCAACAGGGTTGTCTGGAGCGTTGGTGTTAGCGAATGTTGGATAAGTGTCCTTAGGCAGCGGACTCTTATCATCGGTTACAACTGTCCAAGCGGTGTAACCGTTATAGTTTACAAAGCGTGGGTCGTCAGAGCGAACAACCTGTGTGGGGTCCATACGGAGAGCCGCGCCCACAGCGTCGTTGTTGGCGTAGCGTGTCTTGGCATACATGAACTTACCATTGGCGTTAACCTTCAGGTGATCCTCGAAGAATGAGGGTGAGAGGTTCAAGCTTGCTGTGTAACGCTGATAGTTGCTGGTCTTGAGGATACCGTTCTGGTCAGTATAGCCAAGGCTTGCGCGGAAAGGCATGCCCTTAACGCCGCCAGTCACTGTTACGTTGTGGTCGGTGCTTATAGCTGTGCGGTAGATCTCATCCTGCCAGTCGGTGTTGGCTGTGCCAAGGAGCTTAGCAGCTTCGCTGTCAGCACCATAATAACTATTAATAAAGTCGCGGTATTCGTCGCCGTTGAGCACGTCAAATTTATTAGCGAGCATTGACATTGACACGTTACCAGAGTAGCTTACCTTAGGTGCTGCGTTGCCACGACCCTTCTTTGTGGTGATGATAATTACACCGTTAGAACCACGCGAACCGTAGATAGCGGTTGCCGAAGCGTCCTTCAAGACGGTGAAGCTCTCGATATCGTTAGGGTTAACCATTGCGAGGGGGTTAGGAGCACCCTTCACACCTTGGTTATCCATGGCCATACCGTCGATCACGATCAACGGATCGTTGTTGGCGTTCAGTGAAGAACCGCCACGCACACGGATGGTAGCGCCACCGCCAGGGCCGCCGTTAGATGTTGTTACGTTCACACCGGCAATCTTACCCTGCATCATCTCCTGAGCTGAGCTCACGAGAGGACGGTTTTTCTCATCGGGCTTGATAGCGGTAACCGAACCAGTGAGGTCGTTCTTCTTGGCAACACCGTAGCCGATAACCACGACGTCGTTAAGAGTCTGCGACTCGTTCTTCAGCTGCACCAAAAGGTTGGGCTGAGCATGGATCTTCACCGTCTCATATCCAACGTATGAGATTTCGAGTTCCGACTTTGCATCGGCAGCAATAGAGAAGTTACCGTCGAGGTCGGTGACAGCACCGTTCTTCTGGCCCACCACTCTTACAGTAGCGCCAAGAACTGGTTCGCCGGTCTCGTCTTTCACGTTACCCTTCACAGTGATCGACTGTGCAAAGGCTGAAGCCGACAGGAGTAGTCCAGCCGAGAGGGTGAACATCCTGAGAGCGTTTCCGAATTTAACCTGCTTCATCATTTTTTAGTATTGATATATAATAAATTGATATTTTTTCGCTTGCTTGTCTTTAAGCTTGCGCTTTATATTTCTTTGGTTTTTTGGTTTCGTGACCAGAGCTTGTTGTGACGAAAACTTGTTTCGAGAGTCAAGCCTTTGGCCTAAAAAAATGTCATCTGTTTCTTGCGGTCCGAAAACCATCCCGAAGGTTTTTGCGGTTCAGGAAACTGGTTGAACAAATGTCTGTCGGTTTTACCGTAGGTTTTACATTTTTTTGGATTTCTGCTGCAAAATTAAATGCATTTAGTGTTTCGTTATCATTTTTTTGAGTTAAATCAACCATTTTCTGTGCGCAAACGTTTGCACAAAACGTTTTGAAAAAGTGTTGCGCATGTATGTGTTATTTCAAAACTTTACAATACCTTTGCAGTAGACAAAACCACTCTTAATCCTTATGACTACAAAATGACTACAGAAAACCAGCCAACGACAATGAAAGACATAGCCGAGAAGTTCGGTGTGTCGATAGCCACAGTGTCACGGGCGCTGAGCGGAAGCAAGCGTGTCAGCGAAGAAAAACGCAACGCCATCTGCCGTTATGCTCGCGAGCACGACTTTTACCCAAACGACATTGCCAAATCGCTGCGCAACTCACGCCGCAAACCCATCCGCATTATAGGTGTCATCGTGCCCGAGTTTACACACTACTATTTCTCATCGGTGCTCACAGGCATCGAGGAAGCGGCAACAGAACGCGACTACCGCATAATTGTTGCCACCAGCCGAGAGAGCTACGAACGCGAGGTGGCAGTATGTCAGATGTTTGAAGCGCACCAGGTGTGCGGTGTCATCGTGTCGCAAGCTAAAGACACGGTGAAATATGACCATTTCAAATCTCTGCTCTCAAAAGGCATTCCCATCGTCTTCTACGACCGTATATGCACAGGCGTTGATACCAGCAGGGTGGTGGTTGACGACTATACAGGTGCTTTCATGGCTGTGCAGCACCTCATAGAGACGGGCTGCAAGCGCATAGCCTTCTACGGCATGGCGGTAAGCACCGAGATAGGCAAGAACCGCTACAACGGATGGCACGATGCGTTGCTCAAGGCGGGCATGCACCCCGACGACTCGTTCGTGCGCTTATGCGACAACCGCGAAGATGCCGAGAGCATAACGCCCGAGATGCTTAACCGCACCGACCGTCCCGACGCTTTCTTCTGTGTGAACGACGACACCGCCATCGGTGTGATCTACACAGCTAAGCGCATGGGCTTGCGTGTGCCTGAAGACGTGTCGGTGTGTGGCTTCACCAACGGCCAGCGTGCCGTGGCGTGCGACCCGCAGCTCACAACGGTGGAGCAACGAGGCGTAACGGTAGGCCGCGAAGCCGCCAACATCCTTATCGACAAGGCCGAGGGCCTCATCCCCCCACAAAAGATAGAGAAGCGCGTGATCAGAACAAGGCTCGTGGTGAGAGGCAGCTCAAGGTAGATGGGAAGAGGGTAAGAAGAATACATGTAAGACACATAAGCCTTATAAGACCAGTAAGACACATAAGCCTCTTATAAAATCCATAATCCACATAAGTCACATAAAACCTATTATAAAAAAAAAGAAACAAAATCAACAAAACCAAATAACAATGAAACAGAAAAAAGATTTAAGCTTCTGGAAGCTTTGGAACCTAAGCTTCGGTTTTTTCGGTGTACAGATAGCCTACGCTCTTCAGAGCGCCAACATCTCGCGCATCTTTGCAACCTTGGGCGCTGACCCCCACTCGCTCAGCTATTTTTGGATTCTTCCACCCCTCATGGGGATCCTTGTTCAACCTATCGTAGGCACGCTGAGCGACCGCACATGGTGCCGCTTCGGCCGACGCATACCCTACCTCTTCATCGGCTCAGCCGTGGCTGTGGCTGTGATGTGCCTGTTGCCCAACGCCGGCTCCTTCGGCATGGCAGTAAGCACCGCCATGACGTTTGGCCTCATCTCCCTCATGTTCCTCGACACCAGCATCAACATGGCGATGCAGCCGTTTAAGATGCTCGTGGGCGACATGGTGAACGAGAAGCAGAAGTCGCTGGCCTACAGCATACAGTCGTTCCTCTGCAACAGCGGTTCGCTCGTGGGCTATGTGTTCCCCTTCTTCTTCACAGCCCTCGGCATTGCCAACGAGGCGCCCAAGGGCGTAATCCCCGACTCTGTAATCTATTCATTCTATATAGGTGCCGCAATCCTCATTCTTTGTGTTGTCTACACCACCGTAAAGGTAAAGGAATGGAATCCGAAGGAATATGCCGAATATAACGAGGCCGACCCTGAAGCCTGCGAAGGCAGCGCCAACTGGATAGACCTTCTCAAGAAAGCGCCAGACATGTTCTGGAAGGTCGGACTGGTGCAGTTCTTCTGCTGGGCTGCTTTCATGTACATGTGGACCTACACCAACGGCACCATCGCCGACACCGTGTGGAACACCACCGACGTGGTGTCGAAGGGTTATCAGGAGGCTGGCAACTGGGTAGGCGTGCTCTTCTTCTGGCAGGCTATCGGTAGCGTGGTATGGGCAATGATTCTGCCGAAGATCAGCAACGAGAAGTTTGCTTACGCTCTGAGCCTCGTCATCGGTGCCGTCGGCTTCGCCATGGTTCCGTTCGTTACCGACAAGTATCTGCTTGTGTTGCCCTTCCTCCTCATCGGTTGCGCTTGGGCAGCCATGCTCTCCATGCCGTTTGCCTTCGTTACCAACGCTATTGAGGGTTATGGTCACAAGGGCGCTTACCTCGGACTGTTCAACGGCACCATCTGCATTCCGCAGATCATCGCAGCCTCCCTTGGTGGCATCATCCTCTCAATGGTTGGCTCACATCAGTATAACATGATGATTGTTGCCGCCGTGAGTCTTGCCATCGGCGCCGCTTGCGTTGGCTTGATAAAGAAAAAATAAGCAACGCAAACGAGATTAACGCACATGAGCAAAAAGCTCATAGCATCTGAACGCTTGGAATAGCATCTGAACGCTCAGAATAGAATCTGAACGCTCAGAATAGCATCTGAACGCTTAAAACAACAAGCAAGAACGATTGTCATCATATCGTCAGAACCGTTTAAGACCCGTTTAAGAGTTGCTTAAACGGGTCTTTCCTTCTTAAAACATCTAAAACAAAAAACACATTGCGCAAGCACAATGTAAACGTTTGCCCAGCAAAAAGCATATAAAACAACGGCTTGATATATGACAAGAAAATAATTATTAATAAATTTGCAAGCAAGAAAGCAATTAAACCCTAACACGAAGAAACAAACTGCGAAGCAGCAAGCTAAAAAGCTTCTAACAAAAAGCCACAAAAGCTTCGAAACGACAAGCCCCAGAAGCTTCGAAACAGCAAGCAAAAGCTTCGAAACGACAAGCAAAGAAAGCATCCATAAATATAAAGATCTATCTTTTAAAAAAAATGGAGCTATCTTAAACGAAACAAGATTTCAATCAATCAACATCTCACATTATATATAATATAAGCAAAATAAAATGAAAATCGTTTTCAATATCCAATACAACACTCGTTTTGGCGAGTCGCTGCTCGTTCATGTGACCGACAGCAACACGGCAAAAGAGCGTGTGTACGGTATGAACACCGTTGACGGAAAAACCTGGACTTGCCAGATTGAAACCGCAAAGGATGAGCACCCCTCAGCGTTAAACTACCATTACAGTGTGGACAACGCTGGAAGGGAAGAGCGTCATGAGTGGAAAACCATCGCTCACCGTCTTGAACTTAACAACGCCAACACCTCTGAGATCACGGTCTACGACCATTGGTCAGACATTCCATACGACTCTTACTTATATAGCTCGGCATTCACCGACTGTGTGAACCGTCGTCCCGCTACCCCCATGGGCTCATGCGACTATCGCAAGACGCTACGTCTCATTGTGCGTGCGCCGCAGATGCGCTGCGGCCAGCGACTGGCGGTTATAGGACGCGGCAAGGCTTTGGGCGAGTGGAAGCCCTCAAAGGCGCTGCTCATGTGTGAGCACAACTACAACGAGTGGGTCATCGACCTCAACGCCGACAGCTTCGGCAACGACCGTCTGGAACTTAAGTTTATTGCCTTTGGCGACAAAGGCGAGCAGATGTGGGAGACCGGACTGAACCGCACCATCGACCTGCCCGAGTTTAAGGACGGCCAGTGTGTGGTCATGCAGATGAGCCAGGCATTCTTCGAGCTTAGCAACGACAAGCTTGCAGGCACACTGATCCCCGTGTTCTCGCTGCGCTCTGAAGGAAGCTTCGGCATGGGCGACTTCGGCGACCTGAAGAAGATGATCGACTGGGTGGCAGAGACACACCAGCGCGTGCTGCAGGTGCTCCCCATCAACGACAGCACATCAACGCACACATGGACCGACTCGTACCCCTACTCTTGCATAAGCATCTTCGCCCTTCACCCACAATATGCCGACCTGCGCCAGCTGCCAGCCATAAAGGACAAGAAGAAGGCTGCCGAGTTTGCTGCCTTGCAGAAGGAGCTTAACGCCTTGACACAGATCGACTATGAGCGCGTGAACAACGCCAAGATCGAGTATCTGCACATCGTGTTTGAGCAGGAAGGCAAGGAAGAGCTTAAGAGCGAGGCTTTCAAGGAGTTCTTCGCACGCACAGAGCATTGGCTCGTGCCCTACGCACAATATTGCTACCTTCGCGACAAGAACGGCACAGCCGTGTTCTCACAGTGGCCCGACCACAACCTGTGGAACGAGACCGACCGCAAGCCGCTCTCAACCTACGGCACCATGGCATGGCAGGAGGTAGAGTTTTTCTACTATGTACAGTTTATTCTCGACCGCCAGATGCGTGCCGCTCACGAGTATGCCGTGGCACGAGGCGTGGTGCTCAAGGGCGACATACCTATCGGCGTGAACCGCAACGGGTGCGACGTGTGGCATGAGCCTCATTATTTCGACCTCAACTCGCAGGCAGGCGCTCCGCCAGACGGATTCTCTGTGAACGGACAAAACTGGGGCTTCCCCACCTACAACTGGCAACGCATGATCGAAGACGGATGCCTGTGGTGGAAACGCCGTTTCCAGAACATGTCGCAATATTTTGATGCTTACCGCATTGACCATGTGCTCGGCTTCTTCCGCATCTGGTCTATACCTGTCGACTGCGTTCACGCCCTCACCGGACAGTTTGCGCCGTCGCTCGGCATGACACGCGACGAGATAGAGAGCTACGGTCTCCACTTCCAGGAAGACCTGTTCACCCGTCCGTTCATCTCACGCTGGATCGTGAACCGCGTGTTCGGCAAGCACGCCGACCATGTGATAGACAAGTTCCTGATCCACAGCCATGACGACATCTACGAGCTGAAAACCGAATACAACACGGAGCGCAAGATCGAGGCTGCCTTTGCCGGCAAGACCAGCGACGACGACATCTGGGTGCGTGACGGTCTCTACTCGCTTTGCAGCAACGTGCTCTTCGTGCGCGACAATAACGACAGCAACAAGTTCCATCCGCGCATCACAGCACAGCTCAACCTCATGTATGAGGCGCTCTACGACAGCGACAAGGCAAAGTTCAACGCTCTCTACAACGACTACTATTATCGCAGAAACAACAATTTCTGGTATAGCGAGGCCATGAAGAAGCTGCCCACCCTCGTACAGGCCACACGCATGCTCGTATGTGCTGAGGACCTCGGCATGGTGCCCGACTGCGTGGCATGGGTCATGGAGCAGCTGCGCATCCTCAGCCTTGAGCTGCAGTCGATGCCAAAAGACCCGACGGTTAAGTTCGGTCACCTCTCACGCAACCCCTACCGCTCTGTCTGCACGCTCTCCACACATGACATGCCGACGCTGCGCCAGTGGTGGGACGAAGACTGGGACCGCACGCAGGAGTTCTACTCTACCATGCTCTACCGCGGTGGTGCTGCACCTCATCCGCTGCCAGGATGGCTCGCCCGCGACATCGTGTCGCGCCAGCTCACCTCGCCGTCAATGCTCTGCATCCTGTCGCTGCAAGACTGGTTCGCCATCGACGAGAAGCTTCGTCTGCCCGACGCCAACGCCGAGCGCATCAACATACCCGCCATTCCGAAACATTATTGGCGCTACCGCATGCATGTAAGCATTGAAGAGTTGATGGCAAACAAAGAGTATAACGACAACATCAAGGAGCTTATCGACGAGTGCGGACGCAGAGGCTGACAAGTGACGAAAAGCGAAAGCTAAAGTAAGCTCGAAAAGCTTAAACATCGGAAAACATGAGAAATCCGAAAGTTATCATAATATAAAGAAAAGAGGAATGGTTAAGGAGCCGTGAGTTACGAAAAAACTAACGACTCCTTAACTCCTGTTTTCAAAAGCCACCTAACAAAGGAAAATTAACCATAAAAAGCCAATGAATATTAACACAATCATCCTCTCATTCCTAACCGCCACAGCGGCACAGACCGTAAAGGCGCAGACCTTCAACGAGGTCTCTTACTCGCCCAAGGCCACAACCTTCAGCCTTGTAACATCACCAGAGGTAAAGAAGGTCAACGTATTGATTAGCGATGCCGACAACAACGAGGCACAGCTCGTTAAAAGCATGAAACGTGTGGGTGCAGGCAAATGGAAGCTCACCGTCAAGAACGACCTCAAAGGCAAGTATTATCTCTTCGGCGTGTATAACAACGCACAGCCCGACCTCACACCAGGCGTCTTTGCCAAGGCTGTAGGGGTGAACGGACAGCGCGGTGCCATTATAGACCTTAAGGACACCGACCCCGAAGGCTGGAGCGAGGACAAACGTCCTGAACTGAGAAACCCCGTAGACCTTGTTATCTACGAGATGCACCACCGCGACTTCTCAATAGACTATTCGTCGGGCATAAAGAACAAAGGAAAGTTCTTGGCGCTCACAGAACCCAAAGCCATTGAGCACCTCAAGCGTCTGGGCGTGAACGCCATACATATCCTGCCGTCGTTCGACTATGCCAGCACGGACGAGTCGCGACCAGACAAGCCACAATATAACTGGGGCTACGACCCTCTCAACTATAACGTGCCCGAAGGCTCCTACTCTACCAACGCCGCCGACCCCAAGGCACGCATAAAGGAGTTTAAGCAAATGGTGCAGGCCCTCCACAAGGCCGGCATACGCGTTATCCTCGACGTGGTCTACAACCACACCTGTAGCATCGACGGCTCCAACTTCCAGAAGACATATCCCGGCTATTATTTCCGCCACCGCCCCGACGGCACCTACAGCGACGGCACAGCCTGCGGCAACGAGACAGCCTCGGAGAAACCGCTCATGCGCGAGTTTATGGTGGAGAGCGTGAAATATTGGGTTAACGAATATCACATCGACGGCTTCCGCTTCGACCTCATGGGCGTTCACGACATCGAGACGATGAACCTCATACGCGCCGAGCTCGACAAGATAGATCCCTCGATCTATGTTTACGGCGAGGGATGGAGCGCCGGCTCATGCGCCTACCCGCAGGAGAAGCTCGCCATGAAAGCCAACGTCCGTCAGCTTAACGGCATAGGTGCCTTCAGCGACGAGATGCGCGACGCTCTGCGCGGCCCCTTCTCTGACGACAGAAAAGGTGGCTTCCTTGTAGGCATGCCCAATTGCGAAGAGAGCATAAAGTTTGGCATCGCGGGAGCAATAGACCACCCGCAGGTAGACATGACAAAGGTAAACTACTCTAAGACGGCATGGACAAACGAGCCGTCACAGATGATTGCCTACGTCAGCTGCCATGACGACTTGTGCCTGACCGACCGTCTGCGTGCAACCGTACCCAACATCAGCGACGACGAGCTTATACGCCTCGACCTGCTGGCACAGACAGCGGTGCTCACATCTCAGGGTGTGCCCTTCCTGCTCAGCGGCGAGGAGATGCTGCGCGAGAAGAAGGGCGAGCACAACTCGTACAGGTCGCCCGACTCGATAAACCGCTTCGACTGGAACAACCTCAAGCGCTATCCGCAGGTCTTCGACTATTACAGCAAGCTCATCGCTCTGCGCAAAGCTCACCCCGCCTTCCGCATGGGCAAAGCCGAGGAGGTGAAGAAGAACCTCGTGTTCCTTGACGCTCCCGAGGGTGTGGTGGCGTTCCAGCTCAAGAACAACGCCGGCGGCGACTCATGGAAAGACATTATCGTGGTGCTCAACGCCAACAAGACAGAGAGAGCTATCAACGTGCCCGAAGGACTGTACACCAAGGTTCTCGCCAACGGCAAGGTTGACGAGAACGGACTGGGCATCTTGAACGGCAGCAGCGTCACAGTAGCTCCACAGTCGGCTCTCATCATGCACAACTAAGCAATAATCTTTTACAACAGAAACGACAAAATTTATTGACACATGAAAAAATTATTGACCGCTCTGCTTTTAGGAGGAACACTCGCTATGAACGCAGCACAGAAAATTGACCGCATAGAACCCACCAACTGGTATGTGGGAATGAAGAACCCGTCGGTTCAGCTGATGGTGTATGGCAAGGACATCCGCTCGGCCGAGGTGTCGACCAACTATCCCGGTGTGAAGATCGACTCGCTCGTGCGTCTCGACAGTCCCAACTATCTGCTCGTCTACATGAACATCAAGGACGCGCAGCCCGGCACCATGAAGCTCTGCTTCAAGACGGGCAAGAACAAGACCAACGTCAACTATGAGCTGAAGGCTCGCGACATGAAGGGCGAAGACCGTCAGGGCTTCACCAACGCCGACGTGCTCTACATGCTCATGCCCGACCGCTTCGCATCGAGCGGCAAGAACCTTGAGGTCAAGGGCCTCAACGCCTATAAGGTGGACCGCTCGCAGCCCTCGCTGCGTCACGGCGGCGACCTTGAGGGTTTGCGCCAGCACCTCGACTATTTCACTGAGCTCGGCGTGACAGCTCTCTGGTTCACGCCCGTGCTGGAGAACAACTCGCCCGACCACGGCAAGAGCAGCTCATATCATGGCTACGCCACAACCGACTATTATCGTGTGGACCCGCGCTTCGGCTCAAACGCCGACTACCGCCGTCTGGTCGACGAGGCTCACAAGAAAGGTCTCAAGGTGGTCATGGACATGATCTTCAACCACTGTGGCTTTGAGCACCCCTGGGTCAAGGACCTGCCATCGAAAGACTGGCTCAACACGCCCGAATGGCTCTACCCCGAGAACCAGAAATACACGGTCAAGACACAGACCAAGGACGGCGAGCAGACAACCAACACCAAGTATCTGCAAACAAGCTACAAGCTCACACCTGTGCTCGACCCATACGCATCGAAGGTTGACCTCCACGAGACCGTGGACGGTTGGTTCGTACCTACCATGCCTGACCTCAACCAGCGCAACGAGCATCTCATGACCTACCTCATACAGAACTCGGAGTGGTGGATAGAGACCGTGGGCATCGACGGCATCAGAATGGACACCTACCCCTATGCCGACCGCAAGGGCATGGCTCGCTGGATGGAGGTGCTCAACGATGAATATCCCAACTTCAACACCGTGGGCGAGACATGGGTAACAGAGCCCGCTTACACCGCAGCATGGCAGAAAGAATCGCCTCTGCAGAAGGAGAACTCTAACCTCAAAACCGTCATGGACTTCGCCTTCTTCGACCGCGTAAACCAAGCCAAAAACGAGGAGACCGACGCATGGTGGAATGGCTTCAACCGCATCTACAATTCGCTCTGCTACGACTACCTCTATAAGGACCCGAGCCACGTCATGGCGTTCATCGAGAACCACGACACCGACCGTTTCCTCGGCGAGACACAAGACACGCTCGCCCTGAAGCAGGCTCTCGCCCTGCTGCTCACCGTGAACCGCATTCCGCAGCTCTATTATGGCACCGAGGTGCTGATGAACGGCACAAAGCAGGTGACCGACGGCAACGTGCGCAAAGACTTCCCCGGCGGCTTCCCCGGCGACACCCGCAGCTGCTTCACAACAGAAGGACGCACCAAGGCAGAGAACGACATGTTCCGCTGGACCGCCCGTCTGCTCCACTGGCGTCAGGGCAACGAGGTCATAACAAAGGGCAAGCAGACTCAGTTCATTCCGCAGAACGGCGTCTACGTTGTGGCACGCTCTTACAACGGCAAGAACGTCATGACCGTCATCAACGGCACATCCAAGGCTGCCACCATGAAGGCTGAACGTTATGCCGAGATAATAGGCGACGCACAAGAGGCTACCAACATCCTCACCGGTCACAAGATAAACATCAGCAAAGATGTAAAGCTTGCCCCAAGAGGTGTCATGGTGCTCGAATTTTAAAGGCCACGAATAAACCAAAATTACAGTTTCGCATGCTCCGGCATGCGAAACTTAACTAAAAAACATCACTAAATGCTACTTTCAAATTTTACACACACACTGCAAAATCTGTCTACCTGCATCTGCCGTAAGGGCAGAAGCCATGTGGCAAAGACCACACTGGCCCTTTCGGCGCTCACCATGCTCGCTCCAGCCAACGCCAGCGCACAGGGATGGCCCGCAAACTTCAAGGGCGTCATGCTCCAGGGGTTCTATTGGAACAGTTATTCGGACACCAACTGGTCGGTGCTGGAGAAACAGGCCGACGAACTGTCTGAGTATTTTAAGCTTATATGGATACCGCAGAGCGGCTACTGTGGAGGTGGTCAGTCGATGGGCTACAACGACCTCTACTGGTTCAACAACTACAACAGCTCGTTCGGAACAGAGGCTCAGCTCCGCTCCATGATCAAGACGTTCAAGGCTAAAGGGCTCGGAACCATTGCCGACGTGGTGATCAACCACCGCGGAACACTCAACAACTGGGTCGACTTCCCCGTAGAGACCTACAACGGACAGACCTATAAGATGGAGTCGACCGACATCTGTGCCGACGACGATGGCGGCAAATGCAAGGCATGGGCCGACAAGAACGGCTACAAACTCAGCTCCAACAACGACACGGGCGAAAGCTGGGACGGCATGCGCGACCTCGACCACAACTCGTCAAACGTGCAGACCATCGTCAAGGCTTATCTCAACTTCCTGCTCAACGACCTTGGCTATGCCGGCTTCCGCTACGACATGGTGAAAGGCTACGACGGCAAGTTTACAGGCATATACAACAACGCCGCAAAGCCCACCTACTCGGTAGGCGAATATTGGGACGGCAACGCCAACACGGTGAAAAACTGGATGAACAAGACGAAGGTGGGCAACAGCATCATGTCGGGTGCCTTCGACTTCACCTTCCGCTATTCTTGCCGAGACGCTGCTAACGGCCAGGACTGGTCGAAGCTCGCCAACGGCGGCATCAACACCGACGACGCATACAAGCGCTATGCCGTGACCTTCGTTGAGAACCACGACGTGGAGTATCGCTCAGAATCAGAGCCTCAGGACCCCATCAAGCGCGACACCGTGGCGGTGAACGCCTTCATGCTCGCCATGCCCGGCACACCTTGTGTTTTCCTGAAACACTGGCAAGACTGCAAGAACGACATCAAGAACATGATTTTGCTGCGTAACCTCGTGGGCATAAGCAACACCAGCTCTTGGACAAAGGAAAGAGGCAACTACAACATCTACGTCGTTGAGACAACAGGCGACAACGGCAAGCTTCTGGCTGCCGTGGGCAAGCTTGCCAACAAATACACCAAAGCGGGCTACGCTCTCGCTGCCGAAGGTCACCACTGGCGCTACTTTCTCCCCGCAAGCAGTGAGATGGCATGGCCCTCGCTGCCCTCAGGCACCTACTATGACGAGACGCTGCGCACAACCCTCCGCGCCATCTCTACCAACAGCTCGGCAAAACTTGTCTACACCACCGACGGCACAGAGCCTACCGCCACTAACGGCAAGAAGGTGAGCAACGGCGCAATAGTGAAGATTCCAGAAGGCAACATCACGTTCAAGGTGGGTCTGCTCTCAAACGGCAAGGTCACAGGCGTGCAGACACGCTCTTACAACCACGCCAAATTTAACGCCTACGACATCAAGGTCTATTTGAATGTAGACAAGGTGGGCTGGACAAAGATTAACCGTTGGTCATGGGGTGGCGACGGCAGCCACGCCTCCGTTAAGGCATGGCCCGGCGATCAGATGACAGCCACCACGACCATCGCAGGAAAGAAATGGTATGAGTATGCCACAAGCATCAACACCTCAACCGACGAGGTGAGCTTCGTGTTCAGTACAGGCACCGGCGATCCCCAGACCGTGGACGTGCCACAAGTAAAGCACACCACTTATCTGGAGGTTCAGAACGAGAAGAGCGGCGACAAATATATGGTTAAGGACGTGACCGAGCAGATAACATCGGGTGTTAACGCCATCGTTGCCGACAACGCCGCAGCCACCGCGCCCACACACGTTGTTGCCCTCGACGGCCGCACCGTGCGCACCTTCAGCAAGCATGTATCTACCGAGGAGGCCACATCGGCTCTTCCCGCCGGTCTTTACATCGTGAACGGCAAGAAGGTTGTTGTAGAATAATCTATCAGCCATAACAGGCTGTCAGGCCTCAACAGGTTCACAAACAAGAGTTTTGAATAACACATCATCATACGTTAAAACAATTCGGCCCGTTTCGAGAAGTGATTCTGGAAACGGGCATTTTTTGTCGCAAATCAGCGGCAACAACCTTAGTTTTTGTCGCAAATCAGTGGCAACAAGCCCTCATTTTTGTTGCAAATCAGTGGCAACAAGCCCTCATTTTGTTACAAATCAGCGGCAACAAGCCTTATCATTAGCTTATCGTAAAACAAAGTTCGTGTAAAAAAGTGTAGACAAGCACCAAAAGATCGTGTAAAAAAGTGTGGCAAAAGTTTGAAAGTTCGTGTAAAAAAGTGTATCTTCGCGGTTAAAAGTGAGCGATATTCGCTGTTTCACAGCAAGTTAAACTATAAAACCCCACAAGATGAAGCGAACAATAATATCACAACTAAAAAAATGGAAGGAGAACCCTTTCCGCAAACCTCTCATTCTTACAGGAGCACGACAGGTAGGAAAGACATATATCTTGAAAGAATTTGGAGCGCAAGAATATGAAAACGTGGCATACATCAACTGCGATGGCAACTCAGAGATTGCCGACATCTTTGCCGACGACTACGACATGCGACGCGTGCTCATGGTCATTGGAGCCATAAGCAAACAACCCATCATAGCAGGCAAAACGCTTATTATCCTTGATGAGATACAAGAGCTGCGCAAGGGCATAACGTCATTAAAATATTTCTGTGAGAATGCGCCCGAATATCACGTTGCAGTGGCGGGCTCTCTCCTTGGCGTCGCCATGCACCAAGGCGAGTCAGCACCTGTGGGCAAAGTTGACATTCTGCGCCTGTTCCCCATGACGTTTGAAGAATTTCTCATGGCAAAAGGCGACGACCAACTGCTACAGATTTTAAGGAGCAAAGATTGGAAAACCATAACAATGCTACATGAGAGCCTCACAAAAGCGTTAAGAGAATATTACTTCGTTGGAGGCATGCCTGAAGCCGTTAAGACCTATCTCGCCACCAACGATGCCAACGCTGTGCGCACGGTGCAAGACAACATTCTCTTTGTCTACCGCAGCGACATGTCGAAGCATGTTAGCCCCAACGAGGCAACCCGCATAAGCATGGTGTGGCAGTCGGTGCCGTCGCAGCTTGCAAAAGAAAACAAAAAGTTTATATATGGTGCGGTGAGAGAAGGGGCACGCGCCAAAGATTTTGAAATGGCCATACAGTGGCTCGTTGATGCCGGACTGGTATATCGCATTTCAAGGGTAAGAGATGTAGGCATGCCTCTCAAGTTTTACGAAGACTTGACGGCGTTCAAACTGTTTCTTCTCGATGTCGGTTTGTTGGGCGCTCTGAGCGAGATGGAACCGTCGCAGATGCTTATCTCAAACAAGGCGATGACAGAGAGCAAGGGGGCCTTCACCGAAAACTACGTCCTGTGTCAGCTCATGAGCATGGAGAACATGCATGTCTATTATTTCAGCAGAGACGACTCGCGCCTGGAGATCGATTTCCTCACGCAACACCACGGCACCATAACGCCCGTTGAGGTGAAAGCTGAGGAAAACCTTCGCTCCAAGTCGCTCCGCACTTTCGTTGAAGCACATAACGGCATGAAAGGTCTTCGCTTCTCCATGTCACCATATAAAGACCAAGAATGGATGACCAATGTTCCTCTCTACGCCGCAGGGGTGGAATGATGATTATTTGCTGGAAAACCGAGGAAAGACAGGATTAAATGTGTAATTTTGCAGAACGCAACAAATAATGCTCAGCAAAAGAGCTTTGAGATAAAAAGAACAATGAGATATGTAGATGTCATCTTGCCGCTGCCGCTCGACGGACTGTTCACCTACACCTTGCCCGACGCTTTGGAGGACAAGGTGCAGGCGGGCATGCGCGTGCTCGTGCCGTTAGGACGGTCGAAGACATACACCGCCATGGTGCTGCGACTGCACGACCAGGAGCCGGCGTTCAAGACCCGTGAGGTGCTGCAGGTGCTCGACACACAACCCATGCTGCTCGCGGAGCAGATGCGTCTGTGGCTGTGGGTTGCCGACTATTATATGTCGCCCTTAGGCGATGTGTTCAAGACGGCGCTGCCACCAGGACTGAAGTCGGAGGATGGCTACCGCCCACGCAAGGAGACGTATGTGGCGCTGGGCGAGAACTATCGCTCGGAACAGGCGCTCCACATTGCGCTCTCCATGCTGCGCAAGGGCTTGAAGCAGCACCAGACGTTCATAACCTATCTCTCGCTGAGCCACTGGGACACCATTGAAGGCACAGCGACCGCGGAGCCTGTGGTGGAGATAACGAAGGAGGAGCTCATGAACGAGAGCCACTGCTCGGCGGCGGTGCTCAAGGCGCTGCTCGACCGCAAGCTGCTCTACACCTACGAGCGCGAGGTCGGCAGGCTGAACGATGGCGGCGAGGAGCACCGCGAGAACATAAAACGCCTCAACGACGCACAAGAAGATGCCTACAACAAGATTGTGGTGCAGATGATGCGCAAGAACGTGGTGTTGCTGCACGGCGTGACATCGAGCGGAAAGACAGAGATCTACATTCACCTCATAGACAAGGCGTTGAACGAGGGCAAGCAGGTGCTCTACCTGCTGCCCGAGATTGCGCTCACGGTGCAGACGACAACGCGCCTGAGGCATGTGTTTGGCGACCGTCTGGGCATCTACCACTCAAAATATTCGGATGCCGAGCGTGTGGAGATATGGAAGAAGCAGCTCTCTGACACGCCCTACGACATAATTCTCGGCGCACGCTCGGCTGTGTGGCTGCCGTTCCAACGGTTAGGACTGGTGATCATTGACGAGGAGCACGAGTCGTCGTTCAAGCAGCAGGACCCTGCCCCACGCTACCACGCACGGTCGGCTGCCATTGTGCTGGCTTCGATGTATGGGGCGAAGACGCTGCTCGGCACCGCCACACCATCGGCGGAGAGCTACTATAACGCCACCACGGGCAAGTATGGCTTGGTGAAGCTCACCACACGCTACAAGGGCATTGAGCTGCCAGAGATAAGGGTGGTGAACGTGAAGGATCTGCGCCACCGCAAGATCATGCGCGGGCCGTTCTCGCCCGACCTGTTGGCTGCCATGCGACAGGCGCTGGACGAGAAGAAACAGGTCATCTTGTTCCAAAACCGAAGGGGCTTCGCGCCGATGGTTGAGTGTAACGTGTGCGGATGGGTGCCTAAATGTAAAAACTGTGACGTCAGCCTGACACTGCACAAGAACACGAACCTGATGACCTGCCACTATTGTGGCTACACTTACGCCGTGCCAAAGATGTGTCCCAACTGTGAGAGCACGGATCTGAGAAGCCGCGGCTTCGGAACGGAGAAGATTGAAGACTTGATAAGCGAACTGTTTCCTGAGGCACGCGTGGCACGAATGGACCTCGACACCACACGCACGCGCAACGCCTACGAACGACTGATAGGCGAGTTTTCGGCAGGAAAGACCGACATTCTTATAGGCACGCAGATGATAAGCAAGGGGCTCGACTTTGACAACGTGAGCGTGGTGGGCATACTGGATGCCGACTCGATGCTCAACTATCCCGACTTCCGTGCCTATGAGCACGCCTTCATGATGATGGCTCAGGTGAGCGGACGAGCAGGACGCAAGGGGCAACGCGGACTGGTGCTCTTGCAGACGAAGAACGCTGACCTGCCGGTCATTGACCAGGTGGTGAGAAACGACTATGAGGGTTTCTTCCAGGCGCTGATGGAGGAGCGCCAGCTCTTCCACTATCCCCCGTTCTACCATCTCGTCTATGTGTTCATGAAGCATCGCGACGACCACACGGTAGAGTCGGCATCAATAGAGCTGGCCGGCCGTCTGCGCTCCTTCCTCGGCACACGCATTCTCGGTCCCGACAAGCCCGCCGTGGCTCGCGTGAAGGAGCTGAACATTCGCAAGATCGTGATAAAACTGGAGAACCAGATAGACCTCGCAAAGGTGCGCCTGTGCCTGAAACAGCAACAGGCAGAGCTGATGAAAGACAAGCGCTATGGTGCCTTGCAGGTCTACTATGACGTGGACCCGCTATAAGAAAGGGAGGGATGTTGCACAGAAAGCAATATCCCTCCCTTTCATAATTTCTATTTCCACACAGGCACAACGTCTATACTCAAGCCATCGTGGTCTATGGTGCGCTGTTGGTTGTAAGTCACAATTGTGCAGTTCTTACAACCCGTATAACTGGACGCTGCCACAAGACCCTCCACTTCACGACTGAGGTTGTTGTCGTCAAGTTGCCAGCAAACCTGTATGAGTTGCTCAACATAATCGGCCTTCACAACAACAAAATCACATTCTACCGTCTCGTTAAAATAGAACACCTGGTCTTCCTCTCCAAGGTCTCGCTCCAACGTCATGTAGACAATGTTTTCAAGCGCCTTGCCCTCATCATCGCTTTGCGGCAAGAGAATGGCGTTGCGCATGGCAAAGTCGGCAATGTAATATTTTGCAGGCGAGAGGTTCTGCTTCACTATCGATTGTGTGTACTTGGGCACCTTACGCAGCAAGAAGATGTTGCAGGCATAGTCGAGCCATTGATACAAAGAGTCTTTAGAGACACGCATGCCTTGCGATTTCAGTTCATTGTAAATATTGTTCACGCTTGTGGGCTTCGTGATGTTGTTCATGACGCGCTTCAAGAAATAGCGCACCACCGATGGCGAAGCCGAGATGCCATAATGTTCTATCATATCGCGGAACAACATGGTGTTGAAGTAAGACTGAAGAATCTTTATCTTTTCTGTTGCCACATCAGCAAGCACCACCTGCGGGAAGCCGCCCTCCTTACAATAATGCTTAAACTCGCTTGCCAGCACAGCAGCCCCATCCTCCGTAAACCGGTTTGCCTTAACATCCTTAAAATCAAGATATTCGTCAAAGCTAAGAGGATACTCACGATATTCGTCTGGCCAACCACGAAGAGCCGACGCCATTTCGCCAGACAGCATCTGTGCCGTGCTGCCTGTTATGTAGATGTGTTTGCAATAGTTCTTGAAAACACGCAGCACGAAGAGTTCCCAACCCTCTATGAGCTGTATCTCGTCAAAAAACATATAGACATCCTTTAACAGTTGGGTCGGGTACATCTCGCGATAAGCTTGAAGAATTTCATCAAAGTCGGCTGTCTGCATTGAAACAAAGCGTTCATCGTCGAACCCGATATATAATATTTGCTCTGGTCGAACACCGCTTTGGAGCAAACGGTTAACGGTGAGAGAAAGAAGTGACGACTTGCCGCAACGACGTATGCCGGTCACGGTGACGATGCAATCTTTGTTTATAGGCAGATGCTGCTTTCTGTCTTTTAAGCGTAACGGCAACTCCTCTTGATGAAGAGCTATAACCGATTGAAAAATGCTGCGTAGTTGCATATTGCTCGTTGTTTGATTCAACTGCAAAGATAATACATTTCCTTCTGAAAAGGAAAGAAATTAGGAAAAGTTTCCTTCTGAAAAGGAAAGATTTTGGAAAAGTTTCCTTTTCAGAAGGAAAGGCTGCTATTCTGTTGGGTTGTTCATGTCCTCAAGCAAACCCATATCCTCAAGCCGCTGTTTCAGTTTGCCAAGCAACGACTTGCCCCATGTTGTGCGTTGGCGGTCTGCCACGTCGGCGTTTGAGGTTGAAGATTGTGCAGCGCTTGATGGTTCATTGTCATGGGCTGAACCGTCGGCAGATGCAGCATAAGCAGAGGCGTCGGTTTGTTCTGTGTTGGTTGAGGGGTAGTTTTCAGAAACATTGGTTTCATCGGAAGGAGCTGTCGATGAATAGCTGTCATGAGCTTCGCCTTCCTTATTATATGTATTCGCCTTATCATTTTTGTCTTCCTTATCCTCTTCGTCCACATTATTATATATGTCGTCTGAGGCGGTAGCTGCTGACGAAGAACTAAAACCGTCGGGGCCTGTCGTTGCTTCATGTCCGGCAACGGGCTGCTCACCGACAGACTGCCCGGCATCGGGCTGCTCACCAACGGGCTGTTTGGCTTGCGAAAGAAACATCCAGTTGTTCTTCTTCAACGGCTTATAGAGCTTTGCAATGAGGGCGCTGTAATATTCCTCCTCGTGCGACCGACTCTCTTCATTATAGAGTTTTGAGCCAAAGCCGTCGTCGAAACCCGTGGCGAGAATGGTGACCTTGGCATCGTCTTCGAGCGTGTTGTCTTCTGACACGCCCCAGATGACATCAATGTCAGGGTTGAGGGCATCCATGAACGCATCGATCTCGTTCATCTCGTTAACATGAAGCGGCGATTTCTCGCTGGTGTAGATGTTGAACAAAATGCGCTTGGCCTTGCTTATGTCGTTGCCATAGAGCAGCGGCGAGTCGAGAGCGTCGACGATGGCTTTCTCCACACGGCGCTCGCCGCTGGCACGCCCCATGGCCATGATGGCACCGCCACCGCTGCGCATGGTCGACTCCACATCCTTGAAGTCGAGGTTGATATCGCCCTCAATGGTTATCAGCTCCGAAATGCTCTTCGTGGCATTGCACAATATCTGGTCGGCACGGCGGAACGACTCCTTGACCGTGATGTCAGAGTCGGCATAGATGTCGCAGATGCGCTCATTGTTAACAATAAGAATGGCGTCAACGTTCTTGCGCATCTCCTCCACGCCCTTTAGCGCCTTCACAATTTTCCGTTTCTTCTCAAAGTAGAACGGTATGGTGACGATGCCGATGGTGAGCAACCCCATGCTCTTAGCCACGCCAGCCACCACGGGCGCAGCACCCGTGCCTGTGCCGCCACCCATGCCCGCCGTGACGAACACCATCTGTGTGCCGTCGGTGAAGAGTTGCTTGATCTCTTCAAGATGGCTCTGGGCCGCCTTGCGTCCCTCCTCAGGATTGCCTCCCGCACCAAGGCTGCCGATGGGCAGCTTCACAGGGATGGGCGACCTTGAGAGCGACTTGCTGTCGGTGTTGCACACGGCAAAGTTGACGTCGACGATGCCCTCGTCATACATGTTGCGCACAGCGTTGCAGCCGCCACCACCCACACCGACGACCTTAATCAGTCCGTGGGTCTTGTCCTCCACGGGACCAAAGTCGATGGCGGGCCTGTGCACAGGCTGCCCGGCAGAGGGCTTGTGCGTGGTTTCTCCGGCGGGCTGTTCCTTGTCGGCGGCAAAAGAGATAGGGGCGTTGCCGTCTTGAGTATCGAAAACGTTTATCATATCTTCCATTTTTTCTTTAGCTGAGGGGGCACTTGTCTTATAAGCTTGCTTTATAAGCTTGTTTTATAAGCCTGTTTTATAAGCCTGTTTTATAAGCTTGCTTGAACGCTTCGCTTGGGTGCAGCTTAGGTGCAGCTTTTCTTAAAACAATGCAAAGATAACAATGTGTTTCCAAACGACCAACTTTTCGCAAGCCTTGCAGAAAAGAACGAAAAACGTGTCTTCGTTTTGTCGGTTGAAACAATTGTCTTACTTTTGCAAACAGATTTTACGCGATGGCAGAAGAAAACACAGACATGAAGCAGATGGCAGCAACGGTTCGCCAATTGGTGAACCAGATGATTGCTAACGGACGCGCCGACCTGGCGCTTCAAGCCATCGGCATGTCCAACCTCGAACTGCTTCGGCTGGAAGCGGCACGGGCACAGCTTAGCCGACTGCTCATAACATCCGATTACTGTTTTCTGCTCCCCGACTATGGCAACAAGGAGGTCGAGATGTCACCCATACACAAAGCTCTCTATCTGCTGTTTCTTAATCATCCCGACGGCATAGAGTCGAAGCACCTGTCAGATCATCGTGACGAGCTGCTCTCAATATACATGCGCGTGTCGTCATGGCTCGACATCGACAAGGTGCACGATGTGGTTGACCGACTGGTTGACCCGCTCGACAACGCCTTCAACGAGAAATGTTCACGCATAAAAGCAGCCTTCGCAGCCATCATGGACGAATATTCGGCTGCCTATTATGCCATCTCGGGCCATAAGCTGCGACACATCTCGGCCTCATCGAGGGTGTGGTATGAACGCAAGAAGATCATAACGCTGCCTCGCGAGCTGGTGGTGTGGGAAGAGAAACGGTGATGCGCCAACGGCATGAAAAAAAGAATAAAAAGCTGACAATTTGTTTTTCTGATATTTTTTTGTATTTTTGTAGAACAAAAAACCTTTTGCAGAAAAAAGAACATCGTGTAAAGCAAAGGCCCCGTTTTCTTCATGAAAAAGCGGTGGTTTTGTCAAACAAAAAAAGAAAACCATTATGGAAGCAACATATCTCGATTACATCGTGCGCCTCACCCTCGCCCTTGTGCTTGGTGGCGCCATAGGCATAGAGCGTGAATACAGAGCCAAGGAGGCAGGCTTTCGCACCCACTTTCTTGTGGCCTTGGGCAGCGCGTTGTTTTGCGTCGTGTCACAGTTTGGCTTTGGCATAGACCTCAAAGACTCGTCGCGTGTGGCAGCGCAGGTGGTGTCGGGAATAGGCTTCCTTGGAGCAGGCACCATCATCTTCCAGAAGAACGTGGTGCGCGGACTGACCACGGCGGCTGGCCTATGGGTCACGGCAGCCATTGGCCTGGCTTGCGGCACCGGCATGTTCGTGGCTGCAACCATTGCCACCGTCATGGTGCTTCTCGGCCTTGAGGTCATCAACGCCATCATCCCACAGCTGGGCATGTCGACCGTGGAGCTCTCGTTCTCTGCCCCGTCGACAGAGAGCGTGCGCGAGTTTATTGCCCACATGAGACACGACGGCATGGACGTGCAGTTGTATGAGCTCAAGGAACGCCGCACATCAAAAGGCGAGTTTCTTGAGGTCAACATTCAGCTTAAGGTGAAGCGCGGCACCACCGACAACCTAAGCGTCATCGACTATATGGACCAGTTCACCGACGTGCGCATATCGGCGGTGGAGGGATAGATAGAAAGAAAGAAAGAAAGGAAGGAAGGAAAGGTAAGTAGGAAGGAAAAAAGGAAAAAAGAAAAAAAGAAAAAAAGATAGAAAAAGGAGAGGAAAGAAATAAAAACAAACAAGCCAAAGGGTGTGGCAAGAAGTGCCGACCCTTTGGCTTGGTGCGTTATGGACATTTTTTAAACGAAGCGTTGTCTTTGAACAAAGCGCTCTTTAAACGATGCGTTGTCTTTAAACAACGACGCTTAAAACGATGCGCCTTATCCGTAGATAATGTTGCCGTTCTCGTCGCGGTTCTCGTCGACGAACGACTTGTTATATTGCGTCATTCCGCGGAGCGACATACCCATGTTAGAGAAGCCGCCGTCGTGGAAGAGGGTCTGCATGGTGACCTTGCGGGTGAGGTCGGAGAACATCACGACGCAATAGTCGGCACACTCGTCGGCAGAAGCGTTGCCTAAGGGCGACATGCGGTCAGAGAAGTCGTAGAGACCGTCGAAGCCCTTGATGCCGCTGCCTGCGGTGGTGAATGTGGGCGACTGAGAGATGGTGTTTATGCGCACGCCCTTCTCGCGGCCGTAGATATAGCCGAAGCTGCGGGCAATCGACTCGAGCAGCGACTTGGCGTCTGCCATGTCGTTGTAGCCGAAGAATGTGCGGTGCGATGCCACATAGGTGAGAGCCAGCACCGAGGCACCCTCGTTCAGGGCGTCGAGCTTCTTTGCCACCTGAAGCATCTTATGGAACGAGATGGCCGAGATGTCGAGCGTCTTGTCCAAGAAACCGTAGTCGAGGTCATCGTATGTGCGTTTCTTACGCATGTTCATGCTCATGGCGCATGAGTGGAGCACGAAGTCGATCTTTCCACCCAGAGCCTCCTGTGCCTGAACGAACAGGTTGTTGAGATCCTCCACCGATGTCGCATCAGCAGGGATGACGGTAGCGCCGGTCTTCTTTGCCAGCTCGTCGATGGTACCCATGCGACAAGCCACAGCCGTGTTTGTCAACACGATCTGTGCACCTTCCTCAACGGCACGTTCTGCCACTTTCCATGCTATGGATGCGTCGTTCAATGCGCCGAAGATTATACCGCGCTTTCCTTTCAATAAATTAAAAGACATAAATTTTCTTTCTTGTGATTATTAATTGAGCCTGCGTTTTTAGGCAGCGACTCAGTAAATTTTTTATTTTCTGCATGCAAAGGTACAAATTTTTGCACACTTACGGGCATAAATGTGCAAAAACATAGTCCTTTCACGGTTCTTTCTTGATTTAAGCCATTATGCCGAATGGGGCTTTCCGCTTTTCTTTCACGCTAATGGCCTTCGCCATGACACCAAGAAAGGCTTTTGTCAAAACGGAAACAGGGAAGCACCGTGACCTTAAGAAAAAGGTTGGGCGTTCCCCTGTTTTCGTTTTTTATTTATACTAAACTTTCGCATATGAACAACAAGAGCTCCATCAGATTGTTACAAGCATAAATAGCTGCTAACAATGTGTAATAAAGAACACTTTTCATTGCGCTATGCGCATTTTGTAGAACATTAATGTCCATTAATGACCCATTAATTATCATTAATACGCGCTTCGCGCGGAAAAATTAATGTTTCATACTCCGCGAAGCGCCTGAGCACCCACGGAGCGCAAGAATGTTCAATTAATGGAAATTAATGTTAAAAAATGCGCGAAGCGCCTGAGCACCTACGGGGCGCAAGAATGTTCAAAAAAATCAACGAGCGCTAATCGCGACGTAAATCTTAATCCTTGCGAAAGTTCAATGACTTAGAAATGGATGTCGAGACCCACGCCGAAGACGTTGTTGTTGCGGGTATAGTCAGACGAGTAGTTGATGCTTGTCTGAGCATTGAGAGCCACGCTCTCGCTGGTCTTCTTGTGATCGTAGAAGGTGTGGAAATAGGCCACGTTGAGATCCATCTTCTTGTTGATGTGGTAAACACCGCCGACGGCTACCGAATTGGAGCTAACCACAAACGACTTGTCGTCCATATACTTGTCTGACAAGCCATAGCTGGTTCTCTGCCAACCTGTGCTGACGGTAAACTTCTTGTTGAGGTCATACTCGACACCGGCGTTATACTCGAACGTGCCGCGGTCAAGCTCCTTGTTACGGTTGTTATAAGAGGTGGCGTTCTTGTCGTCGAACCAGTGGAAGCCCACGTTTATGCGCAGAGCGTCAACGGGCTTGTAGCCTACACCCACAGCGAGGTAAGAGGGAATGTCGCCAGCAATATTCTTGCCGTCCTCATACTCGCCAATGGCGTTCTGGAGCTTGGTGTCAAACTGCTGCTTGAGCTGTGCCATGGCACCCTTAATGAGCGGGTTGCCAAGGATGGCATCGGCTGTGGCGGCAGGAACATGGAGCTGCTCGGTGTAAGCAGCATGCAGGTTTTCGGCGAGGGCACCGATAGAGGGAGCCTTGTTTACCGACTTGTTCTTAAGGCGCATGCGGGTCTTGAACTCATACTTAGCAGCAAAGTTCCAACGGCCAGCCTTGAAGTCGACGCCGATGATGGGTGTGAAGCCCAGACCTGTCTGGTCGCAGCTCAGCTCAATGTTGGCAGCATCGGGCTTTGTGGGGTCGAGCACCTTGTAGAGGGGCATGTTGCCCACCTTGATGTCCTCGACATATCCGTAATAGTTGCACGAAGCATAAACGGTGCGCAAGCCAGCGAAGGCGCTGAAATGGTCGTTAAACTTATAGGCAGCACCTATAGACAGACCATAATAATATTGGCGGCCGTGCATGTAGCTGTTGTAAGAATAGCTACCCTTGCTTCCGAACATTGCGTCTGAAGAGAACACCTGTGCAGGCAGACCTGCTGCATGACCTACCTGGTCAATGGCTCCTGCAAGAGCGCAAGCACCCATGGCTGTCTCGGCTACGATCTTCTCAAACGAACCCAGTCCGTTGTCGAACGTACATTTGCCGCCACCGCCAATGAGGTTGAAGTTGGCCTGGAACGACCAATTGCCCTTGTTGTAAGCATACTGAAGAGAGGGAATTACGGGAGCAAAAGCCTTGCCCTTAAATTCGCGGGGAGTAATGGGAGCGTTCACGTTGTTTGTGAACAGCGCATAATCGTTCTTGATGATGCGGTCTTGGTAGGCCAACTGCCAGTTGAGGGCAAGATGATGACCTTCGCCCAAGAATGCCACACCGGCAGGGTTGTAATAAACACCGTCTATCGCTATCGATGCCTCACGGCTCAACATACGGTTGAAAGCGATGTGCTGATTTGTGTTTGTCAGCAATCCTCCTGCCAACATGTTGCTGCCCTGTGACAACGCTATTGCCAGGCAGACCATTTTAAATTTATTCATCCTTTTTTTATCAAATTACCTTTAAATTGGTTGCAAAGGTATATAGATTGTTACGTTTTACCTATTCTACACCCCTCCTTTTAGCTTATATTAACAAATGAGTACAACGTTTCTGCACAAACCATTTGCTTTGTGCAGAAATTTGGATGAAGAAACGAGAACAATTGATAAAAATCAAGAGCTTAAAAACAAGGGGGAAAAAACTATAAAACAAAGAAAAACAATGGCTGTTGTTTAAGGGAAATAGGGCTGTTGCTTAAGGAAAACAATGGCTGTTGTTTAAGGAAAGCAATAGCTATAGTTTTATGAAAACATTGTGCTTGTCGTGTCAAAGGAGCTTGATTGTCATCGTACCCCGACCGAGGTACACATGTACCCCGACCGAGGTACGCATGTACTCCGACCGAGGTACGCATACACCCCGACCGAGGTACGCATACACCCCGACCGAAACGAGACGACTTTCAAAAATATTTGACATTATGCGCATTCCTTAACAAGCAAATTTTGCTATAAGGATTTCCTTCACAACACAAAAAAAAGATTGTCTCTATTGTCTCTATTGTCGTTTAAAATTCTCTTCTTTAGGTTTCTCCTCCACAGGAGCCTCAGCAGTTGCCGCCTCTTCCTCTTTGGGTTTCTCTTCCTTCTCCTTCTTCAGTTCAGGATATTGAATTCGGGTGTGGTAGATAGCTTTCAGGCGCTCGATGAGCACCAGTTTAGAGACAGCAAGGTCATGGAAGGTGATGGGGCAGTCGCGGAAACAGCCTGCCGACACATCGCCGTCGATAATGCGGTTGACGAGCTGACTGATGGTCTCCTCCGTATATCTGTCGAGCGAACGCGAGGCTGCCTCTACCCCATCGGCAATCATCAGGATGGCCTGCTCGCGCGTGAAGGGGTTAGGGCCTGGATAGGTGAACGGGGCGGGGTCTACCTCTTCATCAGGATGCTCGTTCTTATAGTTGATGTAGAAATATTTGGCAAGGCCGGCACCGTGGTGCGTGAGGATAAAGTCTTTTATGATCTGCGGCAGGTTGGCTTTCTCCGCCATCTTCACACCCTCGGTCACATGACTGATGATGATGCGTGCGCTCTCCTTGAGCGGCATGTTGTCATGGGGGTTCACGCCCGCCTGGTTCTCGGTAAAGAACACGGGGTTCGACATCTTGCCTATGTCGTGGTAGAGGGCGCCGGTGCGCACAAGCAGCGAGTTGGCGCCGATCTTGTTGGCTATCTCCGACGCGAGGTTACCCACGGTTATTGAGTGCTGGAACGTGCCGGGAGCAATCTCGCTGAGGTCACGCAGCAGTCCGCGGTTGGTGTTGGACAGCTCAAAGAGCGTGACGTTCGACACGAAACCGAAGGTTTTCTCTATGACATACATGAGCGGATAGGCAAGGAGCAGGAGCACGCCGTTCACGGCAAAATGGATGTTCATCTCCTGATCCATCTTCATGAAGTCGTTGTCCTGCATCATCTGCAACGACAGGTAGACAACGGCTGAAGACACAGCCACAAGAAGAGCCGTGCGGAAGACCTGGGCACGGCGCAGCAGTTCGCGGAGCGAGTAAATCGCCACGAAGCCCGCCACGAGCTGTATGATGATAAACTCGTACTGATATTTCACGGCAGCCGCACAGATGAGCACCATCGTGACGTGTGTGGTGAAGGCCGTGCGCGAGTCCATGAACACCCGCACAAACATGGGCACGATGGCAAACGGAATGATGTAGACGCTCAGGAAGTTGTGGCGCATGAACAGCGACAGCACGACGGGGAAGAGCGTTATGAGCACATAGAGCATGGCTATGCTTCGCGGCTTCTCAAAATAGTCGCGGCGGAAGAGCACGAGATAGGCTGTGAAGATGATGACCATGATGCCCACATAGAGAATCTGTCCGAGGAGCGTGCTGGTGAGCTGGTTCTCGGTGGCTATGCGGCGGTTGAGCTCGCGCTCAAAGGAGCTGAGCACACGGTAGGTATACTCGTTCACGATGTCGCCGCGGTCGATGATCTTCTGACCGCTCATGACCATGCCGCTGGCGGGCGGTATGCTGCTCAGCAGGTCGTTCTTCTCGGTCTCGCTGCGCTCGCGGTCGTAGATGAGGTTGGGCTCCAGATAGTTGGTGAGGTTACATTTTGAAAGGAGCAGGCGGTGCGGACTGAGCTTCTCGTCGAGAAACAGCTGTTCGTAGGCCGACAGCGTGGAGTAGATGCAGCCTATCTGTTCTGACCGTGCGTTGTTGCCGCTCACTATGCGAATGGTTGAGGTAGAGTCTTTGTAAACGTTGTTATAGTCGGGCGTGTACATGATGCCCGCCTGGTAAAGACGGTGCAGGCGGTCAACCACGAGCGGCACATACTGGTAAGGAAGACCGGGCAGGCCATCCTTAAAATCGTGCACGAAGCGTTTGACCTGTTCCTGCTCGACATCAGGTTTGTAGTTGTAGTAGGGCTGATAGTTTTCCATCAGCGAGTCTTCCTCTTCCTTTATGGCCTCATCGGTCTTATAGATAGGAAAATCAAACTTGGCGATGAACGACCCGTACATCCAGGGTTTGCCCACATCGTAGCGGAAACGTTGTCCCTGCTCTCGCGGCATCACCCACACAATGATGGCCACGGTGACGATGACCAGGAGCGTGCGTGTGACGGTGTTGCGCCAAAAATGGCCCTCATTATTATAAAATTCATTCATAAAATAGCCTATTAGTGGTTTACACTGCGAAAATACTAAAAAATAAGCCAAAACTGAAAAAAAAATAGTATTTTTGCAAAAATAAATAAAATATGAATTTAAGGTGGGGCTAAACACCGCCCATCGTTTTTGGTTTTTAGTACGATGGCAACGGGTAAAACCCACGTTAAAAAAACTATTTAACAAGAGATAAAGATGACAGACAGAAGAGTTAGGGTGCGCTTTGCACCGAGTCCGACAGGTCCTTTGCACATCGGTGGTGTGCGCACAGCATTGTATAACTATCTTTTCGCACGTCAGCACGGTGGAGATCTCGTGTTCCGTATAGAGGACACCGACTCTCACCGCTTTGTGCCAGGAGCAGAAGACTATATTTTGGAGTCGTTCAAATGGCTGGGTATCAAGTTTGACGAAGGAGTGAGCTTCGGTGGAGACCATGGGCCTTACCGTCAGAGCGAGCGCCGCGACATATATAAGAAATATGTGAACCAGCTGCTCGACGCAGGAAAGGCTTACATCGCTTTCGACACGCCAGAACAGCTTGAGGCAAAGCGTGCCGAGATACAGAACTTCCAGTATGACGCACACACACGCATGCAGATGACCAACTCGCTCACGCTCTCTAAGGAGGAGGTGGAGCAGCGCATTGCCGACGGCGAGCAATATGTTGTGCGCTTCATGGTGGAGCCAGGCATACAGGTGCATGTCAACGACCTCATCAGAGGCGACGTGGTGATCAAGAGCGACATCCTCGACGACAAGGTGCTCTACAAGAGCGCGGACGAGCTGCCCACATATCACCTTGCCAACATCGTCGACGACCACCTCATGGAGATCACACACGTCATTCGTGGCGAGGAGTGGCTGCCCAGCGCACCGCTCCATGTGCTCCTCTACCGTGCCTTCGGTTGGGAAGACACCATGCCCACATTTGCACACCTGCCGCTGCTGCTGAAGCCTGAAGGCAAGGGCAAGCTGTCGAAACGCGACGGCGACCGACTGGGATTCCCCGTGTTCCCGCTCGAATGGCACGACCCCAAGACTGGCGAGGTGTCATCGGGATATCGCGAGAGCGGCTATTTCCCTGAGGCTGTTGTCAACTTCCTCGCTCTCCTGGGCTGGAACCCCGGCACCGAACAGGAGATGTTCTCGCTTGAGGAGCTGGTGAAGCTCTTCGACATAACAAAATGTTCAAAGTCGGGAGCCAAGTTCGACTTTCAGAAGGGCATGTGGTTCAACCACGAGTATATGCTGCGCAAGAGTAACGAGGAGATTGCCGAGCTGTTCGCACCCATCGTTGCCAACAACGGCGTGGACGAGTCGATGGAGCGCATCACACAGGTGGTGGCCATGATGAAAGACCGCGTGAGCTTCGTCAAGGAGCTGTGGCCTCTCTGCTCGTTCTTCTTCATCGCACCGACCGAATATGACGCCAAGACGGTGAAGAAACGCTGGAAGGAAGACTCGGCAAAGGTCATGGGCGAGCTGGCTGAGGTGCTCAAAGGCATAGACGACTTCTCGATCGAGGGTCAGGAGCCTGTGGTGCTGAAATGGGTCGAGGACAAAGGCTACAAGCTGGGCGACGTGATGAACGCCTTCCGTCTGGCACTTGTCGGCATTGGCAAGGGTCCCGGCATGTTCGACATATCGGCATTCCTCGGCAAGGAGGAGACCTTGAAACGTCTGGAAAAGGCCATCGAGGTACTGAAGTAATGAACAACTAATCGACGAAAGCAAAAAATCACATTGCTGTGTACAACATTGCCATTTACATTTATCTTATAGGAGTGGCCATAGGAAGCCTCTTCAACAAGAAAATAAAGAAAATGTGGCGCGGCGAACGCGAAGCGGTGGATCTACTGAAAGGAAAGGTGGATCCTACCGCCAAGTATGTATGGTTCCACGCCGCCTCCCTTGGCGAGTTTGAACAAGGAAGGGCTCTTATCGAACAACTGAGGGCTACGCATCCTGAATATAAGATCCTGCTTACATTCTTCTCGCCTTCGGGATATGAGGTAAGAAAAAACTATGAAGGTGCAGACATCGTGTGCTACCTGCCCCTCGACACCATAAGCAACGCGCGACGCTTCTTGCGTGCCGTGCATCCAGTCATGGCGTTCTTCATAAAATATGAATTCTGGTACAACTACCTTCACATTCTGCGCCATCGAGGAGTGCCTGTTTACAGCGTGTCGAGCATCTTCCGACCAGGACAGGTGTTCTTCAAGTGGTACGGGCGCAACTATGCCAAGGTGCTCCACTGCATAACCCATTTCTTTGTGCAGAACGAGATTAGCTTGCAGCTGCTCAAGGGCATAGGTATAGACGAAGCCACCGTGGTGGGCGACACACGCTTCGACCGTGTGCTGCAAATAAAAGAACAGGCGAAGAAACTGCCAATCGTGGAGGCCTTTAAGGGCATAAACGGTAAAGGCGACGCTTGCAAGGAAGATCTCTCTGAGGATGCTTGCAAGGATGATCTCTCTGAGGATGCTTGCAAGAAAGACCTCTCTGAGAATGCTTGCAAGGAAGATCTCTCTGAGGATGCTTGCAAGAAAGATCTCTCTGAGAACGGCTGCAAAGGTTGCAAGGTTTTCGTTGCCGGCTCAAGCTGGCAACCCGATGAAGACATCTTCATTCGTTTCTTCAACGACCATCCTGACTGGAAGCTTATCATCGCGCCACACGTCATTGGTGAAGACCATTTGGCTTACATCCTTGACAAGCTGCAGATGAAGGCCGTGCGCTACACGCAAGCCACGGAGCAGACGGCAGCCGAGGCACGCTGTCTCATCATCGACTGCTTCGGTCTGCTCTCCACCATCTATCGTTACGGCGAGATTGCTTATGTGGGCGGCGGCTTCGGCGTAGGCATTCACAACGTGCCTGAAGCGGCTGTGTGGGGTGTTCCCGTCCTGTTCGGTCCCAACAACAAGCGCTTCCAGGAGGCTCAAGACCTGCTGGCATGTAAGGGCAGCTTCGAGGTGACCGACTATGACAGCTTCAACACCATCATCTCGCGCCTCATCTCTGACGACCAGTTCCGTCACCAGTGTGGCGAAGCAAGCGCCAACTATGTGAAGAGCCGCTCGGGAGCAACCGACATCATCATGAAAAGCGTGGCGGGAAAATGAAAGCTTAACAGACATCCTGAAGCTTATTAGACATCCTGAAGCTTAACAAGCCCCAAACAATTGGTTAGCATAAAAGAAATTGGAAATGCAAAAAGCGTATGGCCTTCATCGGTCATACGCTTTTTGCTTAAAGGTCCTTAAACAATCTTGACAACTCCCATGAGGTAATCAATGCTGTCTGAAATCCTTCTTTTGAAGGCCTTTAGACACGTTTAAATCGACGTCCAAGTAGATTTGCTTGCAGAGAATACACAGAAAACACAAAAACTCTACATTTTTCCATGTTGCAGCACATTTTTCCAACAAAAGGTTAGAAATATTAACTTTTTTATGTAATTTAGCAATTTATATTAGATATCGGCTCAAAAGAACAAAAGAGTAGAGAAAGAATAAGCAAATTTCAACTCATGTAATACACGGAGTTTAACTCATATAATACACCGAGTTTCTACTCACAACAGCATACAGAATTTTAACTTTTACATTATTATATATGCTTATGAAAATCAACACCAGACAAATGATGCGCAAGGCGGTAGCCCTGGCGCTGCTTCTCGCAGCCACCTACGGCGGACAGGCTCTCGCGCAGGACGACACCGTGATATACGGTAGTGTTGTGTCTTCAATGAACTGGGGCGCAGGTGGCGGACCGGGTATCTACTCGTTCGGCACAACGTCTGCCTCTGGGTTCACACCCGTGAAGATCGACCAGCGACTAACCGCACAAGGCGGTGGCGTGTATGCCAACGGCAAGTACTACTCTATCAATGTAGACAAGATGCTGCTGAGCGTGTACGACGCCGACACATGGGAACTGCTCTCGGAGAAGACGATGGCACACGCCGCTCTCGACCTTGCCTACGACACTACTACCGACAAGATTTACGCTTGCTACGTTGACGACGGCATTTGTCTCGGCACGCTGAACGTAGAGAAGGGCGACTTCGACCGCATCGCCAACTTTGACACTACGTTCTCTGCACTCTTCTTCGACAACAGCGGACAGCTCTACGGCATAAGCATGGAAAACCTTGTGAAGATCAACAAGAACACGGCGAAATTTACGGTTGTGGGAAGCACAGGCATCATGCCGATGTACGCGCAGTCGGCTACCGTCGACCCCACCACCGGCAAGTGCTACTGGGCTTCGATGAAGTCTGACTTCACGTCGGCGCTCTACGAGGTGAACATGCGGAACGGAGCGCTAACGCTTTGCCGACAGTTTACGGGTATGGAGGAGATAACCGGCCTCTACATTCTGCCGCACGTCGACAAGGGTGCACCAGCAAAGGTGAGCGACCTGAAGGCAAGCTTCAGCAACGGCAGCACCACCGGAAAGGTCAGCTTCACCATGCCTTCCGCAACAAAGGGCGGAGAGACGCTGAGCGGCAACATTAAATATAAGGTGTATCTGGGCGACCAGAAGAAGGAAGGAACGGCTGCTGCAGGCAAGACCGTGCAGCTTGATGCCACCCTGCCCGAAGGACGCTGCAAGATTGTAGTCACGACGTCGAACGCAAAGGGCGAAAGCGAACGCGCTGCCACCTCGCTGTGGATTGGCAAGGACGCTCCGGCAAAGGTGAGCGGCCTCTCGCTGAAGCGCACGCTCGACAAGGGACTGCAGTTGCGATGGGACGCCGTCACGACGGGTGCGCACAACGGATATGTAGACCCGGCAAGCGTAACGTACAAGGTAGTGAGACAGCCCGACGCCAAGACCCTGAACGAGAGCACCACCACTACAATGCTCTACGACAACGTAGAGAGCGGCAAACTGGCTAAATACTGGTATGAGGTGACACCTTCAGCCTACGGCAAGTCGGGCGAGACACTCGCTTCGAACAAGGTAGTGGTGGGTCCGGGCAAGGCTACGCCGTACAGCGAGAACTTCGAAAAGAAGACAGCATTCGACTACTTCACCGTGCTCGATGCCAACAACGACAGCAAGACATGGAGCTACAACGAGTACTCGCAGACCGCTGAATATGCCGGCGACGCTAAGGTGAAGGCAGACGACTGGCTCATCCTGCCGCCGCTCAAGCTCAACAAGAGCGGTTACTATAAGGTGACGTTCAACGTGCGATGCAACTCGCAGAACAAGCACCTCCTCGCCGTGGCTCTCGGCAATCTGCCCGAGGCTGAGAACATGACTATCAGCGTGATGCCCGCTACAGAGTTCAGCACGCAGTTCGAGAAGCAGAAGGTAGAAGCGAAGTTTCTCGTGCCTTCTGACGGCGACTACTTCCTTGGCTTCCACCTGCTGAGCGACGCTCTCATGCACTCGTTCGAGATACAGGACATCAGCGTGGAGCAGTACACCACGACCGACACGCCAGCCGCAGTAGCCGACCTCGCAGTGAAGCCAGCCGCAAAGGGCGAACTGAAGTCGGAGGTATCGTTCACGCTGCCTTCAAAGACCATCGGCGGTGCGGCTGTAGGTACACTCACCACAGCCGAAGTGTACAGAGACGGCACCCTGCTGAAGTCGTTCGCAAGCGGCGATAAGACCCTGCAGGCGGGAAAGAAACTCACCCTGACCGACAACCAACCGCAGAACGGCTTCAATACCTACAAGGTGGTTGTGAGCAACGCCAAGGGCAAGGGCGACAACGCGTCGCTGAAGGCATATGTAGGCGTTGACACACCGGCTGCGGTAGAGCTCATCACGCTAAGCGAACCGGTTGACGGCACCGTAGTCGTTAGCTGGGAGGCTCCTACCAAGGGTGCCAACGGCGGATATGTAGATCCGAAGGCGCTCACCTATACCGTGAAGCGCAACGGCTGGATGGCGCTCGACGTTAAGGACGGCGAATGCTCGGCTACCGACGTCATAAGCGATCTCGGCAACAAGCAGGGCTCGTACATCTACGTTGTGAACGCCGTATCGACAGCCGGCACAAGCGCCGACGCCACATCTTACGCCATCTCTGCCGGCAAACCGTACGAGACGCCGATAGAGGAGTCGTTCAGCAATGCGGTTGCCACCTACTCTGAGTGGGCTGCCGTGCCAAGAATGGGCGAACGCAGCTGGGGCGGCACCACAAGCGAGTCGCAGGATGGCGACAACGGTTGCGTCGGCTACACCAACGTTGGCAGCACGGGCGAACTGCTGCTCGTATCGCCGAAGATTCGTATTGACGACACGATGAAGCCCGTCGTTTCGTTCTGGGTGAAGCATTCTGCTATCGACGACAATATGGACTTCGAGGTGCTCACACCCGACAACATATACCACAAGGTGGCTTCCGTCGACCTCAGCCAGAGCGTAGACGGATGGACCGAATACAGCTACGACCTCTCGGCGTTCGCCGCTAACCGCTTCGTGCAGCTGGCGTTCCGCACCGACAACATCAAGTCGAACGAGAAGCTCTATATCGACAACATCCGCATGTCGGACAACCTGCAGCACAACCTGAAGATGGCAGAACTGAAGACTCCGTCGAGAATGAACGTCGGAACGGAGAAGACTGTTTCTGCCTTCGTGAAGAACGTAGGCTCTAAGGACGCCGCTGCTTACGGCGTGAAGCTCTACGCCGCCGACCGACTGCTGGCAGAGAAGCAGGGCACGGCATTGAAGGCTGGCGAGACAGCCGAACTCGAGTTTAGCGTAACTCCCGAGGTGCGCGACCTTCCGGCTATGCAGCTTAAGGCTGTTGTGGAATACAGCACCGACGAGAACACGAAGAACGACACCGTGAAGACCGTAGTAGACCTCGTGGCGCCTACCTATCCCACGGTAAGCGACCTCAGCGGCGGCTGGAACGGATTGGCAATGAGTCTGAAGTGGTCGGCTCCCGACCTCAGCAGCCTCACTCCGCAGTCGAGCGTTGAGAGCTTCGAGCAGTACGACGCGTTCACCATTACCGACTTCGGCAAGTGGAAGGTGGTAGACGTTCAAGGCAACCAGTACTCTATGGAGTTCCAGACCAACGACGGCAGATGGATAATCTACCCGAACAGCGGCGAGGGCATCAGCTTCCAGGTTATCGACCTCACACAGATTATCGGAACCGAGGAGGACGGATGGTCGAGCGTGAGCGGCGACAAGATTCTCATCTCGCCCTACTGCGGCAGCAAGAAGCAAGACTGGCTCATCTCGCCCGAGCTGTACGGCGGCAAGCAGCGAATCACCATCAACGCTAAGAGCCTCAACTATCGCATGGAGGGACTCGAGGGCTTCACCCTGTTCTATTCGACAACGGGCAACAAGACAGCCGACTTCATAAAATTGAAGGAAGTGACCGACATACCCGAGCAGTGGAAAGAATACTCGTTCGATCTGCCTGAAGGCGCCAAGTATTTCGCCATCTACGTTGAGGGCATCAACACGGCTCTCTTCCTCGACGACATCAACTTCGTGCCGGCGGGCGCTCCGAAGCAGGAACTCGCTATCAACGGATACAACGTATACCGCAACGGAAAGCTGCTCAACGCCACTCCGCTTTCGGCTACCTCGTATGACGACACCGAGGCAAGCAGCACGGGCAAGTACACCTACCGCGTTACGGTGGTTTACGACAAGGGCGAGTCTGACTACTCAAACGCTGTCAGCGTCAACTCCACTTCTGCAATCACAGAGACCACAGCGTCTGAGGGCAAGGTTTATGTAGCGGGCAGAACAATCGTTCTTAGCGGAATCGGCAGCCACACGGCAGGTGTTTGGACCGTAGACGGCAAGTGCGTATGGCGTTCAGCCGGCAGCGAGAATTATGCCGCAGTCGGCGTTCCAACCGGATGCTACATCGTGAAGGTGGGCGGACGCACGGCGAAGGTTCTCGTGAAGTAACGTTTATTCCTACAATTATTAGATTTAAAAAGGCTGCACACGGCGAAGTGTGCAGCCTTTTTGTGTTTATACTTAGCCCTAAAAATCTGGATATTCTCTAAATAGAATCTCTGCTCTCTTGCTTTGTGACAGCGTCCATTTCTCTCCTGATTTGAAAAGAAGATACCTACTCCTTGCTAGCAATTCCTTTCTCGTATCTCCGTTCTCATATCGAAAAGGCACGTATTTGCGTCCTTCAAGCTTTGCATTCTCCATTTTGTCATTGGCCTCTTGTATAACATCCCAACGATGCTTAATGCGCATTTCTTGCACAGCATCGCAAGCAAGCTTCTTTATGCGTACAGCGTCCATAAACCCTTTGGATTCGTAGTCCTCAGATTTTTGGAGATAAGCATTCATACGCTCGTCTAGATGGATGGTCAGACTCATTGAATCAATATCAGACTCATCTGTTTCTATCTTAACGATATCGAAATTGTCTGGTGTTTCTTTGGGAAGAACTAGACGGGCTAATTGTTCAAGCATGTTCATAATGCGAAGATACAAAATACTATGAAACAAAAAAACATCTCCAGTACTTTTCCACTGAGCCTAAAAATTGTCCCTATTGTCTCTATTGTCTTTAAAAAACGCAAGCAAAAAGGCGTAATGTTCTACAATAAAAAATGAGGATTGTCTTCTTTTAAAAAAAGGCATAAAAAAGAGTCCCAAGACTTTCGTCTCAGAACTCTCTTCTAAAAAAAGGCGGTTACCTACTCTCCCGCATTGCATTGCAGTACCATCGGCGCTAGTGGGC